>Ga0213872_10000221_pt1 | contig 50322 bp, 50 predicted proteins | sample VelepicomBERX_R2_FD_160071 | JGI IMG/M metagenome (GOLD analysis project Ga0213872, IMG submission 160071) | Rhizosphere microbial communities from Vellozia epidendroides in rupestrian grasslands, the National Park of Serra do Cipo, Brazil - RX_R2 | ecosystem: Host-associated > Plants > Roots >... | reverse complement strand
AGGCGGCCATTCTGCGCCGGCTGGAAACGCCCGGCGCGCCGGGGATCGTGCTGGTGCGCGAGCCCGGTCTCGCGCCGCCGGCGTTGGCGCGCTTTACCGCTGCGGTGGCTGAACGGGTGCATGACTACGGCGGACGCGTGCTGTTGCACGGCGATGCCGCCGTGCCGGACCGTTTGGCGGTCGATGGCGTGCATCTGTCCGCGCGCGGGCTGGCCACGTGCGCGACTCGGCCCGATTGGCCATGGGTCGGCGCTTCGGTGCACAACGCGGCGGAACTCGCGCGTGCCGGCGAGCTGGGGTGCGACTATGCGCTGCTGGGCCATGTGCGTCCGACGGACAGTCACCCGGGCGAGCCGCCGCTTGGCTGGGAGGGGTTCTCCGCCGTGCTGGCCGTTGCCGCGCCGCTGCCGGTATTTGCGCTTGGCGGTCTTACAACAAGGGATGTGGATGAGGCCCAACGTCATGGCGCGCACGGCGTGGCCATGATGCGTGGGGCGTGGGCGTGAGCCGGCGTCAATGGCTGTTGTTCGGTGCCGCTTTGCTGTGCCTCGGACTCGTCAAACTGGCGCTGGTCGGCTGGTATTTGCGCGGCCAAGGTGGCGAGGCTGCCGATCAAGGAGTGACCTGCGCGTCGAGCGGTGCCGAATGCCCGTTGCCCGGGGGGGCGCGCTTGCATTTCGTCGATGTGCCGCGGGCGGGGCAGGCATTTGCGGTCGAGCTCACCGGCGTCGCCGATGGGGGGGCGGCGCCGGAGGCCGAGTTCAGCATGGTGAGCATGGACATGGGATTCAACCGTTACCGCTTCGTGCGCGATCATGCCGTGTGGCGTTTGCGCGCCACCTTGCCGGTGTGTGTCAGCGGGCGGCGCGACTGGCAGATGACGGTGCTGTTGAACGGCCAGCGCTACCGATTGCCGTTGCAAGTGCGCTAACGGCTAAACGGGCGCCCATGGGCGCCCGTTCATGATGCTGGCTTGCGCGTCAGGCGGCCGAAGCCATCTTCTTCATCGCCTTTTTGTGCATCGGTTTCTTGTGTTGCTTTTCCATCTTCTTCATGTGCATCGGCGCCGAGGCGTCAGCGGCGAACGCCGGGGCAGCGAAAGCACAGATGAGCAGCAAAGCGACTAATTTCTTCATGCGCCAATTCCCTTTAGTAAGGACAGATTGAAGGTTGGCCACGAGGCGACGCACCGGCGGCGCGTCATCGGCTCAAATAGTCCAGCACGATGCCGGCAAACAACGCCGCGCCCACTCGGTTATTGTCCAGGAAGGCCTTGAAGCAACGTTGCCGGTCTCGTCCCTTGATCTCGTGGTACTGCATGATAGTAAAAAATACAGAAATAAGTATGCTGGCATAAAACGGTAGCCCGAAGCGCCATTGCCAGCCGAGCCAGGTCAGCGTCAGCAGAAAGACGGCATGGCACAGCATGATGGCCAGAATGTCGCGCTCGCCGAAGGTGATCGCCGAGGTCTTGATGCCGATGAGCAGGTCGTCCGGCTTGTCGGCCATGGCATAAGCGGTGTCGTAGGCGACGATCCAGAAGCCGGTGGCCAGCATCAACACCCAGGCGAGCGCCGGGACCGCGCCGGTGACCGCTGCGAAGGCCATCGGAATGCCGAAGGAAAACGCGACGCCGAGGTAAGCTTGCGGCAAAGGAAAGAACCGTTTGGTATAGGGGTAGCTGGCGGCGACCAGCGCCGCGACCACGCTCAATTTCAGCGTCAATGCGTTGAGCGGCAGAATCAGCAGCAGCGACAAGAGCGCCAGCCCCGCCGCCAGCAGCAGCGCCTCGCGCGGCGTGACCGCCTTGCGCGCGAACGGCCGCTGGCTGGTGCGCGCCACCTTGCCGTCGATGTCGCGGTCGGCGTAATCGTTGATTACACAGCCCGCGGAGCGCATCAGAAACGTGCCGAGCACGAAAATACTCAGGATCGCCAGCGAGGGACGGCCGGCGGACGCGATCCACAGCGCCCACAGCGTCGGCCACAGCAAGAGCAATGTGCCGATCGGTTTGTCGATGCGCATCAGCTGGATATAGGCTTGTAACCGTTGGCGCAGTGCCGGGCTCACAGAAAACTCTCCAGTACGGGCAAAAAGACCTCGCACACGTTGAGCGCCGCGCCGTGGCTCAGAAAGTTCGAGCGGCGCGCGGCATAGCGCGGCGCGTCCTCCAGGTCCTGCCCGCGCGCCAGAGGAAACAAGGGATGGCCGGTGCTCAGCGCACAGTAGTGCAGGGGTTCACGTATAATCGCGCTGTCTTCGCCAAAGAGCGTCAAGCCCAGCGAACGGCTGCCGCGCGCGAGCACGGGCTCCCATTGAGGGCAGCCGTGGCGCGCAATGCTGCGCGCCACGACCACGGCCACGCCATCAAGCAGCAGCGCGACATGCCGCGCCAGGACCGGCGCGCCGGTCTCGACGCCGATCAGGCCGTTTTCGTCAGGCGCCGCCACCGAGGGGCCCTGGTATAAGACGCGCACGGTGAAGTCGCGCCCTGTGGCGATCAATCTTTCCGTGAGGGAGCCATCGTCCGTCAAGCAGGACTGCATGGCTGGCGAGAGGGGGGGCGGCGTGAGCGCCCAGTATCTATCGGCAAACATGGGCGCATTATGCCAAACAAGAGCGTTACTGTCCCCTAGGGACAGACCCTAGTCTGCGGCAGTAGCGATCAAGGATGAAATGTCGTCATGCTCAACGCGCTGATCTGGCTTTTGGGATGTCAACTCGCTGGCGAGGCGGTTGCTCGCGTCTTGTCTCTGCCGGTGCCGGGGCCGGTGCTGGGTATGCTGCTGCTTTTTTTGATCCTGTGCGCGCGACGCTCGATTCCCGATGATCTGCGCGCCACCGTGCCTGGTCTTTTGCGTCATCTGTCGATGCTGTTCATCCCCGCAGGTGTTGGCGTGATGCTGTGGCGCTCGCTGCTCGCGCCCTTTGCTTGGTCGTTGCTGCTGGTCGTGGTGATGGCGACGCTGGTGACTTGGCTTGCCGCGGCGGCGACGTTGCACTGGCTCGGCCGGCCGGTGCGGGGGCGGTCGTCATGAACGGCGCGCTGGAGGTTGTGCGGCATTCGCCGTTGACGGGCATCTTCCTCACCTTGCTGGCCTATCGGCTGGCCATCGCGCTCAACCGCCGCTGCCATGGCCATCCGCTCACCAATACCGTGCTGGTAGGCGTGCTGCTCGTGATGCTGGCCTTGTGGGCGACCGGCATGCAATACCAGCAGTACATGGAAGGCGCGCGCTTCATTCACCTCTTGCTGGGCCCCGCCACCGTGGCGCTGGCGGTGCCGTTGTACGATAACCTGCATCATCTCAAGCGTAATGCCCCGGCGCTGCTCATCGCCTTGGTCGTTGGCGGCATAGCCGGCATTCTCTCCGGCGCGGCACTCGGCATGCTGTTCGGGTTGCCTCGCCCGATTCTGCTGTCGATCCTGCCGCGCTCGGCCACCACGCCCATTGCCATGGGCATCGCCGAACAGATCGGCGGCATCCCCTCGGTGGCGGCTGCGTGCGTGATCGTGACCGGCATTGTCGGCGCCGCCCTGTTCGGGCCGCTACGGCAGTCCCTGCGCCGCCTGGACGATCTGACGCTGGGTTTCGCCACCGGCATCGCCGCCCACGGCGTCGGCACAGCGCGCGCGTTGCAGCTCTCGGAGACCGCCGGTGCTTTCGCCGGCCTGGCCATGGGACTCAATGGCCTGTTCACCGCGGTGCTGGTGCCGCTGATTTGCAGTATTCTGCGTCTATGAGATATGTAAACAAACCCTAAGCCGGCGATGACCGGGATAATGCGGGAGGGAATATGGATGTGATTCTATGGCGCCACGCCGACGCCGAGGAAGGTTCGGACGACCTGTCGCGGGCATTGACCCGCAAGGGGCAGCAGCAGGGACGTAGCATGGCTGCCTGGCTGAGCCAGCGCTTGCCGGACGATTATGTGGTGCTGGCTTCCGAAGCCAAACGTTCCCAGCAGACCGCCGCCTTTCTCAGCAAGGGGTTTGAGGTGGACGCGGGGCTCAATCCCGGCGCGTCGCTGGAGTCGGTCCTGGCCGTGATCGATCTCTATCATGCGGTGGACACGGTGGTGCTGGTCGGCCACCAGCCTTATCTCGGCCGGTTGGCGGCGCGGCTGATGTCGGGCGATCCTCAGTACTGGAACATCAAGAAAGGCGCGATCTGGTGGCTGGGTTTGCGCCATCAGGCCGGGGGCGACCCGGTGCGGCTCAAAGCCATGATTACCCCGGGCCTGTTGGGTGACTGAGTTGCGTTACAATGGCGGCATGAAACGGTTTGTGCTCTTCTTGTTTGCGCTGTGTTTGGCCGGGCCGGCGCTGGCGGCCAACCAGAATATGACGCTGTTGGAACAGTTGGCTAAAAGCTTCGTGCGAGGCGAGCTCAGCCAGCGCCCGGGCGCGGCGTTCCGCTTGGGGACGCTGGATCGGCGGTTGGCGCTGCCTGCCTGCGCCGATCCGCAGGTCGCTTGGTCCGATGGCGCCGAACCCAGCGGCAATACTTTTCTGGATATTTATTGCCTGGCGCCAACCTGGCGGTTGCGCCTGCCGGTAACGATCAGCGACGCGGCGATGGGGCTGGTGCTGACGCATCCGGTGCGAGCCGGCGACATGCTGGGCCCTGACGATATCCGTCAGGCGCCACTGCCCGATTCCGCCTTGGCGCGCGATGTGTTGTCCGATCCGGCGCAAGTGATTGGTCAGAGCATGACCAGCGGCGCGGCTGCCGGTATTTGGTTGCGCAGTTTCATGGTGCGGCCGCCATATGTTGTGAAAATGAATCAGCGAGTGAAAGTGGTGGTGAGCGGCGACGGCTTCAGCGTGGAAGCCGAGGGCGTGGCCATCGCCAATGGCCGCGCGGGTGATGTGGTACCGGTGCGGATGCCGAACGGTCAATTGCTGCGTGGCGTGGCGGGGCCGGATGGCGTAATTAGCTTATCCAATTAAAATAATTTCTCATGTAATTCGCTTTTGCGACGATAATACGGGTAACCGTGGAGTTTTGAAGGAAGGGCCCAGACATGAAAATCGATCAAGCGGGCGACGTCAAGAATCTTTACCCGACGCAGGGCAAGTCTGCCAAGCGCAAGACCGATACTGACTCGACGAGCAGCAGTGCGTCGTCTGAGCAAGTGGCGATCAACCCGCTGGCGAGCCAGATCAATACCGTGTCGCAAGATATGGCGGCAGCGCCGTCGTTCGACGTGAGCAAGGTCGAGGCCATTAAGAGCGCAATTGCTGCGGGCAGTTTTCAGATCAATCCGGAAAATATCGCCGATGGTCTGATTTCCTCGACCAAGCAATTGCTGGCGGGTTAAGCGTTAGTTAGCGCGCCCTCAATCCAAAAATCGGGTAGGTATGGCGGATATCGACGTGTTTGCCAAACTATGCCGGGACGAAACCGAACAGGTGTCCCGGCTTATTGCATTTCTGGAACAGGAACGCGAGGCGCTGATTGTCGGCGATATCTCGCGCATCGAGCCCTTGGCGGATGAGAAGGGGCTGGCGCTGGAAGCGCTGTCGCAAGTGAGCCGGGTGCGCCAAGCGTGGCTCGCAGAACGCGGCGTCTCCGACCGGGCCTCGGCGCAACGCTGGCTGCAGGACAAGCCGGCGGCGTGCGATGCCTGGTTCCAGTTGGAGAACGCGATTCAGCGTGCGGTCACCCTGAACGAATTCAATGGGCGGCACATCAATCACGGGTTGCACCGCGCCCGCGAGGCGTTGGGTGTGCTGAAAGCGGCTGCGTCGTCGATGATGGCCTATGGCCCGGACGGTGCGCAAGCGGAGGTGCCGATCGGTGGTCGGCATTTGGGATCAGCCTGAGGCGTGATCGCCTGGGGACAGTTGTGGTATCTTCTCGTTGGGCCTGAACAACCACTCAAATAAGCAATGACCCTGCTATCGCTGATCTTCGCACTAGGATTGGAACAGATCCGTCCGCTCGGCAATCGCAACCGTGTCTGGCTGCTGTTCATTCGCTACGCCAATCACCTCGAGCGCAATCTGAATGCCGGTTCAAACCGCCACGGCGTTTTTGCCTGGCTGGTCGCCATTCTGCCGCCGATGTTGTTGTCCATCGCCGTGTATTACGGTTTGAAGGCCATCAGCCCGGTACTGGCGCTGTTGTGGAATATTTTCGTGCTGTATCTGACGATGGGTTTCCGCCATTTCTCCAGCGCCTTCTCCGAGGTCTCGCTGGCGTTGGCCGAAGGCCGCGATCAAGAGGCGCGAGATGCGTTGTCGCGTTGGACGGGGCAATCGACTGCGGAACTGTCGGCCAATGAGGTATCGCGCTTGGCGATCGAGCAGGGGGTGATGGACAGTTACCGCTTCGTGTTCGGCACCATGTTCTGGTTTGTGCTGTTGCCGGGGCCTTCCGGGGCGCTGCTGTATCGGCTGAGCCAAATGTTGTATCAGAAGTGGGGCAACCGCCCGCTGGCGGAGGATCGCTTTGGTCAATTCGCCGACCGGGCCGCGATGTGGCTCGACTGGTTGCCGGTTCGATTGACCGCCGCCAGTTTCGCCGTGATGGGCGATTTCGAGGATGCGGTCTATTGCTGGCGGTCGCAGGCAAAAGCTTGGGGCGATTACGCCAACGGCATCCTGTTGGCCTCGGCGGCGGGGGCGTTGGGCATTCGCCTGGGGGATCCGCTGAAGCAGGACTATACCGTCAAGTTCCGGCCCGAACTTGGTTTGGGCGACGAGGCCGATCCGAATGCGCTCAAAAGCGCGGTTGGGTTAATCTGGCGTTCGGCCCTGTTGTGGTTGCTGGTCATCCTGCTCATGAGCGTGGCCAGCTTGCTGGGCTAGGTGCTTAGCATCCGTTTGCAACGCATTGCGCCGCCCGCCGGGCGGCGTTGGCATTCCTGCCCTGCGCGAGTATGGTGTATGGCGCCGTCGGACGGCGCTGCTGTAGATTTGTAAAGTGGAGAGAACACATGTCATTTTCAGAGCTTGGTCTGTCGCCGGAGTTGCTCCGTGCCATCGACGAGCAGGGCTATAGCACGCCCACGCCGATTCAGGCCAAAGCCATTCCGCTGGTGCTGACCGGCCGCGACATGCTGGCCGCGGCCCAGACCGGTACCGGCAAGACGGCGGCCTTCATGCTGCCGATCCTCGAACGGCTGAAGAAATTCGCCAATGCCAGCGCGTCGCCAGCCATGCATCCGGTGCGCGCGTTGGTCCTGTCGCCCACCCGGGAATTGGCCGACCAGATCGGCGTGAACGTCAAGGCTTATACCAAGTACCTGCCGCTGCGCGCCACCACGATCTTCGGCGGCGTGAACATGGACCCGCAGACCGCCGAGTTGCGCCGTGGCGTGGAAATCCTGATCGCCACCCCGGGCCGGCTGCTTGATCACATCGGGCAGAAAACCGTGCAGTTGAACCGCGTCGAGGTGCTGGTGCTCGACGAGGGTGACCGCATGCTGGACATGGGGTTCATTCAGGATATCCGCAAGATCATGGCTCTCTTGCCGCGTGAGCGGCAGACGCTGCTGTTTTCCGCCACGTTCGCCTCGGAAATCAAGAAGCTGGCCGAGGACTTCATGCGCGAGCCGCAAGTGGTCGAGGTGGCGCGCCAGAACTCGACCAACGAAGATGTCGAGCAATTGGTGTACGCCGCGGACGGCTGGCAGAAGCGCAAGTTGCTGTCTCACCTGATCCGCAGCCGCGACATGGGCCAAGTGATCGTCTTCTGCAAGACCAAGCTCAGCGCCGATCAACTGGCGCGCGATCTGAAGCGCGACGGTCACGCCGCCGAGGCGATCCATGGCGACAAGGCTCAAGGGGCACGGCTGGAGACGCTGGCCGCCTTCAAGGAGGGCAGCATCAAAGTGCTGGTCGCCACCGACGTGGCGGCGCGCGGTCTGGATATCGCCGAACTGCCCTACGTGGTCAACTTCGAACTGCCTAACGCGCCGGAAGACTATGTGCACCGCATCGGCCGGACGGGCCGCGCCGGCGCATCGGGTGTCGCCATTTCGTTGATGGCGCAAGAGGAAAGCCGTCAGCTGGACGCGATCAACCATCTGATCCGCAAACAGCTGGAAGCGCAGCCGGTCGATGGCTTCTGGCCGTCGTGGCTGCCGCGCCCGGCTCAGCCTGTCCATGCCGCGCCGGCTTCGGCCGCATTGACCGGCGCGCCGGAAGGCATCAAACAGCCCAAGTCGGTTCGCCGCGGCCGTGGCAAGCTGCAGCGCGAAATTCCCGCCTTGCTTTTGCCGCCGCGCTACAAGGTGGTTGCGCCGACGCGCTGATAACGTCGATTTGCTCGACTGATATACGTAGAAACCCTTGTCGAAGATCTGCTCCGGAACAATACTATCGATCAGTGTTCCGATTGTGGAAAAGGGAGTAAGCGAATGTCGGTACGAAGCTTCGACGAGTTTTACGGTGGCTGCGACAATTACTACGGCACTGCAGCCACCGGACAACTGATTCATTACATGCAGAAGTATGGCGTCAACGGGCCCGGGGACGCCATGGATCTGGGATGCGGCCAAGGGCGCAACGCGCTCTATCTTGGCCATCACGGCTACCGCGTGACGGGGGTGGACTGTTCTGCCGTCGCCATCGACGACCTCAATCGACAGGCCGACAGCGCGGGCCTGAGCGTCCAGGGCATCGTGGCTGACATCGTGTCGTTTCCTTTGCCGTCCCGCGCTTATCAGATGATTGTCGCCCATACGTCGCTCGATCATCTTAACGCGGACGATGGCCGGCGCGTGGCGCGGCGCATCATGGCGGCGCTTGCGCCTGGCGGCATTCTGTTTGCAGCCGTGTTTTTGGATGACGATCCCGGCTGCCACGGCCGAGAACAGGCCAGCGAAACGGCCGGTCACATCAAGCATTACTACCGCCCCGAAGAGTTTCTCGATCTGTTTGCCGATCTGACGGTGCTCGCTTACCAGCAAGAAAGGTCGCTCGATACGTCGCATGGCGAGGCGCACTACCATAGCACCGCCTTTTTGTTCGCGCGCTACGACGGCTAGCCGCCGTTTTTGCCTGTCATGGGCCGCGATCCGATATACTGCGGCCCATGGAACTCACCCCGCACCCTTTCGACGGACTCACGCCCGATACCCTGCTTGACGCGGTCGAGTCGCTCGGTTTACGCGCGAGCGGCAGCCTGTTGGCGCTCAATAGTTACGAAAACCGCGTCTACCAGATCGGCATGGAGGAAGGGCCGCCGCTGGTGGCCAAATTTTATCGCCCGGCGCGTTGGTCCGACGCGCAAATCCTGGAAGAGCATGCTTTTGTCGCCGAACTAGCCGCGCGCGAAATTCCGGTCGTCGACGCTTTGTCTTTCGATGGGCGCACGCTGCACCAGCATGGCGGTTTTCGTTTCGCGCTGTTTCCTCGTCGCGGCGGCCGTACGCCGGACTTCGATCAAAGCGACACGTTGACCTGGATGGGCCGCTTCCTAGGCCGTATCCACGCCGTGGGGGCGACCGTGCCCTATCTGGAACGGCCGGCCCTGACCATCGATCGTTTCGGCGAGCAATCGCTCGACTGGCTGTTGGCGAACGATTGGCTGCCGGCCGAGCTTCGCGAGGTGTACCGCGGTGTGGCCCGTCAGGCGCTGGATGGCGTGTCCCGCGCTTTCGAGCGGGCAGGTCGCGTGCAGACGCTGCGCCTGCATGGCGACTGTCACGCCGGCAACGTGCTCTGGACTGACGACGGACCGCACTTCGTCGACTTCGATGACAGTCGTTCGGGCCCGGCGGTGCAGGATCTGTGGATGCTGCTCTCCGGCGAGCGCGCCGATCAGTCGCGCCAGTTGAAAGACTTGCTGGCCGGCTATGAGGATTTCTTCGAGTTCGACGACCGCGAGCTGCACCTGGTCGAGGCGTTGCGTACCTTGCGGCTGATGCATTACAGCGCCTGGCTCGCGCGTCGCTGGCAAGACCCCGCTTTTCCGGCGGCATTCCCCTGGTTTGGCGGCGTACGCTATTGGCAAGACCGCATCCTCGAATTGCGCGAGCAGATCGCGCTGATGGACGAGCCGCCGCTGATCGGCGGCTTGTACTGATCGCGCATAAAAAAAAGCCCGGGGATACCCGGGCCGCAACAGGAGATTACCAGAGACGAATGCGGTCGGCCGGCGCCTTGTAGAGCTTGTCGCCTGGCTTGACGTCGAAGGCGTCGTAGAAGCCGTCGGCGTTCACCGCCGCGCCTTGCGGCCGGTAGTTGGCCGGTGAGTGCGGGTCGGTCACCAGCAGCTTGAGTAGTGCCTGGTCCTTGATCTTGTTTCGCCAAACCTGGGCGAAGCCGATAAAGAAGCGCTGGTCGCCGGTGAGGCCGTCGATGACTGCGGGCGCTTTGCCACCGAGCGACAGGTGGTAGGCCTTGTAGGCGATCTGCAAGCCGGCGTTGTCGGCGATATTCTCGCCGAGGGTCAGCCGGCCGTTGATGTGCTTGCCCGGCAGCGGCTCATAGGCTTCGTATTGCGCCACCAGTTTGCCGGTCAGCGCCTCGAAGCGCGCGCGGTCTTCCGTTGTCCACCAATTGCGCAGTTTGCCGTCGCCATCGAATTGACTACCCTGATCGTCGAAGCCGTGGCTGATTTCGTGGCCGATCACCGCGCCGATGGCGCCGTAATTGACCGCGTCGTCGGCGCGGGCATCGAAGAACGGCGGCTGCAGAATGCCGGCCGGGAAGACGATCTCGTTCAACGACGGATCGTAATAGGCGTTCACCGTTTGCGGCGTCATCTGCCACTCGGCGCGGTCCACCGGTTTGCCCAGTTTGTTCAGCTTGTAGCGGTACTGGAATTCGGCCACGCGACCCACATTGCCGACTAGGTCATGGCGGTCGATGACAAGCTGGCCATAATCGCGCCATTTGACCGGGTAGCCGATCTTGATCTGATATTTCGCCAGCTTTTCTTGCGCTGCCGCGCGTGTGGCAGGGGTCATCCATGTCAGGGTATCGATGCTCTGGCGATAGGCCTGCATCAGATTTTGCACCAGCAGGTCCATCCGCGCCTTGGCCTCGGGTGGGAAGTATTGGGCCACGTACAGTTTGCCCAAGGCCTCTCCCATCGATGATTCCGCCAGCGCTACGCCGTTTTTCCAGCGCGGGCGCTGTTCCTTTACCCCGGACAGCGCGCGCTGATGGAATGCGAAGCTGGCGTCGACGAACGGTTTGCTCAGGAAAGGGGCGTAGGCATCCAGCAATCGGGCGCTGAGATAGTCGCGCCATACCGGCAGCGGCGTGTCCTGGAGCATGCCGCCGAGTGCCGTGGCATAGCTCGGCTGAGTCAGGTTGAGCTTGGATACCTTGCCCAGGTCGGCGGCCTCGAACCAACGCGCCCACTCGACCGCCGGCGCGACTTTCTGTAGTTGGCCGCGCGACATCGGGTTGTAGGTCTTGACCGGGTCGCGGTTGGCGACGTTATCCCACTGCGCTTGGGCGATGCGGGATTCCAATGCCATCACCGCTTGCGCGCGCGGCGCGGCATCTTGCATCCCCGCCTGCGTGAACAGTCGGGTCAGATAGGCCAGATAAGCTTCGCGCGCCGCCTGAAAGCGCGCGTCGTTTTGCAGGTAATAGTCGCGGTCCGGCAGCCCCAGCCCGGATTGATTGAGCTGAAGTAGCGTCATGGTCGGATTGGCGGCATCGGGGTCTACGCTCACGCGCAGCGGCAGATCGACCGATGTCGCTTGCCACATGCCCAGCAGCCGGGTCAGCGCCGCGCGATCGTCGATGGCGGCGATCTGCGCCAGACGGCCGGTCAGGGGCTTGATACCGCGCTTGTCGGCCGTCTTGCTGTCGAGGAAGCTCGCGTACAAATCGGCCAATTTGCGCTCTTCCGCACTGGCCGGCTGCTTGTCGACGCCGAGGATCAACTGCCGGCTACGGGCTTCGTTCTGATCGCGCAGGATGTTGAAGCTGCCGTAGGACGCGTGATCGTCGGGGATGGCCGTGTTTTTGACCCACTGGCCGTTTACCGCGCTGAAGATATCGTCCTGGATGCGGACGGAATGATCGAAGGCGTTGAAATCGATGCCGGAAACGGGCGCGCCCACGGCGGCGCCCTGGGTTAATGCTAGGCAGATCAATAATGCCAATGATGTTCGTTTCATGGGTTTCTTTCTTATGTTATGAGCAAAGGTGAGGTGCAACATAAGGGCATGAAGCCAAATCCGGCCATGATATCACCGTCTTGTTTGGCCGAGCCGATCCCCGCGGCAGCGCGCATTGTCGCGCGGAGACGTTCGGCACGGGATCTGTCAGGAAGGTCAGTCAGCGAAAGTCAAGACGTCGCAGGCCATCACCGCCGTTGGCGGTGATGGCCTGCGTGAGGGTGTTGACAAACTCTTGCTCGCGAAGCGAGCGCCCCCTCTCAGGGAGAGGGCAGGGGGAGAGGGAATCGATGGGCAGGCTGCGAAATCAGTCTGTTGCCACTGAGGCCCGGCTTTGCCGGGCCCTCCCCAACCGCTGCAAACCACTAAATCAACAGCCTGCGTTAAACCGGAGGGCAAACAGACCTTAGGCGGTGGTGTTGATCAGCCGGCCGGTGGTTTGCCCACTGGTGTTGACGCTGGGTGGGGCGGGTTGCGTTTGGTCGTTTTGCGCCTGTTCGCCTTGATGCTTGTGCTTGCCGTTGACCTGGTTGGCGGCGGCGGTCGGCGTCGTGGCGGTGGCCTGGGTGTAGAGCTGGCTGTTACCAGACGAAACCGGGCTAATGGACATGGTGGACTCCTTTGCCGAGAGTGAGGGCGCTAAGGACCCTAACCCCCATTCTAGTTAATCTTCGCCAATTTGCAGCTATGGTGTCGTGCGTTGCCGGCCAGTCCGTTCGGACAGATAAGAAAACCCGCTTTCGATGGCGGTATCGGCTTCGGCAGCGGCCTAATGGCGCGGAAAACGATGTTCCGCATGGGAATGGCGCGCTATCATGCCCGGATTGTATTCGACTGCCGACCACCATGAACACGCCCGAAGCGCTACAACTGATTGCCGCCGATCCCGAATTCCGTATTTTGCGCCGCGTGCCGGAGCGGTTGCCTGCACCGTCGGTGCCGGACGGCGAAACCGGCCTGGCGCTGATCGTCGATACCGAAACCACCGGTATGGACAAATGGCACGACCAGATCATCGAGGTTGGCATGCTGCTCGTGCGCTACCGTCGCGATACCGGCGAGTGGCTGGCGCTGGAAGATCAGTACGATGGGCTGGAAGATCCGGGACAGCCGCTGTCGCGCGTCGTGCAGACGGTCACCGGCCTCACCGATGCCGATTTGGCCGGCCAGCGCATGGATGATGCCCGCGTCGACAGTCTGGCGCGCCAGGCCGATCTGGTGATTGCCCATAACGCCGCCTTTGACCGGCCGTTCCTGGCGCGGCGCTGGCCGGTGTTCGATGACAAGTCGTTTGCCTGCTCGGTCAATGAGATCGACTGGATGGAGGCGGGCTTCACCAGCGCCAAGTTGGAGCTGCTGGTGTATCACTGCGGCTACTTCTACGATAGCCATCGCGCGCTCAACGACTGTTGGGCCTTGTTGTTCATGCTTGGCCAAGTGCTGGCCCCGCGCGGCGAAACCGCGCTGGCGGCGCTGTTGCAAAGCGCCGATAAACCGTCGTTTCTCTTGAATCTGCAAGTGCGTTTCGACGACAAGGACAAGCTCAAGGCCATCGGCGGCTTCCAGTGGCAGGACGGCGCCGATACGCGCTATCTGCCCAAGAGCTGGCTACGCCGTTGCAAGGACAAAACCGAGCTGCGCGCCGTGCTCGACAGCATCCACGCCCAGGTATTCGGCGGGCGTTCCTTCCCTTGCCACATCGGCAAACTCACCGCGCTGGAGCGCTATGCGCTCGACCCGCAAACCGTGCGTATGCGTCCCTACGACTTTCCCGCGCCAGGAGCTTGATCCAAGCCAAATGGCGCTGGTGAATTGGCAGTGTATATTAAAGCTATATCAGGAAAGGTTAATTTATTTCTTGGTAATACCGGCGCCTTTGATGACCTGCATCTCCGGGTCGCTGACGATCTTTTCGATCTTGAACACGTCGCTTGCCAGCCATTCGCTGGTCAAGGTGCGGTATTGATCCATGTCGGCGCAGTGAATGCGCACCACATAGTCGAACTGTCCACTGACCAGCCAGCAGTCGAGCACCTCGGGACGCTGGCGTACCTCGGCCTCGAAGGCTTGCTGGGCCGAGCGGCCGCTCTGGCTGGAAAAGGCGATCTTGGCGTGCAGCGTGACGCCAAGCCGGTGCACGCCGTCATCGATGATGGCGGTGTAGCCGCGGATGATGCCGGCTTGTTCCAGCCGGCGAACCCTCTCCTGGCAGGGGCGGGGTGTCAGATACACAATTTCGGATAGCCGTTGGTAGGTGATGCGGCCATCGTGGCGCAGAACCTCAAGGATTTTGCGGTCAATGCGATCTAGCTGCTTGAGCGCTTTGTTCTTGTCGTCCTGTTTCATGGCGAAGGCCCTGGAGAGTGTTGGTTTTAAAGGGTTGCAGCGGAATCTGCTGTAACACGTGCGAATATAACAGAAAACGCTGTCAGTCAACATTGATTACAGCCGGAATTGTCGGGCGAATGCTCGCACAATGATGCCCTTTCTCACCTGCCTGATTTCTTTGCGAGGTCAAGTCATGCAAACCACGAATCACATTCTGATGGTCCGTCCGACCAACTTCACCAGCAACCCGGATACCGCCGGCAGCAATACCTTCCAGCACTCCGACCTGACGCCTGAAGCGGCGCAAGCGGCGGCGGTCAAGGAGTTCGACGAGTATGTCGCGCTGCTGCGCGAAGCCGGCGTCGACGTGCTGGTGATTCAGGACCGTCAGTCTCCGCACACGCCGGACTCGATTTTCCCGAACAACTGGATTACCACCCATGAAGACGGCACGGTGATCCTGTATCCGATGGAAGCGTTGAACCGCCGTCTCGAGCGCCGCCGCGACATTTTGGAATGCATCGGCGAACGCTTCGACATTTCGTCGGTGATGGACTTCAGCTCGTACGAATCGAAGGAATACTTCCTCGAGGGAACCGGCTCGATGGTGCTCGACCGCGATCATTGCATCGCCTACGTATGCCGCTCGTCGCGCAGCCATGAAATGGTGGAAAGCGCCTTCGCCAAGGTCATGGGCTACAGCACCGTATGGTTCACCGCGGTCGACAAGAGCAACATGCCGATCTATCACACCAACGTGATGATGCACGTCGGCACCAAGATGGCGGTGGTCTGCCTGGAGTCGATCCTGAGTCCGTACGAGCGCAAGGCGGTGGTGCAGTCGCTGGAAAAGAGCGGCAAGGAAATCGTCGATATCACGCTGGATCAGGTCGAGCACTTCGCCGGCAACTGTATCGAGCTTCAGGGCCACAAGGGGCAGCCGGTGCTGGCGCTGTCGCGCCAAGCATGGGGATCGCTGAGCCAGAGCCAGCAGGAGCAGATCTTGAAGTACGTGGTTCCCGTGCAAGCGCCGGTCGAGACGATCGAACGCCTCGGCGGCGGCGGCGCCCGCTGCATGGTGGCGGAGCTGCACTTGCCGCCGCGCACGCCGAGCCAAGCCATCGTGCTGCCGGAAGAGCATACCCGCCAGGACGACTCGCCGTATCTGGCCTAAGCGCGGCCTCAGTCAGGGAGAGAAAAAAACCGCCGGCACGGGAAACCGTGCCGGCGGTTTGAGTGTGTTGACAAACCCATGCTCGCGAAGCGAGCGCCCCCTCTCAGGGAGAGGGCGGGGGGAGTGGGAATCGATGATCAGGCTGCGAAATCAGTAAGTTGCCACTGAGGCCCGGCTTTGCCGGGTCCTCCGGGACCGCTACAAACCACTAAATCAACAGCCTGAACCGCCGGCACGGGAAACCGTGCCGGCGGTTTTGTTTGGTGCGCTATGCGCGTTAATGGGCGTTGTCGGCAACCGGCGACGGGAACCGATCGGCGCGCAAGCCGTAAAGGATGTAGCCGGTGAGCATCACCAGCGCGCCCCAGAACACCGCGTCGGTGCCGGCGGCATAGATGCCGTACAGGCTGTAGACCAGCGCGACCATCACGATGATCAGATTGCGGGTATAGGTGGCGCGGGCGACATGGTGCTTTTTCATGATGGCGAACAGCGCGGTCAGCGACAGGATGTAGGGCACGACATTGGTAAACACCGCCAGGTTGACCAAGGCATTGAATTGCTGGTTGAGGCTCGGCGAAATGGTCATCAGCGAGATCAGCGTTTGCACGACGGTGATGATGACCATGCCTTTGACCGGTGCGTCCTTGCTGTTCACTGCGCTGAATACCTTGGCGAACATGCCGTGATCGGCGGCGGATTTCGATACCTGGGCAATAGTGAACTGCCAGCCGAGCAGGGAGCCCGTGCAGGCGACGACGGCGAGCAGGCTGACGATACTGCCCAATGCCGGGGAGAACAAGAGGCTAAAGGCCAGGCCGAACGGCGCCGACGAGTTGGCCAGCGCGTGGTTGGGCACGATGCCTTGCATGGCGGCGGTCGACAGGATGTAGATGACCGCGGCAATGCCGGTGCCGGCCATGACGGCGATCGGCACGTTTTTCTTGGGGTTTTCCACCGCGTCGGAGTTGGCGCAGGCCGATTCCATGCCGAGGAAGGCCCACAGCGTGAGCGCGATGCTGGACGAGATCGCCTCGCCGAACGGCTTGTGCTGCACGTTCCAGGCGCTGACGAACAGGTGCGGGTCAAACCAGAACCAGCCGAAGATGGCGAGCGTCGCAACCGGAATGATCACTCCCCAGACCGTCACGCCGCTGATGCGGCCGGTGATGCGCGCGCCGCCGAAGTTGGCGACGGCGGTCAGCCATAGTAAGGCGATCACGCCGATGCAGGTATTGACCGGCGCGGCCGAGAGCCAAGGCACGAACGGCGACAGATAACCGATGGCGGTGATGGCGATGGCGACGTTGGCGATGGCCAGCGACAGGTAATAGGTATAGGAGGCCAGGAAGAACGACGATTTGCCGTGCGCTTCCTCGGCGTAGGCCGACATGCCGCCGGAGCGGGTGACGAAGAAGCCGCACTGCGCGAACGAGTAGGCCAGCGCCATCGATCCCAGCGCGGTGACGATCCACGACAATAGCGAGATGGTGCCGACTTTGGCCAGGCTTGCGGGCAGCATGATGATACCGGAGCCCATCATATTGACGGCGACGATGATGGTCAGGCCGACCACCCCCATTTTGGTGCTTTGGGTAGAACTGGATGACATGATGATTCCAAGCGAAAGGTTATTTGAAAAATTTACGGGTGCTTTGCAGCGTGCGCCATAAGGCGCGAGTACGGCGGAGTGTGCGGATCAATCGACCTTTCTCCTTGACGGGTTGGAAAACGCTTGCTTTTTAATGTCATTGGCATTGTGCGGGCGCAAGCAAACGGCTTCGCCGAGATGGCGGTTAAAAACAGGGTGTTGAGTGCGTTCGCATTGCAACGCACCATAGCGCGCAGGGTGCGCCCGTTGGGGCGCGCGTTTTGACCTGACCGCGCCGCGGTCTGCGGCGCTAGGCAGTAGAAATCACGTCATACGACCGATTCAGCATGGGGTAGTCTGAGTGGTCTGTAACGGAATACGTATGCCGAGGACATGCCCCGGGGATGACAAAACGGGTTGGACTCTCAATGGGAGAACCGAAAAAGGCATAGGGCTCGCAGTGCACGAGCAATCTGCGATCGTTAGGATCGTCGATGCAGTTGTTATATTCGAAAATGATTCTATATTAATGGTCGCTAAAGAAGCAATGTGGCCGGTTGATCCAAATCAACTGCTCGCCGAGTTAGTCAACTGGAATAATCTGTAAATGTTAGATGCTTGATTATGTCAATGGGGTTATTGTTGCCGTGTTGCGGTAAATGAAACTGCGATTGATTTTCATAAATAAATAATATTAATTTCTAATTAACAATGAGAATGATTGTCGCTTTGCGGCGAGATTGATGGATGAACTGATTTTTATATCGTATTGTTTACAAAATATTTTTTTATGAATATCATTAAATAAAGACAATTAATTATTATATTAACTATTCCCGCCTCTCTCATGAATCAATCTACGCCTTTCCTCGTTGACGACAAGACGCGTCAACACGTCGCGCATCGCAGCACGCTCGTCAGCGTGGCGACCAATATCGCACTCACCGTGTGCCAAGTGGTGGCCGGCTGGCTATCCGGTTCCCAAGGCCTGATCGCCGACGGCGTTCATTCGCTGTCCGATCTGCTGGCCGATTTTGTGGTGTTGCTGGCCAATCGCCATAGTCAGAAAGCGGCCGACGAGGATCATCAGTACGGCCACCTGCGTTATGAAACCGCTGCCTCGCTGGTGCTGGGGGTGCTGCTTGTCGTGGTGGGCGCCGGCATGGTGATCAATGGCGTGCGCAAGGTGGTTGACCCGAGCCTGGTGACGGCCGTGCACGGCGCGGCGCTATGGGTCGCGCTCTTGGCGCTCTTGGCCAAGGAGGGCTTGTTCCGTTACATGCTGCGCGCCGCGCGGCAGGTCGGTTCGAGCATGCTCGAGGCCAATGCTTGGCACGCGCGTTCTGACGCGGCGTCGTCGCTGGTGGTGGCGGTCGGTATCGGCGGCAATCTGCTGGGGTTTCATTTGCTCGACCCGCTGGCGGCCCTGGTGGTCGGGATCATGGTGGGGCGCATGGGCTGGACGTTTGCCTGGAATGCGCTGCATGACCTGATGGACCGCGCCGCCAGCGACGAGCAAATCGCCCGCTTGAACGAATGTCTGCTGGCCACGCCCGGGGTGCGCGGCGTGCACGATCTGCGCACGCGCATGATGGGAGACCGCATCGTGGTGGACGTGCATCTGGAGGTCGACGGCGATCTTTCGGTGCGTGAAGGGCACGCGATCAGCGTGGCGGCGCGGCAGCGCGTGATCGCGGCGTTGCCGGTGCTGTACGTGACCACCCACCTCGACCCTGCCGGCGAGGACGATCTGGACAGCTAGGGTCTGTCGTCAGGCGTAGGGCGACACGCCTTAGGCATCGACATCCACTTGGCTGACCCGGCCGGCTTGGCCGTTGTCGGTCAGATAGACGCCACTGCGTCGCACTTCCCCCTGTGCCTGATTCTGGCTGTTGCGCAGGGAAAACGGCGTGGCCACGCTTGGCAGCAGGATGGCGCCGATATGCAGCGACGACAGCGACGATAGTTGGTCGTTGCCTTGGCTGTCGATGCCGGTCCAGACCTTGAGATCGGCAAAGGCCGCGTCGCTGGCGTCGATCACGCCGTCATGGTTGCTATCCAGCGCGGCCAGGTCGTTGAAGCCGTTGCCGCTTTGAGGGCCGAACAATTGGCTGCCGTCGGCGACCTTGCCGTCATGATTTTTATCCCAGACCAGCCAGCCGCCATCGGCGAAAAACGGCAGGCGGGTTTGCCCGCTGCCGGCATCCAGATTGAATGTCGCACTGGCGCCGCTGAAGCGCCCCGATCCCCCAGGCAGCGTGATCATCAGCGGGTCCTTGCCGCCGACTTGGCGGCGCACGCTGTCGCTGCCTTGAAAATCCCGCTGCAGTTGGCTATCGAGTTGAAACGAGAACGTCTGACCCTCGGCGGTGGTGATGCTGCCGCTGGCGCTGAAGCCGGTTTGCTCCTGTTCCTGCACTTGCGTGGTCGTGGTTTGCGTGCCGCTGGCGACGGCCGGCGCGCCGGCGCTTTGCCCCGTGGACGACGCCGGCACCAGCTTGCCGTCGTAGAGCGTGAAGTGGATGCCGAACACCTTCTCCAGAATCTGCTTGGCAAGGTTGAGCAAAGGCGGAATGTCGTCATCGACGAGCGGCGAGGCCGTCGCCGCGCCGTGAGCGTTAGGCGAGGCGACTTGATAGCTGGCGGAGGAACGGGTGGTGTTGACGCTGTCGGCGTGCTGCTCGGACCGTTGAACCGGCTGGCCGGGCGCTGCCGGCGTGGACAGCGTTTCCGCGTCGCTTTGCCAGCGCTGCGTATTGGACAGGTCGTTGCTGGCGGTGCCGTTCCCCAATGGGGTGAATTGCGTCCAGGTGCTGCGTTGCTGGCGAAGCGTATGCTGCGACGCCATGTTGAGCGAGAAGCTGCTGATATGCATATCGGCCCCCTGGGGGCTCAATCCAGTGCCCCGGCCTGTTTGCCGAGGCACTGGATGGCACTAGGTGGTTTGCGTGCCGGTTGGCGTCGTCGGCTGTTTGCCGTCGCTTTGGCTGCCGGTATCGGCGGTGGCGTCGAGGGCGCCCGCGGAGTGATTGTGCGTGCCATGCGCATGCTGGCCATGCTTATGCTGCAACAGGGCGCTGATTTGTTGTTGCGGCAGCGTCTGCTGCTTGCTGCCGCTGTTTTGCGGCGTCAGCGTCAGGGTGGCTAGCGCGCTGGTGATCTCGCGGCCGATGAGGCTGGCAAGGTCAGTCTGCGTGCTGCCGCTGTCGCCGGCGGCACTGCTGCTGGTGCTTGAACCGTTGCCGCCGGCACGGTTGGTTCCGCTCGCATTGCTTGCGCCGCTCGCGGCACCGGTGGTCTGGCTGTTGTTGCCCAGCGAGGCCGCCAACAGGTTTTGCAGGCTGAACGCCACGTCGGCGCCGGCAAACAGACCGGCTTGCTGACCAAGCTGCAGGGTCGGGTTCTGCGTGGCGCCGTCCTGACCGTTCTGGTTATTTTGGCTGTCTTGGCCGTTCTGGCTCTGCGGGCCGAAGGTACCGGTTTCGCGGCTGGCGATTTGCACGCTGGCCTGCAAGTCGACTTGCAGCGAGAACTGGAAGGCCTGACCGGACGCCATGGTGATTTTGCCGCTGGCGGTAAAATCGTAGCGCTCGCTTTCCGCCACCGAGACGTCGCTCTCGTAGCTGCCCGACGCGCCTTGCGCCGCAGCATTGGCGGTCATGTTATGCATCAGCGACTGATTTTGCGCCGATAGATTGTTGAACAGCGATAGCGCGTCGTTTTGCACCGAGTTGCCCATGCTGGAGAGTGCCGACAGCAGGCTGTTCTGACTGCCGCCGCTTTGTGCCGCTTGGCTGCTGTTGTTACCTTGCAGTGCGGACATGATCGACGCGGTCAGTTGATCGAGCGGCGAGGACGGGGCGTTCTGGCTGTCGCTGTTTTGGCCGCTCTTGTTGGCGGCATTGCTTTGCGTGGTGGATGCCACGGTGGTCAGCGACGTACCGAGCACTTGCTGCAGAATATTCTCGATCATTCCCTGCAAAGAGGTCATCAGGTCGTTTTGGCCGTTGGCGCCGTTGCTGGCCGTGGCGCCGGGGCTCAGCGTCACTTGATCGGCGGTGTTGCCCGCTTGCCCGGTCGCGGCGCTGCCGCCAATGGCTTGGAATTGCAACTGGGTCTGCGCCATCAGCGTTTCGCTGAAGCCATACGCGCCGGTATTGCGCTGCGTTTGATTGAGAATCTGCATGGCCGTACTCCGGGGGAATGTCCCTCATGATATCGACGAATTTGGCACGATCTTTATTTTTTTCTGAGGGTTGCTGACCGTTCCGGCAGGGGTGGTGTTGACAATGTCATAGCGCGCGGCTGTAATGACGCGACCTTTTTGGGGAGATCCGTCATGTTGCTCGCCTCCGCTGCCCAGGCTCAGAGCCTGTTGCGCGATACGTCGCATTTTCAATGGGGCGCGCTGCCTTTGTTCTTGCTGGTGCTGTACATCTACAACGAGCAGATCGTCGAACGCCGTTGGAGCGTGGTGCTTGGCGGCGTGGCCTTTTGGCTGATGGATTGGGTCAACGAGATCGGCAATGGCCTCATCGCCCATTTCTCCGGCTACGCGCCGCTTTGGGGCACGCCCAATGGCCATTCCTCACTGGTGCTGCTCATTGGCCTGAACCTCGAAATCACGCTGATGTTCGCCGTCATGGGACTCATGGCGGTGCGGATGCTGCCGGCCCAGCGCGGCATGCGCTTGTTCGGCGTCAGCAACCGCCTGCTGCTGGCGCTGGGGAATTCACTACTGTGCGTGATCGTCGAAATTTGGCTCAACCATATCGGCGTCCTGACGTGGGAGTGGTCGATATGGGGGCGTCATGCCCCGTGGCTGATCTTTCTGATCGGTTACCTGCCGTTTTTCGGGGTCGCCTATTGGGTGCATGACATGCCCTCCCGCGCCAAGCAGGTGACCGTGGTGGGCTGCCTGGCCGGGGGCGTGGCGTTGTCGCTGCTGCTATTTGGGGGTTTGGGCTGGCTGTGACTCGCGCTGCGCCGTCAAACGCCGTTTGGCGGATGGCGCGACCGATGGCTCGCCTTTCTGCAAGTGCGCCAGCCTGCGGCGGATATCGTCCGAGTCCATCCAGATGTCCTCGCCATGTAAAATGTGATCGACTTCTTCGTCGGTTAAAAACGGCCGGCAGACTTGACGCATGACCTTGCCGAACCACTTGCTGACCGCGCCTACTTGCGCTTGCTGTTCGTTGCCTTTGCCGAACAACGCCGACGAATAGTTGTGAAACATCAGCTGGCAGGTATCGTGCACGATCAGTTCGTCGCCGGCCAAAAAGATCATGGCGCCCATCGAATAGGCACGCGCTTCCAGCACGGTCAACACGTGCGCCTCGCTGGCGCTGATGTTGTTGATGATCTGCAGGCCGGTGTCGAAGTTGCCGCCTGGCGTGTTCAAGTGCAGCAGGATCAGATCGCTCGAGCTGGCGCTGCGCAACGTATACAGCAGATCGGTATAGTGAATCGGCTCGCCGATTTCGCCCGACAGATAAAACGAAATCTGCCGTGCCACGCCTTGGCTTTCATAGCGCTTGAACAGCGGCAGCGCTTCGGGTTCCGCATCGTCGTCGTCGCGCGCGGCGGCCATCGCCAAGGGGCGGGTACGCCCATTGTTGGTCATGTTGTTGTCCTCCTATTGTCAGCATAGGCCGCTGTGCGCTATTGCGCTTTGCGCGATCGGCCGCAGGCGCATGCCGTCCACGCTATCCTCCACGGCGTAGCCATGCTCGGCGAGCGCGGCGCGCAGCCGGTCTGCCTCGTCCCAGCGCCGCGCTTGCCGCGCCTGTTCGCGCGCGTCCGCCAAGGCCTGAATCTCTGCCGGGATGGCCAACCGGTGTGGCCGCCAGCCGGGTAGCCCGAGCCCGAGCACCTGATCACAGTGCGCGAGCGTCGCCTTCTTGTCGGCATCGGGCAGCGAGCCTTTGACGAGCCCCCATACCAACGCCAACGCCCGCGGCAGGTTCAGATCCTGGTTGATCTCGCGCGTGAAGGCGTCGATAAAGGCGGCGTCGCGGCGGCCGCCATCCGGCCAGCCGGCGTAAGCGTGACGCAGGCGCTCAAGCGCTTGCGCGGCGCCGTCGAGCGCGCTCCAACTGAAGCTCAGTTGTTTGCGGTAGTGTGCGGTCAGGCACAGGTAGCGATAGGCCAGCGGATCGACGCCGCGGTCGATGAGGCGCTGCAGGCGCAGAAAATCGCCGCTCGACTTCGACATCTTGGCATCGTCCAGCTGCAGGAACGCGCCGTGCAGCCAGAAGTTGGCCGCACGCGTGCCATGAAGTGCCTGACATTGGGCGATTTCATTACTGTGATGCACGGCGACGTGATCCTCGCCGCCACAGTGGATGTCGAACCACGGCGACAGATATTGGGTCGACATGGCCGAGCATTCGATGTGCCAGCCGGGAAAACCGCGGCCCCAGGGGCTATCCCATTCCATTTGCCGTCGGGCGTCGGCGGGGCTGAACTTCCACAGCGCGAAGTCGGTGGCATGACGCTTTTGGCCCAGATCGACACGGATGCCCGCCGCGAGGCCCGCCCGGTCGAGGCGGGCCAGGTAGCCGTAATCGTCCTGGCGGCTGGTGTCGAAATAGACGCCGTCGTCGGTGCGGTAAGTGAATCCCTTGGCTTCCAGCGCGGCGATGAAGTCGATTTGCTCGGGAATATGGTCGGTGGCGCGGCACCAAAGCGTCGGTTCGAGCATGCCCAATGCGCGTAGGTCATTTTGAAACGCGACGGTGTAGCGCTCGGCAATCTCCCAGGCGGAGGCGCCGCCGGCGCGGCGGCTGCCCTTCTCCATCTTGTCCTCGCCCTCGTCGCCGTCGGACACCAGGTGGCCGACGTCGGTGATGTTGACCACGTGGCGCACGGCGTAGCCGTTGAATTGCAAGACACGGCGCAGCGTGTCCTCGAACAGGTAACTGCGCAGGTTACCGATATGGGCGTAGTCGTAAACGGTCGGTCCGCAGCAATACATGCCGACGTGCTCCGGGCGCAGCGGTTCGAAGGGCCGTAAGGCGCGGTGCCAGGTGTCGTACAGATAAAGCGGCATGGCGATCTCCCAAAAGAAAAAGGCCGCCGGTTGAAGCAACGCGGCGGCCGAGGTCGAGCTGAACGTGTGCGCTAGGCGCGCGCCGGCCCCCGCCGTGTCGGACAACACGGTTGCAGGTGGGCGGTCGGGTTCAGCGAAATCCGTTTCATGTCATCGATACTATCGGCGCTCGGCGGGACGGTCAACCATCAGGCCGCTTCATCGCCGACGTCGTCGTGATGCAGATTTTCTTCGATGATCGCGTTGATCACCGCCAGCGAAATCGCCAGCGGCAGACCGAGTATCCAGGCGAAATACCACATGGCATGTCCTTTCAATAAGCGGTTTTCGAGTTCTTGCGCACGGCTTCGACCGTCACCGGGCCGCGCATGACGCGGTAGCACCAACTGGTGTAGAGCACGATCAGCGGCGTGAAGATCAGCGCCACCCAGAACATCACGGCAAGCGTCAGACGGCTCGAGCTGGCGTCCCAGACGGTGAGACTCGCATTGGGGTTCAAGCTTGACGGCATCAGGAAGGGGAACATGCTGCTCCCCGCGGTGCCGATGATGCCGGCCTGGGTCAGGCTGGAGGCGATAAAGGCCCAGCCGCCGCGGCCTCTGCGCGCGAGCAGGCTACCGGCCAGGGCGGCGGCGATGCCGACGGCCGGCAAGAGCCACAAGAGCGGCCTGCGATGGTAGTTGGTCATCCAGGCGCCGGCGTGGACCAACACGGTTTTGGCCAGCGGGTTGGACTCGGCGCCGGGTAGGGCGCCGGCCACAATCTGATAGCCCGGCAAGCGGCTGACCCATGCGCCCGCGAGCGCGAACAGCAACGCGGCGGCGAGGCCCATGAACATGGCGGCGCGGCGCGCGCGCGCTTGTGGCGCGCCTTCGGTCTTGATGATCAGGAAGGTCGCGCCTTGGAAAGTGATCATCGCGCTCGACACCAAGCCGCACAGGAGCGCGAACGGATTGAGCAACGCCCAGAACGTGCCGCTGTAGCTGGCGCGCAAGGTGTCGTCAAAGGTGAACGGCACACCCTGCAGCACATTGCCGAATGCCACGCCGAAGATGATCGGCGGCACCAGACCGCTGATGAACAGCGCTCCGTCCCAAAAACCGCGCCAGCCCGCATAAGGCAGCTTGCTGCGGTAGTCGAAGCCGACCGGACGCAGGAACAAGGTCCACAACACCGCCAGCATCGCCCAGTAGAAACCGGAAAAGGCGGTGGCGTAGATGAAGGGCCAGGCGGCGAACAATGCGCCGCCACCGGTGATGAACCAGACCTGGTTGCCGTCCCAGTGCGGGCCGATGGCGTTGAGCAGCACGCGGCGCTCGTCGTCGTCGCGGCCGATCCAAGGCAAGAGCGTGCCGACGCCGAGGTCGTGGCCGTCCATGACGGCGAAGCCGATCAACAATACGCCGACCAGCAGCCACCAGATGAAACGCAAGGTTGGATAGTCGATCATCATTGAGCTCCCTGTGCGCGGGTTTCATGGTGATAACGCCCGGTGCCCAAACTGGACGGACCGAGGCGGGCATATTTGACCATCAGGAACAGCTCGACCACCAACAGCGCGGTGTAGAACAGTACGAAGCCCGCGAGCGAACCCGCGACCGAGGCGATGCCCAGCGACGAGGTGGACAAATGGGTCGGCAGCAGGCCGTAGATGGTCCAGGGCTGGCGGCCATACTCGGCCACGAACCAGCCGAGCTCGCAAGCGAGCCAGGGCATGGGCAGCCAGCATACGGCCCAGCGCAACAGCCAACGCTTGTTGGCGAAGGTGTTTTTCAGCGAGAACAACAAAGCTGCGCTAAACAGGATCAGGAAGCTGAAGCCGAGGCCCACCATGGCGCGAAAACCCCAGAACAGCGGCGCCACCTTGGGGATGGTGCTCCAGGCCGCTTGATCGATGACGGCCGGTGTGGCTTGGCGCACGTCGGCGACGTACTTCTTCAGCAGCAAGCCGAAACCGAGATTGGCCTCATGTTGCTCGAAGGCGGCGCGCAAGGCGGCATCGTCCGGCGACTTGCGCAGCGCTTCCAGCGCGATCACCGCTTGTTGACCGTCGATGATGCGGGCGCGGTTCTTGGCCACGATCTGGTTGATGCCGGGAATTTCCTTGGTGGTGGAGCGGGTGCCGATCAGCCCCATGACATAGGGGATCTGCAGCTCGTAGCGATTGACGCGCGCCGCCTGATCGGGCAGCGCGAATAGTGTCAGGCCGGCCGGCGCCGGCTCGGTATTCCAAATGGCCTCGATCGCCGCCATCTTGGTTTGTTGCGACTCGCTGACCGTGTAGCCCGATTCGTCGCCCAGCACGATCACCGACAAGGCGGCGGCGAAACCGAAGGCGGCGGCGATGCGGAAGCTGCGGCGCGCGAAGGCGATGTCGCGCCCCTTGAGCAGATACCAGCTGGAAATGCCCAGCACGAAACAGGCCGCGGTGACGTAGCCGGCGCTGACGGTGTGCACGAACTTGGCCTGCGCGGTCGGATTGAACAGGATGTCCCAGAAGCTCGACAACTCCATGCGCATGGTGCGGTAGTTGAAATGCGCGCCGACCGGGTCCTGCATCCAGCCGTTGGCGATCAGTATCCACAGCGCCGACAGATTGGAGCCGACGGCAGTCAACATGGTCACCATCAGGTGCTTGACGCGCGAGAGCCGGTCCCAGCCGAAGAAGAACAGGCCGATGAAAGTCGATTCGAGGAAGAATGCCATCAGTCCCTCGATCGCCAGCGGCGCGCCGAAGATATCGCCGACGTAGTGCGAGTAATAGGCCCAGTTGGTGCCGAACTGAAACTCCATGGTGATGCCGGTGGTGACGCCGAGGGCGAAATTGATGCCGAACAGCTTGCCCCAGTAGCGGGTCATGTCCTGATAGATCTGTTTGCCGGTGATCACGTACACCGACTCCATGATCACCAGCAGCATGCTCAAGCCCAATGTCAGCGGCACGAACAGGAAGTGATACAGCGCCGTGACGGCGAACTGCAATCGCGAGAGGTCAACCAATGTTTCTGTCATGGGGGCTCCTTCGAGCCGCCCGAGACAGGCGCGGGCGTCGTCAGCAGACGGTCGGCGACCGCCTGACTGCTGACGTCGGGCCGGTCGGGAAACCAGATCGTCTTGATCACCAGAATCAAAACGATCTTGATCACCAGCACGGCGATAATTTCACGTCGGTAACGGCTCATCATGGCTTTTGTTGTTAGATGGAGGCCGCATCGACTGCACGGCCAACCCTCATGATAGGGGGAGGGGGTATGAGGAGCGATGCGACAAATTGTCGCAGTGCACAAGCCGGGCAAAAGAAAAGCGGCCATGTGTGGCCGCCCGCGTGGTTCGTGGCCGGTGTTTACAGTCCAGGCAGGAACGCCTTGGCGATCAGCGAGGTGAGCCCCGCCACCATCAAACCCATCATCCAGCGCATCAGTCCCATCTGATGGCCAAGCGCCATGATTTCGCCATGAAGGCGCAACGCGCTTTTTTCGATTTTGGTTTCCAGCCGCTCCTCGATGCGTCCCATCTCCGCTTCCAGCCGCTCTTCGACACGTCCCATCTCTGCTTCTAGCGCGGCGAGGTCCGCCTTGGTGGCGCGCAGCTCGATTTGCGCTTCCAGCAAGTCGATTCGGTGTCCGAGCGCGTCCACATCTTGTTTGGTGGCGAGCCGCTCTTCGATTTGTGTTTCCAGCAAGTCAATGCGTTGTCCGAGCGCGTCCACGTCTTGTTTGGTGGCGAGCCGCTCTCCTTGGCCCGCGAGGACTTCGGCCAAGGCGCAGGCCTCGGCTTCGGCGTGTGCGCTGGGCACGCCGGCGGCTTTGAGCCGGTTGGCGAATTGCAGCGTATCGAAAGCCATCGTCGTCATCGCGGGTCTTTCATCGGCGAGGAAGTAAATGGAGCTTACAGACGGCCCGGGAAAGCGGGCAAGCGAGCGCGGCGCGAGGGGTCAGCGGCGGCCCTGCGCCCATAGGCGATAGGTGCCGGGCGTGGCGCCCAATGCGGTACGGAAATGGCGCGTCAGGTGGCTTGCGTGACTGAACCCCGCCTGGTTGGCGACGACGTCGAGCGGCAGGTCGCCGTGCGCCAGCAGCCGGCGCGCGCGCGCCAGGCGACGGCGCATGATCCAGCGGTGCGGCGCCTCGCCGACCGATTCGCGGAACATGCGCGCGAAATGGTATTCGGACAACGCCAATTCCCGCGCCAGTTCACCCACGGTCAATTCCTGCCCAAGGCGGGCATCGATCAAATCGAGTACGCGGCGCCGTTGCGCCGGCGCGAGGCCGCCGCGCGGACGCAGGTCGCGGCGCCGGTCGCTGTAGTTGAGCAGCAGGTAGGCCAGCATTTCGTGGCCGAGAGCGTTGGCGTTGAGCCGGCTTTCGCTGTCTTGCCAAGATTCGGCGGCCAGTTGCCGCGCCAGCGCCGCCAGGCGCCGGTCTTCCAGATAGATGTCCTGTCGCAGCGCCACGGTGCGCGGTTCGGCGTCGAGCATGCGTACCGCCTGCGCGCCGAACTGTTCCTGGGTGAAATAGAAATGCACGAAGCGGATGCGGCCGTTGATGCGCCAATACGATTCGTGCTCGGCCGGCAGCAGACATAGCTTGCCAGGGCCGCCGCGCCGGTGCGGCTGGCCGTCCAGAAAAACATCGTAGCCGTCCTCCAGATACAGCGATAGCGTGTGATGCGCCGGCCGGTCGTAGAGGGTGTCTTCCAAGGTTTCGCGCAGCCATAACGCCGCGCGCAGGCCGTCGCCCAGCTGCGCCTCGCGCTCCAGGTCGGCGCGCGAGTGGCTGAGGACTTCGTAGACCGGGCTGGCCGGCTGTGGGCGGTAGAGCGGCGTTTCCATACTGAGCAGTGTAGCGTGGCGAATGACATTTGCGTGGATTGGGCGCGTGAAATGCGCAGGATTGTGCAATATGGCCGTGTCCCGCCGGCGCATGCTGAAACAAAAGCCGGGAGCGAAACCATGACCGCCATCTTGTATGCATTGACCGTCCTGATCTGGGGCACGACCTGGATTGCCATTAAATGGGAGTTGGGCGCGACGCCTGTTGCGTTGTCGATCGCGCTGCGCTTTGCCATGGCCGCATGCGTGCTGTTCGCCATTCTGGCTTGGCGGCGCCGCTTGGCGCCGCCGCGCGGCGAGGCAGCACGGCTGGTGCTGGCGCAGGGGCTGTGCCTGTTCTGCTGTAACTTCCTCTGTTTTTACAATGCCACCCGCTGGGTGCCGAGCGGCCTGGTGGCGGTGGTGTTCTCCATGGCCACGCTGCTCAATGCCTGTAATGCCCGGTTGTTCTTCAAACAGCGCATTGCGCCGCAGGTGCTGGTCGGCGGCGCCTTCGGCTTGAGCGGCGTGGTGGCGCTATCGTGGCAGCAACTGGCCGGGGCGTCGTTTTCCTGGCTGAGCCTCTGGGGGCTGGGGTTGGCGTTTTTGGGCACGCTGTGTTTTTCGTTCGGCAACTTGCTGTCGAGCCGGCTGCAGAAGCTGGGCCATATGCCGTTGCAGACCAACGCCTGGGCGATGTTGACCGGCACGCTGGTCCTGTTGGCCGGCTGTCTGCTGGCCGGGGTGCCGCTGCGGGTGGAGAGCGATCCGCGCTATTGGGGCGCTTTGCTCTATTTGGCGGTGCCGGGCTCCGTGATCGGATTTACCGCCTATCTGATGCTGGTCGGCCGTCTGGGGGCGGAGCGCGCCGCCTACTGTACGGTGCTGTTTCCGCTCGTGGCGCTGAATGTGTCTGCGCTATGGGAAGGCTACCGTTGGACGCCGGCGGCGCTGGCCGGCGTCGTGCTGGTGCTGATCGGCAACGTGCTGGTGTTCAAGAAGCCGGCGCCGCGCCCGCAGGCGGCGCCGGTTTCCGCGCGCTGATTCAATGCCGCCAGGCGAGCGTTTGCCACCGGCGTTCGTCGGCCACGGCCAGAAGCCGCGCGTCGGGGTTGATGACGTGGGCCTGGCTCACCGCCTCCAATAGCGGCACGTCGTTGATCGAGTCGCTGTAGCCGTGACTGCCGTCGAGCGTTTCATGCTGGCTCGACAGCCACGCCTGCAGCCGTAATACCTTGCCGTGCTGATAGGTCAGTGTGCCGGTGGTGCGGCCGGTGTAGCGGCCGGCGTGGGTTTCCAATTGGATGGCCAGCACGTCGTCGACGCCGAGCGCGGCGGCGATCGGCCGCACCAAATGCTCGCCAGTGGCCGATACCACGACGATGCGCCAGCCTTCCGCGCGGTAGCGCGCCAGTGCGGCGTGCGCCTGGGGAAACACTCTCGGCAGTATCCAAGTACGCAGATAATCGTCGGCCCAGTGCGCCACCTGTTCGGTGGTGCATTGACCCAGCGGTTGCAAGGTGAAGGCCATGTAGTCGTCCATGGCCAGCCTGCCGGCGCGGTAGTCGGCCATCATGGCGGCCTCGCGCGCCAGCATGTCGGCGCCGGCGAGCTGGTGTTCCACTTGATAGCGCAGAAACAGCGACGAACTGTCGCCGTCGATCAGGGTGTCGTCGAGGTCGAAAATCGCGAGTGGCATCAGGCGAGCAGCTCCGGGCAATAAGGTTTGTCGTGGGCGAGCCCCATCAGCGTCGCCATGCTGCCGCACAGCATGGTCTGGTCGATGGTGAGGCTGGGGTGATGGCTGAATCCGTCGCCGAGCACGAATAGCGGCACTTCGCGCTCTTCCGGCAGACTACCGCCGTGCGTGCCGTCGGCATTCATGCCGTGATCGCTGGTGACGAGGATCTGATAGCCAGCGGCCAGCCAGTCGGACAGATAGTCGGACAACAGGGCGTCGAAGCGTCGTGCCGCGTTGCGGTAGGCCGCCGAGTCGAGCCCGTGGCGATGGCCGGCATCATCGACATTCATCGGATGCACCAGCAGGAAATCCGGCGCGTGCAGGCGGAGCAAGGTATCCGCATCCAATAACAGATGTTCATCCGGATAGTCGTCGCAGTGGTAGAACATGCCGTGCTGAATCGGCAACGAGTCATCGTTGGTGTGGCGGTCGCGGCGCGCAACGTAGGGCGAGCGGTTGTACAGTTCGCTGATCCAGTGATAAGCCGCGGCGGCAGTGCGGCGCCCGCCGGCGCGAGCCAAGTGGAAGAGGCTCGACTGGTTGGAAAGACGGCGTACGCCGTTGTGCACGATACCGCTGTCGACCGGCGCCGCGCCGGTGAGGATGCACTCGTACAGCGGGCGCGACAGCGATGGCAACGCGGCGCAGAGCGAGTAGGCACTGGCGCGACCGGCTTCGGCGAGCCCCAGCAGATAGCCGAGGCTGTCGCGCGCCACTTGCCAGGCGAGGCCGTCGATCAATACCAAAATCACTTTTCTTTGCATGAATATTCCTGCGTCATTATTTGATGTTGGACTAGGTCAGCCGATCCGAGCCGATCATATTCAGATAAAATGACAAGTATATGACTTTGGCGCGGCGGGTTCGGCGACGGGCAGAGAAAAGACGCGCTATCATTTTTTTGCAATATCGGGCGAGTAGAGTGGCAAAATTTAGCGCTCCCCGCCGAGCTGTTCGAGAAACATTGTGGACTAGTCCAATATGTCTGACCTGCCTCGCTCCCAAGCCGCCCAGATACGGGCGACCCTGGCCACGCAGATTGATAGCGGCTTGCTGCCGCTGGGCGCCAAGCTGCCTTCCGAACGCGAGTTGTCCGATCTGTTTTCCACCACGCGCATCACCATCAAAGACGCGTTGCTGGCGCTGGAAGCCGAAGGCCGCATCTATCGCGAAGACCGGCGTGGCTGGTTCGTGTCGCCGCCGCGGTTGATTTACAACCCGCAATACCGCTCGCATTTTCATGAGATGGTGACGCGCCAGCAGCGGCAGGTGGAGACCCGCGTGTTGTCGGCCGCGACCGTGCTTGCCACGCCGGCGCTGAGCCAGGAGTTGAATCTGGGCGCGATGGCGCAACTTTACCGGATACAACGCACCCGCAGTATCGACGGCCGCGTGGTGCTGTATGTCGAGCACCATCTGAAACCCGAGTTCTTTCCCGGCATCCTGGACAAGGATCTGTCGCAGTCGCTGACGCTGATCTATGAGCGCGAATACGACATCCACTATGGCCGTTCCCGCTTCGACATCTACCCCAGCGCGGCGCGCGGCGATGTGGCGCAGGCCTTGACCCTGGCCGAAGGTAGTCCGATATTGCTGGTATTTCGCATTAATTATGACCAGCACGGCCAGATCATCGACTGCGATCACGAGTATTGGCGCCACGACGCCATCTTGATCACCGTCGATAGCCAGACCGCCGCTGGCGACTGAACGGAGATGGCATGCGTATCGAATTGGCTCAGCTTCCCTGCGAGGATGGGCATCCGGAGGCCAACCTGGCCGTGGCGCTCGCCGCGATCGACCGCGCCCGTCCGGATAGCGATCTGATTGTTTTCCCGGAAACCTTCCTGAGCGGTTTCCCCACGCCACAAAACGTGGCGAGCATCGCCGAGCCGCTCGACGGCGCCGCCGTGTCGCGGCTTGCCGCCGCCGCGCGCGATAAGCGGTTATCGATCGCCATCGGTTTGGCGGAGGCGCGCGATGGCCGCTTTTTCAATACCACGGTGCTGTTGACGCCCGAGGGTCTTGCACTGAGCTACCGCAAGGCGCATCTGTGGGCGTCGGACCAAGGTGTGTTTTCCGCCGGCGACCGCATCGAGTGTTGTGAATGGCGCGGTCTGCAAGTCGGTGCGCTGATCTGCTACGACATCGAGTTTCCCGAGTCGGCGCGGGCGCTGGCCACGCTCGGCGCCGAGGTGCTGCTGGTCACCGATGGCAACATGGACCCGTACGGCCCGGTGCACCGGCGCGCCATCGTCGCGCGCGCCATGGAGAATCAGATGTACGCCGTGCTGGTCAACCGCTGCGGCGGGGGCGACGGCCATCAGTTCCCCGGCGAGAGCGTCGTGGTCGACCCGTTCGGCGAGATCGTCGCCGAGTGCGGCGCTAGGCCGGAGCAGCGGGTGGTCGAACTCGACCTGAGCGTGCTCGCACGGGCGCGCGCCGCGTACGACTATCGCTCAGAGCGACGGATCGGCTTGGCTGGCAGCGTGCATCAAGCGGAGGGCGGCCGGCGCTGGTTTGCCATTGATGGCCAGTCGGATTGAAAGACGGGCCCGTGCCCGTTTTTGCGCTTTTGTCCGACAACACTATTGCCAAACGTCATAAAGCCATTTACATTGCAAGTCATGGATACCGCACGCACTCATTTCGCCGATTCCCTCGCCCAACCGGGCGCGGCGTTTGCGTGCGGGTTCGCCAAAGCTAAAAAACAGCTGCTCATCTGACCGGAGCGTGCTGTTCCGTCAGATGAGCGACGGAACAGGCCCCGGTCTCACCACCCCCGCCTTGGTTTTCGATTGCTCCTCGTGGACGGACGTTGAATACGGTCTCGCACTGAGAGGGTGTCAAAATGGATTTTTCCGGTATTTGGGTTCCGCTGGTTACGCCGTTCCGTGACGGCCAGGTCGATCATGTCGCCTTGCGCGCGCTCGTCGAGCACTACCGTCAAGCGAAAGTCGCCGGTCTCGTGGCATTGGGCACCACCGGCGAAGCCGCGGCGCTGGAAGACGACGAGCAATTGGCCGTGGTCGACTGCGTGCTTGCCGCGGCGGGGGACCTGCCGGTGATCGTCGGCTTGGCCGGCAACCATCTTGGGCACCTGCGCGCGCGGCTGGCCGCTTTTTGCCAGCGTCCGATCGCCGGCTTGTTGACGCCCGCGCCGTATTACATCCGCCCATCACAACAAGGGTTGGTCGATTACTTCACCGGCTTGGCCGAGGAAAGCACGGCGCCGCTGGTGTTGTACGACATTCCGTACCGCACCGGGGTGCGGCTGGAGCTGGAGACGTTGTTGATGCTGGCCGGCCACGACAATATTGCCGCCATCAAGGATTGCGCCGGATCGGTCGACACCACCCAGGCGCTGATCGCCGATGGCCGGTTGCAGGTGCTGGCAGGCGAGGACATGAACATCCTCAATACCCTGTGCATGGGGGGCGTCGGCGCCATCGCGGCTTCGGCGCATATCCGGCCGGATCTGTTCGTGGCGCTCGCCGCGGCAGTCGATGCCTGCGATCTGCCGCGCGCGCGGGCGATCTTCCACGCGCTCGCGCCGATGATGCGGCTGATGTTCGCCGAGGCCAATCCCGGCCCGGTCAAGGCGGCGTTGGCCTTGCAAGGGCGAATCCACAATGCGCTGCGCGCGCCGATGTGCGTGGTGTCGCAGGGGCTGGAGATGCGGCTTGGCCAGGCGCTGCCGGCCTTGGATCAGCGCGCGCGCGGTCTGGCGGACTAAGTTCGGCTTAAGGTGGGACGGCCATACTTCGTGGCGGTCCCCCGGGAGCGGGGGTAGAATTCACCCTTTTTTGCCGCCGTGACGGCGGCAATGGCTAGTTCCACTATGATTGAATCACTGAACCGCGCGCTATTCTTATCGATCAACGCGGCGCCGGATGCCGGTCTCATCTCCGTCGCCCTGGGGTTGTTGTGCGGCGAAATGCTGATCTGGGGGTTGCCCCTGATGCTGACGTTCGGTTGGCTGCGCGGCCGGGCGGCCACGCGCCGGGCCATGCTGGAAATCCTGTTCGCGGCGCTCGCGGCGCTGGTAGTCAACCAGCTCATCGGCATGGTGTGGCCGCACCCGCGTCCGTTCATGATCGGACTGGGACGTACGCTGATCGCCCATACGCCGGATCCGTCTTTTCCCAGCGACCACATGACGCTGATGTCGGTCACGGCCGCGAGCCTGTGGTTGCAAGGCTGGCGCCGTACCGCGGCCGTCTGGGCCGCCATGGCGCTCGCCACCGCCTGGGGACGGATTTATTTGGGCGTGCATTTCCCGCTCGATATGCTCGGCGCGGTGATGGTGGCCTGCGCGACCGCGATGGCTTGCCATCGTTTCGGCGGTTCCGTGGTGGACCGGGCGCACGGCGGATTACTGGCGATCTGGGGCCGTCTGTTCAGTCATTGATCAACGCGTTCAGCGCGGATGCGGGTTGGGTTCGATGGCGCTCGAACTCCCCGCCCGATACCGGCTGGCTGAACAGATAGCCTTGACCGATGTCGCAGCCTTCGTTGAGCAGGAAATGCCATTGCGCCTCGGTTTCCACGCCTTCGGCGACCACCTTCAGCCCGAGACTGTGCCCCATGTTGATGATGGCGCGCACGATGGCCGCGTCGTTGGGATCGGAGAGGATGTCGCGCACGAAGGAACGGTCGATTTTGACTTGCTCGAGCGGTAGCGTCTTCAGGTACGACAGCGACGAATAGCCGGTGCCGAAATCGTCCAGACTGAACTTCACGCCCATGGCCCGCAGCGTCGACATCTTCGCGGCGGACTCTTCCATATCATGCAGCAGCAGGCTTTCGGTCAATTCCAACTTTAGCCGCGCCGGGTCGATCGCGTAGCGCGTCAGCAATTCGCGGATCTGCGGCACGAATTCACAGTGACGGAACTGCCGGGCGCTGACGTTTACCGCCAACGTGATGTGGCGCATCAGCGGGTTGTCGCGCCACAGCGCCAACTGGCCACAGGCGATCTCCAACACGCGCAGGCCGAGTTGATGCACGAGTCCGCTCTCTTCCGCGAGGCCGATAAATTGCGCCGGGAGGATCAGGCCGCGTTCCGGGTGCAGCCAGCGCACCAACGCCTCAGCGCCGATCAGGCGTCCGTCTCGGTCGATTTGCGGCTGGTAGTACAGCACCAGGTGGTCACGGCGCAAGGCGTTGCGTAGCTCGTTCTCCAGCGTGCTGCGGGTTTCCAGTTCGGCCTGGGTCTGAGGATCGAAGAAACACAAGGTGTTGCGGCCTGCCGCCTTGGCTTGGTACATCGCCAGATCGGCGTGCTTGAGCTGCTCCTCGACCGTGGTTTTTTCCTGGGCGTTGAACATGGCGATGCCGATGCTGGGCGTATTGTGGTAATCGCTCGGCCCCAGCGGGTAGGGATGATTGAGCGCTTCCATGACCGTGCCCGCCACGGTGCGGATCTGCGTGGCGGCCAGCTCGCGCCGTTCATCCAGCCCCTCGAGCAAAATAACGAATTCGTCGCCGCCAAGCCGAGCCACGGTGTCTTTTCCCCGCACACAGGCCTTGAGCCGTTTGGCCACCATCAACAAGAGCTTGTCGCCCATGTCGTGCCCCAGCGTGTCGTTGAGCTGCTTGAAATTGTCCAGATCGATGAACAGCAGCGCGCCGTGCTGGCGAGTGCGCTGACTGGTGGTCAGCGCCTGCTGAAGCCGGTCGAGCAGCAATTGACGGTTGGGCAGGCGGGTGAGCGAATCGTAAAAAGCCAGACGCCGGATTTCGTCCTCGCTGCGCTTGCGTTCGGTAATGTCGCGGACAAAGGCGTAGATTTTGTCGGCGGCGGCATTGGCCGACACTTCCGCCGGCCAGTACGAGCCGTCCGGCCGGCGCATCCGGCACTCGAAGCGCTCGCTGCCGTTGCGGACGATACGATGAATGCGGGCGGCGATATCGGCCTTGCCCGCGTCGTGCTCCAGATCGGCCACCGACATCGTCAGCAGCGCCGCGCGCGCATAGCCGCTCATGTTGGCGAAGACGTCGTTGATTTCCAGCAAGCGGCCACGGCGATCGAAGGCGAAGAAGCCGTCGACCATGTTTTCCACCACCTGGCGGTACTGGTGGTCGAGGCGGGATTTCTCCAGATCGGCGTCCATGGCCTGCTTCATCAGCCGCGCGGCCTGACGGTAGGGCGTGATGTCCTTGGCCAGCAGCATCAGATAGCGTATGCCCTGGACCACCGGCAGCGTGAACTCGCAGTCCACTTCCATCGACTTGCCGAACGTCGACACCATTTGCAGCTCATAGCGTTGCGGTTGGCCGTCGTCCAGCGCGCGCTGCGCCACGGTCAATAATCCGGAGTCGCGCCACACGGCGAGCGTGCGGAAGTTTTGCGCCAGCAATTGCTCCCGCGTCGCGCCGGCCAGGTCGGCCAGCGCCTGGTTGGCCATGATGCATTGACCATCGCTGTGGTAGAGGGCCATCCCCACCGGCGCCGATTCGAACAGCTGGCGGAAGCGGCTTTCCGATTCGCGCAGCGCCGCTTCGGCCTTGCGGATCGGCGAGATGTCCAGCACCAGGGCGAACAAGCCGCATACCTGGCCATTTTCCCAGTCTGGGATCAAATGGATTTGTGCCTGCCAGGGCTCGCCGCTGCCAGGGCGATCGACTTGGTACTCGGCGCGTTGCGTTTGGCCTGCCAGCGCCAGGCGCAGCTGCGGCAAGATCCGGGCGAAATGCCCGGCAGGCAGCAGATCCGCCAGCGGCAGGCCCGCGAGCCGTGCCGGATCGATGCCATGCCAGTCGCAATAGCCTTGGTTGCCGAAACGGTGGCGTAGATCGGTGTCGTAATAGCTGATCAGCGCCGGCATATTGTCGAGAATGGTGTGCAGCTCCTGCTCGCGCTGGCGCAAGAGGGCGGTTTTTTCGGCCACGAGTTGCGCCAGCTCGGCGTGGTGGCGCTGCGATTCGGTGATGTCGATCAGAGAGCCGATGATGGCCGGGCGATTGTTGTGCAGGCAGCGCCTGCCGTGCACTTCGGTCACGAAAGGCGACCGGTCTCGCCGCACGGCGTTGAAGTGATAGCGCAGCGAGTCGGCGCCGCCGCGCAGCGGCCGCAGCACGTTACGCACGACGCGCACGCGGTCCTGCGGCGCGATCAGCTGGATCGAAGGTTGGGCCAGGATCTCCGCGGGCGTGTCATAACCGAAAATGTCGGCAAAGGCCTGGTTGGCGTAAATCACTTGTCCATCCTGGACGATATACACGCCGGTGACTGCCTGTTCGACCAGGGCGCGGAATTTCGCTTCCGCTTCGCTTTTTTCCTGTTCGGCGTGTTTTCGCCGCGTGATATCGCGTGAAATGCGTGAAATGCCAATTTGCCGTCCTTCAGCATCGAGAATGGCCGAGACGGTGGTGGAGATGTCCAGCAGGCGCCCATCCCGGTGCAGGCGCTGCGTTTCGTAAGCCGGCACATGCTCTCCACGCCGCACGCTGTCGAGCACCGATTGTTCTTGTGCGAGCAGCCATGCGGGAACCAGGCATTCTCCGGACTGGCCGAGCATCTCCTCGGCGCTGTAGCCGAACAGCTTTTCCGCGCCGCGATTCCAATGTGTGATGATGGCGCCGTCGCGCGTGGCAATTACAGAGTCGCCGGTGGAATCGATTAGTTGTGACAGCGTCATGCGAGCATTTTCGGCACCCTCGCCGCGACGGCGTGCCGAAAATACGGTCAGAAGGCGGCGCAGGAGATCGTTGCCAATAGCGGGCAGCCACATCACAGGATTTTCGTCCTCCGATCGCAAGCGATATTTAATGATCTTGTCATGGGTTAGTGTACCCGAACCGGAGGGGGGCGCAAGCAGACTTTACTCTTCTTGATAGTTAGAATGATTCTTGCTATCGATACTGTCTTCTGTATATAGAAATGAGGCACACAGTCATGGTGTGCCATACAACGAAGGATCCTCTGAAGAGGGTCTCTAACAAAAGTCTGGGGGACTATTTTGCGCAACAATCAACCTGTTACCAATCACGAATACGTCATCCCGCAGGGCGTGTTCATCTATTCGCGCACCAACACCAAGGGCGTGATCACCGAGGTCAATCCGGCCTTTGCCGAGATCAGCGGTTATGAGCCCGAAGAGATGGTCGGCCAGCCGCATAACATGATCCGTCATCCGGAGATGCCCCCCGCCGCGTTCGCGGATTTGTGGCAGAGCCTCAAGGCCGGCCGTCCCTGGAAAGGCATGGTGAAGAATCGCCGCAAGAACGGCGACTATTACTGGGTGGTCGCCAATGCGTCGCCGGTGCGCGAGGACGGCCGCATCGTCGGCTATCAATCGGTGCGCACGAGTCCGACGCGCGAGCAGATCGCTGCCGCGGACGCCGCTTATCGGCGCATCAACCAAGGCGACAAGTCGCTGCGCATTCAGGATGGCCGGGTGGTGCGCAATCGAACGTCTCTGATGGAAAAACTGAGTTCGCACGAGGCCCGGCTGTATGGCTATGTCCTCTTCACTTTTTTGACGGTGTTGTTCAACGTCGCGGCCAACGTGTTCGGATTTTTCCCGCTGGCTGCGGTATCGCATGCGCTATCGCTGCTGTTGCTGCTGACGACCGTCTATATGGGGATGTTTTACCTGCCGCGCGCGCTGGGCCGGTTGCAGCGCATCCGCGACTATCTTGAGCAAACCTTGACCACCGGCGATCTGACCGGTGAGCTGGTGCCGCAGAAAGAAGACGTGATCGGCGCCATTGGCGGCCGCCTCGACACGTTGCTGTCCGCGGTGCGCGCCACTTTGCAGGTCATTGTCGACGCCTCGCGCGAAGTCGGCGAATCGAGCGGCAGCCTGCAAGGCACGGTCACCCGCCTAGGGGCGGCCGCCGAAGAGCAACATGAGTCGTCGGCATCGGCGGCGGCGGGCGTGGAGGAGGTTTCGGTGTCGATCAACGAAGTGGCGCAGCATGCCGCGGCGACGCATACGGCCGCCGAAGAAACCCGTTCTCAGGCGGAGGAAGGGGCGCGCCTGTCCGGTAAGGCGACAGTCACCATCCAAGCGCTGGCCGAGACGGTGGCGCAATCGGCGGTAACGGTCGAGCAATTGGGGACGCGTACCGAGGAGGTCGGCAAGGTGGCGGGCGTGATCAAGGAAATCGCCGACCAGACCAACCTGTTGGCACTGAACGCGGCAATCGAGGCGGCGCGGGCCGGCGAGACCGGCCGCGGCTTCGCCGTGGTGGCCGACGAGGTGAGAAAACTGGCCGAGCGCACCACGCGCGCGACGCAGGAAATCGATCAGATGATCGGACACATTCAGCAGGACACCAGCTCGGCGGTCGGCAGCATGCGCGCGAGCGCCGAGCAGGTCGGCGTCAGCGTCGAGCTGGTGCACGACGCCGAGCAGGCGCTGCAGCGCATCAACCAGGAGATGCGGCGCACGCTGGAGATGGTGACGCACATCTCGTATTCGTCCAAGGAGCAAAGCAGCGCCATGCAAATCATGGCGCAGGGCGTCGAGCAGGTTGCGCATTTGACCGACGAGAGCCTGGCGGTGGCGCACAAAACCGAGACGATTACCGGAGAGCTGCGTGCCAGCATCGACAAAATGCGCAAAGCGATGACGCAATACCGCGTCTGAGAGGCACGTCCCACCCTGGCGGAGGCCGCGCATTGTCGCGGCCGATGCGCTAGACTCATAGCGTGATCCGCCGCGACGCCAGCCGGTGTCGGGCGCTAGACCAGAGAGGGGCACGATGAGGCAACGCGGGCTGAGCGATCGATCGCGGTTTCTGGGTATTGCCTTGTTGTTTCCCATACTGGCCAGCCTGTTGCAATGGTGGCTATGGCCGCATGTGCGCCCACTGCTATGGCTGTGCTTCTATCCCGCCGTTTTCTTTGCCGCGAGCCTGACCGATCTTGTCGGCGGGTTGGCGGCCACCGCCGTCTCGACCTTGCTCGGGCTGGTGTTCTTTACCTCTTCGGCGGCCTACGCGACCTGGCCCGCCACACTGAATACCCTGTTGCGCACGATGGTGTTCATTGTCGCCGGCGTACTCTACAGCATTGTGTTCGCGCGCGTGCGCGCCCATTTGGATGACAGCGCCGAACGCCGCGGCAACGTGCGCATGCGCCGCATGCTGGACTATGCTGCCGACGCCGTGCTGGTGATCGCGCCGGACGGGCATTGCAGCGAAGCCAATCAGCAGGCATTGCAACTGTTGGGCTACGACGCGCGCGCGCTCAAGGCCTTCGCGGCGGCCGATTTGATCATGCCGCAAGACGAGGCGGAACTGCTGGCCTTGTTCGCCACGGTGCGGCAGACCGGCCATGCGCGCGGCGAGCTCCATCTGCGCCGGCAGGACGGTTCGCCGGTGCCGGTGGACATCAACGCGATCTTGCTGCCCGACGGTTTTGTCTACGGGGCCTGCCGCGATATGACCGAGCGACGGCGGGCCGAACAGGCATTGCACGACAGTCAGCAGCGGCTGAATCTGTTTATCGAGCACGCGCCGGCCGCGCTGGCGATGTTCGACCGCGACATGCGCTATCTCGCCGCCAGCCGCCGTTGGCTGGACGATTACGGCTTGGCCGGCAAGACGGTGCTGGGGGCTTGCCATTACGACCTGTTGCCGGGGATGCCGGCCGAGTGGCACGGCGTGCATGCCCGCGCGCTGGCCGGCGAAGTGGTCCGCAAAGACGAGGATGCGTTCGCGCGCGCCGATGGTTCGATGCAGTGGCTGCGCTGGGAAGTGCGGCCTTGGCATGCGCTGGACGGCACGGTCGGCGGCATCGTGATCTTCTCCGAGGACATCAGCGCGGGCAAACGCGTCGAGCAGGCGCTGCGCAGCGAGCGGCAGTTGCTGCGCACCTTGGTGGATACCTCGCCGGATCTGATTTGGCTGAAGGACGCACAGGGCGTCTATCTCTCCTGCAACCGTCGCTTCGCCGAATTCTTCGGTGTGGGGGAGGGCGATATCGTCGGCAAGACCGACTACGATCTGGTCGACCGCAGCCGCGCCGACATCTTCATGGCGACGGACCGGCGCGTCATTGAAAGCGAGACCGCGCTCAAGCACGAGGCCGCCTCGCTGAACGCCAGTGACGGGCATCGCGTCACGGTGGAAACCATCAAAGTGCCGATGTACGACGAGGCGCATCAGCTCATCGGCGTCCTGGGGGTCGGCCGGGATATCACCGAACGCAAGCAGGTGGAACTGGAGCGGCTGCAGCACGAGGCGCGCTATCGCGACCTGTTCGAGGCCAATCCGCAGCCGATGTGGATCTTCGACCCGCAAACACTGGCATTTCTAGCCGTCAACGACGCGGCCATCCGGCATTACGGCTATAGCCGCGAGACGTTTTTGACGATGACCGTCAACGACATCCGTCCGGTGGAAGACCGCGCGCGCTTGGTGACACGCTTGCCCGATGTGCTGGCCGGCGCGTCGGAAGAGGGCATTTGGCGCCACGTGTGCCAGGATGGCCATCAGATCCTGGTGGAGATCTCCGCGCACGCCATCCAGTATGCCGGCCGCACCGCCGTGGTGATCCAGGCCAACGACATCACGCTGCAGCGCCAGGCGGAGGAAACGCTGCACAAATTGTCGCTGGCGGTGGAGCAAAGCCCGGAAAGCATCATCATCACCGATCTGCAGGAACGGATCGAGTTCGTCAACGATGCCTTCGTGCATACCACCGGCTACCGGCGCGACGAGGTGATCGGCCGCTCCGCCTGTTTGTTGCAGTCCGGCAGCACGCCGCGCGCCACTTACGACAAGCTGCACCAGGCGCTGGCGCACGGCAAAAGCTGGCGCGGCGAGTTTTACAACCGGCGCAAGGACGGCAGCGAATACATCGACTTCGCCATCATCACGCCGATCCGGCAGAGCGACGGCGAGATCAGCCACTACGTTTCGGTGCAGGAGGACATTACCGAGAAGAAGCGGCTGGGCCAGGAGCTCGACCGGTATCGTCACCATCTCGAGGAACTGGTCGCGCAACGCACCGAGGAGTTGACGGTCGCCAAGGCGGCCGCCGAGGCCGCCAATGTGGCCAAGAGCGCGTTTCTCGCCAACATGAGCCACGAGATCCGCACGCCGATGAACGCCATCATCGGTTTCGCCCAGCTATTGCGACGCGGCGCGCTGACGGCGGAGCAGCTGGACCAGGTGGAGAAGATCAATACGGCGGGCCGGCACCTGCTGTCGATCATCAACGACATTCTGGATCTGTCCAAAATCGAGGCGGGCAAGCTGGAGCTCGAGTTTTGCGACTTCGCGCTCAGCGCGGTGCTCGACCATGTCGGTTCGTTGATCGGTCAGGCGGCCCAGGCCAAAGGCATCAAGGTCTTCATCGATTACAACGACGTGCCGCACGCTCTGCGCGGCGACCCGACCCGCTTGCGCCAGGCATTGCTCAACTATGCCGCCAATGCGGTTAAGTTCACTTTCCGCGGCGAAATCCACTTGGGTTGCCGCGTCGTCGAACGAGAGGGGGCGGCGCTCATGGTGCGTTTCGAGGTGCGCGACACCGGCGTGGGGATTTCCGCCGAGCGTGTGGCGCACCTGTTTCAGGCGTTTGAGCAAGGCGATACCACGATGACGCGCCGCTATGGCGGCACGGGGCTTGGCCTGGCGATTACCCGCCATCTGGCGCAGATCATGGGCGGCGAGGCCGGCGTCGAATCGCGCGAGGGCGCGGGCAGCACCTTCTGGTTCACCGCGCGTTTGCGCCTGGGACATTTGCCGGCGACGCCATCGCCGGACGGGGTGTCGTGGGAGGAGGCCGAGCGGCAACTGGCCGACGCCTATGCCGGCAGCCGGGTGCTGCTGGTCGAGGACGACGAAATCAATCTCCAGGTCACCCAGGCGATGCTGCGCCATACCCAACTGGAGGTGGACGTTGCCGAAGACGGCCAGCAGGCGGTCGACATGGCGGCGCAAACCGATTACGCCTTGATTCTGATGGACGTGCAGATGCCCGGCATGGACGGCATTGCCGCCACGCGGCAGATCCGCGCGATGCCGACGCGGCAGCAGACCCCAATCCTGGCGATGACGGCCAACGTGTTCAGCGAGGATCGTGAACAGTGCAGCGCGGCCGGGATGAACGATTTTGTTCCCAAACCGGTCGAGCCGGAAATCTTGTTCGCCGCGCTGTTGCGCTGGCTACCCGAAAGTTGCGCCGCCGCGCCGGAGAAATCGGCGAAACCGATGTACGTGGCGCCGTCTGGTCTGGATCTGAATGCGTTGCGTCAAGGCCTGCAAGCGATCCCCGGCATGGATGCCGACGCGGGCTTGACCGCCTTGGGCGGGAACGTCGCCTTCTACTGGCGCATGCTCGGTTTGTTGCGGGCGCATTATCACGAAGTGCCCGAGGCGCCGGACATTTACTGGACGCACTCGCTCAAAGGCTCGGCCGGCAATCTGCGGCTCACCGAACTGCAAACCCATGCCGCCGCGTTGGAGGCGGCACTGAACGCTGGCGAGGGGGTGCCAACGGCCCTGACACGGGTCCGGGAGGAGCTGGCGCGCCTGTTTTCCGCATTCGATGCGCTGGCGGTGCCGCCAGCGGCCTTGCCGCCGCCCGATGTGCCCCAGGCCGCAGCCGCGTTGCGGAGCATGGCCGAGTGGCTGCGGCAGGCCGACTATCAGGCCGGCCCGTTTTACGAACGGCACAAGCCGCTGCTACAGGCCAGCTATGGCCAGGACGCCGTCGCGGAATTGGATCGGGCCATGCAGGACTATGATTTTTCCCGTGCGCTGATTGCCGCCGAAGCGTTGTTGGCCAGCGCGCCCTCGATGCGAGAAACCTCATGAATGCCCTTTCCCCTGTAGACACCGCGTCGTTGCCCCTATTGCTGGTGGTCGACGATCAGCCGGACAACCTGAGCCTTTTGGGCGAGTTGTTGACGCCGCATTATCGGGTGCGCGTGGCCAACTCCGGCGAACGGGCGCTGGCGTTGTTGAAGGGGCCGCCGTTGCCGGATCTGATTCTGCTCGACGTGGTGATGCCGGGGATGGACGGCTACGCCGTGCTTGAGGCGATCCAACAGCATCCGCAACTTGCCGACGTGCCGGTCATCTTTTTGTCCGCGCTGGACGGCTCGACCGACGAAGAGCGCGGACTTGCGCTCGGCGCGGTCGATTACATCGTTAAACCGATCCATCCCGCGGTGGTGCTGGCGCGCGTTAAGGCGCATGTGACGCTCAAGCAGATGCGGGACACGCTCTTGGGGCGCAACAGCGTGCTGGAGGAGGAGGTCGAGCGCCGCATGCAGGAAAACCAGCTGATCCAAGATGTGAGCATTCTGGCCCTGGCCCACCTGGCCGAGATCCGCGACAGCGAAACCGGCAACCACTTGCGGCGCACGAAGGCCTATATCGCTATTCTCGCCCAGTATTTGCTGGCGCAAGGCTATCCCGACGCCGCGCTGACGCCGCGCAGCGTGCCGCTCTTGGTCAAGTCGGCGGTATTGCACGACATCGGCAAAGTGGGCATTCCCGACGATATCCTGCAAAAACGGGAAGCGCTGGATGCGGCGGAATGGCAAGTGATGCGCCGTCATGCCGAGCTGGGCTTCGAGGCTATCGAATTGGCCGAACGCGAGGCGGCGCAGCCGGTGGCGTTTCTGGCTTTTGCCAAGCAGATCGCGCGCTGGCACCACGAGCGTTGGGATGGCGGCGGTTATCCGGATGGCTTGAAGGGGCTGGAGATCCCCCTGTCGGCCCGCCTGATGGCGCTGGCCGACGTGTTCGACGCGCTGATTTCGCCGCGGGGATATAAAGCGCCGCTACCGGCCGATGCGGTGCGCGCAATGATTCTGGCCGAGCGCGGCGGTCAGTTCGATCCGGATGTGGTGGACGCGTTCGAGCAAAACTTCGACCGCTTTCTCGACGTGGCCGCGCGTTATATCCAGGCGGATGCTACGGCGTGAGCTGATAGTCCGGCGTCTCGGCATCCAGCCGAAAGGCGCTAAGCGTTTCAACGACGCCAGCCAGTTGCTCGGCTAGCCAGTCCATCCCCGCGCGCGGATCGGGCAAATGCGCACAGGGCCGCTCGCTGACGAACACCACGTCGCGGGTGGTCTCGGTGATCTTGTGCCGGTCCGATTCCAGCCAATTGAGCGCGCGGCACACCACCTGCCCCGCGCCATCGAGCCACACCGCCTCGCCGTCGCCGGGATGCTCGATCACTTCCGGCTGTCCTAGCGGCACAAAGCGCTCGGTGCCGTGCGCCAGCGTCAGGGTCAACGCGCCGCCCAAGCGCTGAATGTCCTCGCCGCCGAACGGGCTCAGCGCCCGCAGCGATGCCTGGTTGTACAGATCGACCAGCGGGTGGATGCGGCGCAGGCGCTCGCTGGCGGCGGCCTTGACGAGCCAGGCGATCGAACAGCGCGAACGCTTGTCGCCGGAGAGCTGCTTGTGCAACACCTTCCAATCGGCGATGACGCGGTCGGCCTGGTTGGCGTCGACTGCCGGCCAGCCGGTAAAGGGCCGCGCGTCGAGCCGGTCGGGCGCGAGTCCTCGCGCGATCAGGCCGTGAATCTGCATTTTGGGGTAACGCGCCAGCAGGCTGTCGTCGAGCGTGATACGCATGTTTTCTCCTTGCGGTTATGGCTGGATTGTGAGGCAGAGACTGACTGGGAGTGAACAAAATTGACGATATTTCATATAGGATGAAATTTTCTTAATTTACGGAGCATTCATGCAGTTCGATTGGCGTAAAGGGGAGGCCTTGCTGGCGGTGCTGGAGAGCGGCAGCTTCGAACGCGCGGCAGCGTCCCTGCATTTGACGCCGTCGGCGATATCCCAGCGCATTCGCGCGCTGGAAGAGGAGATCGGCCAGCCGTTGGTGTTGCGTACGCGGCCCTGCCTGGCGACGCCGGCCGGGCGCAAGATTCTGCTCTATCTGCAACGCAGCAGGCTCTTGGAGCAAGAGTGGCGCGCCGAGATGGCGCGCGAAAACGAGGGATGGCTGTCGGTGCCGCTGGCGCTCAACCACGATTCGATGGCGACGTGGCTGTTGCCGGCCATGCGCGACTGCCTGCAGCGCGAACGCATCTTGCTCGACATTACCCTGGACGATCAGTCGCGTACGCCGGCGCTGATGGAGGCCGGCCGGGCTGTGGCTGGCATCGCCAGCCAGCCGGAGACGCTGCGCGGTTGCCGCGCAGAGTGGTTGGGCGCGATGCGCTACCGGCTGGCGGCGAGCCCGGCGTTCATCGCGCGCTGGTTCGACGGCGGGCTGACGCGCCAGACGGCGCAACACGCGCCGCTGGCGGTGTTCGACCGCAAGGATCTATTGCAATGGCAGGTACTGCGCGCGGCGTTTGATCTGGCGCCGACGCAGCTGTCATGCCATTACCTGCCTTCGAGCGAGGCGTTCCTGCGCGCTATCGAGCAGGGACTCTGTTATGGCCTGCTGCCCGAGTTGCAGGCGGGGCAGGCATTCGCTCAAGGGCGCGTGGTGGATCTGTTGCCGTCGCAGCCGTTGGACGTGCCGTTGTGGTGGCACTGCTGGGATTTGCAAACGCCGCGGTTGGAGCGGCTGACGCAGGCGGTGTGCGCCGGCGCGCGCGCGAGCCTGTTGCAAACCGATCCCGATAGGGTGGCGCTTGCCCCGGCGCGTCCTCTGCCCTAAGGTGCGTGGAGGGCCGCCATGGCGGTTTTTCTGACAGACAAGGTGATTGCTTTGAGCCAAGCGCTTTCCTACGATGATCATCCCTTCGCCGCCGAAGCGCGCGCGGCGGTTTATCAAGCCATTTTCAGCCGACGCGACGTTCGCGGGCAGTTTCAGCCGGACCCCATCGACGATACGGTGCTGGCCCGCCTGCTGATGGCGGCGCACCATGCGCCGTCCGTCGGATTCATGCAGCCGTGGAATTTTTTGTTGGTGCGCTCGGGCGACGTGCGCCGGCGGGTGCACGATCTGTTCGCCGAGGCCAACGACGAGGCGCGGGCGCAATTCAGCGGCGAGCGGCGCGAACTCTACAGCCGGTTCAAACTGGAGGGCATTCTGGAGGCGCCGCTCAACCTGTGCATCACCTGTGATCGCGAGCGTACCGGACCGGTGGTGCTGGGGCGGACCCATATCAAGACCATGGATCTGTACAGCTGCGTCTGCGCGGTGCAGAACCTGTGGCTGGCGGCGCGCGCCGAAGGGCTGGGCGTCGGCTGGGTCAGCATTTTCGACCCGGCGCGGCTGCAGACGGCGCTGGGCATTCCGGAGCGTATCGTGCCGATCGCCTACCTGTGCATCGGCCGGGTAAGCCATTTCCATGACCGGCCTGAATTGGAAAAGGCCGGCTGGTTGCCGCGTCTGCCGGTCGACGAACTGGTCTACCTTGATCAATGGGGACAACCGGCGGCCGATGACGATCCGCTGATCGCCGCGTTGCGCGCCATGCGTCAAGACGCCGCGGCCGGCCTTTGGCCGGTGTAGGGGCGAAGGCGCAACGGGAGCGACACATGCATCCGAACAAAGTCAATCGGGCGGCGCTGCGCGAGCTGACCGACCTGCCCAATATCGGTCCGGCCGGCGCGCGGGACTTGCGGCTGTTGGGGTTCTCGCAGCCGGCGGAACTCGCCGGCCGCGACCCGTTGGCGCTGTATTGGCGACTATGCGAGCTGACCGGCGTTCGGCAGGACCCTTGCGTGCTCGATACGCTCATCTCCGTGGTGCGCTTCGTCGACGGCGCGCCGCCCGAGCCGTGGTGGGCCTATACCGCCGAGCGCAAGGCGTTGCTCTGTGCGCTCGACACGCCCTCACGCTGAATGCGTACCCGCCGCGGCGCCATCGCCTCATTGCGGCCAGATTGCCTGCAACAGCTGCGCCAGGCGGGCCCCAGCCTTGACGATCTGCGCGCTCTGCATCTGCGTCCGCGCCGCGATATAGGCTTTTCTGTCGAGGAAGACCACCGGCCACGTTTTGCCGCTGCGCGCGCCAAAGCGAAGCGGCCGATAGGCCGCACCGGCGGCGGCCACCGATTCGCTCGCCCATAGGGCGGGCCAATCCATGGCGCCGCCCGGCGAGACCGGCACCGCTCGGCTCGGCGCCACCAACGCGCCGGCGTCGAGCGAGCGGGGAACGGCGTCCCAATCATGGTGCAGATTGCCGCTTTGGCCGACCTGCAACAGGTTGCCGCCTTGCGTGCTGGTGCCGTCCGCTTCGTCGGGACGCGGATTCAGCGGCTCGCCGGCCGGGGTGAGATAGAGGGCGCCGACGTGCAGCGGCTGGTGGATGTCGCCGACGAGGTGCGCCAACAGCCGCAACGCCTCGACTTTGCCGCGGTCGCCTTCGGCGAAATGGATATCGTCCGGCACGGGCTGGCCCTGTAGTAACCGTAGCGCGGCATGCATGGCGTGCACGACATCGTGCTCGGAGGCGCCGATGAAAGCGGGGTCATAATGCCCCTGCTGCAGGGGGATATCGGCGAAATGATAGTTCTTGTGGCAGTTCTGGTATTTGCCGTCGTACTGGCAGTTATCGTTGTTGCGCCGCACATAGTCCTGCATGGCCTGAATGCCGGCTTGGGTGTGATCGAAAAATTGGCATTGCCGGTCATAGTAGCGGGTGTGGACATAGGCGAACTGTTTGTCCGGATCGACCGCTTTGACGCAATCCGGCCAGATGGCCGCTTGGCGCAATGTCTCGTCCGGCCCCAGGATCTGGCTGACGTGCCGCGCCGCCGGCGAGCCGGCAAGCAGCGCGTCGGCGATGGCGCCCACGGCCATGTGCCCGGCGGAGTCCCAGCCCCAGGCGACGCTCGAGACCAAGAGGGCGCCGATGGCCAGCGCCTTGTGCAGTGATTGCCGCATGTTGATCATGCTGTTTCCCTTTCTGTTCGGCCATGTGGCGGGTGATGCTGCACGCATGGTGTCCTATAGTGAAATATGCTGTCTTTGTCTGGCCCGTCACCATCACTCCGGTTGTCGCGGAGGACTACTGGTCTTTAGGGTAGCTGCAACCTGATCGCCGCGAGGCGTCGATCAGATGCATACAAGAATGTCTGCGCCGCGGATCGGTTTCCGCGGGGGTGTCGTGATGCCATGAGGAAGAGGGACTTATGCGCTTTACGTGGAGCAACGCGTATTCAACCGGTGTTCAAACCATCGATCTGCAACACCAGGCGCTGATGGCCATCGTCAACGATCTGCACGATTGCTGCGCGCGCGGCGCGCCCCCAGGGGAGTTGCGGCCGATCATGCAGCGTCTGGCCCATTACACGGTCTTCCATTTTCGGGCGGAGGAGGCGTTGATGGGCAAGGCTGTTCTGCCGATCGATTGGCATACCGAGCATCTGGCCGGCCACCGCGCCTTTACCGATGCGGTTCAGCAATACCTCGATCGTTTGGAGGACATGACGCCGGAGGATGCGGAAAAACTGCAAGCGTATTTGGTGGAGTGGCTAAAAAAGCACATCTTGGAAGCGGATAAAACATTGGGCAAGTTTTTGATGCAGCAGGCCTTGCACTCCGATGCGTTCGATGACAGACGCTAGCATCCTTATGCGGCGTGGCATTTATCGCCGTTTAGCTGCAAAATGGCACCGATAATACATCTTGGTGA
>Ga0213872_10000220_pt1 | contig 50540 bp, 42 predicted proteins | sample VelepicomBERX_R2_FD_160071 | JGI IMG/M metagenome (GOLD analysis project Ga0213872, IMG submission 160071) | Rhizosphere microbial communities from Vellozia epidendroides in rupestrian grasslands, the National Park of Serra do Cipo, Brazil - RX_R2 | ecosystem: Host-associated > Plants > Roots >... | reverse complement strand
GCGGTCGGCCCGCGCCTGCAGCTCCTCGGCGGACACCGGCTCGATCACGCCGGGCGCCATCATCTGATGGATCTCGGCCATCTTGCAGGCGACGCGGCCTTGCAGAAGCGTCAGGCGCTGTTTGTCGAAGCTCTTGCTCATCATCATGCCCATGGTTCAGATCCTCATTCCCTTACTGAACGACCTGGATCAGCGAAGTGAACATCTGCTTGTCGGTGTTGATCACCTGCGACGCCGACGAATAGGCCTGCTGCGCGGTGATCAGGTCCGACAGTTCGGTCGAGGTGTCGACGTTCGACTGCTCGAGCGCCTGGCCGGTGATGGTGCCGGCGCCGTTAGTACCCGCGAGGTTCAGCGTGTAGCTGCCGGACTGGCTGCTCTGCTTGTAGACGCCGTCGGTCTGGGCGGTCAGGCCGTTCTCATTGGGGAAGGTCACCACCGGAACCTTATAGATCGGCACCTTCTGCCCATTGTCGTAGGAGGCGATGACGTTGCCGCTGGCATTGTCCACCGACACGCCGATCAGCTGGCCGTACTGAACGCCGTTCTGCACCGGAGCGCTCTTGACCGAGATCGACGGAGTGGTCTCGCCGGTATCGAACTGCGACAAGCCGTTGGTCTGGCCGGTACCGAGGGCGCCGGCGGTGCCGAGATTGACCGCGATCGCCGTCGAGGTGCCGGCCAGCTGGGCGGCGGCGCCGTCGTTCCAGGTCGCCGACAGAACCGGCTCGCCGTTGGTGCCCACCGGCGCGATGGCCGCGGTACCGGTCGCGGCGTTCGTGTTGGGCGTGAGGGTCGGCGGGTTGGTCGTATCGTTTTCGGTGAAGGTCTGCAGGCCGGTAACGCTGTTCAGCGAGCCGTCCGAATTGAAGGCGACCTGATAGGAATAGCTCGACACCTTGTTGCCGCCCGAATCGTAGAGCGAGCCGGTCGAATTCGTCCCCGACGGATCGGTCGGCGAGCTGACGGTCATGATCCAGTCATTGTTGCCGGCGGCGGTCCAGGTGACCGGGAAGGTCTGCTGCACGCCCAGGCTGTCATAGACCGAGATCGAGGTCTTCTGCGAGAACGGGCTGCCCAGCCCCTGCCAGGTCAGCGTCGAGGTGCTGGTCGTGCCGGTGATGCCGGTGGCCGAACTGGCGCCGAAATCGCTCGGCGCCCAGCTCGGCAGGGCCGCCGTGTTGTTGCCCGCCTGATCGGTGATCTGCTGGATATTGCCGCTGCCGTCGACGAAGACGGTATATTGCAGCGGCTGGCCGGCGACACTGGTATTGGTGCCGTCGGTGACGGTGACGGCGGGATTGGAGGCCGTCACGTTCAACTGATATTCGGTCGTGTTGACGCCATTGACCTGCACGTTGGTCCGCAGCGCCGAATAGGAGACCGACAGGTTCTCGCTGGTCGGCGGCGTCGCGCTCGAGGTGTAGGCCATGTTGTAGGCCTGGTTCTGCGCCTCGGCCGGCATGTTCTGCTGCATGCTGTAGGTCGTGGTCTCGGTCGCCGAGCTGTTGAACTGGTTGATGTTGACGTTCTGCAGCGACGCGAGATTGTCAGGGTTGGTCGAGGTGATCGCGCCCTTGGCGTTGGTCGGCCAGCCCAGCAGGAAGTAGTTGGTGCCGGCGAGCTGGAGATTGCCCTTGTTGTCCGGCGTGAAGGCGCCGTTGCGGGTGAACGCGCTCTGCGTACCGCCCAGGCCGCTGCTGACGGCGAACAGGCCGTTGCCGGTGATCCCCATGTCGGTGGTGGCGTTGCTGGCGCTGCTTTGCACCAGGCCCTGCGCCGTCACGTTCTGACGGCTGAACGCCTGCACGCCGCCAGAATTGACAGCGAGGCCGACGCCCTGCTGGGTCAGCAGGGAATTGAACTCCGTATTCACGGCCTTGTAGCCCGTGGTCTGGGAATTAGCCAGATTGTCCGACACGGTAGACAGCGCGGCTTGCTGAGCCTGCAAGGCGGAAACCGCCGAATTCATCGCTGCGTCCATGGTCCACTCCTTCGTCTAAAACTGGTCTGTTGCGTTGCTGTTGCGTTGCTGTCAGTTGATCGCGGTAACGTTGCCGATCGGCACTTTGATGTCGCCGAGCTCCAATTCGGTGCTGCCCGTCGAGGTGTCGACGCCGGTCACCTGGCCAACCATGCTGGTGGTGGTCGAGACCGCGTTGCCGCTGGCGTCGGTGGCGCTCACGTTCAAGGTGAAATCGCCGCTGGTCAGGGTGCTGCCACCGGTGGTGGTGCCGTTCCAGCTGAACGAATGCTGACCGGAATTGGTATTGCCGGAGGCCGAATAGACGGCGTTGCCGCTCGAGTCCTTGACCGTCAGCGTGACGTCATGGGCCGAGGAATTCAGCGTGTAGTCCCACTGGGCCTTGCCGCTCTGCAACGGGGCCGTCGTCCCCGAAGCCGTCACCGTCTTGCCCACATAGCCGAGGCCGTTGGCCTGGGTGATGGTGGAGATGTCGGTGTTGATGTTCGACAGGGTCGAGTTGGTGGTCAGCTGCTGCTCGACGCCCGACAGCTGGATCAGCTCCTGCGTGAAGGTGTCGGTGTTGGTCGGGTTCAGCGGGTCCTGATGCTGAAGCTGGGAAGTCAGCAGGGTGATGAACGTATTGTAGGCGTTCGTCACCTGGCTGGACGAGGTCGAGCTGCTGCTGCTGGAACTGGCCGTTCCATTCACCAGGCTCCCAAAGGGATTGCTGCCGCTCGTCGCTGAAGTTGCCGTCATTCTGTCCTGCTCCCTGCTCCCCGGCAAAAGCTGCCTAGGAACAATTTTCCCCCGCACCGATCAAAACCGTCTTTCAGGGCCCGCGAACGCGAGGAAATCCGCGGATCGCCCTTCTAAGTCGGATCTATATATGCAGGTGGCGTGCCAGTTTTTTGTTTGTGCCCCTCAGGCGAAGTTATTGGCGCCCCTCAAGCGCCGGGCGCGGCTTCCAGCCGCTGGGCTACCGCGCCAAGCTATACAGAGTCAGCTCTTCGGCTGTTGGTAGCGCGGGGCCGCCTTGCGGCCTGGAAAACAAAAAGGCCGCCGGAGTTGCCCCCGGCGGCCTTCTGATAGGAGTGAAGCGAGCGGTTAGTCGGCGAGTTTGGGGACGCCGGAGATTTCGGCCCAGGCGTCGCGGGTGTTGCGCAGGCCGTCGATCAGGCGGTCGCAGGCCTCGCCGGCGTCGGTCTTGCCAACCGAGCGCAGCAGCGCCTTGCTGATGGCCTGATACATGTCGCGCAGATTGAGGGCGACCTGGCCGCCGGCTTCCATGTCGAGATGACGGTTGAGGCCGTCGATGATGCGCGTGGCATTCATCACCTCGTCGAACTGCTTCTGGAAATCGCCGCCGCGGGCAGCTTCGCCGGCACGGGCAATATGCAGCAGGATGGTGTCATACAGCTGCACCACAGCGACCGGCGAAGATTCGGTCGCGCGCGGCTGGCTGGTCGAAATGGCGTTCATCTCATGGCTCCGGACATCAAGTTACTCATACATCTTGCTGTGGATAACTAAAGAAAACGTTACCGTTTTAAAAAGGTCCAAATCCCGTATGCTCGTTTCTTGTGACCGATCTTGTGACCGACAATCTGGCCCAGCTTGAAGCCGCCCTCGCCCGTGCGCCCGCCGATCTGGACGCGCGCCTGGCCTATGCCCGCGCGCTCGGCGCGGCGGGAGACGCCGACCGCGCGGTGATCGTCCTGGCCGAGGGAGGCCGCCATCATGCCGGAAATCCGGAACTGGCGGGCGAACTCGCCCAATTGCTGACCGTGCTGGGCCAGCATCATTCGGCGCAGCAAGTGCTGACAGCGGCCCTCAAAGCCCGCCCCGATCATCTGGAGCTGCGCGGCCTGCTGGCGGCGGAGCTGGCGGCCGATCTCAAGACCGCCGAGGCGATCCGCCATCTCAGGCTGTTGCTGGCGCTGCTGCCGAACCAGCCGCTGGTCTACGCCAATCTCGCCACCTTGCTGCAGACCGGCGGCGATCCGGATGCCGCCATCGCGGTCTACCGCCGCGCCGTCACCCTCGATCCGGACAATCCGGTCGCACAGGTCAATCTCGGCACCGCCTTGATGACCCGGGGCGATTACGCCGAGGGGTTCGAGCGCTATGAGCATCGGCTGTCCCTGCCCTATCTCCGCCTGCCGCCGGCCGGCCTGCCACGCTGGACCGGCGACAAGAAGGTCGAACGCCTGCTGGTCACCGCCGAGCAGGGCTATGGCGACATGCTGCAATTCGCCCGCTTCCTGCCGCTATTGACCGAATGGGCGGACGAGATCTGGCTGGACTGCCCCGCCGAGATGACTCGTTTGTTTACCGACCAGCCCGCGCTGACCGGAACCCTGACACCCGGCGATCCCCAGCCGAACATCGACGCCGTCGTGCCGCTGTTGAGCCTGCCGCACTGCCTCGGCACCGGCGCCGACCTGCTGGCCGATTCCATACCTTATATAAAGGTGCCCGCCGAGGGCCCCGCTTTGCCCCCGGATCGACGCCCGCGCATCGGACTGGCCTGGTCCGGCCGCGCCGGCGGCGGCGATCTGTTCATCCGCCGCACCCTGCAGCGGCGCAACTGCTCCTTCGCCGACCTCTCCCCCCTGTGGTCTCTCGACGATTTCTGTTTTTTCAGCCTTCAGATGGGCGAGGCCGCGGCGCAGTACCGCAAGCCTGTGCAGGATTTGTCCCCGCGGATCGGCGATTTCGCCGACAGCGCGGTGCTGATCTCGCAACTGGACCTGATGATCAGCATCGACAGCGCGCCCGCGCATCTGGCGGGAGCGATCGGCGTGCCTCTGTGGGTGATGCTGGGGCCCGGTCAGGCCGATTACCGCTGGGGCGGCACCAGGGGAAACTCTCCCTGGTATCCGAAAGCCCGGCTGCTTCGCGCCGGCGCTTCGGGTTGGACCGCGCTGGCGACGGAAATCGCCAGCGCGTTGCGGGCTGAGCCCTTCGCTTAGTTCTTCATCCGGCAGACCAGATCGATCGGCGGGTCGCAATCGAGAGCGACGCCGATGATGCGGTCGACAATGCAGGAGGGCGCCTTCGGCCCCAGGCTGCGCAGCTGCGAGCGAAGGCGGCGGGCCTGCGCGATGATGTCGCGCGCCTCGGCGCATTCGTCGATCAGCTCTTCCGCCGGCGCGCGAAATTCGTTGGGCCAGGCGGAAGTATCCTCACCGAACCGATCGACCAGATCTTGAAGTTCTTCCGGTGACACGATGCTATCCAGGCCGAGCATTTGGTCCGTCGAATCCATAACCGAAGTCAGGCGCAACGGGAACCCCTTCCGGGGCGTCCCCCCGTTCACGCCGACCCCATCGGCGTGAAGACGCTGGCCGCTTCGGCCTGCTGTTCGGACGAAGCCTGCATGCCGGCGATCTCGGCCCAGGCGTCGCGCAGCTCGCGCACGGCGACCACCAGGCGGTCGCAGGCTTCGGCTGCGGTTTCCTTGCCGACCGACCGGAACAGGCAGCGGGCCACGGCCTCGTAGGTCTCGCGCAGATTGACCGCCACGTCGCCGCCGCGCTCCATGTCGAGATGGCGGTTGAGGCCGTCGATGATGCGGGCGGCGCTCATCACATACTCGAACTGCTTCTGATAGTCGCCCCGGCGGGCCGCGTCGGCGGCGCGGGTGATGCGAACCAGGATGCCGTCATACAGCATCACCACCACCTTCAAGGGAGGCAGGGTCCGCTGCGCCGTCTGGTAGGCATTTATGGCGTATCGGCTTTGGTTCATCTGCTTGATCTCCTATCAGGCGCCCCTGTTATCGGCATTCATCAGGGCCGTCAATGTGGTCAAGGTCTGGCCCGCCGATTGGATCTGCGTCGTCAGCGACGAATATTGCGTCAGGAGGAAGTTCGCGTAAGCGTTCGCCTCATTGACCCAGTTATTGTACTGGCTGGTGAAATTGATGTTTTGGCTCTGCTTGCTGGTGATCAGGTTCTGTACGCTGCCGTTGGTCGCATTGCCAAAATTGTTGGCCGCCGTATAGACCTGATTGCCGATCCCCTGGGTCGAGTTGACCGTGACGGTCTCACCCGGGCCGGTATAGTTGAAATACATCCCGGAATAGGGCGTTCCATACAGCCCCTGGATGGAATTGCCGGCGAAAATGAAGTCGCTCGCCGCGCTGGCGCCATTCAGCGTCAGGCCGCTGATATTGCTGCCGGTCATGGTGATGCCGAGCTGGAAGCTGCCGGCGAAGGTGGAGAGATTGTTCCCAGACGGCTGCAGATTGACCGAATTGGTGGTCAGGGTCGCCTGGAACAGATTGGCGACCGTGTTGAAATTATTATTGAGCGCGCTGTCCAGCGTGGTCGCGTTGACGACCATCTGGTTGGCGCCGTTGAGCGAAATGCCCAGCGCACCCAGCGACGTATTGTTGATCTCGCCGGTGATCGCGGAAGTGACCTGCAGGCTGGCCTCGCGCAGCGAGGAATCGCCGAACAGGACGGCGCTGGCCGCCGCATTGCCGTTGCTGTCGGTCGCCTCATTGGCCGACACGAAGCTCTCCCACGCATTGTAGGAACTGACGAAACTCTGGATCGCCGTGGCGGCGTTGTTGGCGTTGGGATTGATGTTGACGGCCACCGTCGTGTTGGGATCGGCGTGCGTCACATTGAGAGTGACGCCGCTCAGCACGTCCGAAACGGTGTTGGTGTTGCGAGTGATGCCCGCGACGCCGTCGACGGTCAGGTTCAGGGCCTGCGCCTGGCGCACCTGGTTGGTGGCGACCGATCCCAGACCGAGCCCGGCCAGGGCGCCGCCCGTGCTGTCGGTGAAGCCGAGCGGATTGCCCTTGGTGTCGGTGAGCGTCAGCTCGAAATGGCTGCCGCCGTCAGGCGACGTGACCGAGGCCGTAATATTGCCCGTGCCGGTATTGTTGGCGGCGGACGCGGCATTGATGGCGTCGCGGATATTGTCGAGGGTCTGGCCGGCCGTCACGGTGATCGGCAGCGCCTGCGTGCCGGCATGCAGGGTGAACGAGCCGGTCAACCCGAGCGCCGTGGTCTCGCTGGTCGGCGGGGCCGCGGGGTTGCCGGTCATCGTGCTCGAGCTGGAGCCCGAAACAACACCCATCGCCTGCAGGATCGAATTGGGGTCGGTGAAATTGAGCTGGGAGTCGGCATCCTGGCCGGTCAGCACCAGCACCTGGTGCGACGCATCGACATTCACCACCGACGCCGTGACGCCATTGGTCGTCGTGGCGCCATTGATGGCAGCCGCGACCTGGCTCAGGGTCATGGTGGGCGTGATGGTGACGGCTTGCGGCGACGCCTTGCCGGCCTCGGCGATGGTGATCGTCCCGTTGAAGGTCGATCCGGCCAGGTTGGAAATCGGCGAGCTGGACGCGAGGGCCAGGGTCGAGCTGGTGTCGGCTTCCGCCTGGGCCAGCTGATTGACGATGACGCTGTGGGTTCCCGTGGCGGTACCATCGGCCACCGCGGCCGACAGGATCGTCGAGGCGGCGGTCGAGCCGACCGCGGACAGATCCGCCGCGCGGCTCATGAACACGTTGGTGCCCTGGAGGGATTCGGTGGTCAGGTTCGAGGCCGCCGATTGCAGCGCCTGCAACAGGCTCTGCATGTTCTGATAGGCGGCGATCTGGGTTTGATTGGTGTTGATCTCGGTCTGAATCGCGCTGGCTTGATTCAGATAGGGCTGCACCTTGCTCGTCACCGCGTCCGCGAGCGACAGCGTAACGCCGCCGGCGGTGAGATTGGAGACGTCCTGCGCGTTGCCAAGATTGACGGACGGAGCGCTGCTGGAGCTCACGCTGCTAGTTGTGGTCATAACCTCTCTCCACTACCCCGGCCCTGCAAAGTGGCGGGAGCGCGAAACCCATTGTGCACGGGTTTCGCGCCCCGTCAATTTCAAGGCCGACGGCCTAGCCTCCGATGCCGCCGGTCTCAGCCGGCCCGCCCGTCCCGGGCGGACCCAGCATGCCCTGCGTTTAGGCGCTAAGCCTTACGCCTGGATCAGGCGCAGCAGCTCCTGCGGGAGCTGGGACGCCTGAGTCAGCGCCGCGACCGAGGCCTGGGTCTTCACGTCGATCGAAGACAGCTGGGTCTTGGTCTGAGCCACGTCCGCATCCATGATGGTCGAGGTCGCGGCCTGGATGTTCTGGACGTTGGTGGCAATGTCCTGGCTGCTGAAGTTGAACTGCGATTCGTACGCGCCGATCTTAGCACGGTTCTGCGTGACCGTCTGGATCGCCGAGCTGATCGCGTTGATCGACTTGAGCGCGGTCGCCGAGGTGGAGACACCGGCCGAACCCGAGCCCAGCAGCTTGTTGGTGCTGACGTTGGCGACCGACACGGTCAGGAAGTTCGAGGAATTGGTGCCGACCAGGAACTTGACGTTCGACAGGAAGGAACCCGACAGGAGCTTCTGACCGGCATAGGTCGTGCTGCTGACGATCGAGGAGATCTCGGTCTTCAGCTGGCTGTATTCCGTGTTGATGTCCTGCGAACGCTGGCTGTTGGTCACCTGGCCCGAAGCGGCTTCGGTGGCCAGCGCCATCATGCGCTGCAGAACGTTGCTGATCTGGGCCAGGGCGCCGTCAGCCGACTGCAGGATCGAGGTGCCCTGCGCGACGTTGGTCTGGTCCTGCATGAACACGGTCGAATTCGCCTGCAGCTGGGTGCCGATGGCGAGACCAGCGGCGTCGTCCGACGCCTGAACGATGCGCGAGCCAGAAGCGAGCTGCGAGAGCTTGTTGGTTTCCTGGGACGAGTTGTTGTTCAGGTAATTCAACGCGGCATTGGCAGCGTTGTTGGTCGAAATCACGGGCATGCTGACCTCCTATTGGTCCTTGCTTGGCCTCCCCCGGAGGAGGGAGGTTCACCGCGCATTGATCGCAGTGTTCAGCGTTTCTACGAAGGCCAACAGGAAACCGGGCGGAAAAAAATTTCACCTACCTCTATTCAGCCAGCCCGACGCGGATGTCTCCCTCCGCTCGACGCAGCAGTTCCCTTAGCTTTTTGCGTCCCCGCTTAAGCAAAGATTCAACCGCGCTCACCGTGGTGCCCATCACCTCGGAAATTTCCATGTTGCTCATGTCCTCGTAATAGGACAGGACGATCGCGACCCGCTGCTGGGTGGGCAAACGGTGCAGGGCGTCGTCGAGGCGGCCATAGACCCGGCGGCGATGAATATCGGTCAGCGCGTCGATATTTTCGGCGGCCGGCTCCTCGACATCGTCGATCCATTCGGTCTTGGGCAGACGCTGCAGATCGATGCAGCGATTGACGATCACGCGATAGAGCCAGGTCGAGAACTTGGCCCGTCCGGCGTCCCAGCGGTGCCGGTTGACCCAGGCCTTGACGAAGGCGTCTTGCGTGACGTCCTCGGCATCGGCCGGATTCTTCAAAACCCGCATCGCCACCGCATAGGCGTGGTCGATATGGCGCTCCACAAGCGTCCGATAGGCTTCGACGTCGTCAAGGCGCATGCGCTCAAGGAGCGCGTCATCACCCGTACGGGCAGGCGCTGCGACAGTCATCGGCGTAGTGGCCACTGCAAGCATCTTGTTCATGGCAATCGTCCATTTCGCTACCGGCAGGCTCCCCGCCAGGCCGGGCATCCATACGAGACACTCTCCGGATGCATCACAATAAAAAACAGGAAAAAGAGTCAAAAACAATGGGTATTATTTGCCTAGTAAATGCTCATTGCTGGGAAATTTTTGCCTATATGTATTACTTACAGTTCAGCAATGATTTTTACTTAAAAACATCAACAGTAAATGCCGCGCAAACTTCATCGAATACGAGAAACAACATAGCCAAACGGCGTCGCGCACTCGCGAAGCGCCGACAAAACTGATCAAAGACCGCAATGAATAGGAAAAATCGTCCGGGCATGACTTCACCTTTCCCCGGCGCGATGGCCGGGGAAGGATCAGAGACGGCGAAATCGGGAAGGATTAGTCGTCGAACAGCGGAGTCAGCAGCAGCGTAACCACGCTGAGCGGAAGCCGGAAGGCGGGCACTTTGATCAACAACAGCCCCTCCGGCGAGACGGCCCGGAAAAACTTGCCGTCGAGAACCGCGTTGGCCGCTTCGACCTCTTCGAGCGGCAGCACTTCGCCATAGCGCGAGGTGGTGGCATCCACGATGGTCTCGCCGCCCTGCAGGATCACCGAGCGCAAGACGCCCTTGGTGATCGGCCCCCTGAGCGGCAGGGCGATGACGCTTTCGGCGTCCTTGTTCAGCACCGGAATTCTCAGGCGCAAATCGCCGAACGGGGTGAGGCTGCTCGATACCGGCAGCGGCACCACACGCTCCTCCTTGACCAGGATCGCCTCGACGTCGCCGACCTCGACGTCGCGCAGCACGTCGTCGGTCGGCAGGCCGAAGCCGGTCATCGCATAGGCGAGGCCCGCCACGCCATTATGCGCCGCCAGGCTGCCGCCCAGCCAGACCGGCGGATGATGGATCGAACAGACGGTCGGCATCGGCAGCGCCCCCATCAGCTTCTTGATGTCGGCGGTGGTGATCGTGGCGATCAATCCCCGGGTGCCTAGGCTGACGTCGTGCAGCAACGGCCCGAAGGTCTGGCATTCGAGCGCGGTCGGCATCATCACGAAACGGGCCAGGATCGCCGCCGTCCAGGCGCGGAAATTGGCGAAATCCGTCTTCATCGGATCGAAGCCATAGCGGCGGACCTGCGCCCGATAGGCGTCGAACCAGCGGATCGCCTCGTCCTGCATCTCGAGGCAGAAGGCGATCTCCTCGGGCACGCGCACTTCGGGCTCGCGCACCTCCTTGCCGTCGACATACCCCTTGGCGGACCCCACCGGGGCGCAACAGAATTCCTCGATCAGCGGCGCGTCGCGCATCACGGCGCGCTTCACCTGGGGGGTCATTACCGTATCGTCGAAATAGCCGCTGACACTGTCCTCGCCGGGCAGATCGACGAAGGCCTCGCCATGCGGCATCAGATAGAGCCCATGCAGGCGGATCTTCAGCCCCTCGACGTCGAAGACGCGCCGCAATCCCTTCTGGATGTTGCCGGTATAGCCGATGTCGGCCAGCACCAGATCGGTGATCTTGTCGAGCGGCCCCAGCTTCCGCGTCAAATAATCGATCAGGGCGGCGCGCAACGTGCCCGCCAGAGTGTCGAGCTGCTTCTTGCCGAGCAGGCGGGTCATGGCGGCGGCGAAATCCGCCCCGGGCGCCAATCCGTGGGGATAGCTGTCGAAGAAGGCGCGGGTCTTGGCGTTGAGCTTGATCTTGAAGAAGTCCTGGATGCTGTCCGGCCCCACATGATCCATGCTGGTGATCAAGGCCCCCACGGTCTCGAGGCCGCCTTCGCCGGTCGACCCCGCCACCATGGCGATGCGGCGATTGACCTCGACATAGTCAGCCTCGCCGCTGCCCACCGCGTTCCAGAAGCGCAAAGGCAGATAACCGTCGCGCGCCAGGAATAGCAGCTTGACATTACGCCCCGGCGCCGACACTTCGGCGACCCGGTGCTCGATATGGCGCTGGAAGCCCGCCATCATCGGCCCGACCACCGCCGCCGCGGTGCGGTGATGGGGCGGCCCGGGCTGGATTTCGGCAAGCGCTGCGTCGCGCAACAGATGAAAACCGCCATCGAGGCGCCAATTGAAGGCGCGGTCGCTGACCGCCAGCAGCTTGGCCGCCGCGGTCTCCCGCCCGCCTTCCGCCTCGCGGAAATCTTGGACCGGCGGCAGCGACGCCATGGCGAGGCCGCGCAAGCTCTGCTGCACCGTATCCTGATCGACGCCGATATGAACCGCCTGGGCCGGCTTCAACCCTTCCGCGGCGGTATAGGCCTTGAACAGGCTGCCCGTCGCCATCGTCTCGGGCGAGGCCGAACTATGGACGAAATCGAAGGCCAGGCCGGGGGCGGAGACGGCGAGAATTTCACGGATCTGCGCCGCCGACCAATGGGATTCGGCGACGATGCCGACCCGCTTCCCGGCTTTGCGGGCTTGTTCGATCAGCGGCAGGACGGACGGATTGACGACCGCCAAGTCTTTTTCGGCGGCCAGTTCGGCCGCGATCAATTGCGGCCGGATCGAGGCCGGCAGGCCGAGCGCATGGACGGCGAAGGCGTTGTAGATGGTCTCGATGGTGATGCCCGAGACCAGCGTCACCTTGTCGCCTTCCTCGCGGCCGATGCGCAAGCGGTTCTGCGCCAGATTGCGGTGCTGGATGAAGCTGTCGGCCATCTGGCGGATGCGCTCCGGCACCGGCGCCAACTGCACGGTGCGCTCATAGAGGCCCTCGAGCCCGAGGCAGCGGCGTTGCAGCACGGTGCCGAACAAGGCGAAGGAAACCGAGACGACGCCGCGGCGGCCGATCAAGGCGGAAGGATCCAAAGGCGGCGTCGGCGTCATTAATCGCTCCTGTTTTCTGCTTCTTTGACTATCTGCATCGGGCGTAAATGCCCCGTTAACGATCCGAATGCTCCAGTCTATAAGTAGATCTCGGCGATCTAGCCCCAGGGGGAATTGGAACCAGATGGATTATTCGATCATCGTGCCGAGCAACGGGCGCCCCTATTGCCTGGAGCGCCTGCTGCGGTCGCTGAGGCACGTGCCCGCCCCCCGCTCGGTGATCGTCGGCCATTCCACGCCCGACACCGCGCCCGACTGGATCCATAAATGGTACGAGGCCCTGTTCGCCGATCCGCTGGTGCGGGCCGTGCCCCTGGCCGGCAATCGCGGCCCGGGCGGCGCCCGGCGCGATCTCGCGGCTTTGTGCGAAACGCCCTATGTGATGTTCCTCGACGACGATCTGGTGCTGACCGCCGATTCGGCCAAATTGTTCCGCCCGCTGCTCGACGGCCACGCGGACATCGTCGGCGGCGTCTGGCTGCAGGACCGGCCCTCGAACTACAAGGAACTGATCGGCGAGGCGCAGGCGCGCGCCATTCCCCTCGACGACAATCCGGCGCCCTCGGTCAAGACGGTGCCGGTCGGCTTCACCTACAGCTTCGCCCCCGACACGGTGATCAAGGCGCCGGTCAGTTGCCCGGCCGGCCTCGACACCCTGGTCTTCGTCGACGATTTGATCCCCAACATCGCCCTGCATATGGACGTGTTCGCCAAGATCAATTTCGACGAGCAATTCCTCTATTTCTTCGAGTGGTATGATTTCTACATGCAGGCGCAGCAGGCGGAGCTGCTCTGCGCCACGGCGACGGGAGCCAAATTCATCCATATGCCCGAACCCTATGCCTGCCTGACCGCCCCCCATCTGCGGCCGCGCGAGGAGGATCGCGAGCGGTTCCGGCAGAAATGGGACATCCTGCCGCTGGTGTCGGGCGAGGCGTGATCCATGCAGCCCGTCTTCATCCATTCGAGCTGGCGCACCTCCAGCACGTGGGTCTGGCAGCAATTCCGCTATCTGCCGGAAACTCTGTGCTATTACGAGCCATTCCATGAGGATCTGTCCTCGATGTCGCGCCAGACCGCGCTGGAGATGGACGTCGAGTCCTGGACCTCGGGGCATGCGCAGACCGCCCCGTATTTCATGGAATATGTGCCGCTGCTGCGCAAAGCCGGCGGCGTGCGTCTGCACGAGGCGCCCTTCCCCTATGACTGGTTCATCCCCGAGGGCGGGCTGACCGGCAGCTTAAGGCGCGCCGAGATCCGCTATTTTTCGCTGCTGATCCGCCATGCGCAGAAAAACGGCAAGACGCCCATCCTGGGCTGTGTCCGCTCGCTCGGGCGCATCACCCCCCTGAAGGAGGTTTTCGGCGGGGTCCATTTGTTCCTGCTGCGCAATCTGTGGGGACAGTGGATGTCCTTCATCGACCAGCGCCGCAAGGGGAACAGCTGGTTCTATAACAAGCTCAGGATCATCGCCAATCAGGCGGAAGACCGCTTCCTGACCGACATCCATAATTTCTATTTCCGCCGCTGCGTCGAGCTGGCTGCCGAGCACAAGGTGCTGCCGCAGCTGGGCGGATTGTCGGCGCAGCAATTCACCAAAATCATCTTCGACCTGCTGCCGGAAGGCGAGATGTTCGAGATGTTCATGGGTGTTCATCTTTATCTTTATTTGCACGCCTTCTTCGTCGCCGACATCGCTCTCGATTCCACCGAAATGACGCGCAACGAGGCCTATCGCCGCCAATCCGAGGAACAGGTTCGCGAAGCAACCGGTTTGCCGGTCGATTTCTCCGGCGGCAAACAGCCGACCCAGCGCGCCGAGATGGTCAATGGCGCGATCGACTGGCAGCGGATCCGCCAACATGCCACTCTGGCGGTGGCGAGCCTGCAGGATATCCACGACCGGACCATCCTGGAGCGGCTGGCGGACAAACTGATCACGGCGACCATCGCCGAAGCGGGAGCCTGAAAAACAGATGCTGGCTGGGTTGACCTTCGCGGCGGGCAAAGCCGAACGCCACGATTTCCGCTTTTCGCACGGCGCCTTCCGGGCCGACGAGATTTTTGAATCCGCCACCGCCACGCCCGGACGCTACATGCTGGAGATCGGCCGGCGGCTCGCCGCGCGCCATCCGCGGGCCGACCTGATCGCCATCGCCAATCCGCTGCTGCCGCTCAACGCCCTGCAACTGGCGGCCTGGCTGGGCGACCGGACCCCGGCGCCGGCGATCGTGGCCGATGCCGGCGGGATGCCGGTCCTCTACATTCTGCCGCGCCGGGTGATCGAGGAAGACGGCCGCATGCTGCTGTGCCTGTCGACCTTGGACGCCGCCCTCGATGCGCGGCTGCTCGGCACTGTCTGCGGCACCGAGTTCGCCGTCATCAATCTGGCGGTCGGCGGCATGGACGCCTTTCCCGCCGCCAGCGGCAATGGCTGGATCAATCCCGACCGCCGGCTGCGCGCCCTGAAATTGCAGGCCGAGGACGCCCTGGCCCTCGTGCAGAGCGACACCGCCTGGCGCTCTCGCCCGTTCGCCCTGTTCCATCCCTATCACGCCGGCGACGCTTTATTCGTCGCCCTGGCCTCGAAGCTTGCCGCGCCACTGCTGTTCGAGAAGCAGATCGTCTGCACCGCCTTCAAGGACGTGGTCGAGGCCGCCGCGCCCAGGCTCGAGCCGGTCGAGCTGCGCCTGCCGCCGATGGCGCGCGACGGGTCGGTCAGCAAATATCGCTATTTCGTCACGGCGCTGGACAGGCTGGGGGCGGATTTCCGCCGCGGCCATTTCACCGTGTTCGGCCGGCTTTTGCGGATGCATCACTTCACGGCGTTCCACCTGCACGACCATGCCCGCTTCACCCTGGGCGATCCGATGGAGCGCCAGGAGAGCACGCTTTATTGGCATGGCCAAGCGCCGCGCCTGGCGCCGTCCGGCGGGCCGCTGCGGGCGCTGTTCCATCTCAATGGCGGCTGGGCGCTGAAGACCTATCCGGACCAGCAGACGCGCACCCTGTTCGCCATGCTGCGGAGCCTGGGCTGGGAGATCACGGTGATCGACCGCCCCGATCTGGCGGATACGGGCGCCCGCTCGGTGGTGGCGAACAGCGCCGCTAGCCTGGCCGAGCAGATCGAGGCGCATCATCTGTTCGTCGGCGTCGACAGCTTCCCGCTGCATTTCGCCGCCCTGGTGCATCGCCGCCCGACGGTAGCCCTGTTCGGCAGCACCCGCCCGATCAACCATGACGCGCCGTCCGGCCCCGGCTATGAAGCGCTGGTCGGCTGCCTGCCCTGCAATACCTGCCTGTCGAAATCGGGCTGCCCGATGACCGGCGGCGACGAGTGCGTCAATTATCCCGACGCCCTGCGGGTCGCCACCGCGCTGACGGCGATGGCGGCGAGAACCTACGGCTTTATCCCGGCGGCGGCGTAAGCCGCCTCGCAGATCTGCCGCAGCCGCTGGAGAGTCTGCTCGTCGAGCGGATCGTTCTTCGCAGCACCCCGGCTGCGCAGCATGAAGCGCGCCTTGTCGATGGCGTCCTTGACGGTCTGGTAGACCTGATCGCCATCCAGCACCGACGGCTCGATCTGGCTGCCCTCCAGCCAATGGTTCCAGGACTCGACGAAGACCAGCTTCTCGCCCTCGACGAAATTACGGTCGGCCCACGAGATCGCGTTCTCGACGAACAGGCCGAACATGTAGTGATCGACACCCTTGTCGGCATCGCCATTGACCAGCAGCGTGGCGCCGCCCTCGGGATGGGCCGCCCAGTCGAAATAGGCCGGAAACACCCGCGGATAGACCTTGCCGCGCGCCTCGCGATTGATCATGCGCGAGAAGATGAACAGCTGATAGGGATAGAACTTGTCGGTCAGCTCGACCGAATCCTTGAGACCGGCCTGGATCTCCAGCACGTCCAACCCGGTCGGCTTGTTCGAGGGCGGGCACGAACCCCAATCGGCCGGCCCGGGATCGATGGCGGCGTCGAAGCCAAGCCCGGTCACCTCCGCCGCCTCGGCACGGCTGGCCAGCAGACGGAACCCGGCGAGCCCGGCCGCCGCCGCCTCGGTTCGCAACGCCAGCGTGGCTTGGCGGATGTCGCCCAGCGCCACCGGATCCTCGACGATCAGCGTCGGCCGGCCATCGAGGCACGCCGATTTGTGGGCCGCGAGCGCCTCGATCAGCAGACGCGCCCGCGCCGGCCTGGCCTGCTCGTCGGCCCAGGCGGCGTCGCGGCCGCAGCGCCAGCGGAAGGCGAGGCCGAACACGCCGGGCCGGCACAAAGTGGCCAGGGTCTCGGCGCCGCTGCGATAGCCCTCGGGCGTTGCCGTCAGATCCACCACGAAACCGTCGATGCCCGCCGCCGCGGCAAGCCCCACCACCGAAACCATCTGCTCGGACTGGGACGTGTCGTAGGTGCCCAGGCTCGACGGCCAGTTGAGCGCCGGATAGCGCCGGCTCTGCGGCCGCGCCTGGCGCAGGGCGGACCAATTGCCGGGATAGGCGGTGTCGAAAAACGCCAGGATCCGGACTGTCATGATGCCTCCGTAAAGCCGTAAACCGCGCGCGCCATGTCCAGGATGGCGGCGACCACCTGATGCGGCTGGGCGAAATTCTCGCAATCCTCGCGCCCGGTCATCGGGCAATGCTGCTCGGCGCCGCACGGATTGCAGGGCAGCGCCCCGACCAGGGCGCGGTAATCGGGGTTCTCGCGCGCGTCGGAATTGCACGGCTTGGTGTTGGCGAACAAGGAAACAGTCGGCCAACCGAGCGAATGGCGCACGAAATGATGCGGGAAGGAATCCACGCCGATGAAGATGTGATGGGCGCGCACTTCGGCGGTCAGGAATGCGGTGTCGTCGCTGTTTACCGAGCGCGCGCCGAACCGTTCGAGGTCGGGCCGGTCGATCACCGTCAGCTCGCATCCTAAGCTTTTCAGCGCCATCAGCAGGGCCGCCGCCTTGTCGGCGCGATAGCTCTTCAACTTCCAGCCGCCGGCCAGGTGGAACAGCAGCTTCAGCGGGCGGATGGGCAGATCGGCCTTGTCGCGGGCGAAGGGCTGGCCGCCATGCACCGTGTCTGTCTCATGCCGCATCGAATGGCCGAGGGCGAATTTCATCTGGTCGACCAGATGGAAGGGCGTGCGGTTATAGAGGCGCGAATAGCGCAGGAAGCCGAAGAAATGCGACTCGCGCACTTCGGGCCCCAGCCGTTCGAGCGCATGGGCCAGATATTCCAGCTCGCCCACCGAATTGTCGCGCGGCAGCCAGGGCATGCGCAGCGGCACCGGTTCGAGCGGACTGGGACAGGCCTCGACGATGTCGCGGTAGGAGGCGCAGATCACCTCCTTCGCGAAGAAGCCGTTCGGCACCTGGCGCGCGGCCAGGTTCAGCATCAGCAGCGAGCCGGCGTGATAGGGCAGATAGGCGGCCAGGGGCAAATCGCGCCACACCTTGCGCCGCTGCATGGTGCGCAGGGCGGCTATGGTGCAGGTGCGCAGCATCTCCTGCCGGCCGCGCCCCATGAACCAGCCGGTGGTGGTGGCAATCGGAAAATCGCCGATGTCGAGCTTGGGCACGCCCACCACGCCGGCTTCGCAGCCGCCGACCAGCCCGAGCAGGCGCTGGTCCAGCCCGGCGTCGCAGGTCGACAGCAACAGCAGGAAACGCTCTTCCTCCTCGACCATCCAGCGCGGCAGGCAATAAGCCAGCGGAAACCCCTTGGCGTCCGAGACGATCACCGGCACCGCCAGAACAGGCGGAACCCAGCCCGCCAATTGCTCGGGGCTTATCGGCAGCAGCGGATTGGCGATCATCAGCCGCCGGGCGTTGGGCGCCATCTCCAGCAGGCGCCGTCCCACTTCGATCAGATAGCGCGCGGGCGGGCAATTGGCCGAGTCGAACACTTCGTCGTCGCGGAAAGCCCCCGCGCCAAAGCGCAGCGCCAGGCGCTGCTGCCGTCCATCGGACAATAAAGCGAGGCCAGCCAGCATGTCAGGGCGCCGGAGCCGCGCAGAACAGGCCGGCGGCCGGCATGGACAGGCTGTGCGTGCCGCCGAACAAGGGATGCAGCACGGAGAGATCGCCGCCCTCGACCAGGAACAGGTCGCGGCGCGTGTCGCGATATTTGGCGATGGCGGCCAGGTCCTGCTCGGCCTGGTCGCCATCGAGCAGGAACAGGATCGGCATCTCGGCTGGAATCTCGGGGTGGACCTGGCGCCAGCCGCGCTCGCCCTTGCCGTGGATGAAGGTCATCTTCTGGTTCGAGCTGTGGCGGAAGGCGGCCTGGATCGCCAGGCGATGCGATCCTTCCAGCGAATAGATATGGTCGAAGGCGAAATCGGCGGCATAAGCGGCATCGCCCCCCTCGCCGGTGCCGAACTCGACCAGATAGCGCACGTCATGGACCTCGATCAGGCCATTGAGATCGACCCCGGACAGCGCACCCATTACTGAACTCCCGATTGCGACGCGGCCAGAATCGCCTGTTCGCGGAACAGCGTCAAATAGCTTTGCGCCACCTCGTCCCAGCCCGGGTCGGGCAGGCGGGCCGGCGGTTTGGGCGAGGCCGCGCGCAGGGCGCCCAGGACGGCGGCGATCTCGTCGGCGGCGCCAGGGCGGAACCACAGGGGCGCAATCCCGCGGCGGGAGAAATAATCGCGCGGCCCCGCCATGTCGGAGGCCGCCAGCGGCACGCCGAGCTCGGCGGCCTGTCCCGCGGCGAGCAGTGCCGCATCCTCGGCCAGCGCGGGCAGGATAACGCCGGAGGATTGCGAAAAGGCCGTCTTCAAGGCGCCCGGGGTCACGTCGTCCAGGATATGCACGTCGGTCCCGAGGACCAGGCCGAGATGGTCGATCAGCCCCTTGAGATAGGCGCCGCGATGGCCCGTTCCACCGGCGATCCGGCTGGTCCCCTCGCCCGCCAGCACCAGCGGGAAAGGCTTGCCCTCGCCTTTCAGCCGGGCCTGGGCCATCAGCAGGGATTCGTGATTGCCGAGCGGGCCGATGCCGCCTGCATAGATAATATAATGTGGCGGCAAGCCGGGCACCGGCTCGGCGGGCAGGTCGAGCAGGCTGGGTGTCGGCAGGATCACTTGGGCCGGCGAACAGCCATAGGTCTTGGCCAGATGGTCGGCGACACGCCCTGACGGCGCCACCAGCCGCGCCGGCGAGGCGGCGACGCGGCGCAGCGCCATATCCGCCATGGCGGCCAGCCCGGTGGCGGCGGCGGACTCCACCGCATCGCCTTTTTCGGCCAGGAACTCGGCCATTTCGATCAGGCTGACATCGGGAATGCCGGCGACGATCTTGGCCAGGCCGCGATGGGCCGGCAGATGGAACTGCAATTGCGGGAACCACACCACGCCGGGATCGATGAAGGTGTCGGCCAGGACCTCATGGGTCGGGGAGCCGGCGAATTGCGCATCCTCCCCCAGGGCAACGGCGAACCGGTGGACCAGGGCCGGAACGTCGATCACCTCGACCGGCCGGGCCAGCCGCCCTGCCAAGGCGCGGGCGCGCTCCAGCTCCGCCCCGGAGGAGACGATCCCTACGGCGAATTCGTCGACCGGCAGGCGCGCGAGCACTTCCTCGACCAGCCGCGCGGTCTGCGGATCGGAACCGCTGTAATCGACGACGTGCAGCAGCGTGGCCATCCGCTCAGGCACCCCGTCCGTCATACATCGACGCCATCATGATCTGGTCGCGGAAGGCCTGCAGGTACTGCGCACTGACCTCGGCCCAGGAGAGATCCCGGAACGCGGCGGCGGCTTGGGCGGCGGCGGCGCGCAGCGACTCGCCTTCCGTGCCGAGGCGCACCAGGGCGGCGGCGATCTCGTCGGGCACGCCGGGTTGGAACCACAGGGTCGGCACATTGTGCCGCTCCAGGCTTTCGCGCAGGACCTCGATGTCGGAACAGGCGACGGGGATCCCCAGCAGCCCGGCCTCGAGCGGCGGGAAACCGAAGCCTTCGAGCAGGGTGGGGAAGACCAGCCCGGCGGCGCGCGACAGCACCGAACGGAAGCGTCCGTCATCCAGCACGCCGAGAATGATCACGTCGCGGCCGATCTCGAGCTTCAGATGGCCGAGCAACGCCTTGAGATAGCCGCCGCGGTAATCGACGCCGCTGGCGATGTTGCCTGTGCTGCCGCCGGTCAGCACCAGGGGCATATAGGCGTCGGGACGGCTTTCCTTGACCTTGGCCAGGGCGACGAACAGGGATTCGTGATTCTTGTGCGAGGAATAATTGGCCGGATAAAGCACGAACCGCTCGGGCAGGCCGAGATCGTCGATCGGCGCCGGCTGGATCTCGCGCATATGCTCGGTCGACAGCGGCACCACGTCGGGCAGGCGGGACAGCGGCCCATAGGTCTTGGCGAGATGGTCGCGGGTCCGCTCGGCGTCGACGATCACCTTGGCCAGCGATCCCATCAGGCGGCGGGCCAGCATGTCCTCCATCGCCATCGAAAAGAAATGGCCGACGCGGCCGACCGCTTCACGCTTCCCGGCCATGAACTCGCCCAGTTCGACAACGATCAGGTCGTGGATGGTGGCGACCGTGCGGGGGAAGCATTGGCGCGGGATCAGATGGCGGTTGACCCAGGGGAACCACACCAGGTCCTGGCCGTTCCAGATTTCGGCCGGCACGTCATAGATCTGCGGCCCGCTCAGCGCCGCCTCATCCCCGGCCACCGCCGCCGATTGATGCATCAGCAGAGGCTGGTCGACCAGGGCGATGTCGTGGCGCGATTGGCTGGCCAGTTCGTGGTAACCGGCCAGCGCCTGGCCCGAGCTGAACAAAGTCACCTCGACGTCGGGCGGCAGATTGTCGAACACACCGAGCAGGAACCGCTCGGCACCGCCGCGCGCGAACTGATAATCGACGACACCCAGCTTCATGACGCGGCACCATATCTTTCCTGAAAAGCGGCGAACTCGGCCTGCTGCCGAAAGATCTCACGATAGCGGCGGCCGACATCGTTCCAGCTTTCGTCCCTGATCTGCGCCGCCGCCTGCACCGCCTGTTGCTTGAGTCTTTCCGCATCGCGCCCGAGTTCGGCCAGGGCGCGCGCCATATCGTCGACCGACCGCGCATCGAACCAGACGGCCGGAATGGCCAGCCGGTCGAGATTTTCCTTCATCACGCCGATGTCCGAGCAGGCCACGGGCACCCCCAGCATGGCGGCTTCCACGGGAGGGAAACCGTAGCCCTCCGCCAAGGTGGGAAACACCAGCGCGGTGGCGCGGCCCAGGGCGGCGCGGTATTGGCCGTTCGAGACCGTGCCCAGCAGATGCAGATCCTTGCCGATTTCGAGGCCGAGCCGGGCCGCCAGCGACTGCAGCCGATCGGCGCGGTATTCGCCGCCCAGCGCGATGCCCAAGGTGGAACTGCCCGACAGCACCAGCGGCAGGAAATGATCGGGCGCCTCGGCCTTGACCTTGGCCAGGGCGATCAGCAGGGCCTCGTGATTCTTATGCGGCGAGATGTTGGCCGGATACATCATATAACGTGCCGGCAGATCCAGCCGGTCGACCGGGGCCGGCTCGATGTCGAGCACATGTCTGGTCGAGGGATAGACCACATCCGGCTCGCGCGGCAGCGGACCATAGGCCTGGGCGAGATAATCCCGCGTCCGCGCCGCATCGACCACCACCTTGGCCAGCGATCCCACCAGGCGGCGGGTCATGAAATCGTCGAGCGCCATCAGATAGAGCTGGCCGACCCGCCCCACCGGATCGCGCCGCTCGGCCATGTAATCGCCGAACTCGACCAGATTGGCGTCATGGAAGGTGGCGACGGTGCGGGCCAGGCAGTCGCGCCGGATGACGTGGCGCTGCACCGCCGGGAACCAGGCGAGGTCGATGTCTTTCCAATGATCGCGGGGAACCTCGAAGTTCTGCACCCAGGCGAAGGTGCTGTCGCGGCCGATCTGCGCCGCGACGCGATGCACGATCGGTTTGTGTTCGATCAGGCGGATCGGTCGATCGACCTTCTTCACCAGATCCCGATAGCCCTCCATCGCGTAATCGGAACTGAACACGCAGATGTCGATTTCATGCTCGGGAAGGTTGTTCAGGACTCCTTCAATAAATCGCTCAACCCCTCCACGAGGAAATTGATAGTCGATTATGCCGAGTCTCATGAAAACGCCTCTTATGGCACGGTCGCGCCATGGACAAATGGTTTTGACCACCTTGTAAGGGCATCTCTTACCATACCGTTAAGGAATGGCGGAAGCCCGCCACCCGCGGCCCCCGAAGAAAAATCAGGCGCTAATTATTTTTTCAGATTTTTTTGCGCCCGGTTCCGCCCGGTCATCCGTAACAGGGTTGCGCAGTATCTTAACCTTGGCCAGGGGACCCCTTTTTGGGCCCCCTGGCCGTGACCAACACGGGGGTCATATCATGCCGGTTATTTCGACCAACAACGCGGCCAACTCCGCGTTGAATTATCTCAATAACAACTCGAGCGCCGAAACCGAGTCCATCTCGCAGCTGGCGTCCGGTTCCCGCATCGTCAAAGCCTCGGATGACGCCGCCGGCCTCGCCATCGGCACCCAGCTGCAGGCCAGCGTGACGGTGCTCCAGCAAGACCAGACCAACGTCTCCCAGGGCACCTCGATCCTGCAGTCGGCCGACGGCGCCCTGGCCCAGATCAGCAACGTTCTGCAGCGCATGATGGCGCTGGCCACCGAATCGGCCTCCGGCCAGGTGACCAACAGCCAGCGCACCCAGGACATCAACACGGAATACACCCAGCTGCAGACCGAGATTTCCTCGATCGTCAACAGCACCACCTATGCCGGCCAGAGCCTGCTGTCGGGGAATTTCCTCTCCAACGTCAAGTTCCTCGTCGGCACCACCTCGACCACCTTCCTGACCGTTTCGGTCAAGAGCGTAAAGACTTCGACTTTGCTCGGCACCGCCTCGGCCGGCGTGACCACCTCGGCCAAGGCGATCACCGCGGTTGCCGCGCTGAACTCGGCCATCAACACCATCACCCAGAACCGCGCCCAGATCGGCGCTTACGAGTCGCAGTTCAACTTCAGCAGCCAGGCGACCTCGGCCAACATCCTGAATACCCAGGCCGCGGCCTCGACCATCCTGGATGCCGACGTCGCCGCGACGAAGACCCAGCTGTCGTCGCAAGACGTCAAGACCCAGGCGTCGATCGCCGCCTTGACCCAGGCGGCCCTGCTGCCGCAGGAACTGCTGAAGCTGATCCAGGCCGCGTAAGCGGTTCGGACCAGTCACGCAAAACGCCTCGCACCCATGCGCCTCCCCCAACAGGAGGAAGGCGCATGGGCGTGTTGGCGGGCGGGTATAGCTGAGCCATACTCGCACCATGGACGAGAGGCAAAATTTGTCCGTCGCCGATTACGCGGCGCGGGCGAAAGAGTACGAACAGGCGGGCGATGCTCAGGCGGCCATGCGCAGCTACCTGATCGCCACGCGCCTGCAGGCATTGCAGCTAAACCCCGGCGACGGGGCAGCCTGCTTTGAACTCGGCCTGACTTTGGGCCAGACCGGAAACGACGACCAGGCCCGGGCGGCTTTCAAGGCCGCCCTGCTGGTTCGGCCTGGCCATGCGGAAAGCTGGGCCAATTTCGGCGTGCTGTCGGACAATTCCTCAGCCCTGCGGCGTGCCGTGCGGGTCGCGCCCAACCGCGCCGATTTTCACACCAACCTCGCTCACGCTTTGCTCCACGAAGGCCGCTTCGCCGAGGGATTTCGCGAATGGGAATGGCGCAGGCCCTCGCCGCCGCGCGATTTTTCCCAACCGCGCTGGGATGGCGCCCCCTATCCGAGCAAGACGCTCCTGATCCATGCCGAGCAGGGGTTCGGCGATTGCATCCAATTCGGCCGCTATCTGCCCCTCGCCGCGCAGTTGGGCGGAAAATTGGGCGGAAAATTGGTGGTCGAAATGCGCCCGCCGCTGGCCGGCCCGATCGCCCGCCTGCTCGATGGCATCGCGGAAATCGTGCCGTGGGGAACTCCGCTGCCGCCCTTCGATTTGCACTTGCCCTTGCCCAGCCTGGCGAATTTGTTCCATGGCCAGGCAACGCCCTCCCCCTATCTCAGCGCCGATCCGGCCCGGATCGAAGCTTGGCGAGAAAGGCTGGACATGCCGGGCCGACGCAAGATCGGGCTGGTCTGGGCCTGCAATCCAGGGGCCGCCGACCAGCGCCGCTCGGCCCCTTTCCCCCTGATCGAAAAGCTGGTGCGCGACCATCCGACCATCGCCTTTTTCGGCCTGCAGCGGGAGGGAAACGAGCGCTGTGCGGGAATGACCCCGCTCGGGCCGCAGATCAAGGATTTCGAGGATTTCGCCGCGATTCTCGCTTCGCTCGACCTGCTGGTCAGCGTCGATACGGCCGCGGCGCATCTGGCCGGCGCGCTGGGGCGCGAGACATGGGTATTGCTGCGCGAAAAGCCGGATTGGCGCTGGCTCGGCGATTGGTATCCGAACACCAGGCTTTATCGCCAGGATAAGGAAGGAGACTGGGCCGGAGTGCTGGCCAGGGTGACTGAGGACCTCAATCACCCCTGACAGCAGCGAACCAGCCCGGAGCGGAGCGACCCCGAGGGTACGGGGTAGGCTACCCCGCTCTATTCGTCGCGGTGGGTGCGTTCCAGCCGCTCGTGGCGCTCTTGCGCCTCGATCGACAGGGTGGCGATCGGACGGGCTTCGAGCCGGCGGATGCCGATCGGCTCGTGGGTCTCTTCGCAATAGCCGTAGGAACCGTCCTCGATGCGGCCGAGCGCGGCATCGATCTTGGCGATCAGCTTGCGCGCGCGGTCACGGGTGCGGAGTTCGAGGGAACGGTCGGTCTCGGCCTGGGCGCGATCGACGATGTCGGCGTCCTGCGACGGGCCTTCTTGAAGATGCGCGAGGGTCTCGCCGGATTCCTGCCACAGCTCGCTGCGCCACTTAAGCAGCTTCTGACGGAAAAACTCGGTCTGGTACTCGTTCATGAACGGTTCGTCCTCAGAGGGACGATATTCCGGCGGAAGCGTAACTGTCATGCCTTCCCCAAACGGTAAACCCAAATTTGCCGGGAATATAAGGAGGCTAGACAGTCACCGCAAGGACGGAATCTTGCGTGATCGAAATGTTATGGGTCGCGCGCCGATAATTTTGCGAGTTCGACTTCGACGCGCAGCTCGATTTCGTCAAGAAGTTCCGACAGACGCGGGTCGGGCGTGCTGTCGCGCCGCGAACGCACCATCTGCGCCATGGCGATCAGCTTGTCCTTGGGAACCGCGCCCATCAGCAGCCCGTGCCGCAGCTCCTCGAGCTTGTCGAGCAGATCGTTGCCGTAATCGACCAGGCGCTTGCGCGCCTCGCGATCGAGCGCGTCGCCAACCCCCTGGGTAGCGAGGAGTGCGGCGATGCCGCCGACCGTGGCCGGCGCTTCGACCCCCTGGGTCTCTTCGGCCTGGTCAAGGGAAGCGAGGCTGTCGGCGAAGCCGCTGCCCGACGTTTTCGCGGTCTTGGCGGTTTTCGACGCCGGCCCCGCCGCGGATGCCCCACCGATACCGGTAAGTTTCATGGATGCCTGCGTAGCTAGCTTACGTTCCGCACGATTCTACACTGGCAGGCGAACAAAAGGAAACCCCCGGCACTATTTGCCCTCTTCAGGCGGATATTGCCGGGCCGCCGCCGCCCGAACCCCAGACATTCCGCCACGCCTCATCTGGCATGCCGCTTGCTTCCTAATCATCCGATCACCGACCCGCCCGGTCGACAGGGCGGTTTTGGATTGGAGAGTAGGATGGCTTACAGCCTGTTGAAATTTATCCGCCGCTTTGCCGCGGCCCTGGCGATCCTGTCGCTGCTGCCGGTTTCCGTTCCCCGTGCGGAAGCCGCGTCGCGCATCAAGGACATCGCGGATTTCGAGGGCGTTCGCGACAACGTGCTGATCGGATACGGCCTGGTGGTCGGTCTCAACGGCACCGGTGACACCCTGCTCAACGCCGAGTTCACCCGCCAATCCCTGATCGGCATGCTTGAACGCCTGGGCGTCAACACCCGTCCCAGCCAATCCGGAACCACCAACCCGACCGGCGGCACCGACACCTTGAAGCCCAAGGACGTCGCCGCCGTCATCGTCACCGCCACCCTGCCGGCCTATACCCGCCAGGGCGGCCGCATCGACGTCACCGTCAGCAGCTTGGGCGATTCGACCAGCCTGCTGGGCGGGACCCTGCTGGTTACCCCCCTGCTGGGCGCCGACGGCGAAGCCTATGCCGTCGCCCAGGGCCAGGTCAGCTCGGGCTACACCGCCGGCGGCGCCGCCGCCTCGGTCACCAAGGGCGTTCCCACCTCGGGCCGCATCGCCGCCGGCGGCGTGGTCGAACGCGAGGTGGCCGCCGATATGGAGCGCATGGAAAGCGTTCAGGTCATGCTGCGCAACCCCGACCTGACCACTGCCCGCCGCGTCGCCCAGGCGATCAACGCCTTCCTCGGCACCGAATCCGCCCGCCCGACCGATCCCGGCACCGTGCGCCTGGCCGTTCCCGCCCGCTTCCAGGGCGACACGGTCGGCTTGTTGACCGACATCGAACAGCTGCGCGTCCAGCCCGACCAGATGGCCAAGGTGGTGATCGACGACCGCACCGGCACCATCGTGATGGGCGAGAATGTCCGCATCAGCACGGTCGCCATCGCCCAGGGCAACCTGACCATCCGCATCACCGAGACGCCGCAGGTGTCGCAGCCGACGCCGTTCTCGTCGGGCGGCACCACCGCCGTCGTGCCGCGCACCGACGTGCAGGTCGACGAAGGCGCCGACAAGAAACTCGCCGTGCTGTCCGCCGGCATCACCCTGCAGGAGCTGGTCTCGGGCTTGAATGCGCTCGGCATCGGCCCGCGCGATTTGATCACCATTCTCCAGGCGATCAAGGCGGCCGGCGCGCTGCAGGCCGAAATCGAGGTGCTGTGATGCTGAGCTCGATCGCCACCCAGTCTCAAGCCTTCGCGACCCAGGCCAATCTGGCGATGACCCAAGGCCAGTCGACCTCGGCGCCCAGCAACAGCCAGGACATCCGCAAGGCCGCCGAGAAGTTCGCCGGCATGTTCATGTCGCAGATGTTCCAACACATGTTCGAGGGCGTCGGCACCAACAAGATGTTCGGCGGCGGCGCGGGCGAAGACATGTTCAAGTCGGTCCTGACCGACGAATACGGCAAGGCCGCCGCCAAATCGAACAGCCTCGGCCTGACCGACAACATCATGCATGCGCTGATCGCTCAGCAGGAGGTGAAGTCATGAGCCTGCCCCAACGCCCTCCGCTCCCGAAGCCGCCGCCGAAGGCCGGTCCCGCCGGGTTGCCTCCCCGCGCGGGAGTTCCCGCAGGATTGCCGCCGGCCCGTCCGACCGTGGCGGCGCCCGCCGCCGCTCCGGCGATGCTACAGCCCCAGGCCGCCGCACCGGCGCCCATCGCTCCGGTCGCTCCCGCAGTGCAAGCGGCGCCCGCCGCGCCGCGCCCGCCGGTCGCGCTGATCGATATTCGCGGCCTGTCGCCGGCGATGGCCGGCATGATGGAAGCGATCCGCATCTATGAAGACCTGCTGGTCGAGGAGAACGCCGCCCTTCGTTCGGGCGATTCCAAGACCGTCGAGCGGCTGCTCGACCGCAAGATGGGCGCGACCCGGCTCTATCAGGACCGCCTGCGCACCGTGCTCGGCGACGGCGAGATCACCCGCTCGCTCAATCCCGAACAGCGCGCCCAGGTCGTGTCGATGGTGCGCTCGCTGGAAGAGCTGGCCAAGGAGAACACCGTTCTGCTCAAAGCCAATATGGGAGCCATCGAGCAGCTGTTCGAGGTGATCAACACCGCGGCGCGCAAGATGCGCAAGCGCGAGGTCGCCTATTCCCAGGCCGGCGTGATCCGCGACTACCACACCGCCGCCACCACCTCGCTGGCCTACAACCACACGGTCTGAGTACGCAATAAATGGGTTTCGCCGCCGACATCACCGGCACTTTGGCCGGACTGCTTCCCGCTCAACAGGCGGTGGTCTCCGGGCTTGCCGGCCCGGCGGCGGCGAAATTTTCCCGCACGGCCAAGCTCGACAAAAAAACCGCCCTGACCACCGAGGCGATGACCCCGGCCGGCGAATTGCTGCCGATCGGGCTGATCCGCGAGGCGGTGCAGGAATGCCTGCAGGACAGCATCCAGGACACCACCGGTTCGCTGCACGCCTTGATGGCCGACGACGAGATCGTCGCATTGCTGCACCATCTGATGGGGCGCCCCGGCGACAAGCAGACGGTCGGGCGGTCGCTGCAGGAGGTGGTCGACAGCTTCTCGGCGCTCGCCGCCAAGGACGGCCAGGCCGAGGACGTGGTGTCGGCGATCAACCGCTTCACCGACAAGCTCAAGCACATCACCACCCAGCTGGCCGAGCTGCGCCGCCATGCCAGCGATCAATTGTCGCGCAGCCTGTCGGGCATCAACGACGTGCTGACCCGCCTGGCCGACGCCAACCGGCGCATCGCGGTGGCGGGCGCCACCGGATATCCGTCCGCCGACGCGCTGGCCGAACAGATCGGGCTGCTGGCCGAACTGGCCAAGATCATCGATTACGCCTCGTTCCGCCGCGGCGACGGCAGCGTGGCGATCTACACCAAGATGGGCGTCGCCCTGGCCGGCAGCGACATTTCCAGCCTGGCCGCCTCCGAAACCGGCATCGTGGCGAACGGCGCCGACATCACCGACCAACTGACGCGTGGCGCCCTGCACGGCTATCTGCACAATCGCGACGTCACCCTGCCCGGCGTGCAGAGTCAGCTCGACACCCTGGCCCAGACGCTGCAATCGCGCATCAACCAGATCAGCAACCGAGCCCTGGCCGGCGCCGACGCGCGCGCCGTCTATCACGGCAGCCGCCGCTTCGTCGATCCGGCCGGCAGCCGCATCGGCCTGGGCGGCGGCGACACCGAATTGCTGCTGCAGGAAGCGGACGGAAGAACCATCGCGCGGGCCAGCCTGGCCTCGGTGGTCAAGCGTTTCCGCCGCCAGTCCGGACTGCCCGGCGGCGCCTTCTGGCCGATCGGCCAGGTGGCAGCGGCGCTCGACCGCTGGATCAATCATTGCCTGCCCGACGCTGCCCCGCAGAGCGTGCGCCTGACCGCCGACGGCAGGATGCAGATCGAGTTGCCGCGCGGACGGCCGTTGCAGCTGGTGTTCCGCGACCGCCGCTCGATGATCCTGCAATCCTCGACTTTCGCCGCCGACAAGGCGCTCGGGCTCACCGGCAGCGTCGCCTTGTGCGACGGGCTGGGCAATCATTTCGCCACCGTACTGAACCCGGCGGACACGCTGGAAACCGCCGCCGCCAAGATCGGCCGCATCGATGGGCTGAGTGTGCGGCTGCTGCCGTCCGGCGACGGCAAACGGCTGGCGATCGGCAGCAAGGCCGGCAGCGACCTGATCGGCGAGCCCGATGCGGATTCCGCCGGCGCCATGGCGGTGCTGGGGCTGGTGCCCGCCGACGAACAGCAGCCCGAGGACGTCGCGGTGCATATGACCATCGACGACCCGGCCGCCCATCTGGTCAGCCGCCCCTTCCCGCAGCGCGCCACGCCGCTCGGGCTGCAGGGCAGCATGATTCTGCGCGACAATGACGGCGCCACCCTCGGCTTCCAGACGGTGACGCCGGACTGGTCGCTCGAACAATTGGTCGAGCGCCTGGCCAACGCCACCGATCCCCGCATCACCGCCAGCCTGGTCGCCGCCGGCAACCAGTTCGCCCTGCGCATCGGCACCCTGGCCCAGGACGACCGCTTTCTGATCGAAGGCTGGGCCGAAGGCTGGCAGACCAGCCCGCGCACCGGGTTCCTGGCTACGGGAGGACCGCTCGGCATCAGCCTGGCCGGCACCCCGCTGCCGCCCTGCCCGATCGATCCCGGCACGCCCTTCGCAGCCATTGCCGAACGCATCAATGGCGACCAGACGCCCTGGGCGATGGCCGGATTGCGCGCCCAAGTGCTGCGCGCCGGCGGCGCAGAAGTGCTCGATATCGGCCATCGCGGCGGATTGCCGCTCGCCTTCGACGGCCCTGCGGCCGGTGCCGGGCCGGGCCAGCTCGATCTGCGCTACAATCTGCGCGACATGCTGGGGCTGAATCCGATCAGCACCCAGGTGGTTCCCGGCTTCGCCAATTTCTTCGGCCTCAACGATCTGTTCATTGCCGATCCCACGGATGCTTTCGAGTCCAAGGCGCCGATCGGCGTGTTCGTGACTTCCGCTACGCCCGGCACCGCCCGGGCATTGGCCCTCAATCCGGCGATGGGCGCCGATCCGTCGCGGCTGGGCACCGCGGCGACGATCCGGCAGATCTCGGATCTGCTGTGCAATCCGCTCAACGTCGCGGCGGCCGGCGATCTGCCCAAAGGCAGCTGGCGCCTGGCCCAATATGCCGAAGCGATCGTCAATCAGGTGCATATGGCGTCGCTCAACAACCGGGCACAGATCACCTATCACCAGGCGCTGCTCGACCAGCTGTCGCGGCAGAAGACGGCGGAAATCGACGTCACCGACCGCCTGTCGACGCTGATGACGCTGCAGCAGACCTACCAGGATTCGACCGAGGTGGTTTCGGGATTGGCCCGCTTCTCCGAACAGCTGCGGGCGAGCGTGCATTAGTTGCCGGCATGGCCGGCAAAAATTGCCGCCCTCAGCCCGAATGGGAAGCGGCGGCCCAGGCAATCCGGGCTTTACGGGGTGGCCCGAAAATTGCCTAGGGAAATGGCGATGCGTTTTGGAAGGCAGAGATGAGTGTTGAATCGCTGACGAGTACGGTCCACAGAAGCAGCACCCTCACGGCGCTGTTGTCGGGGACCAGCACGTCCGCCGCCGGGGTGGGCGTTGGCGGTTTCTCCTCTCTGCTCGGATCCATCGCCGCCCAACAGACCGACCCTACGGCCGCCCCCCCGGTTCCTACTGCGGCTCCCGCTCCCGCCCCCGTTCCCAGCGCGCCGTCCGCCAGCCAGAGCGCCCCCAGCGTCGCTCCCACACCCGGCCCGGTCGCTGCGGTCGCGCCGACCACGCCTGCCCCCGCTCCGGCCGCTTCATCGAGCGCGACGCCTTCCGCGCCGGTCAAGAGCGCCAGCTCCACTGCACCCGCCCCCGCTCCGGCCCCTACACCGACGGCGGCGGCTTCCTCAGCTCCGGCGCCAGCGCAGGCACCTGCCCCCAGCCAGCCCGCAGCCAACACCGCCACCGTCACGGCGGATAACGCGGCGGCCGCCCAGACCGCCGCCCCCCAGGCGGCCGGCGTTCCCGTGCCCCCCACTACGCCCGTCCCGGCCAAACCGGCTTCGTCCAACGCGGGCGTCGCCCAGAGCCGGCATGATTCAGGCAGCGCCGACACCGGTTCGGACACCGCAACCGCCGCCGCGCCGACCACGGACCCCAATGCCGCGGCCGCCGCGGCCCTGGCCGCTCAGGCGGCTCCGCAGGCTCCCGCTCCGGCGCCGGCGCCAGCCGCTGCCGCGACCTCCCCGGTTCCCACCATTTCCGGCGCCGTGCCGAGCGCCAATGCTCCGGCCGCTCCGGTAGCCGATCCCGCCGCCGGCGCCGCCGCTCCCGCCGCCACCCCCGCCGGCGCGGCCCCGATCACGGACCCGGCCTTGGCTGCGGCGGCAAGCGCAGCCGCTCCGTCCTCCGCTCAACCTGCCGCGCAATCCGCGTCGCAAGCCGCCGCTCCTGCCGGCGCCGCTCCGACCGCCGGACAAGGCGTGCCCGCCGCGCCGCAAGCCCAGGCTCAGAGTCAGGCCCAAGCGCAAGTGCAGACGGTCGCGCAGGCCCAGCCGCAACAACCCCAGGCGCCGGCCTCGGATCAGCCCCAGGCTCAAGCGGCGGCTCTGTCGCAGCTCACCGGCGGCGCGCCCGCCGGCAGCGTCAAGGTCACCTCCGGCACTGCTACAGCTCCGGCCGGCAGCGCCGCCGCCGTCCCGTCGAGCGGTGCCGCCCCGACTCAGGCCGGCGCGTCGTCCAGCAGCACCGCAACACCTGCCGCAATCACGGCCGTCCAGACCGCCGGCACCGGTGGCCAGCAGGGCAACGCCACCGCCGATACCGGCAGCCAGCCGCAGAACGGCGGCGCCCAACAGGCTCCCCTTCCGGCCGGCGCCATCGCGCCGCAAAGCGCGACCCTCGCCGCTGCCGCCACTCCTTCCGCCGCCTCGGGCAGCGGACAGACCGCCGACCCCGCGTCGGCTTCGACCCAGACCGAATCCGCGTCCGCCGATCAAGGCGGCACGCAGACCCCGGTTGCGCTCGGCCTCCTCGGTGACCCGACGCCGTTCCAGCAAGTTCCCATTACTGCGCAGGGAGCTGGAACAGCATCTTCGGGTGCCGTAGTACCCCCCGGCATGGACACTAGGACCCTCGCCCTCGACCCGGCCACCAGCGGCAGCACCGCTTTGACCGGCGACGTGGCATCAGCCGCCACGGCCGCGGCAACGCAGGGCATCGTCCGACCCGAGGAGCCGAGCGCAGCGAGCGCCGCCACCCAGCCCTTCTCGCTGGCCCAGGCCGCCGAGGCCAATCCGACCGAGCAGGTCAAGGTGCAGGTGACCAAGGGCACCAAGGACGGCTCGGACAGCATCGACGTCCTGCTGCACCCGGCCGATCTCGGCACCGTGCAGGTCAAGCTGCAGATGCAGGACGGCCAGGTGAAGGCCACCATCACCGCCGACAATCCGCAGACTCTGGCCCTGCTGAAGAACGATGCCCACCAGCTGACCCAGTCGCTGCAGGACGCCGGCTTCAACACCGACCGCGATTCGTTGAATTTCCAAATGCGCGGCGATCAGCAATCGTCGGGCAGCGCCTTCGCCCAGCAGCAGGGTCAGGGATCCGGCTCGAGCCAGGGCAATGGCAGCGATAGCGGGTCTAATGCGAGCCCCTATACCACCGATAGCGAGATCGACGAGCAAGTGCTGGCGGCGACCGCCGGCAATGGCGGCTCGGCCAGCGGCCTCGACATCAACGTCTAGGAAACGCTGGGTAAATTTTGCCCATCGGGTTAACCGGTGATTCACCTTCCGCGGTTTAGCGTGCCAAAGTTGGCGCGGAGGGGGTTGCCGTGAATTCCTTTGTACAGACTTTGAAGAATTTGGGCACGGCGAGGCTCGTCACCATCGGTGGCGGTGGCTTGGCCATGCTGGGATTCCTCATTTATCTGGTCGCCCGCATCTCCTCGCCGCCGATGGAAATGCTGTTCGGCGGCCTCGAACTCGCCGATTCCAATTCGATCGTCAGCCGCCTGAGCTCGGAAAAGGTTCCTTACGAGCTGCGCCATGACGGCACCGAAGTCTGGGTGCCCGCCGACAAGAAACTCGAACTGCGCGTGAAATTGGCCGAGCAGCAGCTGCCCAGCGGCGGCTCGCTGGCCACCGGCTACGAGCTGTTCGACAAGTCCGACATGATGGGCTCGACCAGCTTCGTGCAGAACGTCAATCTGCTGCGCGCCATGGAAGGCGAGCTGGCCCGCACCATCCATTCGATCGCCGGCGTCAAGTCGGCCCGCGTCCATCTGGTGCTGCCCAAGCGCGAGGTGTTCTCCCGCGATACCCAGGAACCCTCGGCCACCATCGTCCTGAAGATGGACGGCGCCGGCCGCCTGTCGCACCAGCAGGTGCAGGCGATCCAGCATCTGGTCGCCACCGCCGTGCCGAAGCTGAAGCCGTCGCGCATCTCGATCGTCGACGACAAGGGCACGCTGCTGGCCAAGTCCTCCGACAATGACGCCGAAGCCCTGGCCAACGAGGCCGATGAGCTGAAACTGGCCACCGAGCAGCGCCTGCAGCGCACCATCGAGGAATTGCTGGAACGCTCGATCGGCGGCGACAAGGTGCGCGCCGAAGTGTCGGTCGAGATGGATCTGAACCGCCAGACCATCACCCAGGAAACCTTCGATCCCGACAGCAAGGTCGAGCGCAGCCACGTAACGACCGAAGAGGGCGAGCAGACCCAGGATATGGAGAATTCCTCGGTCAGCGTGTCGCAGAACCTGCCCGACGCCAATGCCAACAATGCCGGCGCCAAGAGCCAGAGCAAGCAAAACCGCACGCAGGAGACCGTCAATTACGAAATCTCCAAGACCACCCAGAACCAGATCAAGGAACTGGGCGCGATCAAGCGCGTGACCGCCGCGGTGCTGGTCGACGGCCGCTACGGCCCGCCCGCCGACGGCCAGAAACTGCTGACTTATATTCCGCGCGACCAGAAGGAGATGGACCAGCTCACCAACCTGGTGCGGGGCGCCATCGGCTTCAATCAGGCGCGCGGCGACCAGGTCGAAGTGATCAACATGGCCTTCGCCGGCCACGACCAGCCCGAGCCCGACGCCAATGCCGACAAGATCTTCGGCATGGACAAGGATCTGGTCGAGAAGATCGCCTCGAATCTCGGTCTGTCGCTGGTCGCCATCCTGTTCCTGCTGCTGGTGCTGCGTCCGCTGGTCAGCCGCGCGGTGGAAAGCCTGGCTGCCCAGGCGGCAGCCGCCGACAGCCGCATGCTGGGCGCCGCCGGCGGCCAGGCCCTGCTCGGCCCCGCCATGCCGCCGGCCCCGTCGTTGGGCATGCTGCCGGAAGAGTTGGAATCGGTGGACGAACTGATCGACATCGACAAGGTGGAAGGCCGCGTCAAAGCCTCCTCGATCCGCAAGATCGGCGAAATCGTCGACAAGCACCCCGAGGAAGCCCTGTCTATTATCCGGAACTGGATGTACGCCGAATGACGCCTTACAATTCGGTCGGGACCGTCCGGCCCCTGAGGGACATTTAAATGGCCCGTATGAAAGAGGACTATCGCAGTCTGACGGGGCCGCAGAAGGCGGCGATTCTGATGCTGTCGCTTGGCGAAGAGCAATCGTCCAAGCTGTTTGCCATGATGGACGACGAGGAGATCAAGGAGATCTCCCAGACCATGGCCAGCCTCGGCACCGTCAATTCGGCCGTGGTCGAGCGCCTGTTCGTCGAGTTCGCGGATCAGATTTCGACCACCGGCTCGCTGGTCGGCTCGCTGGAAAGCACCGAGCGCCTGCTACTGAAGACGCTGAACAAAGACCGCGTCGAAATGATCATGGAAGAAATCCGTGGTCCGGCTGGCCGCACGATGTGGGACAAGCTCGGCAACGTCAACGAGACGGTGCTGGCCAATTACCTCAAGAACGAATATCCGCAGACCGTCGCCGTGGTGCTGGGCAAGATCAAGCCCGACCATGCCGCGCGCGTCCTTTCCTTGCTGCCCGAGAACTTCGCCATGGAAGTGATCATGCGCCTCTTGCGCATGGAGGCGGTGCAGAAGGAAGTGTTGGACGGCGTCGAGAAGACGCTGCGCACCGAATTCATGTCGAACCTTGCCCGCACCGCCCGCCGCGATGCGCACGAGCTGATGGCCGACATCTTCAACAATCTCGACCGCAATGCCGAAAGCCGTTTCATGAGCGCCCTCGAAGAGCGCAACCGCGAAGCCGCCGAGCGCATCAAGGCCCTCATGTTCACCTTCGAGGATCTGGTGCGCGTCGACACCGCCGGCATCCAGACGCTGCTGCGCTCGGTCGAGAAGGACAAGCTGGCGGTCGCCCTCAAGGGCGGGTCGGAAACGGTCAAGGATCTGTTCTTCAAGAACATGTCCGAACGCGCCGGCAAGATGCTGAAGGAAGACATGGACGCGATGGGCCCCGTCCGCCTGCGCGACGTCGACATGGCTCAGAGCGCGATCGTCGTCATGGCCAAGGAATTGGCGGCCAGCGGCCAGATCGTGATCTCGGAAGGCCGCGAAGAAGACGAACTGATTTACTGAGTGTGATACCCCATGGCAAAGCTCCAGAAGTTCCTTTTCGACACAGACTTCGGGATGCCGCGCATCGCGCCGGTCGACATGGGACACGCCGAGCCGGAAGAGATGATCGTCGAGGAGGCCCCGCCGCCGCCGCCGACCTTCTCGGAAGAGGAATTGACGCTGGCCCGCGAGCAGGCCTATGACCAGGGCCGCCAGGCCGGCCACCAGGAGGCGGCGCAGTCGCTCGAGCAGATGATCGGCATGGCGATGGCGACCGCCTCGCATCATCTGCAGAGCCTGGGCGCCGCGCAGGCGGCCGAGACGGAGGCGATGGCGCGCGAGGCCGCGGCGGTGGCGGTGACGATCGTCCGGAAGCTGCATCCGGAATTCGCCCGACGCTTCGGATTGGAAGAAGTCGAGGCCGCGGTGCTGGATTGCCTGCGCCATCTCGACCGGACCCCGAAAGTCACCCTCAAGGTGCATCCGGAGCTGGTCGAGTCGATCAAGGACATGGCCAAGAGCCTGGCTGAACGCGCCGCCTTCGACGGCAAGCTGGGCGTGGTCGCCGACGGATCGCTGGGTCCGGGCGATTGCCGCGTGGAATGGGGTGACGGCGGCGCCGAACGGGACCAGTCCGCCATCTGGGCACAGATCGACCAGGCGGTCGAGGCGGCCCTGGGCGCGCTGGCCGAGCGCACGAAGACTGATTAAGGAGGGACCCGATGGCCGATTTTGAACTGAACGAGCTGAAGTCGGAAATGGCTGCCGACCTGCTGCCCGATGGCCCGCGCTCGGCGCGCGACCTCGAAGCGGTCTATGACATTCCGGTGCAGGTCTCGGCCGTGCTGGGCAAGGCCACCATGCAGGTCAACCAGCTCTTGAAGCTGGGCCGCGGCGCGGTGGTCGAGCTGGACCGCAAGGTCGGCGAGGCGATCGACATCTATGTGAACAACCGTCTGGTGGCGCGCGGCGAGGTCGTCGTGGTGGAAGACCGCCTCGGTGTTACGATGACGGAAATTATTAAGACTGACCGGTCATAATTACCGGCTGAGAGTAAGTTGAGGGGATAATGCAGCTACTGATCATCGGCGCCTTGGAAGGCCAGGTTGGTGCGGCGAGCCAAATTGCGATGGCCCGCGGCGCCAAGGTGTCCCACGTCGATTCGGTGCCCGCCGGCCTCGAAGCGCTGCGCTCCGGCCAGGGCGCGGATCTGGTGATGATCGACGCCAAGTCCGACGTGAAGGCGCTGGTCGACAGCCTGCTGTCCGAACGCATCCATGTCCCCGTCGTGGCCTGCGGCGTCGCGGCCGACACCGGCGCCGCCGTGCGCGCCATCCGTGCGGGGGCCAAGGAATATATACCGCTGCCGCCCGACGCCGAGCTGATCGCCGCCGTCATCGCCGCGGTCACCGAGGAAAGCCATTCGATCATCTTCCGCGACCCGGTGATGGGCAATGTGCTGCGCATGGCCGAGCAGGTCGCCCCCTCCGACGCGTCGATCATGATTTCGGGCGAGTCCGGCACCGGCAAGGAGCTGATGGCCCGCTTCGTCCACCGCAAAAGCCGCCGCGCGAGCAAGCGCTTCGTCGCGGTGAATTGCGCGGCGATCCCCGAGAACCTGCTGGAAAGCGAGCTGTTCGGCCACGAGAAGGGCGCCTTCACCGGCGCCGTGGCCCGCCGCCTCGGCAAGTTCGAGGAGGCCACCGGCGGCACCCTGCTGCTCGACGAAATTTCCGAGATGGATCCGCGCCTGCAGGCCAAGCTGCTGCGCGCCTTGCAGGAGCGCGAGATCGATCGCGTCGGCGGCAACGCGCCGGTCAAGGTCGACGTCCGCATCATCGCCACCACCAACCGCAATCTCGAAGACGAGGTTCGTAAAGGGACGTTCCGCGAGGATCTGTTCTTCCGCCTCAACGTCGTCAATCTGCGGCTGCCGTCCCTGCGCGAGCGTCCGCTCGACATCGAGGCGCTGGCCGGCCACTTCATCAAGAAATATTCCGAGCTGAACGGTCTGCCGGAACGCCCGCTTGGCGATGCGGCCAGGCGCATGCTGAGCACGCATGTCTGGCGCGGCAATGTGCGCGAGCTCGAGAACACCATGCACCGCGCCATCCTGCTGGCCTCCGGCAAGGAGATCGGGCCCGAGGCGATCACGCTGTCCAATTCGCCGACCACCAGCGATCCGGGCTCCAGCCTGGCCGCGACGGCCGCGGTGGCCGCCCAGGCGGCGATCCAGGGCAGCACGCAGGGGCTGGTCGGCCGCACCATGGCCGACGTCGAACGCGATCTGATCATCGATACATTGCAGCACTGCCTGGGCAACCGGACCCATGCCGCCAACATCCTCGGCATCTCGATCCGCACCCTGCGCAACAAGCTGCGCCAATATCTCGACGAAGGCTTCGCCGTGCCGCCGCCCGGCGACGCCGAGCGAACCGCCTTTTAAACTCGTTCGATAAGCGGAGAGGCCGATCGTGGCTGAGGGCGCCGAAGTCGCCACTGTTCCTGAAGCAGCCGGCGCCGAGACCGCCGGAACGGCGGCTCCTGGCCTCAACATCGCCGCGATGATGAACAAGTTCACCCAGGCCATGCGCCGGGGTGACCTTGCCTTTGCTCTCGGCGTCGTGGCACTGCTGATCACGCTGATCCTGCCGATGCCGACCTGGCTGCTGGATATCTCGCTGGCCACGTCGCTGACCTTCTCCGTGATGATCCTGATGACCGCGATCTTCATCGAGAGGCCGGTCGATTTCAGTTCCTTCCCCACCGTGCTGCTGCTCGCCACGCTGATGCGCCTGGCGCTCAATCTGGCCTCGGCGCGCCTGATCCTGGCGCACGGCCATGAGGGCACCGCCGGCGCCGGACGCGTCATCGAAGCCTTCGCCAGCTTCGTGATGAGCGGCAGTTTCATTATCGGCGTGATCGTCTTCGCCATCCTGATCATCGTGAATTTCGTGGTGATCACGAAGGGTTCTACGCGTATCGCCGAAGTGGCGGCGCGCTTCACCTTGGACGCCATGCCCGGCAAGCAGATGGCGATCGACGCCGATCTGTCGTCGGGCCTGATCGACGAGACGACGGCCCGCAAGCGCCGCTCCGACCTCGAAGGCGAAAGCGCCTTCTTCGGCGCCATGGACGGTGCCTCGAAATTCGTGCGCGGCGACGCGGTCGCCGGCATCCTGATCACCTTCGTCAACGTCATTGGCGGCATGCTGATCGGCATCGCCCAGAACGGCCTCTCTTTCTCGCAGGCGGCCGATTACTACACCAAGTTGACCGTCGGTGACGGCCTGGTCACCCAGATCCCGGCGCTGATCGTTTCGACCGCGGCCGGCATGCTGGTCACCAAGGCCGGCCTCAAGGAATCCACCGACAAGGCGCTGGCCCAGCAGCTGATCGGCTATCCCAAGGTGCTGGGCATGACCTCGGCGCTGCTGGTCGCGGTGTCGCTGCTGCCCGCGATGCCGATGATCCCGTTCCTCGGTTTGGCGCTCGCCACCGGCGGCGGCGCCTGGCTGGTGTCCAAGCGCCAGCAGGAAGCGGTCGCCCTGGCCCAGGCCGAAGCCGAGGCCGCGCCGACCGCGCCGGTCGCCGAAGAGCCGATCTCGGCGGTGCTGCGAATCGACAATGTGCGCCTGGAACTCGGCTATGCCTTGCTGCCGATGATCAACAATCCGCACGGCCCCAAGCTGACCGACCAGATCAAGGCGCTGCGTCGCGCTTTGGCCGGCGAAATGGGCTTCGTCATGCCGTCGGTGCGCATCCAGGACAATATGCAGCTGCCGGCCAATTCCTACATCGTCTTCGTCAAGGAAGTGGAAGCCGGCCGCGGCGAGCTGCGCCCCAACATGCTGATGGTGATGGATCCGCGCGGCGAGGACATCACCCTGCCGGGCGAGAAGACCAAGGAGCCGACCTTTGGCCTGCCTGCCGTGTGGATCGATCCGACCGGGCGCGAAGAAGCCCTGTTCCGCGGCTACACGGTGGTCGATCCCTCGACCATCATCACCACGCATCTGACCGAGGTGATCAAGGATTACATGCCGGACCTGCTGACCTATGCCGAGACGCAAAAGCTCCTGGACGAGGTCGACAAGGAGAACCAGAAGCTGATCGCCGACATGGTGCCTTCGCAGATTTCGACGGGCGGCATCCAGCGCGTGCTGCAGAACCTGCTGCAGGAACGCGTCTCGATCCGCGACATCGGCACCATCCTCGAAGGCATCTCCGAGGCTTGCTCGCATTCGCGCAACGTCATGATCATCACCGAGCATGTCCGCACCCGCCTGGCCCGCCCGATCAGCGACTACAACACCGGCCCGCAGGGCTTCATCCCGCTGGTCACCCTGTCGCCGGAATGGGAGCAGGCCTTCCTCGAAAGCCTGCAAGGCACCGGCGAGGAACGCCAGCTGGTCATGGCACCGAGCCGCCTGCAGGACTTCATCACCAAGACCCGCCAGACCTTCGAGCGCTTCGCCATGCAGGGCGAGAGCCCGGTCTTGCTGACCAGCCCGAGCGCCCGTCCCTATGTGCGGTCGATCGTCGAGCGCTTCCGCCCCGTCACCGTGGTCATGAGCCAGTCGGAGATCCATCCGAAGGCCAAGATCAAAACGCTGGGTCAAATATGATGTTGGGCCACCAGTCTCCCCGGCGGCCCAAGCCGCCGCGCGCTGCCGACAGCCGTGGTCACACAGACGGTATAGCTTGGCGCGGTAGCCCAGCGGCTGGAAGCCGCGCGCCGCGTGCTTTGCACGCAATCTCAACGTTTTGTCGGCAAAGCCGACAGGGCTTGAGGGGCATAATTTAAATGCGCCTGAAATCCTATATCGCCCCCAGCATGGCGGAAGCCATGCAGCTGATCCGGCAGGAGCTGGGAGACGACGCCATCATCGTCTCGACCCAGCGCGCCGCCGGCGGCAAGGGTGTGAGGATCACCGCGGCGCTGGAACCGGGAGAGACCGAAGAACTGCCGGGCCGCTGGCTCGACGATGACGAACCTGCGGTCACGCCGGTCGCCGAACTGGTGCGCGACGCCTTCGTCGACCACAATCTGCCGCCGCGCCTGGTCGAGGCGCTGACCGGCATCGCGCGTTCCTGCGGCCTCGACGACCCGCAAGCGGCGCTGGCCGCGGCGCTGGAAAACCATTTCGTCTTCGCCCCGCTGCCCGATCACGGGGCCCCGCGTCCTTTCCTGCTGGTCGGCCCGCCCGGCAACGGCAAATCGATGACGGTGGCCAAGCTGGCCGCCCGTTCGACCATGAAGGGGCGGCGGGTCGGAGTGATCTCGGCCGACAATGTGCGCGCCGGCGCCAATTCGCAGCTATCCGCCTTCACCGGCATTCTCAAGATCGAGCTGATCACCGCGCGCGGTCCCGAGACCCTGCAGCGCGCCATCACCTCGTGCCAGGGCCAGTACGACATCGTCTTCGTCGACAGCCCCGGCCTCAACCCGTTCAAGCAGGGCGACCTCGATTATCTGGCCGCCCTGGTGGAAAGCGCCAATGTCGAACCGATCCTCGTCCTGGCGGCAGGCGGCGATCCGATCGAAGCGGCCGAAATCGGCGAAGCCTTCGGCAGCGTCGGCGCCACCCGGCTGCTCGCCACCCGCCTCGACACCACCCGCCGCCTGGGCTCGATCCTGGCCGCTGCCGAGTCGGCGCCGCTGATGTTCTGCGACGTCAGTTCGAGCGCGCGCGTGGTCAATGGCGTATCGGCCATAAATCCGGCTATCATGGCTCGCATGATGCTGCCCACACCGGCGTCCGAAGAAATAACAATGTCTCACCGAGCAGAGGCAAGCCAACGATGAGCACCGGAAGCGTCCCCTCCCTGGCTCCCCGCCCCGCGCATCGCCCGCGGGCGCGCAACGTCATCGCCGTGGCGTCGGGCAAGGGCGGCGTGGGTAAGACCTGGTTCTCGATCTCGCTGAGCCATGCCTTGGCGCGCGCCGGCCAGCGCACTTTGCTGTTCGATGGCGATCTCGGCCTGGCCAATGTCGACATCCAGCTCGGCCTGATGCCCAAGCATGATCTCGGCAGCGTGGTGACCGGGCGGCTGACCCTCAACCAGGCTGCGGTCACCTTCCCCGAAGGCGGTTTCGACGTCATCGCCGGCCGCTCCGGCTCGGGCTCGCTGGCCAATATTCCGCTGTCGCGCCTGCAGGTGCTGGCCGACGACCTGTCGCTGCTGGCCAGCGGCTATGACCGCGTCGTGCTCGATCTCGGCGCCGGCGTCGAAAAGACGGTGCGCGCCTTGGCCAACCAGGCCGGCACCATCCTGGTGGTGACCACCGACGAGCCGACCTCTCTCACCGACGCCTATGCCTTCGTCAAGGTCACCCATATGGAGCGGCCGACCACCGACATCCGCATCGTGGTCAACATGGCCAATTCGACCCGCGAGGGCGAGCGCATCTATTACACGCTGCTCAAGGCCTGCGAGGGTTTCCTCAAGATTTCGCCGCCGCTGGCCGGGGTGATCCGCCGCGACCTCAAAGTGCGCGAGGCGATCCGCAACCAGACGCCGCTGCTGACCCGTTCGCCCAACACCGAGGCCGCCGCGGACGTGGAAGCCATCGTCGAGCACATTCTCCAACGATAAATGGACGCGCTGCCGCCCTCGCTGCCCAATGCCGGCCTGCCACAGCCGGTGCCGGCGGCGACGGCGGGGCTTGCCATACTGCTGGCAGAGCTGACCGAGGCGCTGGCCAAGCTGCCGCCCAACACGCCGATCGCCGCGCAGGTGATCAACGTGATCAACCTGCCTCTCCAGCCCCAGCAACCCACCCAGCCCGATCCGGCAGCGGCGGCGAAAACCCCGCTGGGCATGCTGATACAGATCACCACGCCGGACGGATCGGCGCAGATCCGCCTGCCGCCGCAGATTCAGGTAACCCCCGGCGCCAAACTCGACATCACCGTGGTCCAGGGTGGAGCGCAGCCGCAATGGCGTCTGCTCGCCATCGACGACAAGCCGGTCGGGCCGGGCGGAGCCCTGGCGACGCCGACCGCCACAACCACAACAGCCGCCGCACCTTCGCCTGTCCCGGCCTCGCCGCTGGCGCAAGTGGCGCAGCCGGAGTCACGCCCACCGCCGTCGCCCGGCATTCCCGCCACCATCGTCACGTCGTCCGATCCGTCGCTGCCGAACGGCACCACTCTGCTGGTCCGCGTCGTCAATCTGACGCCGCCGCCTCAGCCATCCGCTCCCGCGCCAGCACCGACTCCGGCAGCGGCGGCCCCCGCACCGCAACCGGCCGTCGTCGAAAAAGAACAGGCATCGGCGCCCGCGCCGTCTCCGACATCGGCTCCCGCTCCCACGCCGGGCGTCGTGTCGTCACCCGCACCGACTACGGCACCGCAAGCCGCTCAAGCCGCCCCGGCCCCATCCGCCATGCCCGCGCCGACATCAGCCCCGGCACAGGCGACAGCTACGGCCCCGAATGCGCCCCCTCCTCCGGCAACCACCACGGCATTGGCGGTGGAGCCGGAACCGAGCCCGACGCCACCGTCCGCACCAGCGGCGCAACAATCCCCCACCCCCTCTCCCGTCGCGGCCGCTCCGGCTCCGCCGCAAGCATCCGTAGCGGTTCCAGCCCCGGCGCCGACAGCCGTCGCCACGCCCTCATCCGCACCGGCGCCGGCGCCAGCGCCCGCCGTTCAATTGCCCTCGACTGCACAGACGCCCGCTCCGCCGCCTGCCGTCGCGGCAGCGATTACGGTCACGACGCCCTCTCCCGTTCCGCCTCCTGCCGCCGTGCCCGGTTCCGTACCGGTCCCGACCGCAGCCCCTCCGCCCCAGGAAGTCAGCGGACAGGTCCTGCCCAACACCGACGCCGGCCGCCAATTGATCCGCACGCCGATCGGCCTGCTGGCTTTGGAAAGCGGGCCGCAAAGCCTGCCACCGGAAAGCGGCGTCACGCTGCAACTGGTCGGCAAACCGGTCCCGCCGCCCGTGCTGCAGCCATCTCCGCCTCCACTTGACGATCCGCCGGATCGCGCCGTGCCGCACCGCCTCGCGCAATTGCTTGACGCCGCCCAATCCTCCGGGAACAGCGCCTTGGCCGAGGCGGTGCGCGACAAGATTCCGGCACCCGGGCCGAAGCTGGCGGCGCAGATCCTCTCGGTGGTCGCTTCGGCCCAGGCGCAGGCGCCGAACCTCGCGCGGTTTCTCGGCGAAAGCATGGTGTCGGCCCTGACCCATGCGGCGCCTCAGGCCCTGGAGGCTCTGGCCCATCATTGGGCAAGTCCCGCCCCGGCGGTGCAGGGGCCGGGTGAAGGCGATTGGCGCACCCTTGTCATACCCTTCCTGATGGGCGGCCAGATGACCACCATCCGGCTGACCGCCCGGCGCCGCGGGGGACGCATGAGCGCGGCGGAGCGCGAGAAGGGAACCCGCTTCCTGCTCGACCTCGATCTCAGCCGGCTCGGCCCGATGCAGTTCGACGGGCTGGTCAAACGGCAATATAAGCGCTTCGATCTGATCATTCGCACGACGAGCCCGCTGCCCGGCGAAATGCGCCGGGACATCGACGCGCTGTTCCTGAACGGGCTGATGAATTTCGGACTGGAAGGTTCGGTCAGCTTCCAGCCCGAGGGACGTTTCGTCACGACACAGCGATTGGCGGGCGACTCCAACGGCATAATTTTTGCTTAGTTATGCAGGTAGTTTCTTAGACGTCTCTGCCGAACGGACCTCAATTCGATCATGCTGGATCAGGACCTCCGGTCTCTTTCCGACCCCCAGGGCTATTATCGGGCGCTGGGCGTGGGACCTTTGGCCGACGCCTCCGAGATCAAGGCGGCGTTCCGCTACAAGGCCAAGCTGCTGCATCCCGATCGCAACCCGACCGAAGAAGCGCGCCTGGAGTTCCTTGAGGTTACAAGGGCTTACCACGTTCTGAGCGATCCGCGGCAGCGTGAAGGATATGAGCGCCAGGCCCGCCTGCCGGCGCCGGCCGGGATGATCGATCCGGCCGATCCCAACCCGCAGCCGCTGACCTGTTCGCGCTGCGCCCAGGTTACCGCCCAGCCGCGCTACATCATCTTCCACCATGTGCGCAGCTTCCTGTGGTCGTCGCGGCGCGAGACGATACGCGGCATTTTTTGCCGGGCTTGCGCCGACCGGACGGCAATTCTCGCCAGCACCACCACCTGGATCCTCGGCTGGTGGAGCCCGACCGGCCCCTATTGGACCGTGCGCGCCCTGCTGCGCAATCTGAAGGGCGGCGATAAGCCCTCGGACGATAATCTGTGGGTTCTGCTGCACCAGGCCCGCGCCTTTCTCGGGCGCGGCGAGCGCGTGGTCGCCCGCGCTTTGGCGGAACAGGCCCTCGAATTCGCCCAGACCGAGAATGAGCGGGTCAGCATCGCCAGCCTGCTGCATCGAACCGGCGAGCGCTTCAAGGTGTCAAAGCGCCTCAAGAATCGCTGGCATCCGTGGAGCTACGCCCCCGTGGTCCAGGCTCTGCCGCTGGTCGGGTTGATCCTTGCCCTGGCCATGGGTGTCGCAGTCGCGGGCTTCCAGAGCCATACCGACGACGTCACCGCCGACATCGTGGTGCATCCGGCCGAACCCGGCGAGACCCGCCACGTCGCCACCGAGATCCTCAAGGTCCGCCAGGGGCCGGCGGCGACCCAGCCGGTCACCGCCCTGCTCGACCGCTTCTCGACGGTGCAGGTGGTCGAGACCGTACCGGGCGGCGACTGGGCGCGCATTCTCACCGAGAACGGCGTGTCAGGCTATGTCCAGTCGCGCTATCTGTTCGGCGGGGCCGGCGAGGCACAGAAGAATCGTTGGTGCACCGATCAGAAGGGCGCGCCGCCGCAGAATGGCGACGTATTGCTGCGCCGCTCGGGCGGCGAGAGCCGGCTGTCGGTCAAGAACCATAGCGGCCGCGACGTGGTGGTACGCCTCAAAACGCAGAGCGGCCGCACGCTGCTGGCCTTCTTTGTCGCCAAGGACGGCAGCACCGAGATCAATTCGATCCCTGACGGCACCTATCACGCCATCTTCGCCAGTGGCGCCGATTACAGCCATGTGTGCGGCGTGTTCCTCGACGGCATGGAAACCTTCACGGTGCCCGCCGTTCAATTGATCGCCAATGCGCGCAACAGCGAGCTGTCGCTGGCCATCCCGAAGATCGGGTCCGGCGCGGCGCAGTCGCATCCGCTGCCGTCAGAGAACTTTCTGGATAATTAGGCGCCCGCCGCCTGGTGGCGGCGGTGGAGGTTTTGCGCGATCTCGTCCAGATCGATCTGTTCGAGCCTGGCCGCTTCGATCTGCTCGGCCTTCTTCCAGTTCTTCTGCACCTCTTCGAGCACCTTCAACTCGCGATAGGCCTCGGCCACCGCGTCGCGCTGACGGTCGATCTCGACGCGCAGCGCGGTCAGGGTGACATTGACGTTTTCGCGCTTGATCTTATGGGCCCGGGCAAAAGCGACATAGGCATAACCGGCCATGGAGGGATCGGCAGCCGCGACCTGCTGTTCGGCGATCAATTGGCGGTCCATGCGGTGGCCGTCTTCGATCAGAGCATGCTCGCGGTCGAGAAGCGTGTTCAAGATGCGGCGCTGCTCGTCGACGGTCCAGCTCTGGACCCGGATCAGCGTCTTTATCTCTTCCGACTTCTTGGTCATCTATTTACTGCGCAAAAATCTGCGCCAGCATGGCGTAGCAGGTGGCGAGATCGGTCTTCTCGTCCTTGCGCTGCGCCAGGAAGGCTTCGATGGCGGGGAAATAATGAATCGCCTCGTCGACGCCGGGATCCGAACCGCGGCGATAGGCGCCCAGGCGGATCAGTTCGGCCATGTCGTCATAGAGCGCCAGCAGGCGGCGGGCGCGGGCGATCAGCTCGTTCTCCTCGCCCGTGTTGCAGCCCGGCATGGTTCGCGACACGCTGCGCAATATATTGATGGCGGGATAGCGCCCCCGCTCGGCGATGGCGCGGTCGAGCACGACGTGGCCGTCGAGAATGCCGCGCACCGCGTCGGCGATCGGCTCGTTGTGATCGTCGCCGTCGACCAGCACGGTGAACAGGCCGGTGATCGAGCCCGAGCCCTCGATGCCGGGGCCGGCGCGCTCCAACAGGCGCGGCAATTCGGCGAACACGGTGGGGGTATAGCCCTTGCTGGCCGGCGGCTCGCCGACCGACAGGCTGATCTCGCGCTGGGCCATGGCGAAACGGGTGACCGAATCCATCAGGCACAGCACGTCGCGGCCGAGATCGCGGAAATATTCGGACACGGTCATCGTCACATAGGCCGCCTGGCGGCGTAGCAGCGCCGATTCGTCAGAGGTGGCGACGATCACCACGCTGCGGGCCAGGCCGTCCGGCCCGAGATCGTCTTCGATGAATTCGCGCGCTTCGCGACCGCGCTCGCCGATCAGTCCGACCACGGAAATGTCGGCTTCGGTATGACGCGCCATCATCGACAGGATCGAGGATTTGCCGACGCCCGAGCCGGCGAAGATGCCCATGCGCTGGCCGCGGCAGGTGGTGAGGAAGGCATTCATGGCGCGCACGCCGAGATCGAGCTTGCCCGACACTCTTTGACGGGAATGTGCCGGCGGCGGGATGTTGCGGATCGGATAGGCGACCGGCCCCTGCGGCAGCGGCCCGAGACCGTCGACCGGCTGGCCCAGCGCATTGATGACGCGGCCCAGCCAGCCCGGATGGGGATGCAGCACCGGATTGGCCTCGTCGACCTCGACCTGGCAGCCCAGCCCGATGCCCTCGAGCGAGGAAAACGGCATCAGCAGCGCCTTGCCCTGGCGGAAGCCGACCACTTCGGACAGCACTTCGCGGGTACGCCCGGCGATACGGCAACGATCGCCCACCGACAGGGAATTGCCGATCCCGCCGGCCTCGACCAGCAGGCCCTGGACCCCGTCGATACGGCCGAAGCGGCGCAGTTCGCCGATCCGCTCGATGTCGGACAAGAGAGAGTTAACCGTGTGGGACATGCGCAGCTTTCCTAATTCTTAATAAGGGTAGCCTCCCGACATTAAATGTTGGTAAAGTGCCGTTAACCTTTTGCCGGAGCCGTTTGCGCCTCATGCGTGTCCTCATCGTCGAAGATGATCCGATGACGTCCAGAAGCCTGGAGATGTCATTGCGAGCCGAAGGAATGGTGGTCGACGCCACCGGTCTCGGCGAAGACGGGCTGGAAATCGGCAAACTCTACGAATATGACATCATCCTTTTGGATCTGGTTCTGCCGGACATGGATGGCTATGAGGTGCTGCGCCGCCTGCGCGCCTCGCGCATCGCAACCCCGGTGCTGATCCTGTCGGGCCTGTCCGAGGCCGACAAGAAGGTCAAGGGCCTCGGCTTCGGGGCCGACGATTATCTGACCAAGCCGTTCGACCGCGCCGAACTGGTGGCCCGTATCCAGGCCATCGTCCGCCGCTCGAAGGGCCATTCCGAATCGGTGATCCGCACCGGCCGCCTGGCGGTCAATCTCGACAAAAGGGTGGTCGAGGTCGATGAGGAGCCTTTGCACCTCACCGGCAAGGAATACGGCATTCTCGAACTGCTGTCGCTGCGCAAGGGCCAGACCCTGACCAAGGAGCAGTTCCTCAATCATCTCTATGGCGGCATCGACGAGCCCGAGTTGAAGATCATCGACGTCTTCATCTGCAAGCTCCGCAAGAAGCTGTCCACCGCCATCGGCGACACCAGCTATATCGACACCGTCTGGGGACGCGGTTACGTACTGCGCGACCCCGACGAACGGGGCGCCGCGCCAGCGCCCGCGACGACAGAACGGTCGTCGCACATCGCTTGATCAAAGGGCCCCTCCGCGGGCCCTTTTTTCATGGGTTAAATAGGCAAAATCGAATCATTTCCGATGCTTAGCCCGGCAAATATTGCAGGGTGCTTTAGGCAAGAGTCACCCGGACTCATTTGCCGCTGCCTACCTTTCCGCCCCTCACTAACTCCATAAAATCGTTATTTTTCAACGATTTAGAAAGTTGGCACGGCCATTGCTTATATGAGGCCGTTATACCCACAATCGCAGCCTTGCCCCAGGCAAGTAGCTTGTGGCAGAGGAGGTAAGTATGCCGGTCATTTCTACCAATACGGCGGCCAACGCCGCCCTGAATTACCTGAACATCAACTCGTCCAACGAGACCGAGTCGATCTCTCAGCTGGCCTCCGGCTCGCGCATCGTCCAAGCCAAGGACGACGCCGCCGGCCTCGCCATCGGTACGCAGTTGCAGGCGAATGTCACCGTCTTCCAGGAAGACCAGGTGAACATCTCGCAGGGCACCTCGATCCTGCAGAGCACCGACGGTGCCCTGGCTCAGATCAGCAACGTTCTGGCGCGTATGTTGGCGCTGGCCACCGAATCGGCCTCGGGCCAGGTGACCAACAGCCAGCGCACCCAGGACATCAACACGGAATACCAGCAGCTGCGGAACGAAATCGGCAGCATCGTGCATTCCACGACCTATGCAGGCAACTCGCTGCTGACGGGCTCGTTCCTCAGCAATGTGAAGTTCCTGATCGGAACCCAGAGCACGAACTTCATCTCGGTGTCGCTCAAGACGGTGAACGTCGGCACCCTGCTCGGTTCCGGCTCGACGGTCAGCACCGCGACCCTCGCCCTGAAGGCGATCGGCGGCGTCAATTCGGCCATCAACACGATCACCAAGGATCGTGCGCTGGTCGGCGCCTACGAGTCGCAGTTCAACTTCAGCGGCCAGGACATCGCCACCAACGTCCAGAACATCTCGGCCGCGGCCTCGGTGATCATGGACGCCGACGTTGCCCAGGTTAAGTCCAGCCTGTCGGCCCAGGACGTCAAGACTCAGGCGGCCATCGCCGCGCTGACCCAGGCGTCCCAGCTGCCGCAGGAACTGCTGCACCTGCTGCAAGCGTAAGCGATGTGGTAACACCCGGGCTCGGGGGTTAGCCGAGCCAAGACCGGCATGTCGGGGACGTGCGGCCAGGGAAAATCCCGGTCGCACCCCTCGCCGATGCCGTCTAGAAAATGCTTACGGTGCGGCAGTGCGCAGTCCGGCGCACGCCCTGGATTCCAAAAACACCTTTAGCCAAAAGCACTTTCCTGCCGCGCCTACGCGCGGGATCAGCCTCACAGCAGGTCGGAAAGGAAAAGCGCGATCAGGCCGTCAGGCCGTAGATTCCGCGCTGGTTGGGGATCGGCTTGAACTTGTCCGAGATGCCCAGCACCGTTTCGGCGCCCCCCAGATACAGCATGCCATCCGGCGGCATCTGCTTGGCGATGCCTTCCAGCACCTTGGCCTTGGTCGGCTGGTCGAAATAGATCAGCACATTGCGGCAGAACACGATGTCGAACTGGCCGAGCGGCTTCAGGTCGCGCAGCAGGTTCCATTCCTTGAACTGCACCATGCCGCGCAAGGACGGAT
>Ga0213872_10000219_pt1 | contig 50549 bp, 42 predicted proteins | sample VelepicomBERX_R2_FD_160071 | JGI IMG/M metagenome (GOLD analysis project Ga0213872, IMG submission 160071) | Rhizosphere microbial communities from Vellozia epidendroides in rupestrian grasslands, the National Park of Serra do Cipo, Brazil - RX_R2 | ecosystem: Host-associated > Plants > Roots >... | reverse complement strand
TCGCCTGGATCGAGGCCGGCCGCGGCGAAAGGACCAAGATGCGGTCGGCCATGTAGATGGCTTCCTCGACGTCGTGGGTGATGAGCAGCACGGTGTGGCGCTCTTCGTCAAGGATGCGCAGCAGCTCGTTGCGCATCTTCAGGTTCATCAGGGCGTCCAGGGCCGAGAAGGGCTCGTCCATGTAGAGCACTTCGGGCTTGACCGCGAAGGCCCGCGCAATCTCCACGCGCTTGAGCATGCCGCCCGAGAGCTCGTGCGGGTAGGCCGACTCGAAGCCCTTGAGACCCACCATGGCCGCATAGTGATCGGCCAGTTCCTTCCTCTCGGTGCGACTGCCCTTGTTCAGCCCGAACATCAGGTTCTGCTGCACGGTCAGCCAAGGAAAGACCGAGCCATGCTGCGAGATCACGATGCCCTTGGGGCTGGGGCCGACAAGCGGCACGCCATCGTGCGTCACGGTGCCACAGTCGGGCATCTCGAAGCCCGCGAGAATGTTCATCAGCGTGGACTTGCCGCAGCCAGAAGGCCCCACGATGGCCACGAATTCGCCCTCGCCGACGCGGAAGCTCACACCGCCGATGACGGTCAGATCGCCCTTGTCGGTACTGAAGCTCTTGCCCACGCCGTCGATGGCGATCTTGTACTTGTCGGGGATGCTCATCGGATGTAGCGCCAGCGCACGGTCTTGAGGCGCTCCAGCAGGCGGGTGGTGCCGTCAAGCAGCAGGCCGATCAGGCCGATGATGATCATGCTGGCGATAACGAGGTCGTAGCGGTTGCCGGCGTTGCGCGAGTCCATGATCAGATAGCCCAGACCCGAGCGCAGGGCGATCATCTCGGCCGCCACGACCACGAGCCACGCCACGCCAATGCCGATGCGCATGCCCACGATGATGTCGGGCAGCACGGCCGGGATGACCACGCGGAAGAAGAGCACATGCCGCGGAACGCCGAAATTGGCCGCCGCGCGCAGGTAGCGACGCTCTATGGTGTGCACACCGTTGGTGGTCTGCACGATCATCGGGAAGACCGAGGAGATGAAGATCAGGAAGATGGGCGAGACGTCGTCCATGCCGAACCAGAGGATGGCCAGCGGAATCCAGGCGATCGGCGAGATCGGCCGCAGCATCTGGAAAATGGGGTTGAGCGTGCGATAGGCGCCCGCCACCCAGCCCATCCACAGGCCCAGTGGGATGGCCACCAGCATGGCCATGCCGAAGCCAATGCCCACGCGCAACATCGAAGAGCGGATGTGGCCCCATAGCGTGCCGTCCTGGGCAAGTTCCATGGCGCCCATGATGACCTGCGGCGGCGTCGGATAGATGGGACTCTCGGTCTTCACGACCCACCACCACCACAGGCCGATCAGCACCGCGATCACCGCCAGCGGCGGCAGGACGCGACCCAGGACGCGCCCGATGAACTTGACGCTCAAGGCGCCCTCCCTTTCGAACTCAAACGTTTGATTCGCCATTGGAACCGGCCCCAGCCCGGCGCGGGATCGGGATCAACGATCACTTGCATCTGGCCGCTGGCGTGGGCAGTGCAGGCAAAGCTGTAGGTCGAGGCGACCTCGAACGGCAGGCGCAAACTCTGGCCCGGCATGATCAGCGCAGGCCCGAAGACCTGGGGCACCTCGTCGCGGTTGCGCAGCAGCAGCACGTTGCGCACGCCCAGGGTCAGCCGGATGGCATTGGGCAGGATCTCGACCCTGTCGCCGGCCATGCGGCGCGCGTAGGTGCCCTTGGGGATCTCGAACAGCTCCTCCGCCGAGCCGGCCGAGATGGGCGAGAAGGCCGTCCAGCCGAGTGCAAAGGCGAGGACCAACAGCAGCCAAGAGAGAGTGTGCTTCATTGCTTTGAGACGCCAGGGGCCGCGATGCACTGCAATGGCCGAGTCAAGCCGGCATGCGGCGAGCGAGAGGGTGGACAGGCCTGCCATGCAGGTCAAGGAGCAGACCGCTCAGGGGCCAGGCGACACCAAATGGCAGGCCTGCCCGACCTCCCGCGTTCTGGGCAACCTTCATGAACCCGCCAACATGATCTTCAGGTCATGCACAAAATCTGCCGGCGCATGACCGTAAGGCATCAGCGCGCGCAGACGCCCGTCGCGATCGATCATGAAAATTGAGCTCGAATGGTTCATGCCGTAGTTTTCGGTCTTGCCTTCGACCTTCAGGGCGAACACGCCGTAGCTCTTTCGCAGCGCAGCCAACACCTCAGGCTTGGCGGTGCCGCCGATGAAGCTTCTGTCGAAGGCGCCGAGGTACTTGCGGATGCGCTCGAGATCGTCACGCTCGGGATCGACGGTGACGTACACGACCTGGACCGACTCGCCCAACGCACCGAGTTCCTTACGAGCCTGGGCCAGTGTGGCCAGGGTGGTGGGGCAGACCTCGGGGCAATGCGTGAAACCAAAGACCAGCAGCGTGAGCTTGCCGCGGAAGCGGGTGAGGTTCAGCTTCCCGCCATCGGTGCCTTCGATGGAGAACTCAGGCGCCGCGGCGGCCGGTTCGAAAACGCCGGCCTTCAGCGAGGGTGCCGCCCATGCAGCCGGCGCTGCAGCCAGCAGGGCCAGCAGGGCCAGCCGTGAGCCAAGAACCAACGCACACCTCGACATCACAGATTGATCGGAGCCGCCTTGGCCGCCTTGGCGAAGCTCTCGTCCATGTACGTCTCGTAGGCGACCGGCTTCTTGATCGTGCCCGCTTCAATGGAGAGCTGCATCAGCTCCTCAAACTCGGAACGGATCATGCGCAAGTCGCCGTAGGTCACGCGGTCCGTGGGGTTCTCCATCACGAACTTGATGATGTTCGGGTCCTGGTTGAAGAACTTGCGCCCCGCGGCAATGGCCACGGCCTTGTTGCGGTTGTCCTGCTTCTCGTCGAGCCAGCGGCCGGCGCCCATCACCGTGTCGACGAGCCGCTGCACGAGCGGCCGGTCCTCGTGCACCAACTCCTCGCGCACGGTGAGCACGCAGCAGATGTAGTTGCGCCATTCATCGCGGGTCATGCGCAGGGTGCGCGCATAACCAGCACGTTGCGCTGCAGCACCGAAGGGCTCGCCGGTGCAGTAGGCGTCCACGGCCTTGGCGAAGAGCGCGGCCGGCATATCGGGCGGCGGCATCTCGACGACCTGGATGTCCTTGGGCGTCATGCCTTCGCGGGCCAGCATCTTGCGCAGAAAGAGGTAATCCACCGCAAAGCGACTGGGGATGGCGATGCGCTTGCCCGTCAGCTGCTTGAAGGTCTGATAGGGCGAGTCCTGGCGCACCATGATGACGGCGCCCGAGCGATGGCCCAGCGAGACGATCTTGACGGGGATCTTCTTGTCCGCCATGTCCATGACCAGGGGCGCCAGCATGTAGGCAGCCTGGATGCGGCCCGCCATCAGCGACTCCTTGATCTCGGGCCAGCCGTTGTACTTGCTGTACTCAAACTGGTTGCCCGAGGCCACGCAGGACACCGGCAGCGTGAGGTTGCAGGTCACGGGCAAGCCACCGACGACCAGCGGCTTGCTGGCCGCGAAGGCAGACACGGCGGGCGCAGCGGAGGCGGCCAGCGCGGCGCCCAGAAACTGTCGACGGTCCAGGGACATGACGGATTGGTTCATTGGGAGGCCGCCCGATTCTCACCCATCAGTCGAGCACCACTTCCGTGCGCACCGTGCCGGCCCGCGGCGCCTTGGCTGTGAGCGCCAGATGCGTTCCCTTGGGCGCGCGCACCACCCACTCGCCCACGGCACGGTCCGCCGTGATCTCGCGACTGGGCAGGAAGGCGTGCTGGGTCTGCTTGGGGGCGTGGCCATCGAGCTGCGGCCCCTGCATGCGCTCCTTGCCGCTGACCAGGCTCACCTCAGGATCCGGCGGTAGATGGATCTCGAACTGCAAGGGCTGTACGACTTCGCGCTCCAGCGCGCGCCGCGTCACATACGCCGGCAGGTAGCCGCTGTTGGCCACGGCCATGCGCACACGCCAGGTGTCCGGCCCCAGTGCGCGGACCTCGGTGCGCAGCAGCTCCAGCTTGGGTAGCGAAAGCGCGATCTTGGTCATCCACGCGGGGAAGCGCGCGGCCTCGCGCTCGCGCAGATGCGGCGGCGGGTTGCGCCAGTAGTTCATCTTGTCCCAGCCGCCGATCTCGACGGCGCCGAGCTGCGGATGCAGGAAGGGGCTCCAATTCACATGAGCCTGACCGCCGCAATGCTCATCGCTCCACTTGATCAGCTTGACGTCGTCCTCTACCGGGTGGTCACGGAACCAGTCAATCCACCTGTAGCCCTCGACACCGGCTTCCTTGTTCGGCGACCACAGCTCCACCACCCAGAACAGGGCGCCCAGGTGCTCGTAGAGCCAGTCCTGCGTGCCGCTGATGGTCTCCTTGGGGTGGTACTTGAACTCGTGCCAGATGCTGATGGCTGGATAACCGCTCAGCCGCGATCCCATCTCGGAGAAGCGCTTGTAGGTCCAGAGGTCCTCGGGAATCATGTCCTCGTCGCTGCAGCTGCCCATGGGCCGCAGGATCACGCCGCTGTGGGTATGAAAGCTGATGGCCGCGCCGATGTTCGGGTGCGCGATCACGAAATCCACCATGGCCCGCACCTCGGGCTCGCTGGCCGGATAGGGGCCGGCACCGGTCTGTTCGTGCTCCTGGCGCCAGCCGCCGGGAAAGTTGCGGTTCAGGTCCAGACCCTCGCGGTCCTTGTTGACGGTGATCGAGAGGCCGTCGTGGTGCTTGATGAAGCCCTCGGGCACGAGGCGGTAGTACTCGCCGCCGTATTCGCCCGGCTCGCGCGGCACCATGAGGCGCGGATCGCCCTCGTACTTCTTGTAGCCGCCATGCGGGTCGGGCACCCGCATGGTGAGGATGCGGCCGTCGCCGTCCACATCCTCGATGGTCAGGCCGTCGACGGGCTCCTCGTCGACGGGATAGGGACGGGTGGAGGAGCGGATATGGCGCGGCCGATCGGCCAGGGCCAACTCGGCCCCGTCGGGGTTCAGGCGCGGGACCATGTAGATGGCACGGGTGTCGAGCAAGCGTGTGACCTCGGCATCCACTCCGTATTGCGAGACGAGGTGGTGCAGGTAGTACAGGCAGGTTGTCGAGGCGGTCAGCTCGGCGGCATGGATATTGCCATCTACCCAGAAGGCAGGCTTGTCCACGTCGGCGCCAGTAGCGGTGTTGGTCAGCACCAGCACCCAGATGTCTCGACCCTCGTGGGAGCGGCCCATGGAGCGCAGGGAGACCAGATTGGGATAGGCCTCGGCGTAGGCGTAGAGCGCCTCGGTCATCGGCTCGTGGCGGAGGAATGCGTCGAAGCGCGGGGGCGGAATGGCGGACATTGGCGGTGCTGCGAGTGACGGCGCAGCGATTGTGCGCTGTGCCAACGCCCCCTCGTGCAGGGGTTGTTCCTCAGCGGCGCAGCGCGCCACCCACAAAAACCTCGAGCTGCCCCGGCGTGAAGGCTACCCAGGGTTCGTCGCGCGTGAGTGGCTCGGTGGCGATCACGGCCACCCGGTCGTTCACCGTCGTGTGCTCGGCGAAATCCACGCTCAGGTCCTCGTCGCGCAGTCGCACCCGACCGAAGGGATGGGCGCGCAGCAGATAGTGCAGATGTGTGCTGTTGTGGGCCCAGAGCGCCTGGCCATTGGACAGCAACATGTTGAAGGTGCCGTGCCGCGCCAGCTGAGGCACGAGTTCGCGCAAGGTGCGGCTGAGTTCCTCGATGGACGGCACGCTGGCATGCGCCTTGGCCAGCTCCTGCATCAGCCAGCAGAAAGCGCGTTCGCTGTCGGTCTGGCCCACGGGCTTGAAGGCGGCGTGCAGGCGCGGGTTGAAGTCCACCAGGTTGCCGTTGTGCGCGAACACCCAGTAGCGGCCCCAGAGCTCGCGCTGGAAGGGATGTGTGTTCTCCAGCGACACCTGGCCCTGCGTGGCCTTGCGGATGTGGGCGATGACGTTGTCGCTCTTGATCGGGTAACGCTTGACGAGTTCGGCCAGCGGCGAGTGGCGGGCACTGTGGTGGTCGACGAAATGGCGAAGGCCGCATCCCTCGAAGAAAGCGATGCCGAAGCCGTCTTTGTGCTCGTCGGCGCGCGTGGCCAGGCCGGAAAAGGAGAAGGTCACGTCCGTCGGCGTGTTGGCGTTCATGCCCAGGAGCTGGCACATATCAGTTATCCATTCCGGGTTCGCGGCACCCACAGCGCATGGGCCGAGGGAACTCCGGGCCGAGCGCGGGGCCGCTCCCAAGCCGGCCCACTGACCAAGCGCGCCCGAGATCAGGGCGGACAAGGTGGGCAAGGTAGGCAAGGGGCTTCATATCAAGTAAAGAGCATCCGCGTCAGGCCGCGCACGCTGACGAGGTTGCCGGGGTTGACGGTTTCGCTGAGCACGCCTTCCATGCGTTGCAGCAGCCGGGGGCTGCGCCGGCCGCGCCAGATCAGCAGCTCGGCCAGCCAGGGATGGGCGTTGATGCGGTTGGCCTTCTGGTAGAGCTCGAACTTGGGGCGCAGCGCGACCAACTCGCGTTCGTAGCGCTCTTCGGCTCCCTCGCCCGCCAGCACCGCATCGGCCGCGAGCAGGCCCGTCTCCAGCGCCTTGCCAATGCCTTCGCCCGTCAGGGAATAAGTGCTGCCCGCCGCCTCGCCGATCACGAGCAGGCCGGGCCGCGACCAGCGAGCGCCCGCCAGCGTGCAGCGCAGCGGCGCGCCCTTGAGCTCACCCAGGAGCCGTCCCTCTCGCATCAGCCGCGCAGCCGGCTCGTAAACGCAGACGAAGGCCTCGAACAGCTCGCGCAAGTTGTAGTCCTTCTTGCGTCCCTTGCCGCCGAGGTCGTTGTGGCTGTCGGCCACGCCCACGCCGATGTTGAAGATGCCGCCCGGCGCTGGGAAGATCCATCCGTAGCCGGGCCGCAGGGCTCGCGACCACACGACCTCCAGGCCGCGGCCCTGCTCGGCCAGATGCGGCGCCTGCACATAGCCGCGCAAGGCCACGCCGCTGGGCGTGTGCCGCTCGCAGACGCCAGCCGCCACCAGCGACGCGGCGTTGGCACCGGTGGCCAGCAGCACCCAGTCGGCGCGGACCTCGAAACTTCCTTCGGCGCCCTTCAGGCGCGCGCCAATCACACGGCCGGCAGTGTCGACCAGCGGCGCCTCAAAGCGCGCCGGCGTCATGAAGCGCGCGCCAAGCGACTGCGCATGCTCGTTGAGCAGCGCATCCAGCTCGCGTCGCGGCAGCACAGCCAGTTGGCCTGCCACCGCGAGCTGGCCGCCGCGCGGGCCGGTGAACGTGACGTGATCCATGCGCGTGGCGCGGGCCATCACGGCGTCGAGCATGCCCATTCGCGCCAGTGCGGCATGGGCATCGGGGATCAGGCCGTCGCCGCAGACCTTGTCGCGCCCGAGAGGATGCTGATCGACCAGCAGCACCGAGCGCCCGGCACGGGCCAGCGTGGCCGCAGCGGCGCTGCCGGCGGGGCCGGCGCCGACGACGAGGACTTCGCAGTGGCTCGGGAGTTCGATTGGCATGCGCCGCTATCGTAGCCCGCTGCCATTGACAGCACGGCAGCGCGCGATGTCGCAGGCCGTGGGCAGGCTGGAGCGGTACTCCGTGATGCGCTTGAACTCCGCCGGATCGCGCAACTCACAGTGACCGCCCTTGCCGCCGTTGTAGTAGCTCATCACGTCGACGCAGCGGCGCGAATGGGCCATGAGGCCGAGGAAGTGACCGATCTCGTGCGAAAGCGCCATCTTGAGCGTCTCCAGGGCCGGATAGGAAGGGTTGCGCTCGTGCAGCAGCTTGAACATGGCGGGCGAGAGAGACAGGGTACGCTCCCCGAGGTTGGCCAGCCCGAAATTCCCGCGCGCACCGGCCTCGTCCCAGCGTACGCGGATCGCGCCCGCCGTCGCCATCTGCCCCAGGGGCATCAGTTGCGCGCCCAGCCCGCAGCCTCTCCAGCCGGCGAGCGCCTCCTCGACCACAGCATAGATCTCGCGCCGGGTGAACCAGGCCGGAGCGCCCGTGGGCTCGTAGACAAAGACCAGGGGCACGCTGGCGGGCCGGTCGCGGCCGTCGTTCCAGGTCTGCATCTCGCCCGGACGGCACTGGGCGATCTCGGCCTCGCGCGAGGGCAGCGACTCGTGGGCCGCGGCGGCGGCGGCGGCGGCGGCGGCGGCGGCGGCGGCGGCGGCGGCGGCCAAGAACATCATCAGCAGGGTTAGAGCCTTGTGCAACATCGCGTGGGGGTTGGTCAAGCGTGCCAGTCTCCTACTTTTTCACGCGCCACCGCAGGCGAACCACCATGGCCTTGCGCGGCCAGCGCATTAAGCTCCTCGCATCCGCCCTCAGGAGCTCCACCATGGCCCTGCATCCCACTGGCCCGGCGCTTGCATTGAACGGCCTTTCGCGCCGCCGCACGCTCGCCTCGGCATTGATCGCTCTCTTCCCGGGCACGGCGCTTGCGATCGAGGCACGCCTGCCCTTCGCCAGCGGCGGTACCTTGGTGATGGATGTGCCGGACGGCTGGCGCCAGGGCAGCCAGCGGGCCAAGACACCAACAATGGTCTTCAAGCCCCCGGTGGGCGAGGCCTTCATGGTGCTGGTCTCCACGTTCTTGCCGCGCACGGGCCCGACGACGCCTGCGGCCGTGCGCAAGCTGATGGAGGCCACGCTCGCGCAGGCAAGGCCCAATGCCGAGGACGCCGACCGCATCACGCTCAAGGAGATCAGCGGCGCATCGGTCCATGGTCTGTATTTCTCGGCGACGGACAAGGCGCCCAAGGCGAGCGAGTACAAGTACTTGACGCAGGGCGTGTTCTTGGCTGGTGGCCGGCCGGCAGCATTCACCATCCTGACCAACGACGATTCGAGGTATGCGGCGGGCCTGGCTCTGCTGATGTTTTCGACGGCGCACAGGGCTTGACGCGCCCCTCAGTCGAAGACCACGCGGTTGCGCCCCTCGCTCTTGGCCTTGTAGAGCAGCTTGTCCGCGCGCTCAAGCGTCTGGCCCAGGTCTTCGCGCGGATGCGACTCGGTCAGACCGGCCGAGAGGGTGAAGCTGATCTCATGGCCTTCATGGCTCAACGTGATCGTCTCGATCGCGTGGCGCAGGCGCTCGACGCCGGCGCGGGCCGCGGGCATGCGGGTTTCGGCCAGCATGAGCACGAATTCCTCGCCGCCCCAGCGGGCCAGAACGTCGGCGCCGCGAATGACCGTCAGGCCTATGGCGGCGAATTCGCGCAGCACGGCGTCGCCGGCACCGTGACCGAAGCGGTCGTTGATGGCCTTGAAATGGTCGAGATCGATCAGGGCCAGGCAGTAGCCATGGCCGCCGCGCAGGCAGCGCTGCGCCTCCTGCTCGAGCAGGGTCTGCATATGGCGGCGATTGAGCAAGCCGGTGAGTTCGTCACGCGTGGCCATAGCGCGGATCTGCTCCAGCGCACGACTGAGGTCCTCCCGCTGGGCACGCAGGCGTTCGCGGATGCGGCTCACGCGGCCGGCCAGCACCGAGATACCGGGCAGGGCCACGCAAAGCGCGAGGAAGTGCACGAGTTCCACCGCGGGCGGGTAAACCGCAGGTCGGCGCCATGACATCCAGAGCATGACGATGCCAAACAAGGTCAGCGCGTAGGCGGTGATCCACAAGGCCGCGCGCAGGCGCAGGCCGAACATGCCAAACATCAGGATCATCACCAGGACCGGGAACACGGCAGCTCGCAGCGGTCCGATCAGGGCGTAGGCGCCTACTCCCGAGGCCAGTGCGAAGAGCATCTGCGGCACGGTCAGGGAGGGATCCGACAGGCGCAGCGCCCAGCCCGCTCGGATCACCACGAAGAAGAGCACCATGCCGCCCACCGACAGCGCGGTCCAGATCGCTACGGCCGGAGCCGCCACCTCGCCCAGCCGCACGCCATCTTGCATCACCACCGCGCAGACCGCCATCAGCACCAAGGCCAGACCGGTCTGGCGCAGCCTCAAGCGCTGTGCTGGATCGGCGGTAAACAGCAGCTGGGAGAGTTGCTCGAGCATGGTGCGCAGTATGTCAGCGCAGATGCGTCAGCGGCAGCGCGCCGCCGGTCTTCACTTCGCCCAGGGAGAAGCTCGTGTGGATGTCCTTCACGTTGGGCAGGTTCAAGAGCTTGTCGATCGAAAAGCGTGAGAAGGCATCGAGGTCGGTGGCCATGACCTGGAGCTCGAAGGTGCCGGTGCCGGAGATGTAGTGGCAGGCGATGACCTCGGAGAGCCCGCGGATCGCGGCCTCAAGCGTCTTGGTAGCTGCTCCATTGTTGCGGTCGGCGTCCACGCGCACGAAGGCCAGTACGCCCAGGCCGATCTTGCGGCGGTCAATTTCGGCCCGGTAGCCGGTGATGTAGCCCTGCTCCTCGAGCCAGCGCACGCGCCGCCAGGTGGGCGCGGCCGAAAGGCCGATGCGGGTGGCCAGCTCGGCGTTGGAGAGCCGCGCCTCGCGTTGCAGCTCGGCCAGGATGGCGATGTGATAGCGGTCCAGGCCGCCATCGCCTTCCTCGACGGCGGGCGATGGAGGAGGGACAGGTAATTTCCCTGATGTTTTCTTTCTGGATGCCATTCGGAATCAATCTTTCATTCTGAGAAAGATTATTGCGCAATAGCGCTCCGAAATGCAGAAATGAGAAAGCACCCATCCGGCTCGATTGCCTACACTGGCGCGCTATCCCATACTGGCTGCCAAAAGCGGTCACTTTTGTTTGGCCGCTTTCGCCAAAAGCCGCCGCACCGGCCTGCGCCACAAGCGCCCGCCATCCCTGGAGCCTCCATGAACGCCCCTCTGCCCCAACACATCCTGCGCGCGCTCGAAAACGTCACGCTGGACGACAAGTACGGCCTCGACCACGGCCGCGCCTTCATGAGCGGCGTGCAGGCTCTGGTGCGCCTGCCCATGCTGCAGCGCGTGCGCGACCAGATAGCCGGGCTGAATACGGCCGGTTTCATCAGCGGCTATCGCGGCTCGCCGCTGGGCAGCTACGACCAGGCCCTGATGGCGGCCAAGAAGCACCTGGCCAAGCAGCACATCGTCTTCCAGCCGGGCGTGAACGAGGAGCTTGGCGCCACGGCCGTGTGGGGCTCGCAGCAGCTCGACCTCTTCCCCGAGAAGAACAAGTTCGATGGCGTCTTCGGCATGTGGTACGGCAAGGGTCCGGGAGTGGACCGCTGCATCGACGTGTTCAAGCACGCCAACATGGCCGGCACGGCCAAGCACGGCGGCGTGATCGCCATCGCCGGTGACGACCACATCGCCAAGAGCTCCACCGCCGCGCACCAGAGCGACCACGTCTTCAAGGCGGTGGGCTTCCCGGTGTTCTTCCCGACGAGCGTGCAGGACATCCTCGACATGGGCCTGCACGCCTTCGCAATGAGCCGTTTCTCGGGTCTGTGGTCGGGCCTGAAGACGATTCAAGAGATCGTCGAGAGCTCAGCCTCGGTCAGCGTGGACCCGGACCGCGTGAACATCGTCCTGCCCGAGGACTTCGAGATGCCGCCCGGCGGCCTGCACATCCGCTGGCCCGATCCGCCACTGGCGCAGGAAGCGCGGATGATGGATTACAAGTGGTACGCCGCCCTGGCCTACATTCGCGCCAACAAGCTCAACTACAACGTCATCGCCACGCCCAAGGACCGCTTCGGCATCATCGCCAGCGGCAAGGCCTGGAACGATACCCGCCAGGCCCTGCACGACCTGGGCTTGGACGACGACACCTGCCGCCGCCTGGGCATCCGGCTGCACAAGGTCAACGTCGTGTGGCCGCTGGAAGCCACCATCACGCGTGACTTCGCCACCGGCCTGCAGGAGATCCTCGTCGTCGAGGAAAAGCGCCAGATGATCGAGTACCAACTCAAGGAAGAGTTGTACGGCTGGCGGCCCGACGTGCGCCCCAATGTGATGGGCAAGTTCGATGAGATCGAAGGCGACCAGACTGGCGGCGAATGGAGCGTGCCCAACCCGAGCAAGAACTGGCTGCTGCGCCCGCAGGCCGACCTCACGCCGGCCATCATCGCCCGCGCGATCGCCAAGCGCCTGAAGAAGCTCGGCGTGGATGCCGACGTGCAGGCCCGCCTCGATGCCCGCGTGGCCGTCATCGACGCCAAGGAGAACGCGCTCAAGGCCGAGGAGCAGACCGCCGGCGGCGCCGACCGTACGCCCTGGTTCTGCAGCGGCTGCCCGCACAACACCAGCACCCGCGTACCCGAAGGCTCGCGCGCCGTGGGCGGCATCGGCTGCCACTACATGGTGACCTGGATGCCAGGCCGCAGTACGGCCACCTTCACGCAGATGGGCGGCGAGGGCGTGCCCTGGGTCGGCCAGTCGGCCTTCACGAACGAGAAGCACATCTTCTCGAACCTGGGCGACGGCACCTACTTCCACAGCGGCATCCTGGCCATCCGCCAGAGCATCGCAGCAGGCGTGAACATCACCTACAAGATCCTCTACAACGACGCCGTCGCGATGACGGGCGGCCAGCAGGTCGGCGAGCGGCCGGAAGGGCACAGCGTCACGCAGATCATGAACAGTGTGATCAGCGAAGGCGTGGCCAAGCTGGTGATCGTGACGGACGAGCCACAGAAGTACATGGGCCGCTCGCTGGCTCCGGGCGTCACGGTGCATCACCGTGACGAGCTCGACGCCCTCCAGCGCGAGTTCCGCGAGATCCCCGGCACCACCGCCATCATCTACGACCAGACCTGCGCCACCGAAAAGCGCCGCCGCCGCAAGCGCGGCAAGCTGGCCGATCCGGCCAAGCGCGTGATCATCAACGAACTGGTCTGCGAAGGCTGCGGCGATTGCTCCATCCAGTCGAACTGCCTCTCCGTGGAACCGCTGGAGACGGACTTCGGCCGCAAGCGCCAGATCAACCAGAACACCTGCAACAAGGACTTCTCCTGCGTGAAGGGCTTCTGCCCGAGCTTCGTCACCGTCGAGGGTGGCCAGTTGAAGAAGGCCAAGGCCAAGCGCGTGTCGCCCTTCGACGCCAGCCTGGGCGCACTGCCAGAGCCCCAGGTGCCCGACGCCGCCGAGGCCTGGGGCATCGTCGTGGCTGGCGTGGGCGGCACGGGCGTGATCACCATCGGCCAGCTGTTGGGCATGGCGGCCCATCTCGAAGGCAAGGGCGTGATCACTCAGGACGCGGCGGGCCTGGCACAGAAGGGCGGCAGCACCTGGAGCCACATCCAGATCGCCAACCGCGAGGAAGACATCCACTGCACCAAGGTCGGCACGGCCGAGGCGCAGCTCGTGATCGCTTGCGACGCCATTGTGGCCGCCAACAAGAGCACGCTGGCTGTGATGCGCGAGGGCCAGACCTATGTGGCCCTGAACACGCATGCCTCACCCACGGCGGACCTCGTGAACAACGCCGACTGGTCCTTCCCCGGCACGGCCTGCGAGGCCGCGCTGGCCAAGGCCGTGGGCGCGCCGCAGCTCGGCGCCTTCGATGCGGAGGAAGTCGCCGTCAAGCTGATCGGCGACTCGCTGTACACCAACCCGCTGATGATGGGCTATGCCTGGCAGCAGGGCCGCATCCCGTTGTCCTATGCCGCCCTGATGCGCGCCATCGAGCTGAACAACGTCCAGATCGACAACAACAAGGCCGCCTTCGAATGGGGCCGCCGCTGCGCGCATGATCTGAAAAGCGTGCAGGCCCTGTTCGCGGCCGAGCAGGTGATCCAGTTCGTCAAGCGCCAGAGCCTTGACGAGATGATCGCCAAGCGCGTGGACTTTCTGACTGGCTACCAGAACGCAGCCTATGCGGGTGAGTACAAGGCCTTCGTCGAGAAGGTACGCGCCGCCGAGGCCAAGCTGGGCGGCGCCAAGCTCAGCGAGGCCGTGGCCCGCTACCTCTTCAAGCTGATGGCCTACAAGGACGAGTACGAAGTCGCGCGCCTGCATACCGACAAGACCTTCACGGACAAGATCGCGGCGCAGTTCGAGGGCGACTACAAGCTCGTGCACCATCTCGCGCCGCCACTGCTTGCCAAGAAGAACGACAAGGGCGAGCTGATCAAGCAGCAGATGGGCAGCTGGGTCCGCCCGGCCTTCGGCTTGCTCGCCAAGATGAAGGGCCTGCGCGGCACGGCGCTGGACATCTTCGGCTACACCGAGGAACGCCGGACCGAACGCGCCCTCATCCAGGAGTACCGCCAGAGCATCGACGCCCTGCTGTCCAAGGGCCTCACGGCCGAGAACCTGGGCCTGGCCTGCGACATCGCCCGCATCCCTGAGGAGATCCGCGGCTACGGCCATGTGAAGGAGCGCCACCTGAAGGCCGCCCGCAGCAAGTGGGCCGAGCTCATGAAGCGCTGGGGTAACTAATCACCTTCGCGGGTTAGCCTTAGGCGATGAAGACGGGCCGCAGCTGACACTGCGGCCCGTCGTCTTTTCAGGAGTCTCCATGCGCGCTTTCGGCATCCTGGCCCTGCTGGGCCTGCTCGCCGCCCCCGCGTTCGCCGCCGACGAACCCTCGGGCCGGAACGAACTCAGTGAGCGCATCCGCCGCGCGGCCATCGACGGGCCCAAGGACGTGCCCCTGGCCGGCCAGGCGCGCTTGCATCTGCCCGCGGGCAAGGTCTTCCTGCCGCAGCCCGAGGCCGGCGAAATGATGCGAGCCATGGGCAATCCGGGCGACTACAAGGACCTGCAAGGGCTCGTGCTGCCCAAGGCCGAGGGCGCCCCCTGGTTCGTGGTCGTGAGCTTCGAGAAGGCCGGCTATGTGAAGGACGACGACGCCAAGGACTGGAAGGCCGATGAGTTGCTCTCCCGCTACCGCGACGGCACCGAGGCAGCGAACCAGGAGCGCAGCAAGATGGGCGTGACACCCATCGAGATCGTCGGCTGGGCCGAGACGCCGAAGTACGACGCCGCCACGCACCGCCTGGTCTGGGCCATGAGCCTGCGCGACAAGGGCTCGACGGACACGGACCAGGGCGTCAACTACAACACTTATGCCCTGGGCCGCGAGGGCTTCTTCACGCTCAACCTTGTCACCGGCCTCAAAGATCTACCGGCGCGAAAGGACGAGGCCCGCGACTTGCTGGCGGCGCTGGAGTTCGACGCCGGCAAGCGCTATGCCGACTTCAACTCCAGCACCGACCACGTAGCCGAGTACGGCCTCGCGGCTCTCGTGATCGGCGTAGGCGCCAAGAAGCTGGGTCTGCTGGCCATCGCCTTTGCATTCGTGGCGAAGTTCGCCAAGCTTGCCATCCTGGTGGTGGCCGGCGCTGGCGCCGCGGTGGCGAAGTTCTTCAAGCGCAAGCCGGAGACACCGCCTCCGCAGGCATGATGGCGGCATGCTGAAGCTCCTGCTGCTCCTCCTCTCCGGCCTCAAGTTCGGCAAGCTGCTCACCACGGGCGGCACCATGCTGCTCTCGGTACTGGCCTACTCCTGGATCTACGGTTGGCGATACGCCCTCGGCTTCGTGGCCCTGCTCTTCGTCCACGAGATGGGCCACTACGTCGCCGCGCGGCACAAGGGCCTGGCCGTCGGTGCGCCGACCTTCATTCCCTTCGTCGGCGCCTGGATTGAGATGAAGGAGCTCCCGCACGACGCGCAGACCGAGGCCTATGTCGGCCTGGCCGGGCCGCTGCTGGGCACGGTGGGTGCCCTGGCCTGCTACCTCCTGGCCCGCAACAATGGCTCCGAGCTGCTGCTTGCCATCTCCTACAGCGGCTTCTTCCTCAACCTCTTCAATCTGATCCCGCTCTCACCCTTCGACGGCGGGCGCATCACGGCCGTGCTTTCCCCGCGTATCTGGCTGCTCGGTGTGCCAATGCTGATGGCCCTGTTCGTCTGGCGGCCCAGTCCCATGCTCTTCCTGATCGCCTTGCTGGCCTGGCCGCAGGTGATCAAGGCCTGGAAATACCGCCACGACAGCCCGGAGGCGCAGACCTACTATGCAGTGCCGACGGCGGTGAAATGGGAGTACGGCACCTATTACGTGGCACTCGCCGCATTTCTCGCCGTGATGACGCACGATGTACACGAGATGCTGACGCCACCGCACTGAGCGCGCGGTGGGCCGGCCGGCCTGGCATTCAAAACCCTTGAATCGTGGGGTCAAGCCCCGCGAACCAACGGGGCACTCCCTGGACCGCATACTGCGAACCAACGCCGAGACCCACACATGCAAACACCGACCCACACCGCCCGCTACAGCCCCGTCGCCATGGCCCTGCACTGGCTGCTGGCGCTGGCAATCATCGGTGCTTTCTGCGTGGGCCTGTACATGGCCGATCTGCCCTTCTCGATGGCACGGCTCAAGCTCTTCAACCAGCACAAATGGGCCGGCATCACGATCTTGGCACTCTCGGTGCTGCGCCTGCTCTGGCGCCTGTTCAACAAGCCGCCGGCCGACCTGCCGATGCCGAACTGGCAAGCCCGCGCCGCCCACCTGACGCACGGCCTGCTGTACGCGGCCTTTTTTGCCGTGCCGTTGTCGGGCTGGGCCTATTCCTCGGCCGCCGGTTTCCCCATCGTGTGGTTCGGCGTGCTGCCCCTGCCCGACCTCGTGGCACCCGACAAGGCCCTGGCCGAGACGCTCAAGCAGGCCCATCACCTGCTGGCCTTCGGGCTGGCAGCGCTGGTCGTGGCCCATGTGAGCGCTGCGCTCAAGCACCAGTTCATCGACCGTGACGGCCTGATCCAGCGCATGCTGCCGGGCCGCCGATAGCCAAAGGAAGCCTCATGAAGAACGTCGTCCTTGCGGCCCTGGCCGCCGTCACCCTGGCCGCGCAGGCCGCGCCGCAGCTGCAGGCCGCCCAAAGCGAGCTGCAGTTCAGCGCCAAGCAGATGGGCGTGCCCATCGAGGGCAAGTTCAAGCGCTTTGACGCCCAGCTCGTCTTCGATCCCAAGAAGCCCGAGGCCGGCAAGGTCAGCTTCACGATCGAGATGGGCAGCGCCACCCTGGGCGCGGCCGAATTCGATGCCGAGCTCGTCAAGACGCCCTGGTTCAACGCGAAAGCCATGCCCCAGGCCAGCTTCGTGTCCACGGCCTTCAAGCCGGCCGGCCCGGGCAAGTTCGAGGTCGCCGGCAAGCTGACCATCAAGGGCGTGGCGCGCGATGTGGTCGTACCCGTGCAATTCACCCAATCGGGCGCCAACGCCACGGCCACCGGCCAGCTGGCGATCAAGCGGCTCGATTTCAAGATCGGCGAAGGCGAGTGGGCCGACACCTCGGTCGTCGCCAACGACGTTAACGTCAAGTTCAAGCTGGCCTTCACCGGCCTTTAACCCTGAGGAAGAAACCCCATGAAGAAGACCCTGTTCGCACTGGCACTGGCCGCTGCCGGCCTGGCCCACGCCGAGACCGCCACCTACGCCATCGACCCGACGCACACCTATGTGACCTACGAGATCCAGCATTTCGGCACCTCGACCAACCGCGGCCGCTTCGACAAGAAGGAAGGTACCGTGCAGCTGGACAAGGCCGCCAAGACGGGCCGTGTGGAGGTCACCTTCGACCCCGCCAGCATCAACACCGGCTACGTCGCCATGGACACGCACGTGAAGAGCGCCGAAATCCTCGACGTCGAGCAGTTCCCCAAGGTGACCTTCGTCGGCGACAAGTTCACCTTCGATGGCGATAAGGTGGCTTCGGTCAGCGGCCAACTGACGATGAAGGGCAAGACCGGCCCCGTGACCCTCAAGGCGACGCACTTCAACTGCTACACCAACCCCATGCTCAAGCGTGAGGTCTGCGGCGGCGACTTCGAGACCGTGATCGACCGCCCCTACTACGGCGTGGATTACGGCGTGGCCTACGGCTTCTCCAAGACCCTGAAGCTCGTCATCCAGGTCGAAGCCATCAAGCAGTAAACGCCTCCGCTCCCCCAGGAAAACCCGCTCCGAGCGGGTTTTCCTGTTTCTGGCCGCCCGGTCGTCCGCTGCCACTGCAGTTCATCCCCTTGTGGCGACGGCGCATCGCCCGGGCAGCGCAGCACTTCGGGAGCCTGCGTACAGTGCGCAGCAAAGAGAGGTTTCCCATGTCCGGCGCAGCACCCCAGCCCCCGATCACCCCCCCGACAGGCCCGACGCCCTATGAGCGCTGGCAGGCTTTTTCGTCCGCGGCCGTTCGTTTCTTCCACTTCTACGCCAGCTGGCTGGTCTCGATCACCTGGAAGCGCTTCACGCTGCTGGCCCTGGCCCTGATCATTGGCGCCAACATTGCGCAGAAGCTGCCGCCGTTCAGCTGGAAGATCTCCGACGACATGGTCTTCGAAGAGAACTCGGAGCCGCCGGCCACGCCCGAGCGCAAACACAAGATCAAGCCCGCCATTTCGCTGGACAAGCCAATCCACTACGAAGTGACCATCGACGACAAGGGCATCCGCATCGCCCCGCGTCCGGAGCCCGGTGCTGCTTCCAGCGCGGCCAGCAGCGCCGCGTCGTCGGCCGCCTCCGACAGCGAGCTGCCCTCCATCAGCGTCAAGCTCCCGCCGGCCGACGCCGAGCGCGCCAAGGAAGAACTCCAGCGCGCCGCCGACGAGGTTCGCCAGCAATTCGAGGACCAGATCAAGGAAGCCACCGAAGACGCCCGCCGAGCGGCCGAGGACGCCAGCCGCGAGGTCGCCCGCCAGCCCCGTATGCGCCACCAGATCGTCCGCATCGGCGACCCGCTGGACCAGATCGCCGTGTTCTGGGTGCTGGCCTCCATCATCATCAAGGCCACCTACAAGGGCCGCATCGTGGCCGAGAAAAAGGCCGCGCAGGCGACGGAGACGGCCGAGGCCGAGTCGCTGCGCCGCCAGGTCGTCGAGGCCCGCATGGCCGCCATGCAGGCCCAGGTGGAGCCGCACTTCCTGTTCAACACCCTCGCCTCGATCGATCACCTGATCGAGACCGATCCGGCCCGCGCCTCGATGATGCAGAAGAACCTGATCGCCCTGCTGCGCGCCTCCATGCCCACCATGCGCGAGGCCAATGCCAGCGGCGTGCGCGACCTGGGCCGCGAGCTGGCCGTGATCCGTCCCTACCTCGAGATCCTGAAGGTGCGCATGGAAGAGCGGCTGCAGACCACCATCGACGTACCCGAGGGCCTGTACTCGGCCGAGTTCCCGCCCATGATGATCCAGAGCCTGGTCGAGAACGCCATCAAGCATGGCCTGGAGCCCAAGGCCGAAGGCGGCAGCCTGACCGTGAAGGCCGAGGTCAATCACGGCAAGCTCGTGGTGAGCGTGGCCGACACCGGCCTGGGCTTCGGCCGCGCCGCCACCGCCGGCACCGGCGTGGGTCTGGCCAATATCCGCGAGCGCCTGAACCTGCTGTACGGCGGCAAGGCCTCGGTCACGGTGGCCGAGAACCAGCCCAGCGGCACCCGCGTCACCATCACCGTGCCCTACATCGCCAAGGAGACCGCATGAAAACCCTGTTCCGCCTCTTCATGGGCCTCGGCGTCGGCCTGGCCTTCCTGATGATCATCGGCTTCACCATTGCCCTGATGTCGGGCCATGCGCATGGCCTGTTCTCGCCAGACTTCGACATCAGCATCAATGGCGAGAGCCTGGACGTCGGCGACCTCATGGGCGGCTTCATCGGCCTGACCGTGGCCGCAACAGTGGTGCTGGTGCTGTGCGTGGTGCTGCCCCTGGTGCTGTTGCTCGCCATCGGCCTGCCCCTACTGATCGTGGGCGCCGTGCTGGCAGCCCTGGTAGCCGTGCTCTGCGGCGTGGGCGCTGCACTCGGCTCGCCGCTGATCCTCTTCGTGCTGCTCGTGATCTGGATGATCAAACCGCGCAAGAAGGCAGTAGCATCCGCCGCATGAGCGACACACCCGCAAAGATCCGCGCCGTCCTTGCCGACGATGAGCGCCTGATGCGCGAACAGCTGCGCGCCCGCCTCGGCGAGGTCTGGCCCGAACTCGAGATCGTGGCAGAGGCCAAGAACGGCCTCGAGGCCGTGGAGCTGACCCGCGAGCACAAGCCCGACCTGGTCTTCCTCGACATCCGCATGCCGGGCCTGACCGGCGTCGAAGCCGCACGCCAGATTGCGCAGCTGCCCGAGGACGACGACTGGCTCGTGCCCGAGATCGTCTTCATCACCGCGTACGACCAGTACGCCGTCGAGGCCTTCGAGCAGGGCGTGGCCGACTACGTGCTCAAACCCGCCGAACGCGACCGCCTGCTGGTGACGGTGGCGCGCATCCAGAAGCGGCTGTCACTGCGCGAAGGAGGTGAGGCAGCCGATGCCAGCGTCGGCGGTGCGCCGCTGCAGCAACTGCTGCACAAGCTCGCCGCGCAGATGAACCCGGGCGGCGCGCCCAAGTACCTGCAATGGATCCAGGCCAGCGTCGGGCAGGCGATCCAGATGATCCCGGTCGAGGACGTGCTGTTCTTCATCAGCGACGAGAAGTACACCCGCGTGCAGACCGCCAAGATTGAGGCCCTGATCCGCAAGCCGATCAAGGAGCTGGTGGACGAACTCGACCCGAAGCTGTTCTGGCAGATCCATCGGTCCACCCTGGTCAATGCCCATGGCATCGACGGGATCACGCGCGACTTCCGCGGGCGTCAGCTGGTCGGGATCAAGGGCTTGACGGAGAAGCTCGAAGTCAGCCGCAGCTATACGCATCTGTTCAAGGGGATGTAGTCCTGGCTTGCTGCTTCTGAGCGTTTGCTGGGACGCAGGCGCGCGCTCTTTGCCCGGTCTCATGCGCTCTTCGCAGGCAAAGGGCCAGTCCTCAATTCGGCGGCTGGTACTGCTTCTTGAGCTCCCCGAGCGTTGCGGTCTTCGAGGAGTCTGACGAAAGGCTTGTCAGCCCTCTTCGCGCGGCTTCAACCAGCTCGCAATGCACCACTGTGCCGTCCAATACGTCGGCAGCACCAGCATCGCCGCCAGTGGCACCGGCCCCGCGAACTTGTTGGTGGCCAGCAAGCCGTCCGAGCAAAAGAACATCAGGCCGCCGAAGGCCAGCATCGTCGTGTTCTTCGCGTCTGCCGTATTGCGCGCGCGCCAAGCAATCACCCCTGCTTGCGCAGCCATGCTGGCCAGGCACAGCACGTAGGCCACGACGGGGACGCGGAGACCTTCGGCGATGCCAGGCCAAAGGTAGGACAGCACGACTGCCGCAAGCGCGCCGTACGCCGCGAAGACGGGCGGCCAGGCAGCGAAGCGCTGCACGCGCGTAAAGCCCCAGAGATAGGCCAGGTGCGCGGCCAGGAAGGCCAGCAGGCCCGGAATGAAGCCACTGGGGAACATCAGTGCCAGGTCACCGACGAGCGAGGCCAGAAGGCCTGCCAGTACGAAGCGCCGCACCATGGGCAGATCCTTGCCGCGGGGCCAGGCCCAGGCGATGACGAGGACGGTGGTCAGGCCCTTGAGCGCAGCGCCCAGCTCGGGCGGCCAGTGCAGCACGTCGAGCGCCAGGATGGCGAGCACAGCGCTGAGCAGGGTCAGCGGGGGCAGGAGTCTTTTCATGGCGCGGATTGTGACCACACGTTGCGCCGAAAGAACCTAACGCTTGCCCTCAGCGTCGGCCTGGGCTGCGGCCTTGGCGGCCGCCTTCGCCGCCATCTCCTCCCGCATGCGCTTGAGCTTCTCGCGCGGGTCTTCCTTGCCCGTGGATTCGTGCAGTTTCATCTCGAGGATGAAGCGGCTCGGCACGCCCATCACAGTCTCGCGGCCCTTGCGGCGCCGGCGCAGTGTCGAGACCGCCAGCGTGCGGCGTGCACGCGTGATGCCCACGTACATGAGGCGGCGTTCTTCCTCAAGGCGCTGCGCCGTCATCTCCTCGTCGTCGGCCTTGAAGGGCAGCAGGCCTTCGTTGACGCCGGCGAGGAAGACATGCGGCCACTCCAGGCCCTTGCTCGCGTGCAAGGTGGTCAGCGTGACTTGGTCTTGCTCCTCCCCGCGCTCGGCCAGCGAGAGGATGACGCTGATGGTCTGAGCCACCTGCAGCACGCTCTGGCGCTCGCTCTCGAAAGTGGCGCCGCCATCCTGGGTGATTTGGCCGCCGCAGCGCTTGGCCACCCAGTCCACGAAGTCCAGCACATTGCCCCAGCGCGCCTGGGCAACCTTCTCGTTCTCCTCCTGGTCGAGAAGGTGCTGCTCGTAGCCGATGTCGCAGAGCCACTCCATGATGAAGGCGCGCGCCTCTTCTGCGCCCACGGTGTGCTCGGCGCGGTACTGCAGCTCGTTCACATAACGGCCGAATTCGTGCAGCGAGCCGATGGCTTTTTTCGATAGCGCGGTGGCCAGGCTCTCGGCGAAAAGAGCCTCGAACATCGAGCAGCGCCATTGCTTGGAGAACTCGCCGAGCGAGCCGAGCGTCTGATGGCCGATGCCACGTTTGGGGACGGTGACGGCGCGCAGAAAGGCCGGGTCGTCGTCCTGATTCACGAGCAGGCGCAACCAGGCACACAAGTCCTTGATTTCCGCACGGTCGAAGAAGCTCTGGCCGCCGCTGACCTTGTACGGAATCTGGGCACGGCGCAGGGCCTGCTCGAACACGCGCGCCTGGTGGTTGGCGCGATAGAGGATGGCGAACTCGGCGAAGTCCTTCGCAAAGCCCCCTCCGCGCAGCGCGTTGATGCGAGCCACGGCGCGCTCGGCCTCGTGCTCCTCTCCGTCGCTCTCGACAAGGGTGACGGGGTCACCGTCGCCGAACTCGCTCCACAGCTTCTTCTCGTAGAGCTTGGGATTGCCGGCGATCACGTTGTTGGCAGCGCGAAGGATGTTGCCGGTCGAGCGGTAGTTCTGCTCCAGCGGGATGACCTTGAGCCGCGGGAACTCGACCGGCAGCCGCTTGAGGTTCTCGATGGTGGCGCCGCGCCAGCCGTAGATGCTCTGGTCGTCGTCGCCCACAGCGGTGAACATGGCACGCTCGCCCACCAGGTGCTTGAGCAGCTCGTACTGCACGGCGTTGGTGTCCTGGTACTCGTCGACGAGCACGTAGCGCAGCATGTCCTGCCACTTGCCACGCGCCTCTGCGTCAGTGGCGAAGAGTTTGAGCGGCAGCGAGATCAGATCGTCGAAGTCCACGGCTTGGTAGGCCGCGAGACGCTCTTCGTAGCGCTGCATCACGACGGCAGCCACGCGCTCGTTCTCGTCCTTGGCCGCCGCCAGCGCGCCCTCCGAGTTCAGGCCCATGTTCTTCCACAGCGAGATGGTCCACTGCCAGCCCTTGGCCTGGTTGGCGTCCGTCGTGCCACCGGCATCCTTGAGCACGGAGAGCACGTCATCCGCATCGAGGATGGAGAACTGCTGCTTGAGGCCCAGCCGCGTGCCTTCCTCACGCAGGATGCGCACGCCCAGGGAGTGAAAGGTCGAGATCGCGAGATCCTTGGCAGCCTTGGCGCCGATCAGGGCCTTGGCACGCTCGCGCATCTCCTGTGCGGCCTTGTTCGTGAAGGTGATGGCGGCGATGTTCCTGGCCGCATAGCCGGCCTGCAGCAGGCGCGCGATCTTGGTCGTGATGACGCGGGTCTTGCCCGAGCCGGCGCCGGCGATGACAAGACAGGGGCCGTCGAGGTGATGGACGGCGGCGAGTTGGGCGGGATTGAGGGTTTCGGCCATGGAGGGGCGGGATTATCCCCGCCCGCCCTCAAGCCCCTTTCAGGGCCTCATCAGGTCCCCATCAGTCCCTCATCAGTCCCTCATCAGTCCCTCATCAGTCCCTCATCAGTCCCTCATCAGGCGCGCTCGGCCACCGCGCCGGGCAGCGCCCTCAGGCCCAGGGAGAAGAGCAGCAGCACGAAGAAGGCCCAGCCCACACGCGGCACGTCGAGCAGGCTGTCGAAGGCACCCACGCACAGAAAGCCGACGATGGCCCCCGCCATGGCCGGGGCCAGGGGTTGGTCGCGGCCGCGGCCGAAGGACAGGCGCAGCAGCACCAGCAACACCAGGCCCGCAAGCACAGCCAAGCCCAGCACGCCCTGCTCGAACAAGACGTGCAAGGCCATGTTCTTGATGTGCCAGGGCAGGTGGTTGCGGTCGCTGCTGAAGAACCAGTGCGCCAGGCCCTGGGAGAAGTTGCCGTTAGACAGCAACTCGCCGCGCGAATCGGTGAGGCTCATGGAGTCGATGTCGGCCTTGCCGTCTGGGTCGTCCATGATGATGGAGAACACGATCAGCTTGGGCGCGAACCAATCGCCGCCCATGCCGGACGCTGGGCCGAAGTCGACCTGCACGCGTTGCCAGCCACCCCCGTCCGGCAGAGGTTTGATCGACAAGTTGCGGCCGATATACGCATCCGAATAGAGCAGGTGCTTTTCGGTGACCTCAAGGCCCAGGTTCACCGGCTTGTCCACTCGCACCCGGGCCTCGAAGTGCACCGGCCCTCGTGGCGCCGAGATGCGCTGGCTCACGCGCAGCATCTCGCCTCCGCCGGTGGGCTGATGCATACCCGCCAGGCGCAGCCAGCTTTCGTGGCCATCCTCCTGCAGGCGATAGTCGCCGATTCGGTCCTTGAGCGGGCCCTCGAAGAACTCGGAGGCCACATAGCGGCCTGCGCCCTTGCCCAGCCACAGATCCTGCGGACCGGACAGCATGGAAACGCCCTGGCGCCAATGCGTGAGGCGCGTATCCAGGTCTTCGGCGGCGGCGGACATGCGGTCGCGCAAGTACACGCCACCGCCAAGCACGCCCACCGTGGCCCCGATCACGACCAGGGCCGAGAACACCAGGCCACGCTGGCGCCAGCCCATGGAGCCGAGGATCTTGAAGGGCCAGAACTGTGGCCAGATCAGCATGGCCAGCCAGCCCAGGCCCAGGGGCGCGGCCACGGCCAGCGCATCATCGCGCGCACCCGAACCGCCCCAGGAATCAGCCACCAGCACGGTGGAGAACAGCACCCAGAACCACAGCGCCGACATCAGGCAGGACTGAACCGGTCGCGCCTGCCCCGGCTGGTTCAGGCGCCGCGCCACCAGTGCCGCAAAGAAGGCGACCGAGTAGCTCACGTACGCCGCCTTGGGCAGGTAGATGGCCAAGGCTGTGGCCACGCCCGTGGCCAGCAGGGCCAGCAAGGCGCCCATGATGGTGCCGACGATGCGCTGCCCGCGGCTGGGCAGCCATTGGCTGGACGGCATGGTCAACAGGATCATCATGCTGCCCAGCAGGGCCAGCAGGCCGCGATAGCCGCTGCTGCTGAACATGTGCAAAGCGCCCAAGCCGAAGCACAGCACAAGCGCGAGCGCGCCGATCTTGGCCGGTCCGGGCACCGATAGCAGGGGCTTGATGTCGAGCACCTTCTGCTGGCTTGCGCGCCGCCACTGCGCGCCGCGCAGCCCCAGCATCACAATCATGCCCACTGGCACGGCCAGGTAGACGCCGCGCGAGAAGGTGGTCAGGCAGGCGTACAGGCCCAGCACCGCCACACCCATCAGAGCCGCAAAACCCAGCGGCGAATGCTGCCGCAGCAGCGCCATGAGGACGAAGGGCATGCTCAGGGCCAGGGCACCGTCGAAGGCTGCACCTCCCACGTGCATCTCCCAGAACAGGGCCGTGGTTCGGTAGTCGGACGAAAAGTTGAGCAAGCCCGTGAACGCCTGGCGCTCCCACAGCGCGGCCAGGGACATCAGCACACAGGAGCCGACCATGCCCCACATCAGGGCCTCGCTCTGCGCCTGCGGCTGCACGGCCGCCGCACGCGTCCACAGCGGCACCAGCAGCAGAGCCAGGAAATACGCCTTGACGTTGCGCAGGCTGTTCAGCGGCTCCAGATAGCCCTGCCACCAACCAAATTGGAAGCCGCCCGCATCTGCAAAGCCGCGCTGCATGGACAGCAGGGAAGTGCCCACGAACAGCAGCAATAGCACCAGCACAGGACCCGAGTAGGACAGCTCGTGCCGCCAGGCCGGCAGCCTCTCGGTCGGCGGCTGCCTGAAGGCCAGGGCCGCGTAGGCACCAGCCGCCACGGCCAGCACCAGCATGTCCATTTCCTCGAACACGAGCCAGCCGCTCCAGGGCGCGAAGCCCAGCACCGGCATCAGCGCCAGCAGCGCCGGCGTGCGCGTCCACCAGCGCATGCTCACGGCGGCCGCGGCCAGCACTCCAGCCAAGGCCAAGCTGTGACTCAGCGGATAGTGCAGGGCGAGCACCAAGGCCAGCGCCATGCAGCAAGCCGCCGTCACGAGGGCCGGCCAATGGAGCGATCGAAGCGGCGGGGTCGTCGAGGCCATGGCCGGCGGATCATAAGGGCGCACATGACGAGGAAACATTGGCGTTGCTACCATGGCCAGATGAGCCGTTCCACGCATTCGCCCAGCCGGCGCAGTCTCCTTCAAGCCGCCCTCGCCGCGGGCGCGGCCCCACTTTTCGTCCGCCATGCGCTGGCCGCCGATCAGCCCCGCTTCGCCCTGGGCGTGGCCTCGGGCTTTGCGCAGCCCGATGGCATCGTGCTTTGGACCCTGGTCAGCGGTGAGGGTCTGCCCGCGCAAGTGGCCGTGGACTGGGAGATGGCCCAAGACGAGGCTTTCACGCGCGTCCAGGCGCGTGGCCGTGAGTGGGCCGTTCCCGAAGACGCCTACAGCGTGCACGCCGAAGCCGCCGGCCTTGCCCCCGATCGCTGGTACTGGTACCGCTTCACGGCTCTGGGCCAGCGGAGCCCGGTGGGGCGCACGCGCACGGCGCCAGCACGGGGCGCGGAGGTAGACCGCCTGCGCTTCGCCATTGCGTCGTGCCAGCGTTACGACCACGGCCGCTACGCCGCCTGGGCCGACTGCGCGCGCCGCGAGCTGGACTTCGTGTTCTTCCTCGGCGATTACATCTACGAGAACGCCACACCGGCCGATCGCAATCCGCCGCGCCGCCACGAGGGGCCGCGCTGCGAGCTGCTCTCCGACTACCGCCGCCGCCACGCCCAGTACAAGAGCGACCCGCATTTGCAGGCCGCGCATGCCGGCGCGCCGTGGTTCCTGATCTGGGACGACCACGACATCGAAAACGACTGGGCCGGCAATGTCTCAGAGCGGCTGACCGAGCATTTCGAGCGCCAACGCGCCGCTGCCGCCAAAGCCTACTGGGAGCACCTGCCCTTTCCCAAGTCACGCCGCCCCGATGCCTGGTCCATGTTGATCAACGAGCGCTACGACTGGGGCGCGCTCGCCCGCATCATCGCCATTGACGACCGCCAGTGGCGCGATCAGCAGGTCTGCCCCAAGCCCGGCAGGGGAGGCGGCACCACGGTCAGCGCCTCGATCTGCCCCGAGGTGTTCGACCCCAAGCGCACCATGCTCGGCCCCGCGCAAGAGCAATGGCTCGCTGCGCAATGGGATGCGAGCAAGCCCTGGAACCTGCTCGCCCAGCAGACCTTGATGGCCGGTCTCAATTGGGAGCCCGACAAGAGCAAGCCGCCCACGATCTGGACCGACGGCTGGGACGGCTATCCCGAACCACGCCGGCGTCTGTTGGCCGACCTGGCCGCGCGAGATCTGCCCAACACCGTGGTCCTCGGTGGCGATGTGCACGCCAACTTCGTGGCCGACCTGCGGGTGACGCCGGAGGGTCCGATCGTGGCCACCGAGTTCTGCGGCACCTCGATCACGAGCGAGGGCATGCGCCAGTCCCAGCTCGACCAAGCGCTGCCGCACAACCCGCAACTCCACTACGGTCGCAGCGAGGAGCGTGGCTACGCAAGCTTCGAACTCACGCCCGGCGGGCTGACGGCCGAGCTGCGGACCGTGAACGAGATCTGGCGGGACGACAGCCCCGTGGAAACGGCGGCGCGCTTTTTCGTCGAAGCCGGCAGGCCCGGCGCGCAAAGAGCTTAGCTCGCTCAGCGCTTGAACTGGACGGCGTGCTGCGCCACGGCCGCGATGCGGTCGCTCCACATCACTGCGCTTGCACAGACCACCATCAGCAGGGCAGCCACCAGGGGCCAGCGGCGGCGGCGCGGCGGCGTGGCGGCCGGCTGATTGCCGCTCACCGGCGGCATGGGCGCGAAGCTCATGGCCGAATGATTGCCGCCGACCATCCAGGCGTGCAGGTCATCGGCCAGCACCTCGGCGCAAGGCTGGCGGCGCTGCACCAGGGGCGAGGCGGCCTTGCGCAGCAGGGCATCCAGACTCATGCGTTCGATCAGACCGAGCTCGTTCCAGCGCGCGGCAGGTGAGGCGTCGGCCACGCCGTTGCCGACCTCGTTGGGCAGGCGACCGTCCACCAACACATAAAGCAGGGCGCCCAGGCCATAGACCTCGGCCGCGAGACTGGCAGGATGGCCGCCGCGCTGCTCCGGGCTGATAAAGGCGGGTAATGCCGCGGGCATGCGACCACGCTCATAGGCGCCATCGGGATCCGGGATGCGCACGAGCCCCAGCCCCATCAAAGAGACCTGGCCTTCGTCGTTCACCCAGATCAACTCGGGGTCGACTTCGGAGAGTAGCCAGCCCTCGCGGTGCACGTGGCGGAGCAACTCACACAGCTGCAAGACCAGCTCGAGCCGCCCGCGCAGGCCGAGCATCTCGACGGCATCCAAAATGGGGCGACCCTGAGTGGCGGCCAGCACGAGATAGGGCTGACCCAGGGGTGTGACACCGCTGTCGGTGGCCACGGCGATGCTGGGATGCGACAGGCGCACCAACTCGTCCGCGTGATCGGCGAAGCGCAGCAGCAGCTCGGCCGACAACTCGCCGCGGTGCATCACCAGAGCCAGCGCCTGCTGACCTTGCGCACGCGAGTGGGTCGCCCGGTACCACTGCCCGCCATCGCCGGCGAACAGCGGCTCCCCCAGGCGCCAGACGCCCAGCGCGAGGCCTTCCCCGAGATAGGGAACCGTGGCCGGCGGCGGCAGTTGGACAGGAGGCATTCGCATGTGCTGGCATGGTAGCGGCGCAGTGGCGCGGCGCGTGGCCATGGGACCCCAAGACGAGGGAGAACGCCGCCTATTCACGGTAGCTAGCGTGAAAATTGCACTGACTTGGGGCGGCGATACTTGCAGGAAACATCTGGCAGTCGGAGACAAGCGCATGGCGCGTGCCGCGTTCAACATCCCCATCACCCAGCGGGCTGCCGCCATGGCAGCTGCTCTTGCAGTCACCCTCGCGGGGGCGCCCAACGTGCAAGCACAAGGCCTCGGCACGAGCTACCAGCAGCCCGGTGCCGCCGTGCGCGAGGTGCTGGACACACCGTCCCTGCCTCGCTACAGCGTCTCGCCCGACCGCCAGACCCTGGCCACGCTGGAGTTGCGCCGCTTTGCTAGCCTCGAGGAACTTGCCCGCCCCGTGCTGCGCCTCGCGGGCCTGCGCTTCGAGCCGGCCACGAGCAGCCCGCAGAACCCCACGCCGCTGCAGCGCCTGCACCTGCGAAGCCTGCTCAACCCGGACGCGCCGGAGCGCAACGTGGACCTGCCTATCGGCGGCGTTTTCCACAGCTTTGCCTGGGCGCCTGACGGGCGCCGCTTCATCCTCGTGCGGCGCACGGAGACAGCGAGCGAGCTGTGGGTCGGTGAGGTTGGCCGCCCCAGCCTCCAGCCCGTCGCCTTCATCAAGCTCAACCAGGTGCTGATGCCCGAGCCTGTCTGGATCGGTCCGCATGAATTGATCGTGGCCACCGTGCCCGACCGCCGCGGCGCGCCGCCCCCCGCGCCGCGACTACCGCCGGGCCCGGCCGTGCAGGAGAGCCTGGGCAAGACCGCGCCCGAACGCCCCCTGCCCGGCCTGCTCAGCGACGCACACGACGAAGCCCTGTTCGAGTTCCACGCCCGCTCCACCCTGACCCGGGTCGACATCGCCTCGGGCTTCTCGCGCGATCTCGGCACACCGGGCCTTTGGACGCGCGTGCAGGCCCTGGGCGAAGGCCATCTGTTGACCGAGAGGCTCACGCGCCCCTTCAGCTATGCCCAGGCCTGGGATGGCTTCCCGCGCAGCGTGGAACTGCGCCAGCGCGACGGGCGGCTGCTGCGCGAGCTGGCCCGGCTGCCGCTCAAGTCCAGCGTGGGCGCCGAGGTCAACGGCCCGCGCGCCTTCACCGCCTCGCCCTTCGACGGCGCCCTCTTCTGGGCGGAGACCAGCAATGGCCGCGACCGCCTTGTTCGCCTGGACCCGCCTTACTCGGGCGAGCCGCAGGAGCTGCTGCGCCTGGCCAACCGCTTTGCTCGCCTGGCCTTCCTCGACGATGGCCAGCAGGCCTTGCTGACCGAAAGCGACCGCAGCCGCGGCTGGGTGCGCGCGCTGTTGCTGCCCTTGCGCGGCGGTCCGGCGCGGCTGCTGTTCGAGCACGCATCGCGCGAGCGCTATCACCATCCTGGCACGCCGCTCGAGCACCAGCTTGCGAACGGCCGCAGCGTGCTGATCACGGACCACGGCGATCTGCTCATGGCCGGCCCCGGCGCCACGCCGCGCGGCGAACGACCGTTCCTGGACCGGCTCTCGCTCAAGGATGGCAGCAGCGCGCGCGTATTCCAGTCCGGCGAAGCCGTCTACGAGCAGGTGCTCACGCCGCTGGACGGCGACCGGCTGCTGACGCAGCGCGAATCGCCCACGGAGCCGCCCAATCTCTTCCTGCGCGACGGCACGGGCCTCTCCGCGCTGACCCGCAGCAAGGATCCTTCCCCGCAGCTGCGCCGACTGCGCCGCGAGCTGGTGAGCTTCAAGCGCGCGGACGGCGTGGACATGTCCTTCCAGCTCGTGCTGCCGCCCGATTTCAAGGAGGGCGAGCATCGGCCCGCCCTGATCTGGGCCTATCCGCAAGACTACAACGACCGCGCCACGGCCAGCCAGACCAGCGGCACCGACAACCGCTTCTCGCAGCCTGCCGGCCTCTCGCCCCTGCTGCTCGCGCTCGAAGGCTATGCGGTGCTGATGGACGCGTCCATGCCCATCATCGGCGATCCGCGCAATGGCTTCGACAGCGCTGCTGAACAGTTGCTCATGGACGTGCACGCCATCGTCGACAAGGCCGAGGAGTTGGGCTCCGTCGACGTGCACCGCCTGGCCATCGGCGGGCACTCCTACGGCGCCTCCATGACCGCCTCGGTGCTGGCCGCCACCGACCTGTTCCGCTGCGGCATCGCGCGCAGTGGCGCCTACAACCGCACGCTCACGCCCTTCGGTTTTCAGAACGAGCGGCGCAGCTTCTGGGATGCGCGCGACAGCTATCTGCGCGCCTCTCCGCTGCTACTGGTCGACCACATCAAGGAGCCCCTGCTGTTGATCCACGGCGAGGCCGACGACAACCCCGGCACCGCGCCGATGCAGAGCGAACGTCTCTTCCAGGCCCTGGCCGGCACCGGGGGAACCGCGCGTTACGTGCCGCTGCCGCTTGAGAGCCACAACTACGTGGCACGCGAGTCGGTCGGCCATGTGCAGTGGGAGATGAGCCGCTGGCTGCATCAGTGCCTCGGTGATCCGCGTGTGCCCGGCGCCGCCGCTTCAAAGTAACTAGCGGAGTTTTCGCGCCTCGGCGCAGGCCTCGATCAGCTGGGCCAGGCGCCGCGCCCGCGTGGCCGCCATCTTGGCGCTGACCACCCAGTGCAGCGCCGCACGCCGATAACTCGGCGCCACGCGCTCAAAAAAGGCCCAGGCCTTGCGGTTGGCCTGGAAGGCGCGCAGCTCGTTGGAGTTGAGCTCGGCCGGTTCTTCGCGCTCGAAGGAATAGACCCCGGTGCGCTCGGACTTGCGAGCCTCGAAGGCGGCCAGCCCGGCCGGCTTCATGCGGCCGCGCGCAATCTGCGCCGCAGCCTTGACCACATTGACCTGGCTCCAGATCGAGCCAATTCGTCGGGGCGCAAAGCGGATCGAGTAGCTCTCGTCGTCAATGCGCTTGCGCACGCCGTCTATCCAGCCGAAGCACAGCGCCTCGTCCACCGATTCGGGCCAGCTCATGCCGGCTTGGCCGGTGCCAGCCTTGTGCATGCCCACCAGCAACTCGGTCTCGCTGGCATGGTGCTCTTCGAGCCAGGCGCGAAAGGCAGCGGGAGAGTCGAAGAAGACGGGCTTCACGATCAGGCTCGCGGCAGCACCAGGCTCACGGCAAGGCCGCCGCCGGCACGGTTCTCCAGCACCACCCGCCCGCCATGCGCCTCTGCGATCTCGCGCGCAAGGGCCAGGCCCAGGCCGGTGCCGGAGCGTTTGGTCGAATAAAAGGGCAGCAGCGCTTGCGCCAGCACCGTCTCGCTCATGCCGGGCCCGCGGTCCAGCACGGAAAAGCGCAGCTCGCCGCCGCAGGCAATGTCGAGCACCACCTCCTCGGGATCACCGCCGGCTTCGTGGGCGTTCTTGAGCAGGTTGATCAGCGCCTGCTCGATCTGCGTTGCGTCGAAGCGCATCGGCGTGCCCGAAGGCTCGCCCTGCAAGCGAAATTGCGCGTGCGCCGTCAGCCCCTGCACGAAGAGGGCCCAATCCACCGTCTCCAGGCGCGGCGCGGGCAGCTTGGCGAAGCGGGCGTAGCCATCGATGAAGCCGTGCAGGTGTGAGGCGCGTTCGCCGATGGCGGCGAACACGCGCGCGAGCCGCTCGGTGTCTCCGCGCGCCAGCAGCTCGGCGCCGGTATGCGAAAGCGAGGAGATCGGCGCCAGCGAGTTGTTGAGCTCGTGGCTGATGACCCGGATCACGCGCTTCCAGCTCGCGACCTCCTGGCGCGACAGCTCGCGCGTCATGCGCCGGATCAGTCGCAACCGATGCGGCAGACCCTGCAGGCGGATCTCGCGCTGGCTCACGTGGAAGCTTTCCTCGGCACCGTCTAGCAGCAGGGTCACGAGCCCATCTTCGCCGCTCCTGAGGGCGTCTTTGAGCGCCGCCGGGGCCTGCTCGATCAGCGCGGCGAGCGTGCCGCCCATCACGCTGCGCCCACCCGCCAGCAGCTGGCGCGCTGCAATATTGGCGATCGCCACACGGTCCTGCGCGTCCGTCAGCACCAAGGCCACGGGCGTGTTCTGCACGACAGTGTCGAGGAGCAGCTCACGCTGCGCGAGATGGCGCCGCTGCTCACGCAAGGCCTCGCCAAGCTCGCCGTGCAAGCGCAGCAGCTCGCCCAGCTCCCGGCTCGCGCCGCGATGGGTCGTGGCGATGGACATGCTGAAGTCACCCTCGCGATAGGACAACACGGCGCCTTCGAGCGCGCGCAGCAAGCGCGTCAGCGGCCCGAGGAAACCGTGCGAGAGCAGGAGCAGCAAGGGCAGCGTGAGCAGCAGGCTCAGGGCGAAAGCTGCCCACTCGCGCAGGGGCTGCCAGCCCATCCACTGTGCGAACTGCGGCAAGGGCCACTGCGTCAGCGCGCCATGCATCCCCAGCGCCGTCATCACGCTCAGGATCAGCAGCGCCATTAGTCTTTGCTTCAGCGATCCGCTGAACGACGGCCGCGGGTCAGGAGAGCCCATAACGTTCCATTCGCCGGTACAAGGCCTGGCGCGACAGGCCCAGCGACTGCGCCGCGCGCGCCACCACACCGTCGGCGTTCTTCAGCGCTGCCAGCACCGCCTCTCGGCTCGGTTCGTCGAGATTGCGGCTGTGAGGGCCGGCGTCGGCAGGCAGTGCCAGCAGCTCGGGTGTGATCTCGCCCTCACCGGCCAGCAGGGCCGCGCGCGTGATGACGTTCTTCAGCTCGCGCACATTGCCGGGCCAGCGGTGCGCCAGCAGCGCGGCGCGCGCGGCATCGCCCAGCCTGGCGGAATGGCCCAGAAAATGCTCTGCCAGGGGCAACACGTCTTCGCTGCGCTCGGCCAGGGCCGGCAGGGGGATCTCGATGACGTTGAGCCGGTAGTAGAGGTCTTCGCGGAAGCTGCCGGCGCGCACCATGGCCTTAAGGTCGGCATTGGTCGCCGAGAGCAGGCGAACGCGCGCCTCGCGCGTCTTGCTCGAGCCCAGGCGCTCGTAGCGGCCCGTCTCGATCACGCGCAGCAGCTTGACCTGACCGGCCAGCGGCAGGTTGCCAATCTCATCGAGGAAGAGCGTGCCGCCGTTCGCCGCCTCGAAGCGGCCCTCGCGCGCTCGCACCGCGCCTGTGTAAGCGCCACTCTCGGCGCCGAACAGCTCGGCCTCGATCAGTTCCGCCGGCAGCGCGCCGCAGTTCACGGCGACGAAGGGGCCGCCCGCCACGCCCGAGTTGGCGTGCACGATCTCGGCGATGCGCTCCTTGCCGCTGCCGTTGGGCCCGGTGATCAGCACCGGCACGGCGGCGCGCGCCACCTGGCAAGCGAGCTCCAGCGCGCGCAACATGGGCTCGGAGGCGAACACCGCGCCCTTGAGCTCGTAGCGCTGGACCAGGCGCTCGCGGCGCTCGCGCTGCTGCGCGCGGGCACGCGCCACCTCGCGGGAGGATTCCGCCAGCTCCAGGAGGTTCTCCACCGTGGCGAGCAGCTTGGCGTCGTCCCACGGCTTGGCCAGGTAGTCGGCCGCGCCCGCCTTGACGAGTTCCACCGCGGCTTCGAGCCGCGTCCAGGCCGTGAGCAGAATCACCGGCAGGTCGGGCGCGAGGGCGCGGATCGCGCGGAACAGCGCCACCCCCTCTTCGCCCGAAGTCGTGTCGGCGCTGAAGTTCATGTCCTGTATCACCAGGCCCACGTTCTCGCGCGCCAGCAGGGCCAGGCCTTCAGCCGGGCTGGTCGCCGTCAGCGGACGCACCTCGCGCAGCGAGAGCAGCAGCGCCAGCGCCTCGCACACGGCAGGGTTGTCGTCGATGATGAGGACCGTACGCATCGGGGTCTGGTGAGCTTAAGCGAAACCGCCCGCTCGAAGCGGGCGGCAGGCCGTGCGGAGACGGATCAGGACGCCGCGCAGGCCTTGCCGTGGTCGGCATGGTTGCCGGCGGCCTTGGCAGCGGCTTCGCTCATGTACTCACCCTGCTTGGTCTTGCCGTAGTACTTGGTGCCGGGGCAGTGGTAGACCTTGCTGGCCGTGTTGACCCAGACCTGGCCGGCGCCGCCGCCGGGCGCTGCAGGCGTGGTGGTGGCAGCGGCCGGCTTGGTGGCAGGAGCCGGTGCGGGCGCGGGTGCCGGTGCAGGGGCCGGCGCAGGGGCCGCCGCAGCGGAAGCGCCGGCCGCTGGCGCAGCCGCGTACCACTCCTTCACGCCCTTATGGCCACGGCACGCACCCTTCTTGGTGGCGTCCTGGGAGTAGCTCCCGTCCTTGCACATGCCGGTGGAGCCGGCCGGTGCACCGGCCGGTGCCTGGGCGAAGGAAGCAGCGCCGGCAAGCAAGCTGGCTGCGGTGATCAGGGCACGAAGCGACAGATTCATGGAGACTCCTTGAGAGACAGCGGGGTTGACGCGCCGGGGCAGCATGCACCCGGCGCCGGGATGCAACGCCGCCATCGTCTCACGGGATGACACCCCGGGACGATGCTTGTTTCATATCGCAGATCGCAGGGCCGCCACAGGCGGCAGCAGGGCTGCGCGGCGCGCCGGTGCCCACACCGCGATCTGGCCCAGCAGCCACAGGGTGAGCGCGCCGACGGGCAGGTAGTACAGCGGCAGGCGTGGCAGTTCGTACTCGCGCATCAGCAGCACGCTGATGCCATATGCCATCACCATGCCCAGCACAATGCCGACCGTGGAGAGCAGGAAGTTCTCGGTCTGGAAGTAGCGCAGGATCTGGCCCTGCGTGGCGCCGAGCGCACGGCGGGTGCCGATCATGCGCGTGCGCTGCTGAACCCAAAAACTGGCCAGACCGACGATGCCAAAGGCGGTGACGACGAGCAGGCCGAAACACACGCCTGCGAGCAGCCAGACCATGGAGCGGTCCTGCTGGTAGTAGTCCGCCCGCATCTCCTTCATGGTCTTCTCGTAGCGGACGAGGCGCTTGAGGCCGCCGCCGCTCTTGACGAGGGTCTCCTTGGCGGCTTTGAGGACGGCGTCGGTGTTGGCCGGATCGGTGCGCAGCATGAAGGCGCCGCCGTTGTAGGCGGGCCGCACCGGCAAGATCATGGTCGGGCGGTTGTGGTTGCCCGGATCCGGGTGCGTATGGATCAGGTCCTCGAGCACGCCGACGATGCGGTGCGGGTTGTTGCTGAAGGTGTAGATTGCCTTGCCCAGCGCCGATTCACCGGGAAACAACTGCTCGGCCAGCGCGCGGTTGACGAGCACGGCCGGAATGTCGGGGTTATCAACCTTGTCGACCACGTTCTCGTAGACATATTCCTCGGGCAGGAAATCGCGTCCCTCCCGGATCCGCAGCCCCAGAGTCTCAATGACCTGCTCGCCGGCGACGTACATCGTGGCGCTGACGGATTTGGCGTCGCGCTCGCTGCTCAGGCGCACGCCGGTGTTGTTGGAGTTGTCACCGAAGGGCATCTGGTTGACGAGGGTGACACTCCTGACGCCCGGGATGGCGCGCAACGCGGCCAGGTCGGTCTTGGTCTGCGGGTCGGGGTTCTCGTCGCGCTTCATGCCCGAAATGCTCAGCACGACGAGCTCGTTCTCGGCCATGTGGCTGGGCCAGTAGATGTTGGAGATGCGCTCGCTGATCAAGAACAGCGCGTTGCAGACGATGGCGCAGGTCAGCGCGATCTGCACGACGATCAGGCCAGCCGCGGTCTTGTGGCGCTTGAGCGTGGAGAGGATGGGCAGCAGGTCCATGTCATTGCACCTTCAGTTGGAGGGCCGGCGTCACTTGGCAGGCGCGCCATGCGGGGAGGAGACCGGCGAGAAGGCTGGCGAGCAGCGAGAGGCCGATGGTGGTGCCCAGCATCTGCCAGTCGAGCTGGGCCAGCGCGGCGTAGGGGCTCGGGTTCTGGCGCACGACCCATAGGCCGGTCCAGGTCAGGCCCAGGCCCAGCACGCCGCCGACGAGCCCGAGGCTGCCGGCCTCGACGAGAAACTGCATGAAGATGGAGCTCTGCCGAGCCCCCAGCGCGCGCCGCACGCCGATCTCGCCCGAGCGGCGCAGGCATTTGGCCAGCAAAAGGCCTACGGCATTGGTCAGGCACACGAGCAAAAAGCCAAAGGCAAGCCAGACCTGCAGCCGCGTGTCGCTGGGCACGACTTGACGGAAGTTCAGCCACTCCATCACGTTGCGCAGGCGCACGTTCGGATCGACCTGGTAGCGGCCGGCCGCCTTTTGCGCGGCCGAGTACTGCACGAGGTAGTCCTTGTAGGCATTGAACTGCTCTGGCGTGTCCAGCTGGACCCAGTACTGGATCCACACGCATTCGGCCTGCAACGAAAGCGCGTCCACGCCGTTGGCCTCGCCCCAGCAGTCCATATTGCCGGCGCGGCCGAAATGCAGATCCATCGCCGTTTGCAGCGGCACGTACAACTCAGCCGGCTTGCTGTAGGAGCCAAGGTAGAGATCGAAGTAGTGCGGGGCAGGCCGCCATTCGTTCAACACGCCGATCACGGTGAAGTCCTTGTCGCGCAGCCGCACGGTCTTTCCGCGCGAGTCGGCGCCGCCGAAGAGTTTGTCGTTGGTTTCCTTGCCGATCACGATCACGCGCGCCTTGGCCTCGTCCTCGGCCGCGCTCCAGCCGTTGCCGAAGAGGAAGGGCGTCTCGAACATCTGGAAGAAGTCGGCGCTCGTCCAGCGCGCGGAGGAGAAGTAGGGCGGCGCCTCGGCCTTGCCCGAGCCTTCGGGATCTACGGCGATGAAGGCGCCGGACATCATCACCTGGTGCACGGCGCGCTTGTCGCGCAGCAGGTTCTCGGCATCCATGCGCGTGAGCTGTTGCGGCGGCTCGGCGTCGTCGCGGTTGGCGGCGCGCTTGGGATCGAGCTGCACGTTGAAGAGCCGGCTGCTCTTGTGCGGGATCGGGTCGCCCGAGAGCACGTGGTAGACCGTCAGCGTGGTCATGCACGCGGCCACGCCCATGGCGATGGACAGCAGCATGAGCGCCGTCAAGCCGCGCGAGCTGCGCAGACTACGAAGGCCGAGTTCGAAGTAGTAGGCGAACATGGTCAGTCCTTGAGCAGGGAGTTCACGGCGGCGAGTTCGGGCTCGCCCAAAGATCCTGCGGCACGCTGCAGCAGCAGCATGGCCAGCACGTAGCGGTGCCGGGCCTGGGCTTCGGCATTGCGGGCCTGGGCCTGGGTCTGGATTCCCAGCAGCAGGTCGGTCATCGTGCGCGTGCCCAGCTGCTGGCCGGTGCGCGTCGATTCGAGCGCCTTGTCGGCCGCGACCACGGCGGCGTGGCCCGCCTCGATCTGCGCCAGTGCGCCCATCACGGCCTCGTACTGACCGCGCACCTCGCGGATCAGCGCGCGGCGATCGGCCTCGAGCTGCTCGCGCTGCGCTTCGCGCGCGAGGCTGGCCTTGTGCGTGGCGGCCTGCGTGGCACCGCCGGCGAAGATCGGGATGTTGAGCGTGAGACCGAGCTGGCTCAGCGTGCGCGGATCGGAGGGCGAGAACAGCCCGGTGCCGCGCTGGCGATTGCTGTCGACGGTGAAGGACAGCGTCGGAAGATGGCCAGCGCGCGCGGCGGCCACCGAAGACTCGGCAGCGGCCAGCTGCAGGCGCCCGGCCGAGAGTTCGGGGTTCAGGGCCAGCGCGCGCTCGACCCACGCATCGGGCGTAGCGGGGCTCGGCTCATGGGCCGGCAGCTCGGCCACCAGGGGCGCCAGTGTCTCCGCCTTGCGGCCGGTGATCTCTGCCAGCGCCTCGCGAGCATCGAGCAGGCTCTGGCGCGCGGCCACCGTGCCCGTGCGCGCAAGGCCCGCATAGGCACGGGCCTGCTCGAGGTCCGCTGCGGCCGAAAGGCCCGACTCAAAGCGCGCCTGGGCCTGCTCGACCTGAGCCGTGAAGGCGCTCTCGTTGGCCTGGGCCGTGTCCAGCGAGGCCTGCGCCGAGAGCACGCCGAAATAGGCCGAGGCGACGCGCGCGCACAGCTCCTGCTCGGCCGCACGGTAGAGCGAATCCTGGGCGCGTGACTGCGAATACGCAGCATCCCATTCGCGCAGTCGGCCCAGGTCGAAGACGGTCTGGCTGATCTGGCTCGAATAGACGTGGCCGCTGCCGTCATTGGGACGGCTGCGCAACTCGGTGGCCGCGAGATTCCATTGCGGCAAGAGGCGCGAGCGCGCGATGACGGCATCCTGGCCGGCCATGCCCTGGCGCGCCGCGGCAGCCGCGAGCACCGGATCAGCCGCGCGGGCCTGCGCGTAGACGTCGAGCAGGTTCTCAGCCTGCGCGAGTGTGGGCAAGGCCAGCGCGATGAACAGCAGACGCTTCATCACGCCTGGGTGGCTGCGCCGCGCAGGATGGCGGGGTCCATGCGCAGCTCGGCAGCGATGTCCACCACCTGGCCGTCGATCACGTGCACATTGCGCTGGGCTCGCGCGGCCAGCTGCGGGTCGTGCGTCACCATCACGATGGTGGCGCCGTCGCGGTGCAGCTCCTCGAGCAGGTCCATCACGCTACGCGCCATGGAGCTGTCCAGATTGCCGGTGGGCTCGTCGGCGAGCAGCAGGCGCGGCTCACCGGCCAGAGCGCGGGCAATGGCCACGCGCTGCTGCTGGCCGCCTGAAAGCTCGGCCGGGTAATGCTTGGCACGCGCCGACAGGCCTACCCGGGCCAGCGCGTCGGTGGCGCGTTTGCGGCGCTCGGCACCACTCATGCCGCGGTAGCGCAGCGGTACCTCAATGTTGTCGAGGACGTTGAGGTCGGGGATCAGGTTGAAGGCCTGGAAGATGAAGCCAATCTTCTCGTTGCGGATCCGCGAGCGCTGCGTGTCGTTCATCCGGCTCACGTCCACGCCGTCGAGCAGGTAGCTACCGCCCGTGAAGGCCTCGAGCAGGCCGGCGATCGTCAGGAAGGTCGTCTTGCCCGAGCCCGAGGGACCGGTGACGGCCACGAACTCGCCCTCGTTCACTGTGAGGTCGAACTGGCGCAGCGCATAGGTCTCGACCATCTCGGTGCGGTAGACCTTGGACAGTCCTTGCATCTTCAGCATTGCATCTCTCCTCAAAATCAGTTCGAAATCGCCACGCGGGGGGCGTTGTTGAAGGCTTCCGCGCCCGACACCACGACCACGTCACCAGCCTTCAGGCCCGACAGCACCTCGACCTTGTCCAGGCTGCGCGCGCCAAGCTTGACCGGCACCTTCTCGGCCAGCCCGTCGCGCACGACATAGACCTGGGTACCGCCCATCTCGTCGGCGAAGCTGCCGCGGTGCACCCAGGTCACGTTCGAGCGCTGGTCCAGCAGCACGCGCACCGTGAGGCGCTGGTTCTGGCGCAGGGCCTCGGGCTGCTCGCCGTCGAAGCGCAGGCGCGCCGCCACCTCGCCGTTGACGACCTCGGGCGAGACCGTGCTGACCCTGCCCTTCCAGTTCCGGCCGTTGCCGCTGATGTCACCGGCCATGCCGATGCCGAGCTCGCGGGCGAAGCTCTCGGCCACCTGCATCTGAACTTCCAGCGCCGAGAGGTCGATGACGGTGGCAACTTTGGCGTCCTTGGCCACGGTGGCGCGCTCATCCACGAAGAGCTGGCCCACCTGACCATCGGCCGGCGAGCGCATCTGCAGCTCGTCGACCTGGCGCTGCAAGTCGGCCACGAGCAGCTGCTGGCGTTCGAGCGCCGCGCGCTTGGCCTGCACATCGAGCTTGAGACTATCGGCCTTGAGCACAAGCAGAGCCTGGGCGTGGGCCAGGGTGATGCGAGCCTTCTCCAGTGTGTCGCGCGCATGGTCGACCTGCATGCCGGCGGTAGCGCCAGCCTTGAATGCCTGGGCCTGGCGGTCCAGGTCGGTCTGCGCGGTCTTGAGATCGATGGCGGCGTTCTCGACGTCGCTGCGCAGCTGGGAAGCCTGCTGGCGCGATTCGACCTCGGCGCGCTGGGCCTCGGCACGCAGGCCTTCAACATTGCTGCGCTCCTGGGCCAGGCGGGCGGCGAGCTCGGGGCTCTCGAGCCGCGCGAGCAGCTGGCCCTTCTTCACTACCTCGCCGGCCTTGACGAGCAGGGTCAGCGAACCGGCACTGGGCGCATAGAGCGTGGGGCTGTTGGCCGCCACGACCTTGCCCTCACCTGCAATGTCGCGCACGAAGGGTCCGGTCTCGACCTTGGCCAGGGACAGGCGCGAAGCGCTGACCGAGCTGGGCGCCGAGAAGGCGCGCAGCACGCTGGGAGCGATGAAAACGAGCGCCGCCGCGAGGGCGACACCGGTGACGATGAGCAAGCCGCGCCGGCGCATCAGTGTCGGCTTGTCGAGGACGCGGTCTTGAGCGGAGGTGTCGCGGATCATGCACCCCTAGCCGCAAAGAGCGTGCCAAGGGCGAGGTCAGTTCAAATCAAGAACTTGGCGTACGCGGACAGTGTCCGCGGACACTCAGACTGTCCGCAGCAGCGCCGCTCGCGTGGCTGCCGGCCCCTGCGGGAAGACCTGTGCCAGGCCCGCGTCCGAGAGGCCCAGATGGCGCTGCAGGATGGGCGAGATCACGGCGCGGAAGTCGGTCACCACCGCGAGGTCGCGGCCGTCAGCCAGCGCCGAGGTCTCCAGCCCCGGCCATTCGCCCATCACTCGCCCGCCGTTGACGGGGCCGCCGAGCAGCCACATCACGTTGCCGCGGCCATGGTCTGTGCCGTTTGTGCCGTTCTGGCGCACGGTGCGGCCGAACTCGCTCATCACGACGATAACGGTGTCCTTGAGCGCGTCACCCAGCCCCTGCGCCAGCGCATCCAGGCCCAGGGAAAGGCTGGCCAGCTTGTTTGCGAGCTGGCCCTTCGCGCCGCCCTGGTTGATGTGCGTGTCCCAGCCGCCGACGGAGGTGAAGGCCAGTTGGGTGTGCACATCGGCGCTGATCACGCGACCCAGGCGCTGGGCATCGGCCGCGAAACCGCTGGCGCTCTGGGCGCCGGCGTCGGCGGTCGGGTCCATGCTGGCGCCGGCCATGTCACCATGGACCATGCGCGGCTCCTCCATGCTGCGCTTGATCTCCTCGCGACCCTCGGTGGTGTCGCGGTAGGTGCGCGCCATCATCGGGTCCTTCGCATAGAGCTTGGCCAGTGCCGACTGCATCTCGGGCTTGTCGATGGCCTTGGCGTCCAGCGCCTTGCGGCCCACGCCCAGATTGGCCACGCTGCCCGAGCCAGCGAAGATGCGCGGCGGCGTCGTACCCATGCTGATGGCGCGCGTGGGCGAAGACTCGCCGGGCAGGCCTTGCAGCAGGCGGTTCATCCAGCCGTCAGGCGTGCTCTTGCGGCCCGGCGTGCCGGATTCCATATAGTCCTGCGCGTCGAAGTGGGAGCGCGTGTGATCGGGCGAGCCGCTGGCATGGACGAAGGCCATGCTGCCCTGATCCCAATAGGGCTTGAGGCGACCCAGCGCCGGGTTCAGGCCGAAGAGCGAATCGAGCTTGAGCAGGCCGTCGTCGGCGCCGGGCGCAGCGAGGGCGATGCTGCCGCGCGAGGCCGCGTAGTTGCGATCGCCATAGGGCGTAACGACCGAGAGCCCGTCCACGGCGCCGCGCAGCATCACGACGACGAGCTTGCGCCGGGCATAGGGCGAATCGGCTGAATCGGCAGTAGCGGCGGCGTTGCGCATCAGGGTCCAGCCCGAGAGCGCGACGCAAGAGGCAAGGAAGTGGCGACGTTGCATAGGGGCTTTCATCGACGCATGAAATCGGGGCTGCCTAGCAGGAGAGCGAGTTGCTGCGGCGCGGGCTCGGCGCTCACGCTCTGACGTGTGTCCTTGGAGACCGTCGGGCCCAGCGTGGCGAGCAGCTCGTCCGTGGCACGCCCGGCCATGGCGGGGCGGCGCCGGATCCGGTCGCTGAGGGTCTGCGCGAACTGGATGCGCTGGGCCAGGGCCTCGGGGTTCATCCAGGCTGCGGCCGTGTTCTTGTAGCCGTCGGGCGTCAGCGCGCCGTACAGCGGCATGCCGGCCTGCGACAGCGAACCCATCAGTAGCTGCGTGTCAGGCGGCACGGCGTCTACGGTCTTGACGGCGCGCAGCGAGGACAGCAGGTACTGGTAGGGCGTCTTGAACTTGGACTGGTAAGCCTCGCGGCTCCAGAACTCGTCGGACTCGATCAGGCATTGGGTCAGCTCGCGCAGATTGCCCTTGCTCGCCATGAAGCGGTCGGCCAGGCGCTTGACAAGGGCCGGCGGCGGATCGTCGGCCACGAAGGCCTGAGCGAACTGGAAGCCGATGTGCTTGGCCGTGCTCGGATGCGCGGCCAGCACGTCCAGCGCGGACTCTCCTTCCGATTGGCCGCCGCTGTCCACGCTGTAGCCGAGCCAGGTCTTGTGGCCGCCGTCGTGTCGGTCCGCCGCGAAGCGGAACATCGGGCCGCTGGTGGCGCGCGGGTCAAAGGTCCAGCCCGTCAGCATGCGGGCGAGCTGTGTCACGTCCTGCTGGCTGTAGCCGCCATCCACACCCAGCGTGTGCAGCTCCATCACCTCGCGGGCGTAGTTTTCGTTGAGGCCGTTTGCGCGCTGGTTGGCATTGCGGACCCCGCCGCCGAGACGACGGCCGCGCGGCTGGAAACCGGGCGCCACGCTCTCGGCGTTGTCCAGGTAGAAGAGCATGGCCGGGTGCTTGGCGGTGGCGCCCAGCATGGCGCGGAAAGAACCGAGCACGTGCGGCCGGATGGCCTCGCGCTCATAGCTACCCACCCAGACGGACACCGGGCCTTTGCCGGCATAGACGTTGAAGTGGTTGAACCAGAAGTCCACCAGCACTTCCTCGAGCTGGGCCGGGCTGGCCAAGGCACGCAGCAGGCGGTTGGCGGCAGCTTGCTGGACCACGGGCCGCACGAGCTCGCGGCGCGCATTTTCCTCGTCCTTCTTGCCCGCAGCCTTGGCTTCGCGATCGAGCTTCTGCGCTTCGCGGAAGCGACCGTAGAGCTGGCCCTGGTCCAGCGTCAGGGTATCCATGGCCTGGAGCCGCTCCGTCAGTGCCTGCGGCAGGGACAGCGACTGCGGATTGAGCTGCTGCTCAAGGAATTGATCGAGCCAGGCACGAGCCCCCATGCTCGCCATGGCCTGAGCGTCGGCCGGGCGTGGCCCGAAGCCCAGGCGGTTGAGCGCATGCAAGGCCCGCTCCTCGTCGTTCAGCGGCGCGCTGGCCGCGAAGGCGCGCGGCAGCTGCGTGGCGAGCAGCGCGGTGCAAAGAAGGTGGCGGCGTTGAATCATGGCGTTAGCTTCCCTCAGGCGCCACGGCAGCGGTATTTCCTGAATGCAAAGATGTGCGCGGCGCTACAACTTCTCACGAATCAGCGCAGCTGCAGCAGCACGCCCCAGTACTGGAGATTCAGATCCGACTTCAGGCAACTGGCATCGTCAGCGCAAGCGGCGGCATTCGGGCCGAAGGGCTTGTCGTGAAGGGCCGACAAATGGCGCGTAGAGAGCATGCCGCGCTCGTCGAGCATGAGCTTGCGCCAAGTGACGCTTTGCTCGACGTTGCCGCCCATGGACTCCATCTTGGCAGCCTTGCGATCGACCTTCACCACCAGATCGCAATGCGATTTGACGCTCCCGTCAAGCGCGCCCATCTGCGCCTGCCAGTCGGCAAAGCTGCGCAGCGGCCTGGCGGCGCGGCCATAGCAGATCAGATCGCCCACGCGCGGCGCGGTCTTGCGCACGTCGCAGGCACGGTAGGCGTAGCCCTCCTTGCCCTCAAGCGCTGGGCGGATGTAGACGGCGTGGGCCGAGGCGAAGTGAAATTGCTCCTCGCTCAGGCCGGCGCGGTCCATCAGGTAGGAGATGAATGCAGCGGACCAGGGCGTGTCCGAGATGGTGGCGCGCACCACGGACTCGCGCAGGACCTCGAGCTCGGCCGGGTCCATGTCGGCGGGCAACTTGGCGAAGATTTCCCGCAGCGTGCTGAGGCGGCTGCGGCCGGCGTTCGCAGAATCGTCGAGGAGGTCGGACGCCCAGCTCACGCGGCGCATGTCCAGCGTGCCAGGCACATGCTTGTCCAGCGTCTCCCAATAGCGCCAGACACGGCGCCATGCGTAGCGGTCGGCGGGCTCGGCGTCGCGCAGCGGCTCCGCCTCCACCTCCACGTTGCCGAATTTCCATAAGCGCCCCTGCGCGTCGATGCGGTGGCCGTTGAACTGCCGGTACTCGCCCATGGCGATGTCGGCCAGGCGCTGGCCGAGCTCGGACGGTGGGCCGGGCTGTTCGCAGCTTTGCGCCTGTGCGCCGCCGAACGCGAGAAGCAGGAGAGAGGCAAGAAGTTTCTTCATATGGCGAGCGGGTCTACGTCGATGGCCCAGCGGATCAGACCCCTGTGCTGGCGCTTGAGCCCATGCAGCTCTGGCAGCCATTGCGCCAGGAGCTGCTGCAGCGCACCGCGATGGCTGGCCTCGACCAGCATCTGCATGCGCTCCACGTCGGCCACGCGCGCCACGCTCATGGGCACGGGCGGGTAGACGAAGACGCGTTCGTCCTCGGCCATGGCGGTGGCGGCGTCATCGAGAAAGGCCTTGGCGGCATCGGCGGTCTTTGCTTCGGCGCGCAGCAGGGCCAGGTGCGAATAGGGCGGCAGGTTGGCGGTCTCGCGCTCCTGCAGCTGGCTCCGGGCAAAGGCCTCGTAGTCGTGCTGCTGCAAGGCCTTGTAGAGCGCGTGCTCGGGGTGCCAGGTCTGCACCCACATCTCGCTGCGGCCAGCCTGGTCGGCATCGCGGCCCGCGCGACCGGCGGCCTGCATCAACAGGGAGAAGAGCCGCTCGGGCGCGCGAAAGTCGCTGCTGAAGAGCGCCGCGTCGGGGTTGACCGCAGCCACCAGGGTAATGCGGCGGAAGTCGTGACCCTTGGTGATCATCTGCGTGCCCACGAGCACGTCCACCTCACCCGCGTGAACGGCGGCCAGTTGCGCTTCGAGCGCACCCTTGTGTCGGGTGGAGTCAGCATCGATGCGGGCCACGCGTGCGCCGGGCAGGGCTTGGGCGAGTTGCTCTTCGAGCTTCTCGGTGCCGCGGCCCAGCGGCGCGATGTCGTGGTTGCCGCAGTTGGGGCAACTCTGTGGCACGCGCTCGGTGAAGCTGCAATGGTGGCAACGCAGCGTGCGGTCGCGCTTGTGGAAGACGCGCCAGGCGCTGCAGTGCGGGCAGTCGCTCTTCCACTGGCATTCGCCGCAGTGGAGCACCGGCGCGTAACCACGGCGGTTCAGGAAGACCAGGCTCTGCTCGCCGCGCGCGAGCCGTGCGCGCAGCGCTTCGAGCAGCGGCTCGGCGATCGCGGTCGTGACGCCGGCCCGGGTTGGCAGCAGCTTCATGTCGAAGAGGCGCACGCGCGGCATGGCGCCGTCGCCGATCCGTGCCGGCAGGCTCAGGCGCAGGTAGCGCCCTTCTTCGGCCCGTTGCCAGCTCTCGATGGAGGGCGTGGCCGAGCCGAGGATGACGGGCAACTTCTCCAGGTGGCCGCGGTAAATGGCCAGATCACGGGCCGAGTAGCGCGCGCCGTCCTGGCTCTTGTAGGAAGGGTCATGCTCCTCGTCGACGACGACAAGACCGAGCTCGGGCATCGAGGCGAACACCGCAAGCCGCGTGCCGAGCACCAGCCGCGCCTGGCCGCTGTGGGCTGTCAGCCAGTTCTTGAGGCGTTGCGCCGGCGTGAGTGCGCTGTGAAGGGCGGCGATGGACACGTCGGCGAACCGCTCGGCAAAGCGCGCTTCGAGTTGCGGCGTGAGGTTGATCTCAGGCACGAGGACGAGCACCTGCCGGCCCTGAGCGAGTGCGTGCTCGGCGGCGCGCAGATAGACCTCGGTCTTGCCCGAGCCGGTCACGCCATGCAGCAGCACGGGTTTGGGCGCCGGGCTTTGTAGGGCCTCGTCGAGTTGGGCAAGCACGGCCGTCTGGGCTGCGCTGAGCTCGGGCTTGACGGCGGCACCGGCTACGGATTTGGCGTGTGACTTGGGCTTTTTCAGCCGTCGGGCCAGCTGCTTGGCATCGAGCTCGCGCAGCTGGGGTGGCAGCGTAGAGAGCGCTAGCTCACCCACGCCACGCTGGTAGTAGCTGGCGGCAAACTCGATCAGCTGCAACCAGCGCGGGTCAAGCGCGGGCAGGCCTTGCAGCGCTCCGATGATGGGCCGCAACTGCTCGGGCGCCGCGCCGCCATCGGGTTCGCCCGGCCACACCACGCCGAGCAGTTCGCGCTTGCCCAGCGGCACGCGCACCAAGCGGCCCGGCTCCAACGGCTCGGAGGCCACGTAGTCCAGCGGCGCGGAAATGCCGCTGTGCTGCGGCGCATCGACGGCGACGCGCACGCGGTGCCCGAGAAGTGGGCTTTCGCTCACCTTGCAAGCCCGACCCGACGCGCCCGCCAGAGGTGTGGATAACTTTGTGGGGAAGTCTTGCACTGCAGCGCTACCACGCCCGCCCGGCCCTTGTGGGCGCTACTCGCGCAAGCGCTGGCCTTATCCGGGTCCCACAGCAAAATCAAGCACTTACGCTTCAACAGGGAAAACACGGAGAGACGCCAATGAAAAAGGACAAGGTGTGTCCCGCTTCGGGATTGGTGGGGATAAGTGGCGGTTATCACACCTCGCGCAAGCGACGTGAGTAGGCATGAACTTCGTCCACAAGCGCTTTCACGGCGTCGGGCGGCGTGAACTGGCTGATGCCATGACCGAGGTTGAAGACATGCCCGCCGCCCGGCGGCCGGCCGAAGGCGTCGAGCACCCGGCGGGCCTCGCTGCGGATTGCCGCTTCGGGCGCGAACAGCACGTTCGGATCGAGATTGCCCTGTAGCGCCACGCGGTCGCCGATCTGGGCGCGAGCTCGGCCCAGATTCATGGTCCAGTCCAGGCCGATCACGTCAGCTCCGCTGTCGGCGATCGCGCCGAGCCACAGGCCGCCGCCCTTGGTGAAGAGGATGCGCGGAATGCCCTGGCCCTCATGCTCGGTCTTCACTTGCGCCAGCACGCGGCGCGAATACGCGAGGCTGAATTCCTGGAACGGCCCGTCGGCCAGCACGCCGCCCCAGGAGTCGAAGACCATGACCGCTTGGGCGCCAGCCTCGATCTGCGTGTTCAGATAGAGCGCCACCGCATCGGCGTTGACCGAGAGGATGCGGTGCATCAGGTCGGGCCGCGCGTACATAAGGCTCTTGACCTGGCGGTAGTCGTCCGAGCCGCCGCCCTCGACCATGTAGCAGGCCAGGGTCCAGGGACTGCCGGAGAAGCCGATCAGGGGCACGCGCCCGTTCAAAGCGCGGCGGATGGACGTAACGGCGTCGAAGACATAACGCAGCTTTTCCATGTCCGGCACGGCCAGCGCGTTCACGGCCGCCTCGTCGCGAACGACCCGTGCGAACTTGGGGCCCTCGCCCATGGCGAAGGACAGGCCCAGGCCCATGGCGTCGGGCACGGTGAGGATGTCGCTGAAGAGGATGGCGGCGTCGAGCGGGTAGCGCTCGAGCGGCTGCAGGGTGACCTCGGTGGCGTAGTCCGTGTTCGTGGCCAGGCCCATGAAGCTGCCGGCCTTCTCGCGCGTGGCGCGGTACTCGGGCAGGTAGCGACCGGCCTGGCGCATCAGCCAGATGGGCGTGTGCTCGGTCGGCTGGCGCAGGCAAGCGCGCAAGAAGTTGTCGTTCAGGAGGGGGGCGAAGGAACTCGAGGACATAGGGGCCGGATTATCGGCCCGCGGCAGGCCCAGACGGCGGTGCCTCAGCCGATGCTCGCGGCCTTTTCCTCCAGCGTCAGGGCCTGCAGGGCCGACCAACTCTCCCCCGGCTTGAGGATCACGGGGCGCATGATGGTGGCAGACTCCACGCAGAGCATGGACTCGTAGCCGTCCGCCGGCATGTCGGGCAAGGTGGCGCAGCGCGCCGCACCCGGGTTCCAGACAACCGTGTCCTCGAAGCCTTGCTGCGCGATCCGCAGGCTCCGCCGGCCATCCTTGAGCAGCAGTTCGCCCTGAACACCCTGGTAGATGCGATCCAGCTCGCCCGATGGCAGCAGCAGCTCCACGCGCTGGCGCTGCTCCTGGCCCGTCACGGAGTCCAGATAGTTCATGCCAGCCAGGCCTTGCAGGCTCGCGTCGTCGATGTGGCTGACGTCGAAGTAGCTGTGCAGCGCGGCGGTGAAGCTGAACTCATCGGCGCCGCGGTTCTCGCAGGCCAGCTCGATCTCCAGCGTGCGACCGGCCACTCGCACGGAGAGCTCGGCCTCGAAGGCATGCGGCCAGATCAGCCGCGTGGCGTCATCGTCGGCCAGACGAAGCACGGCCAGCGCATCGTCTTTGCCTTGTTCTGCCGAAACCAGCTGCCAGGGCCGCGTGCGCGCGAAGCCGTGCTTGGGCAGCGGGCCTCGCGAGGAGAACTGCGGAAAGCAGACCGGCACTCCGCCGCGGATGGCCTGGCCCGCACCGAAACTCGACTTGGGCGACAGGTAGAGCTGCTCGGTGCCGCCGACGGGAATCCAGGACAGGACATGAGCGCCGTGCAGGGCGACGATGGTGCGAGCGCCGTCGGGGGCGGTGAGTTCGAGGGCGTCGAGGCCATGGTGGCGGGTAATGGGGATGGTCGGCATGGCGGGCACCTGGGCTTGAATGTCGAGATTCTAGGAATTGCCCAGGGCCTGAGCGGCCAAGCCGGTAGTGCCACGGCTCGCAATTCCATGTGAAGCCAACAAAAGGAAGGCCCGCAACGCCATGGGCGCCCGGGCCTGCTGGAAGGGCGACAGCACCTTGCGGGGCCGCACCTGCCTAATTACTTGCGGCGGTACTTGCGAATCGCCGCGATCTGCGCAGCCATGGCCGCGAACTCGCCCTGGGCTTTGGCGAAGTCGATGTCGCTCTTTGCGTTGTCCATCGCTTCCTTGGCCGCGTTCTTGGCGGATTCGGCCTTGGCTTCGTCGAGGTCCTTGCCGCGGATGGCAGTGTCAGCCAGCACGGTCACGCCGGTGGGCTGCACTTCCAAGATGCCGCCGGCCACGAAGACGAACTCTTCGCCGCCGTCGACGGTCTCGATGCGCACCGCGCCGGGCTTGATGCGGGTGATCAGCGGGGTGTGCTGGGGCATGATGCCCAGCTCACCCGCCTCGCCCGGCAGGGCCACGAACTTGGCTTCGCCGGAGAAGATCTGCTCTTCGGCGGAGACCACGTCAACATGAAGGGTTGCCATGGTGCTGGCTCCTTACTGCTTCTTGGCCTTTTCGAAGGCCTCGTCGATGGTACCGACCATGTAGAAGGCCTGCTCGGGCAGGTGATCGCATTCGCCAGCCACGATCATCTTGAAGCCGCGGATGGTTTCCTTCAGCGGCACGTACTTGCCGGGCGAGCCCGTGAAGACTTCGGCCACGTGGAAGGGCTGCGACAAGAAGCGCTGGATCTTGCGGGCGCGAGCGACCGAGAGCTTGTCTTCCGGCGACAGTTCGTCCATGCCCAGGATGGCGATGATGTCGCGCAGTTCCTTGTAGCGCTGCAGCACGGCCTGCACGGAGCGGGTCGTGTTGTAGTGCTCTTCGCCAACCACGTTCGGGTCGATCTGGCGCGAGGTCGAGTCGAGCGGGTCCACGGCCGGGTAGATGCCCAGCGAGGCGATGTCACGCGACAGCACGACGGTGGCGTCCAAGTGGGCGAAGGTCGTTGCGGGCGAGGGGTCGGTCAGGTCGTCCGCGGGGACGTACACGGCCTGGATCGAGGTGATCGAGCCGACCTTGGTCGAGGTGATGCGCTCCTGCAGGCGGCCCATTTCCTCGGCCAGCGTCGGCTGGTAGCCCACGGCGGAAGGCATGCGGCCCAGCAGCGCGGACACTTCGGTGCCGGCCAGGGTGTAGCGGTAGATGTTGT
>Ga0213872_10000218_pt1 | contig 50680 bp, 50 predicted proteins | sample VelepicomBERX_R2_FD_160071 | JGI IMG/M metagenome (GOLD analysis project Ga0213872, IMG submission 160071) | Rhizosphere microbial communities from Vellozia epidendroides in rupestrian grasslands, the National Park of Serra do Cipo, Brazil - RX_R2 | ecosystem: Host-associated > Plants > Roots >... | reverse complement strand
CATAAGGCGAGTCGTGATGCTGTCAAGAGCCTGGTCGATGTTCTCACGTGCGACCCGCTCCTCAACGACTTTGATCATGGCGCCGCGCAGCAAGCTATGCATGGCCTGAAATTTTGTTAGTGCCTGCCATAGCAGCTCCGGCGGTAGCTTCTCTATAACACTGACAAATCCAGCAAAATCAGCAAGACTTGGTTGCGCACCGTCTAGCAAGCTTTCAAAACGTTTGGAGTCCATAGATCTATCCCTCGTAAAATTATTACAGCTTCTTAAGCCGCTTCGGCTGTCGACATGCTGTTGGAACATACAGCAGCTGCTGACGTGGATCAACGGTGTTCGCATGCCGCTGCTGCATGCGAAACTCACCTGGTCTGACGCCTCGAACACGGTGGCTCTTGCCCCACACTTGGACTAGCTTGAATGACCGATTATCGAAATCGATAGATCCGTTCAGGGCTGCTGCCCTGCGTTGGCCATCTCGGCGTTGGTTCTCAGTGCTTCCGCTCGATGCCAGAGTTGGCTCGCCTCTTCGGCATGGCCGGCGAGGTTCCCCAGATCCTCCAGCGCCTGACACGTTCGGGCTTCGCCAAGCGAAATGCCGATCGACTCGTGCAGCTCGAGCGTTTGCTCGAACTCCCTCCGCGCTTGATCGATATCGCACAGCATCGCCGCGATACGCCCCAGGTTCCCGTGGACGTTATCCTCAATCCCCTTGAACTGGAGCGCCTTGGCCATCGCCGCCTCCGTATCACGGTCGAACTAGGCGTGCAGGTGGTTGCAAACCATGATCTCGTCGCTGCCGACTTCACGATGCGTAGCTTCATACGATGCTGAGCTGCGCCACTTGGCCTCCTCGAACGATACAAGGCTATTACTGACCACCAATCGAGGCTTCGTTGAATCGCCTGCATATTTCAAGCGCCTGCACTTCTACCTGATCGTGAGTGAAACCGTCCTGTTTCATGCATGGCATATCCAGCACATTTGGATCAAATCAAAGCCTGTCAGGAGATAACCATGCATGAATACTTGGACGACGAACGACCAGAATGGTGTATGAGCGGCGCTGAGGTACAAAGCAAGTTGGCGGCAGCGCGCGTCGACTGGCTGGCCCATGCGTCACGGGACGAAATGGCCGCAGAAATTCTGCGCATGGATCAGGAACACGCGCAGCAAGAGGACCTGCTCGAACCGATCATGATTCGCGCCGGCAACTGGGTGAATAAGCTGGGGGACATTAGTCTAGTGGGCCTCGAGGTACGGCCGCGTGGCACTGATCCATTCAGTTGCATGGCAGCTGCCGTCGAGGCCGTCGAATATCTGACTGCACGAGCCAAGGTCGAGGAGATAGTAGAAGCCGAGATCGCACATGCGGATCCAGGCGTCCTGGCCAGGATCGTCATGCAGCGGCGGCGGGAAGTGAGCGCACGTCCATGGATGCTCAATGGACCGAAGTCGGCATGCGAGCGATATCTCAGGAACGGCTTGTCTGCCCACCGCAACTTGAATTTACCGGTACTGGAAGCTGACTTCGACGCCTGGTCACAGTTTGTCGACAGCTACGATGGTAGTGAAGCGTGTCCACGCATCAGCCACTACCTGGTCGTTGGCTGATTGGCATCAATCGGCACCTTATGCCCACTATGGATATCATCCTGGTGGGCATTTCTTCGTTCTTCCTGAACGCCTTTTGCCGCGAAGATAATGCCGAGCATGTTGTCGTATCGTCCTACTGAAAATGGCTGCGGCCCTGGTACCCGCTGACCATGTCGACACAGACTACTCTTCATCAAAACCTGGAATGGGTAAGTGAATACGTAGGATCGCTGGATCATGCGTAAAGCGATGAGACTGATCCGGCATGGCCCCTTTCGAGGGAATGAGTACTTCCATCCGCTGACTGTTCGATAAAAAGACCCAGTGCCGGCAAACTGCATCAATACGTGAATAGAGTTCGGGGAAGAATGGCTTAAATAGAGGTTTCTCGCTCAGAGGTATCCTCAACCCGGCATAGAGCCGAAGCGCCTCCTCACGTAACTCAGGAGAGGCGATCTCTTCCGATAGAGCACACATCAACACAGTTGCTGCCAGCGAGTGAAAATCGGCCATCGCAAGTAGCCCGCCGGTTACCTCGTTGTCGAATGGTCTCATCCGAGGGAGTTGCTCACCCTCCCGAGCTTCTCGCTCGAACAGCAAGCGGTTGGCGCCAGGTATCGTCCGAAGCCCGCTATCGATTTCATATCGATCTATTCGCTCCCCTCTCAATACACGCCACATCGGGCTTCGGAACAGCGCTGCAGTACCGGGATAAAACTCTTCCGCCTGATCAATCGCATTACGACTTATTCGCTTGTCGTCCGGGACCTTGTCGCCGTCCCGATACTGATCCCATTTTCTGGGTCGTGACACATCGTGAGCGCGCTTGCGCACAAGATCGCCATCAACGGCCATTTCAACCGCATATCCGCTGGTTAGGCCCGACTGCAGGGTGATCGCGTGGAACCATAGCCGCGTCCGCAAGCGATCGACTTGATGGGTCGGGGGCCTACCTCGCGACCTGGGTTTGTCTTCGAGCATTTTGATCTGGAGTACTGAAAATCCGATTTTCGGTTCGGGTTGCGTCCCACGTAACCCACCGCGACACTGCGTGACAGCCACCGAATGGAACGTTCCGCGATGAACCCCAACGCCGCTCTAATTACTGATCATGAGCTACTCATTCGCACGCAGCTGCGCGATGCGTTAGCCCGGCTTCACGGCCCCATTCTTGGAGGTGAGCCATTGGCACAAGCACTCGGGTACCGAAACGGCGCCGCATTGCGTCAGGCTCGTCGACGCGGGCACGTCTCATTGAAGTTCTTCATGCTCCCAAATCGTCGGGGCTGGTATGCGCTGACAGACGACGTCGCAGACTGGTTAGCGCATGCACGGGCCGCTGCAGACGCAGCTACTGAGCGGCAAGACTCAAGTTACTAGGCGGCAATGGATAGCATTCGCACACGCTACACGTCCGCTCAGAATACGACGATGCACATCGCACCACTGAAATTACTTCACACCAACAAGGAGCCATTCATGCAGCCACCGTAAGATTTCGGGGGCCAGAAATGCACAGGGCCCGAGACCTTTGACGAGGTTGTTCGAGCCCTTGGAGCGCATACGTTGCACACGTACCTCCATATTGTGCTGGCGTAGCACGGATGTCAAGCAGGCATCCTGCTAGAGGGGACGGCTTGCCCAAATCGCCCCACAAACCAACGGCTCCCTACATCTGGGCATCCAGGCGCATGGCTACATTGACGCCGGCGCTTACGTAACCAAGCCAATATGGAGTTCGAAATGGCGCAAATTTTCTGCCAGTCCAAGACCTACCGGGATTTCACCTTGTGGGACGTAGCCCTACTCACGGAAGAGCAAGCCTATGAAGAAATGCTCAAGCTGCGTTGGGGCGGCCGGGATACGATCAAATGCCCTCGCTGCTATCACCAGGGGCGTCACTACGCCCGGCCCAAACGCCGTCAATGGCGATGCTCAAAGTGCGATTCAATTTTTAGCCTGACGACAGGCACGCCGTTCGCACACCGCAAGTTGAGTTACAAGAAACTGTATATGCTGATTTTTGAGTTCGTCGCATCCCCCAAAAGCATTGCAGCCAATCAGGTACACGCGCGGCTTGGAGTCACGCTTCGAACCGCATACCAAAATACGGGCAAGCTGCGAGAGGCACTTTGGCTGCGCCGGGATATGACCCCGCTCTCTGGCGTTGTCCATGTTGACTGCGGTTTCTTTGGTGGCAAGCCGAGACGTCCAAGGAGGCGCCAACGCGCTACCGCCAGCATGGTTAACAGCAAGCTCCGCAACAGGAAGGCAAGCATTGTGCCCCCCAATGCCAGGCGATCGATTGAACCTTGGAATGCTGAGAAGCTGAAGAACAGGCGCGCGGTATTGGTCATGCGTGAGATTTCACCGGTGCCTGGAGTAGGCTCCTGGCGAACCCGAGTCGTAATTCTCACTGCTGAAAGTGCCAAGCAGGTATTGCCGGTCATTCGATGGCACGTGGCGCCCCGCACTACGATAATGAGTGACGAAGGCAACGCGTATACAAACCTGCCGGCTTGGTTCAACCATCAGACAGTCAAGCATTCCGAAGAATACTCAACCGATGATGGCGTGAATAACAACGCAGCCGAATGCTTTATGTCTCGACTTAGGAGAAGCGAGTATGGGGTCTTCCATGGCATGCGCCCTCGTTACCTAGCTTTCTACGCGAACGAGGCGGCATGGCGTGACGACAATCGACATGTGTCACTGCGCAATAAATTTGAAGGTCTGATGCGAAAGGTATTTGCATCAGGGATGTCGAAGGCGTGGTGCGGCTACGTACAGGGCAAGCGCCTGCAGGTCGAGTATCTAGGTTGACTCTGTAGTATTTGATTCAGGCACCAAACTCCAGCGCCTTTCCCGACTTCCCCTTGGTGGGACATGGCGCTGGAGCACACCATCACGGGCTAAGTTCTTCAGCCTATACCGCACCGATTCGTACAATTGATGCTTGCTGTCTGGGTCGGTCCAAAGCTGCGGAAATCTCGTCGCGACTTCTTCGAGAATGGCCTTTGAAGGGACGGGATCCGGCATTTTTGCTGCGATGATCTCAAGTAGCGAGCGCGTCAACCATCCACGAGGCAGCTCAAGTCGCTTCGAATGACTTAGCCTGGGTTCGATCAAGGTCTTATCCACGTTGAGCGTGTGCAACGTCAGGACTCGGTCGACTGCGGCTAGGTCGCGTTCTAGCACCTTCAAATCCTTGATCAAACGCATCGCGGTGTCAGTCGCCTGGCGCGCTTTCTTTAACTCGCCGTCGATCCTTGCGCGTTTGTCGATCAACCAAGCCAATGATGGGGGTATGCGGGCTGCCATACCCGTAGTAGACCGGATATGGCAGCCGCTTGCCTAGGGGCAATTGAGGCAAAAGGGCGTTTGGGGTTGGGCGGCCTGCGGCCTTGTCATGAGAAAGATGCAATAACCTACTTGAACTGACGATGGCCCTACGGTTGCATGCGTAGAGATGCCGCTTCCAAAAACAGCGGCTTGTCATAATGCAAACGCCGGCCGTGATTCCACGGCCGGCGTTTGCGTGCAGCGGCTTAGAGATTGTTGCTGGTGCGATCCAGGCTGTTGTTGCCCTGGCTGTTCATCAGGTAGTTGTCCTGCGTCGTTGGGCTCGACGTAGACAGGTAATTGCTGAAGGAGAGGAAGCCCGTGTGGTTCGCATTGCGAACCGACGCGGAGAATGCGGTTGCGAGGCTACGTGGCAACACGCCCAACGCAGCGAGAGTCTGGTTGCTGCTCGTACTGATCGAATACACCGTGCCGCCGCCTAGCCCATCGAAGGTATAGAGGTAGTTGTTGGTCGTGCTATTGAAGCTCATCGGGCTGAGGCCCTGTACCTGATACACAGCAATCAGCGGGGTTTGCGACACCGTTGCGAGCGGCGCACCCGTGGCGGCCGCGGCGGCTTCCCAGGTCTGATACTCGCCGCCCGAGGCAAAGGCGCTGTTCGCCAGTGGAGCCTGGATGGTCGTGCCATTCACACCGACGATCCCCGACTGGGTACCGCTACGTGTGATGGTTGCGGCCTGGCTGTCGGTGGTCTGCGTCCAGGTCGTGTAGTAGACACTGCTGGCCGTCGCCGTGAAGTTGCCGCCATTCTGCGCGACGTTCACAAGCGGGTTCGGGTTGGCCGTGCCTTGTGGCAAGGCGTAGATCGCGAAGTTGTTACCGTTCTCGACCGAGAACACCAGATTGCTGCTTTGATAGGGGAAGGACATCTGCGCGACCCGGCCGGTGAACGTAGCGAGCAGGGTGGGTGCGGCCGAGCCATTTGCGGGGAGCGAGTACAGATTGGTTACCGCGGGCGTCGAGCCGACAGCTGCCGTATTCACAGCGAAATACAGGGTGCTAGGCGATGCGGCCGTCACCATATGCGCATTGGTCGGCGTCCAGCCCGGTACCGTGAACAGCGGCGCCGATATGGTCTGCCCTGCATAGTCGACGTAATAGAGGCTACCGTCGATGACGTAGAGCTGGCCAGTGGGGTAGCCCTGCGTCGTGCCATTGGGCATCAACGTCGCCACGCCGATCGGCGCCGCGAAGCTGCCCAGCGTTACTTGGTTGGCGAAGTTGGCGTCGTACATCACGAGATTGCTGCCCGACTTCAGCACAAAGCCACTGATGGCCCCGTTGGCACTACGCACCACCGTGGTGGGCATGCCCGGCACCGTGGTGGGCGCGACATTGGCAGCGGTCGAGGGGCGAACCATGTGGATGATGTCGCTCGTCGTATTGCACGAGCCGGTAACGCCTGGCAGGCGATAGAAGTAGCGCGTGTTGACCGGGTTGGCCAAGTCACTGACCAGCGACACGCCGAGGTAGTCGGTATTGGCGCCGGGCGAGTTGGTGCCATTCAACGAACAGGTGTCGTCCACCGTAGCCGCATTTTCACTGGAGACTTGGGTGGGGTTGGGGGGCGTCGTGGCGGTCAGGTCTACTACATAAATGTGGCCATCGTTGCCCTTATACATTTCGATGCCGGCGCTCTGGCCCAGGTCGAGACCTGTGATGGGGTCGATGGTGCCGCGGATAAACTGGGTCTTGCCCGCGTAGGTGCCGGTTGGCAGGCCATAGAACGTCGTGCCAAAGCTGTCCGACCAGCCCGCGAATGCGTCCGTCGTGCCGACATAGCTAACGAGGGATGCCGGTGGAGGCGTACCACCACCCGGCGAGCCGCCGCCTCCTTCGCCATCGTCGCTACCCCCTCCGCCGCACGCACTCAGCGTGCTGACCAGGGTGATTCCTCCTATGCACAAGGCAATGTGCTTGATATTCATGTCACGATCCTTTTGATTGGCAATGCATATCGATGCGTTGAATTGGTTACACCATGGGGTGTGCCACTCTATTCGGCGGCAATACGCTTGCTATAACGCGTGCCTTATGCGTTGGATGACCGTGACGGCTGCATGCTCGCAAAACCATACAATTGATACGGAATGACATGGAGCATGAACAGCTGCTGAACGGCTCGCTGCCTGAATCCGCTACCTGTTGGTCCTGCCATGTTGAGCCGATTGTGTGATGGGGTTGTTTCCACCGGCGCGCGCTGTCAACTTCCCCCGCTTGGGAACCAAATCAACGGACTGCAATCGGAGGGCGTGCTGTTGTTGTGGTATGACGCGTAACCGGGTTTGATGAGAATATTGCTCCATCTACAGAGGGTACTGCAGTGGCAAAATGGAAAGCTTGGGCTCTGGGCCCGATGTGCGTGCTGACGCTGGTTTGCATGCTTTGCAGCACCGTGACCCATGCCGACGAGGTGGGTCCGACGACCACGCTGGTCGGGACGTGGACATTGGTAGCGGCGGATGTTCAACACCCGGATGGTTCCCGCGCCAAAGATTATGGTGCGGCGCCAAAAGGCTTGCTGATCGTGGATGCCCTTGGGCATTACTCGCTTCAGATATTCAAGTTGGAGCGCAGCACGTTTGCCTCGGGCGACAAAGGGACAGGGTCGCCCGAAGAGTACAAGGCGGCAGTGATCGGTTCCAGCACGCATTTTGGAACGATCAGCGTTGATCCCGTGGGCAGTGTTTTAACGTTTAACATCCAAGGCGCTTCTTTCCCAAATTGGGAAGGTGCAGTCCAGAAGCGAAGCTACGCGCTTCAAGGTAATGAATTAAGCTATCGCGTGTCGCCGCGACCGAATGGCGATGTACCGATTTCGGTTTGGCGGCGGCTGAATTGAGAGGTCGTGAGTCTGCACCCGATGCGAGACACAGGAAGGTGATACTTGGGGGCAATCAATCACGCGACTTGGTTGCTCGCCGTGGCTCACCGAACCATTTCGATAGGGCCAGACTCGCTTCCTCGTTGTCGGCGGTACGCACACCCGCCCATGCGACAATTCCGTCTGGCCGCACCAAGACGGCCTTCATGCCGAGTCGATCTATGGCGTCGCTCGCGATATAGGTGACCTGTTCTTGCCATTGGCTCGCCAGTACCCCTCGCGATGGGTCGCCTTCGAAATCGAGAAAGAGGCCCTGCCTGTTGCGCAATAGGGTGCCGACTTTCGTGCCATCAGTCAGTTCGAAGTCTGGAACGCTTCTGCCCACAAGCGGATGATTGCCGCCTAGGTCGTAGCGCTGCGATACGCCCCATACACGCTCGGCGAAGTAGGTCGCGCCATCCTGAGTCTCGATGAGATCGCGGAGGATGGTTTCGAGCGCACGAGTACTCTGCGTGGGCCGCATGAGTGCAACTTGCGCACGCGACCAGTCGAGAATGCGCGCCCCTACTGGGTGCCGTTCCTGCTGATAGGTATCGATCAGGCCGGCCGGCCCGTTGCCTCTGATCGTCGCCGCCAGCTTCCAGCCCAGGTTCATCGCATCGCCAATTCCCAGATTGAGACCCTGGCCGCCCAGAGGAGAATGGATGTGTGCCGCGTCACCCGCGAGCAGCACACGCCCTTTGCGATACGAGGTGGCCTGATGGGCTCGGTCCGTCCACGTGGTGGCCAGTCGAAGCCGGGTCAGGGTGATTTCGATACCGCTTACACGACGCAACACCGCCTGGACATGCGCCAAGGTAAGGGGCTGCACGCGGTGCGCGGCGCCACCGTCGAAATCCACCATCGCGAGGGTGCCGGGCTGTGCATAGGTGTACATGCCGGTCGGCGTATAGTGGCGGCCGGCTGGGAGCGCGTCGGGGTCGGGCAGATCGACTTCGAGCGAATAGCCGGTGAACTCGGGATCGGTACCGATGAATTCGAAGGCACCCGCCTTGCGCATCGTGCTGCGGCCACCGTCGCAACAGACAAGCCAACGTCCTTGAAACGACATACCGTGTGCACGAACGGCCACGCCATCGTCGGATGCCTGAAAGTCGTTGGCATGGATGCCGCGTCGGATTTCCCCCCCGAGCGCAATGAGGTGGTCGGCCAGGACCGTTTCCAGTGCCGCTAATGTGACGGCCATGCTGGTACCCGCCGGGCTTGGCAGCCGATACGGCCACTGCGTGGGGTCGACAAGATCGTGATAGAACTGAATGCCAGCGAAATGGCCGGCGGGCCGGCGCGGCTGCGCCGCCCAGTGTGCGGCCATTGCGGATTTGTCGGTGGCACCGTGTTCGCGTTGCGCTTCGATCACCTTATCCAGCAATCCACGACGGTAAAGCGCTTCGAGGGTGGGGGCTGAAAGGCCGCGCATGCCGAACGGCAAGCGCTTCAGGGGCGATTCCGGGGTGTCGGATCGCTCCAGTACGAGCACCGATAGGCCAAACAGGCGCAACTCGCAGGCGAGAAACAGACCGACGGGGCCTGCCCCGACGATCACGATGTCATAGAGATTGGGATGATATGAGTGCATGAACGGCTCCTTTGTCGATGTTCGACCGGAGCGTTCCTCAGATGGAGAGCCGCACGGACGAACGTTCGGACGCCTTGATGGCGCCAGATGTTCGTCGCGGGGATCTCATGCACGAGGCCAAAGACCAGAGCTTTCGTTACCGAAAGGACTTGGGCTTACCAGACCAAGTCTGCCTTTTCCGACGGCTGCTTTTTTACAGGGCGGGATAGCGTTCGTCAAGGCGGCTGCAAGCTGAGACTCATGGGTGGTTTGCGGGCTTTAGTATTCAGGAATATCAACCTGCCCCGCTCGAGTAACCTTCGGACTATTGAGAAGACTTGCTCATACAGCCGCTTACATGGACGCAGAAAAACAAAAAGCCCAGTCGGGATGCGGGCTGTACGCCCATGCTGTTCAAGGCCTGTATAGCAGCCGGTGTCGCACCCAAGTCGGTCGAAAATAGTCTCGTGCGGGAATGTCTTTTCTTGTAAGACGGCCAGCCCAAGTCCAATCAATGTTGCTGCGATTCCTGGCCTGGCTGGCCACGCCTCACTGGGCGGCGTCTAGTGGCCAGCACCGTATTGGGCTAGCGCCAACGCGTCGACCCTCTTCATTCATCGCATGAATACATCGGCAACGGTAGCTACCCGGTTTGACTAAAACCCTGACTGTCTGCGGTGATCTATTGTCCAGACAGCTCTCGCGCGTAACGCGACGGCGGTACGCCTACATGGCGCGTAAAGGCGATGCCGAATGTGCTGGCAGAGCTGTAACCGGTGCGCTCGGCGATGCTGGCAACACTGCCCGCGTTTCGCCGTAGCAGGTCCTTGGCCAGCGCCATACGCCAGGAGAGCAGATATTCCATGGGGGCGATGCCCACGGCGCGGGTGAATCGCTCGAAGAATACGGAACGCGATAGTGCGGCTTCACGTGCCAATTGGGCGATCGTCCAGGGTTTGTCGGGTTGTTCGTGCATGCACCGTATCGCCATGCCTAGGCGCTCGTCGGCGAGCCCACGCGCCAGACCGGACGATGCTGCTATGCCTGCGGTGGATCGCAAGGCTTCGATCAGCAGGACCTCAAGCAGCCGCGTCAGAATAACGTCACGTGCAGGCCGCGCCGTTCGGGATTCTTCCCCGACGAGCTGCACCAGTGTCGCCAATCGTGGCTCGTCGCGGACATGTACGAGTTGGGGTAGGAGCGACACCAGCAAGGTCGCGTCCGGCGAGCCAAAGGCGCAGTAACCCACTAGCAATCGAACGTCGGCGTCGCCCTCTTGGACACCGAGCCGGTATTCACCGCAGGAGAGCCGGGTAGGGCGCGAGTCGGGGCTATCGATGGAAAGCGGTTCGATGCTCGACATGGTGAACTGATAAGCCGATGGTACCAGCACGAAATCACCCGATCGCAGATCGATCGGTGCATGTTTATCAACCGTAAGGCGAGTCGCTCCCGCGAGTAGAACACAGTAGAAAGGACGCCCGGCTTCCGTACGGCGTGCGCGCCAAGCGCCTGCCGCGTTGACGACTTTCGAGAATGCGGCGCTGGGTCGCAGCAGGGTGACGACTTCGGTCAGTGGGTCAACCATATCTGGACGAATGCAAAGATTTTTCGGACTATTGATTGTAGTTAGTCCTGATGTGGGGCGCTATCGTCTCGGCACCGTTCACCCACATCAGGAGCCTGCAATGACTACCTCCACGAAAACCGTTCTGATCACCGGCTGCTCGTCCGGATTCGGCCTTGAGATCGCGCGTTACTTCCTTGAGCGCGACTGGCGGGTTGTGGCGACTATGCGCACGCCGCGAATGGACGTATTGCCCCACGCCGAGCGCCTGCGTGTACTGCCCCTTGACGTCACCGACCCCACCAGCATCCGTCGGGCCGTGGAAGTTGCAGGACCCATCGACGCCCTGGTCAACAATGCGGGAATCGGGATGCTGGGCGCGCTTGAAGGCACCACGATGGAGATTACACGGGAGGTGTTCGAAACGAACACGCTAGGCACGATCGCCATGACCCAGGCTGTACTACCCCAGTTTCGGCAACGCCGGGCCGGCGTCATTGTGAATGTCACGTCGAGCGTGACGCTGAAGCCACTTCCCTTGCTCGCGGTGTACACCGCGAGCAAGGCAGCCGTGAACGCATTTACCGAGTCGCTCGCGCTTGAGCTTCAACCGTTTAATATCCGAGCGCGCCTCGTATTGCCTGGGCGGGCACCCGAAACCCGCTTTGGCGACAACGCCCAATCCCGAATGCAAGGCAGCATCCCAGAGGCCTATACCGCGTTTGCCGGGCCCATCTTCGCCGGGATGCAGCAAACGTCGGAAGTCACCCATTCGATCGACGTGGCTGAAGCGGTGTGGCGTGCGGTAAACGACCCAGCCTGCCCGATTCGACTACCGGCCGGTGCTGATGCGGTAGCTCGGGCCGGGTCTTGTTGACCTAATCATAGCCGCTTGCCTGTTCTGATCGCCCTGCGGCGGGCGATAGGCCCTCTGCCGCAGCCTCAAAGGAAAACACGCTGACACGACGGAGCGCACGCCGGGTTGGCGCTCAATGAGTCAGGTTCAGTCGCTTCCGATATGGGTTGCGCCCGTGTGCCGGCGTGCAAACCAGCACATGGGGCCGCATGATTCACCTCGCAGACGGTGATGTTATGGCCGTAATACGGGGTTCAAAGATAAGGTGGGGCGCCTCCGCCGTACCTCATTACGCCTGTTCGTACCGCCTGGAGCCAAGCATTACTCACTGCTGTGATCAGGCAGCTTCAGGCTCAAGAAGGAGGCGCCCGAGCCATTTGGCCCTGCCACTCGCAGCGCAACCGAATGTCCGACCTTCACCTTCGCTAGGATTTCAACCAACTTCTCGGCTGATTTCACCTCTTCGGTACCGACTCCAATAATGACGGCGCCAGGCCTGAGGCCCGCGTCTTCTGCTGCACCGGAAACGTGCGTCACCAGAACACCACCCTTGATATTGAGCTTTGCCAGTGTTTGAGCGTCCGCATCGCGAACCGCGAGCCCGAACGCGTTCAGCGTCGGCTTGGCCGCGTCGCTGTTCTTGCCATGTCCGCCTGTGTCATCGGAAGCAGCTTCTGTAGTCGTGGGTAGCGCAGCGACCGAGATATCTAGGGTCTTCTCGGCACGGTTGCGCCAGATCACGACCTGTACCTTGCTGCCTGGTTTGGTTTCGCCGACGAGGCGTTGCAGCTCCGTCGAGTCGCCGACATCCTTCCCGTTGAATTTCAAGATGACGTCACCCGCCTGCATGCCCGCCTTTCCTGCTGGGCTGTCGGGTTCCACGCTGCCGACAAGTGCACCGCGCTTGTCGTTCAAGCCAAAGCTCGAAGCGAGATCGTCGTTCAAGTTCTGGACTGCCACGCCAATGCGCCCGCGAACCACTTTGCCCGAAGCGCGCAACTGTTCGACGACGTTCATTGCGTCATCAATCGGAATGGCAAACGACAAGCCCATGTAACCGCCGGATTGGCTATAAATCTGCTGGTTGATGCCGATGACTTCGCCGCGCACATTGAACAGCGGACCGCCGGAATTGCCTGGATTCACTGCGGCGTCAGTCTGGATTTTGGGGACAATATTGTCTTCGCCGGGCAGATTCCGTCCCTTGGCGCTGACAATGCCTGCGGTGACTGTATTCTCGAGCCCGAACGGTGAGCCGATGGCAATGCACCACTCGCCTACCTTGGTCTGCGAGCTTGATCCGATGTCCACAACAGGCAGGTTTTTGGCATCGATCTTTATCAGCGCAACATCCGATCGCTCGTCGGCGCCAATCACCTTGGCCTTGAATTCACGCTTGTTATTCAGCTTGACCACGATCTCGTCCGCCCCCGCAATGACATGACGATTGGTCAAGATATAGCCGTCGCGATCAATGATGAATCCCGAACCCAGTGAGCTGCGCTTCTCATCATGAGGTTGCAAATTCTGGCGGGGTACCGGGAATCCGAATTGGCGGAAAATCTCGTAAGGATCGCTGCCTCCGAGCTGAACCGGTTCACGATGGATCGTCTGCGTTGTGCTGATATTGACGACTGCTTTACCTTCCTTTTCGACAAGCGCAGTAAAGTCCGGCAGCCCAGTCACCAGGGAGGTAGACGTAGCGGCGGATGCAGTCGGTGCAATCGTTGGACTCTTCGCGGTGTCGCCGCCGCCTGCCGCCTGGGTACAGGCGGAAAGGGACATAGCCAGCAGCGCTGTGGTCAAAAGATTGCATTTCATCAGATTGCTCCTTTCATTTTGTGAGTGAGAGAAATGTGGTCTCCGGCTGAAATAGAAAGCCACGCTATTAAGACGCGTGGCCCCCGTGGCGAGCAGGTCGGCCCGCAATGCGGAACGGACCGACCTGGGCGCAGCCGAGAGTGCTTGTGTTACCAGTTACGCCGATAATCTGCGTTCGGCCTAGTGTGCCGCTCTCACTTCGATACGGCGTGCATTGCTCTGAGTGGTCTTGGGTAGCTCGATCCGCAGGACACCGTCCTCGTAGGCGGCTTCAGCGCGCTCAAAGCTGACCGGCACCGGTAGCGGCACCATGCGTTGGAAGCTGCCGTAGGCGCATTCAAGGATGCGATAGCGGTTTTCAGTGCCCGTGTGCGCGAACCGTTTTGCACCGGAGACGGTCAGCATGTTTCCCTGTACGGTGTACGAGATGTCGTCCTTCGCCATCCCGGGCGCCTCCACGCGTACGACGATCCTCTGCGTGTCGTCAAACACGTCTACTGCGAGATAGGCCCAAGACGCGACGGGCAGGCGAGTGCCGTCCGATTGTTTGGGTACGGCATCCCGGGCGTCCGGCATGTAATGCGTCAGCGCACCCCCCGCCCGCTCGCGTAGCTTGGTCCAACCGTCCGATAAGGAAGTCCAGAACTGGTCCAGCTTTGGCTTCCAGTCTTGAACAAAACTCATGGCAAGCCCTCCCTTCAGCCGAGTTGAATCGCGATCCGCTTGGGTTGTGCATGCGCCAGCTTTGGGATTCTGAGCTTCAGGACGCCGTCCTTGAGTACTGCGTCGATGTGCTCGGCATCGAGCTCGCGGCTCAACTCAAAGGTGTGGCGGTAGCGCGGTACACGCACTTCTGCATAGATCGACTCGAGATCATTCGGCAGTGTCGTCGCGACCGTTGCCTCAAGCGTCAGGTTGTTTCCTTCCACCTTCAGCTCCAGGGATTCAGGGTTGGCGCCAGGAACGTCGGCTAGCAACGTAATACCGGTCGCGTCTTCAAAAACGTCAATCCTTGGCTGGATGGCAGGCGTGTCGCTACCAGCGACTGTAGCCAATTGCTTATCGCTCATGATCGGGTCCTCCGGTTTTTCGTCAACTCAGACGATGGAAATTCGCTTTGGCTGCGCGGCGGCAGTGCGCTTGAGACTGATAGTGAGCACGCCATCGCGATAAGTTGCTTTCACTTGCTCCGCGTCGACGTCTTCGGGAACAGTGATTGCGCGCCGGAATTTGCCGTGAAATCGCTGGCGCCGGAAAACGCTCAGCTTTTCGGTCTCGACCGGCACGTCATCGACGCGCTCGCCTGAGATCGTCAGGACGCCTTTGTCGAGCACTACGTCGACCTTGGCCGGGTCGACGCCGGGCGCAAATACGAAGACCTCTGTGCTGCTTGGCGTGGTGCCGATATTGATGGGCGGAAACGCGCCCGTTGCGGATGCACGTATGCCCTGTGCTGAGCCCGGTTGTCCAAACAGGGCTTCGAGTTCCCTGCTCACCCGTTCCAGCTCTCCGACGATTCCGCCGGGAAAGTTCATGGATGTTCCATACATGATGTCACTCCTTTCCAAGAAGAAAAGTCCCGAGGGGGAAAAGGCCGAAAATAGGGGCGCCGTGTTGGGTTTCAAGAGCCAATTTGCAACCTTGTAATCGTTCCTGGCCGGTGCAGTTTTTGGCATTGAAACTGCAGATGGGTAACTGTGCGTGGCGCCCGTCATGGAGATACTGAGTCGAACTCTTGGGCACACAAAAAGAGGGCTGCCTTCCGGGCTAAGCGCTTGCACGCAGCGCAATCAGCACATCCTGCTCTGGATGCCTCTTCTCGTTATCATTGAAAGGGGAGGGATTGAAAGGGGTGGGGCGCGGATTGCGAGGAAGGTTCCTTGGATCGGAGCCACGGGTAGCGAAGTAAAATCGCGTGCGTAGGAGGTAGACCCAGACTCTTGGGTCGTCTGTAGGCCTCAGCGCTCAGGAGTTTGACCCCGCCCCGGTCGAGTCACGGTAAGTCGGTTGAGTAAATTTGCTTACACAGCTGCTTACATGGACGCTGAAAAACAAAAAGCCCAGTCGGCTGACTGGGCTAGATGCGTGTACGAATGGGGTGGATGATGGGACTCGAACCCACGACAACAGGAATCACAATCCTGGACTCTACCAACTGAGCTACATCCACCGCCGTTAAACGGTTTGCCGTTTCCACTGGGGGAGTTGGCGCACCCGACAGGAATCGAACCTGTAACCTACGGCTTAGAAGGCCGTTGCTCTATCCGGTTGAGCTACGGGCGCTTGGGCCACATCGGTACGACTGACTGCGGGCAAAAAAATTGGTCGGCGTGGTGGGATTCGAACTCACGACCACCTGGTCCCAAACCAGGTGCGCTACCAGACTGCGCTACACGCCGAAGAGGCGAGAATATAAGCGGAGGAGAAAGACATGTCAAGCGGGGCTTTGGATCAGACGCAAAAAATGAGAGAATTCAGTCCTTTGTTACAAGACGGAGTATAAGCCTATGACTGCGCAGATCCTTGATGGGAAACTGATTTCCGAAGAATTGATCGGTGAAGTGCGGGCCAAGGTGGATGCCCGCGTGGCGCAGGGGCGCCGTGCGCCTGCGCTGGCTGTGGTGCTGGTGGGAGAAGACCCAGCGTCGGCTGTGTACGTACGCAATAAGAAAAAAGCCTGCGAGCGCGCGGGCTTTCGTTCGCTCTCTTACGAATTGCCCGCTGACCTGACCGAGGCGGATCTGCTTGAGCTGGTCAAGAAGCTCAATGAAGACCCGGACGTTGACGGCATTCTGGTGCAGTTGCCGTTGCCCAAGCATATCGATGCCGAACTTGTGATCGAAACCATTAATCCGCTCAAGGATGTGGATGGCTTTCATCCATATAACTTTGGCCGCCTGGCATTGAAGATGCCGCTGCTGCGCCCGTGCACCCCGCATGGCGTGATGGTGATGCTGGAAAAAACCGGGCTGGATCTCGTCGGCAAGGATGCCGTGGTAATCGGTGCGTCGAATATCGTTGGCCGCCCGGCTGCGCTGGAGCTTCTATTGGCGCGCGCAACCGTCACGGTTTGCCATAGCAAGACGCGTGACCTTGCGGCCAAGGTCGCCGCGGCCGATATCGTCGTGGCGGGCGTCGGGATTCCGAATTTTGTGAAGGGCGAGTGGATCAAGCCCGGCGCGGTGGTGATCGACGTGGGCATCAACCGTATGCCGGACGGCAAGCTCTGCGGCGACGTGGAATACGCGCCAGCGGCCGAGCGTGCATCGTGGATCACCCCGGTGCCGGGTGGCGTAGGGCCGATGACCATCGCCATGCTGATGCGCAATACCTACGACGCCTGCGTCAATCTGAATCCTTGAGCGAGGTTGCCCCAATGCTGTATCCCTTGGTACGACCGCTGCTGTTTGCCTTTGAGCCGGAAACGGCGCACAAGCTGACTTTTACCGGCCTTGAGGCATTGCACTCGATGGGCTTTGCAACCGTGCTGGGCAGTCGTGAGGCGAGCAGGCCCGTCGAGGTGATGGGCTTGACCTTCCCTAACCCGGTCGGCCTCGCGGCCGGGCTCGATAAAAACGGTGACCACATCGATGCGCTGGCTGATCTCGGTTTCGGTTTTATCGAGATCGGCACGGTGACGCCCCGCCCGCAGCCAGGTAACCCGCAGCCGCGTATGTTCCGCTTGCCGGGTGCAAAAGGCATCATCAACCGCATGGGCTTCAATAACGGCGGTCTGGATACGCTGATCCGCAATGTCGAAGCCAGCCAGTATCGCGGTGTACTGGGTATCAATATCGGCAAGAACTTCGATACGCCGATCGAGAAGGCCAATGACGACTATCTGGCTTGCCTGACCGCGGTGTACCCGTACGCCAGCTATATCACCGTCAATATTTCATCGCCGAACACCAAAAACCTGCGCCAGCTGCAGCAATCGAGCGAGCTGGAGCGGCTCTTGTCGGCGCTGAAGGACGAGCAGGCGCGCCTGACGGTGCGGCACGGCCGCTATGCGCCGCTGGCGCTGAAGATTGCGCCGGACCTGGAAGCGGACCAAGTGATGGAGATTGCTCGCCTCTTGGTCGAGTATCGATTCGACGGCGTGATCGCCACCAACACCACGCTCTCACGCGTAGGGGTGGAAGGCATGCGGCACGGCAACGAGACCGGCGGCTTGTCGGGCGCACCGGTGCGGCAGAAATCGACCGCGGTCGTGCGTGCCTTGGCGTCGGCGCTGGGCGGCAAGGTGCCAATCATTGGCGTCGGCGGGATTCTGGAAGGCGCGCATGCAGCGGAGAAGATCGACGCCGGTGCATCACTGGTGCAGGTCTATAGTGGCCTGATCTACCGTGGGCCGGGCTTGGTGGCGGAGTGCATTCGCGCCATCCGCGAAACGCGTAAGTGAGTCAGTCGGCACCGTTACAAGACGTGAAGCGTTTGGTACGCAACGGGCAATTCTGGCTGGACGTGCTGGTGAGCGCAGTGTTGCCCTGGTTGGTCTATCAATGGGCGGCAACGCGATTTGGCGAGGCGAGGGCGCTGTGGTATTCCGCCCTGCCGCCTGCCTGCATGGCGGTATTGGAGCTGATCATCCAGCGTCGCGTGGATGTGATCAGTGGCCTGTCGCTGGCGGGGATCGGGGTGTCGTTGGTGATCGATGGCGTGGGCGGCGATGCGCGAATGATCCTGGTGCGCGAGTCGCTGGTGACGGGCGGTCTGGGGGGGATCGGGCTGTCGTCCTTGCTATGGCCTCGGCCGGCGATGTTTCATTTGGCGCGTGCTGGCATCACACGCGGTAACCCTGGCCGCGAACTGGAATTTGAGGCGAACTGGGGCGTGCCCGCGTTCCGGCGCGCCATGTGGGTGTTGACGGGTGTCTGGTCGGGAGGTTTGGTGGCTGAGGCGGTGGTGCGCCTCGTGCTGGTCTGGCGTATGCCGCCAGGCGAATTCCTGGCGGTGTCGCCTTTTCTGCAATACGGCACCATGGCGCTGTTGTTTGGCTGGACTGTCTGGTACCAGCGCATGCGCCGACCGGGTGATCTGTAGGTTTTGAATTCATGACTCAAGCGCACCATTCCCCTTCTGCAAAAGACTTGCCGTTCGATACCGAACTCGCGGCGCGCATTGACGCAGCCTTGCCGCAGACCCAATGCAAGCAATGCGAATACCCGGATTGCCGTGGCTATGCCGAGGCGCTGGCGGCCGGCAAGGCTGAGATCAACCAGTGCCCGCCCGGCGGTGATGCGGGCATCGTGCGCCTCGCTGCATTGACCGGGCGCGTAGTGATTCCGCTGAATCCACGCCACGGCATTGAAAAGCCATTCGCGGTGGCGGTCATCGACGAGGCCGTGTGCATCGGCTGTACCCTGTGTATTCAGGCCTGTCCAGTTGACGCCATTGTGGGGGCGGCCAAGCTGATGCACACGGTACTGGCCGACGAGTGTACGGGCTGCGAACTCTGCATCGCGCCTTGTCCGGTGGACTGTATTGATATGCTGCCCGCGACCCTGCCCGGCGCATTGCCGAGCGGAGAGGCCCGCGCCGACCTGTGGCGCCGACGCCATCAATTTCATCTGTTTCGCGTGAAGCGCGAAAAAGGTGAGCGCGCGGATCGACTTGCAGCCAAGGCAGTCGCAAAATTAAACGATCCGCATTTTCAGAGTGCAGACAAGCAGGCGAAGATTCGGGCTGCACTGGACCGGGCGGCCCAACGGGCGGCGCCAGAAGCCGATACGGCTGCAGTGAGCAACCCGGCCGTTGATACCGCGGCGCGACGCAGAGCCAAGATCGAAGAGGCGATGGCCAAGGCGGCTGCCCTGCGGGCCACGCCTCGCGCGGGAGAAGATGATGGGCTTAAATAGAGTCTTGCTCTATGTGGGTGTGGTGCTCTTCGGCTACATGCTGTTTAAGGGCAAGGTGTTGTGGGCTGTGATACTGATGATAGCGGCGCTGATCAACGGCGTTTGGCGCTTGCATCGCTATATGCAGGATGCGCGTGAGCGCGAAGCGCGGCAGTGGGGCAAGATTGACCTGGATGCATCCAAGCGCGACAAGCATTGAGCGTCCAGAGGGGTTGATATCCATTCGGAACCGATGGGCAAGGCATGAAACTCAATACGCGTGTGCATGGCCGCATACACTACAACAGCTGGGTGAAGGTGATTCCCAAGACGGGTAGTGGTGTGTTGGGGAATATTGAGGACATCTCGATTTCCGGCATTGGGGTAGAGAACGACAAGCCGGTATCCACGGGTGACGATTGCCATGTGTACTTCATGCTGCCCTTCAATAATACCGAGCATATCGTGCAAGCACGCTGTCGCATCGCGAGCTGTCATCTCTCTCCCGAAAGCGGTCGTTACCATGTGGGGCTCGCATTTCTGGAGTTCATCTCAGACCCGCGTGGCACGGTAGAATTGATCGAGAGTTTTGTCCGATACATCGAACAGGCAGGTCAGGCAGGTCAATGAATCCATCTACCCGTCGCATCTTCTTCGAGCGACTGCGTGAGCAGAACCCCCACCCTAAGACAGAATTGAACTACAGCACGCCATTTGAGCTGTTGATCGCCGTGGTGCTGTCTGCGCAGGCGACCGATGTTGGTGTGAACAAGGCAACCGCGCGGCTGTACCCCGTGGCCAATACGCCCTCGGCCATTTTTGCGCTTGGGCAGGCAGGGCTTGAAAGCTATATCCAGACCATCGGGCTCTACCGCAGCAAAGCCAAGCACGTGATCGCGCTCTGCCAGATGCTGATGGAACACCACGATGGCGAAGTGCCGCAAACCCGTGAAGCGCTTGAGGCGCTACCGGGCGTGGGGCGAAAGACGGCCAATGTGGTGCTGAACACCGCATTTGGCCAACCGACAATGGCTGTCGATACGCATATCTTCCGGGTATCGAACCGCACCGGTCTTGCGCCCGGCAAAGACGTGCGCGCGGTGGAAGACCGGCTTGTGAAGGTGATCCCGGCTGAATTTATGCAAGATGCGCACCATTGGCTGATTCTGCATGGTCGCTATATCTGCAAGGCGCGCAAGCCCGAATGCGGACAGTGCGTGGTGCGCGACGTTTGTGATTACCGGGCCAAGAATATCTGACGTAGGTGGTGGGTAGCTGAGCCCGCATCATTCAGGATGACCGATGCAAGCGACGACAATGACACTGACGCGAGATGGCTGGGTCGAGCAGGCGGTGCGGATTCCGTCGCCTAATTGCGATGACCGGCCGGAAGGCATGGCGATCGAGATGGTCGTGATCCATTCGATCTCGCTACCGCCGGGGCAGTTTGACGGCGATGGTGTGGCGCGGCTGTTTACCAACACCTGCGACCCTGCTGCCCATCCTGTTTTTGAGGCCTTGCAGCACGTGCGCGTCTCAGCGCATTTCTTTATCCGGCGCGATGGTCAGTTGATCCAGTTCGTGCCCATCTATCGTCGGGCATGGCATGCCGGCCTGTCTCAGTGGGAAGGGCGCGAGCGCTGTAACGATTTCTCGGTCGGCATCGAGCTTGAGGGAGGCGATGATTGGCCGTATGAGGCGGTGCAGTATGCGGTGCTGAACACCTTGCTGGCCCTGTTGCGAACGGCGCTCCCCATCGTGCATCTGGTTGGGCATAACGAGATCGCGCCTGAGCGCAAGACCGACCCCGGCCCCTTCTTCGAATGGCAGCGTATCGGCCGGCGCTAAAGCACATCTCGGTGCGACACTTTCCGCATATCCACGTGTGCAATGCGGCGATATAATCCGCGGCCAACTTTGCATTACGTAACGAAGGGTGAATAGATGAGCCAGCAAAACGGGGCGAAGAAACCCCTGATGGGCCTGGCGCTGGGTGCGATCGGCGTGGTTTACGGCGATATTGGTACCAGCCCGCTCTACGCGTTGAACGAATGCTTCGATCCGAAGTACGGGCTGGCGGTAAACGCCGAGTCGGTATTCGGTATCATGTCCATGCTGTTCTGGGCGCTCGCGATCGTGGTGTCGCTGAAGTACGTCTATTTCATCCTTCGTGCCGACAATCGCGGCGAGGGCGGCATTCTGGCGCTGATGGCGTTGGCGACCCGTACGCAGCACCGGCAGCGTGGTCAGTTTTCCATCTTCATTCTGCTCGGTATTTTCGGCGCCTCCTTGTTCTATGGTGACGGGATGATCACGCCGGCCATTTCAGTGCTCGGTGCGGTCGAAGGGCTGAAAGTTGCCGAACCTGGGTTGGCCAACTGGGTGGTGCCGATCTCGATTTCGGTGCTGGTGATCCTCTTCATGATGCAATCCCACGGCACGGGCACGGTCGGCAAGCTGTTCGCCCCGGTCATGGTGGTTTGGTTCTTGGTGCTGGCCGTGCTTGGGGTCATCAATATCGTCAAAGCACCACAGGTGTTTGCGGCGCTGTCGCCGCTCTATGCCATCAAGCTGGTGATGGCGCATCCCTGGATTGCCTTCCTGGAACTCGGCGCCATCGTGCTGGCGTTGACTGGGGCGGAGGCGATTTATGCTGACATGGGCCACTTTGGCCGCGACCCGATCCGCGCGGGCTGGTTCGCGCTGGTATGGCCTTCGCTGATCCTCAATTATTTCGGTCAGGGCGCCTTGATCCTGACCAATAAAGACGCGGCGGCGAACCCACTCTTCATGATGGCGCCGAGCTGGGCCAGTTTCCCGATGGTGATCCTGGCGACCATCGCGGCGGTGATTGCCTCGCAGGCCGTGATTTCCGGTGCGTATTCGATGACCTGGCAGGCGATCCAACTGGGTTACTGCCCTCGCATGAATATTCGCCATACCTCAGAGCAAGAGCGTGGCCAGATCTATATCGCTGGCATCAATTGGGCCTTGTTGTTTGCGGTGATCGTATTGGTGCTGGGCTTCAAGTCTTCCGCTGCGCTCGGCTCGGCTTACGGTATTGCCGTGACCTTGACCATGGTGATCACGACGACGCTGGCCTTTGTGGTGATGGGCAAGCGCGAAGGCTGGAAGCGTTGGGCGACCTATGCACTGCTATGCGGCTTCCTGGTGGTGGATGTCTTCCTCTTTGGGGCAAACGCCATGAAGCTGATGGATGGTGGTTGGGTGCCGCTCTTGGTGGCGGCCGTGTCGCTCTTCGTGATGACGACCTGGAAGCGTGGCCGTCGTCTTCTGTATCACCGCCTGCACGATGGCGAGCTGCCCGTTGATATGTTCGTCGAGTCGATCGAAGCCAATCCGCCGATCCGCGTGGAGGGGACTGCAGTCTTCATGACCGGGAATGCCGAGACCGTGCCGCATGCGCTCTTGCATAACCTGAAGCACAACAAGGTGTTGCATGAGCAGGTGGTGCTGCTGACCGTACACGCGTCCGATATCCCCTATGAGGCGGAAGAGGACCGTTTGAAGGTCACTCAGTTGAGCAAGACCTTCTGGCAGGTCACGGCGGTCTATGGCTTCAAGGAAGAACCGTCGGTGCCGGAAGTCATGGAACTGCTACAAAAGCGCCACGAGTTCGACATCGACATGATGAACACCAGCTTCTTCCTCTCCAAGGAAAGCATCATCCAGTGCCGCGAGCCGGAGCTTTCCTGGCTGCGCCGCACGGTGTTCGGGCTGATGCAGCGCAACGCCGCTCGGCCGACCGACTTCTTCAAGATCCCCCCCAACCGCGTGGTGGAGATGGGTACGCAGGTCGAGCTATAACGCTGTACAGTCGGCCATTCCGCGTGACGTGAATGGCCGGTTGCTGCCGGGTAGTAATGATGTAACGCGTGGCCGCTATACTTTGGCGGTTTGGCTATGTGGCAATTCTCGGCACCTGTGCCGCGACCATCGCTCGGGAAACGATCCATGTTCCAGTTCAATAGACCCGGCCTGATTGACCGGTCCTCGGCCGATCAAGCGCCCAATCGCTGGGATTGGGCCCTGCTGCCCCTGATTCTCGGCATCGTGCTGGCGATTGCGTTGGCGGCATCGGGCATGGCGCGACCCTTTTCGATTGGCTCACCGACCGAGATTTCGCTGTCGCCCACTTACCTGCCGTATTACCTGGCGCGAACCACGCTGCGCATGTTGATTGCGATGGCGTGTTCGCTGCTGTTCACCTTTGGTTTTGCCTACGTTGCATCCAAATACCGGGCGGCTGAAAAGATCATGCTGCCGACGCTCGATATTCTACAGTCGCTGCCGATCCTGGGTTTTCAGGCGATTGCGGTAGCGCCGTTCATTGCGCTATTCCCGGGTAACCTCTTGGGTGTGGAGTGCGCAGCTATCTTCGCCATCTTCACCTCGCAAGCCTGGAATATGGCCTTCAGCCTGCACCAGTCGCTGCGTACGGTGCCAAGTGAGCTTGCCGAAGCCGCGCGCATCTTCCGTCTCTCCGGCTGGCAGCGTTTTTGGCGGCTGGAGCTGCCCTATGGCATGCCGGGCCTGTTGTGGAACATGATGATGTCCATGTCGGGCGGCTGGTTCTTCATCGTGGCGGCCGAGGCCATCTCGGTGGCCAACCAGGATATCAAGCTGCCGGGCATCGGTTCCTACATCGCCGTGGCGATCGAGCAGACCAATATCCCGGCCATGGGCTGGGCAATCCTCGCGATGGTGTGCGGCATCCTCTTGTACGACCAGTTGATGTTCCGTCCCTTGCTGGCTTGGGCCGACAAGTTCCGCTTTGAAGAAAGCCAGAGCGATACCGCGCAGCAATCGTGGATGCTCGACTGGCTGCGCCGCAGCAATTGGGTGAATCGCTTCACCGAATCGATGTGGCAGCAAGGCGAGCGCTCGCTGAGCTGGTTCCGCCGCAATTACGACGGCACCTCGATCCGCGCGCGGCAAAAGCCGATGGACCCACGCATTGAACGCGCGTGGGATGCGATTATCGCCGCTGCGGTGATGATCGCTGTCTGGCAGTTGATTCGTTTCATCCACAGCGAAGTGGGCTGGGCCGAAGTAGGCCATGTGTTCTCGCTGGGCCTGGCGACGCTGACCCGCGTCTTGTTGCTGATGGTTGCGGCGTCGCTTTTCTGGGTGCCGATCTCCGTCTGGGTGGGCTTGCGGCCGCAATGGGCACAGCGCGTGCAAGCCTGGGCGCAACTGGTGGCGGCTTTCCCGGCCAACCTCGTCTTCCCCGCCGCTGCGATCCTGATCCTACGCTGGCACCTGAACCCGAATATCTGGCTGAGCCCGCTGATCGTCTTCGGCACACAGTGGTACATCGTGTTCAACGTGGTGGGCGGTGCGTCGACCATTCCAACCGAATTGCGCTATGTGGCCGACAATTTCGGGCTCAAGGGCTGGTTGCGCTGGAAGCGTTACCTGTTGCCTGCGGTGTTCCCGAGCTTCGTGACCGGCATGATCACCGCCAGCGGCGGTAGCTGGAACGCCAGTATCGTGGCAGAGCTCGTTACTTGGGGCGACACCAAGCTGCAAGCCTACGGCGTGGGTGCCTATATCGCCGACATGACGGCCAAGGGCGACTTTCCGCGGATTGCGCTGGGCATGTCGGTCATGAGCTTGTTCGTGATCGTGATGAATCGATTCGTGTGGCACCGTCTCTATCGCCGCGCCGAAGAATGGGCGCGCTGAGCGCAGTGGGAGAAAAAGCAATGACAACTGAAGCCCTGATCGAACTCAAAGGGGTAGACAAGAACTTCCGCACTGCCGACGGCACCGAGCTGACGGTGTTGCAGGGCGTGGATTTCACGCTGAGCGACGGCGAGATCGTGGTGCTGCTGGGCAAGTCCGGCTCCGGTAAATCCACGCTGCTGCGGATCATGGCGGGCCTCTTGCAGGCCAATGGCGGCCAGGTGCACTACCGTGGTCACCCGCTGTATGGCCCGGCCAAGGGCATTGCCATGGTGTTTCAGTCATTCGCCTTGTTTCCATGGCTCACGGTGCGCCAAAACGTGGCGCTCGGTCTTGAAGCGCAAGGTGTGCCGGAAGAGGAGCGCGAAAAGCGCGCCGAGGACATGCTGGACCTGATCGGCCTCGGCGGTTTCGGCGGCGCCTTGCCGCGCGAATTGTCGGGCGGTATGCGCCAGCGCGTGGGCATTGCTCGTGCGCTGACGGTGAATCCAGACGTGCTACTGATGGACGAAGCCTTTTCGGCGCTCGACGTGTTGACCGGTGAAACGCTGCGCGACGACATGCTGGAGTTGTGGGACGAGGATCGCATCCCCACCAAGGGCATCCTGATCGTGTCGCACAATATCGAAGAAGCAGTCATGATGGCCGATCGCATCCTGATCTTGTCGAGCGACCCGGGCCGTATCCGCACCGAGATCAAGATCGACCTGCCGCGCCCGCGCGATGTCGATTCGCCGGAAGTGCGCGCGCTGATCGACGAAGTGTACGGCCAGATGACCATGCGCCCGGTGCAGGAAGCGGCCGCCGCCGGCGTACCGGCCCATGCACATTTGGGCTATCGCCTGCCGGAAACCGATATCACGCGCATGGAAGCGATTCTGGACCTGCTGGCTGAGGCGCCCTTCGAAGGCCGCGCCGACTTGCCGCAGCTGGCTGAAGAGGCGGAACTGTCGGACGAAGAGCTGTTCCCCACTTACGAAGCACTGGGCCTGTTGGAACTTGCCCAAGTCGAAAAGGGCGACATTACCCTCACGCCACTGGGCCGCCGCTACGTGGAATCCGATCAGACGCTGAAGCAGCAACTGTTTGGCCAGCAACTGGTGAGCCATGTGCCGCTGGCGGCGCATATCCGCCACAGCCTGGAGCAGGAGCCAAGCGGCGCTCTGCCGGAAAAGCGCTTCCTTGACCTCTTGGAAGAGTTCCTCAAGGCGGACGAAGCCGAGCATGTCTTGCGCGTGGCGGTGGAGTGGGGCCGCTACGGCGAAGTATACGAATACGACTACCACACGGGTCGTCTGCATCTGCCGGAAGGTAAGGGCGGCGATACGACGGAGCAGGATTAAGTACTGTGTGAATGCTGTAGCAGGGCATGCATCAAAAGAAAACGGCCCTTGCGGGCCGTTTTCTTATCCGCCGTTGAGAGCGGCTAGGCGAGCAACGCCAGCAGCTTGTCGAATGCGTCCTCAAACAGCTTGAGCCCCTCTACCTGCAGTTGCTCGGCAACCGCGTCGAGGTCGATGCCGGCTGCGTGTATCGTGGCGCAAAGGGTGTCGGCAACGCTTTCTTCGTGCGATAAGGTCATCTCGACCCGCCCATGATCGCGGAAGGCGGCGAGCGTTGCGTCGGGCAATGTGTTGACCGTATCGCGACCAATCAGGTTGTCGACATACATCACGTCGGAGTAGGCCGGGTTCTTGGTGCCGGTGCTGGCCCACAAGAGGCGCTGCAGATTGCCCCCTGCTGCGCGCAGGTCGGCGCACTCAGCGCTTTCCCAGCGCTGCATCCAGCGGGCGTAAGTGGCGTGCGCGACCGCGAGGGCGGCTTTGCCGCGGAAGTTCAGCGCATCGCCGCCGATCTCGTCGAGTTGGCGGTCGACCAGGGTATCGATGCGCGACAGGAAGAGACTGGCGACGCTGCGGACGTGCGCGAGATTGCCCCCGGCAGCGAGGCGTTGGCGCAGCCCGGCGACATAGGCGTCGAATACCGCATCGCACTGTTTCTGGCCAAATAGCAGGGTGACATTTACATTGATGCCCGCTGCAATTGCTGCGGTAAATGCAGGCAGGCTCTCTGGCGTCGCCGGAATCTTGATCATCGCATTGGGCCGAGCGATGGCGGCCCAAAGCCGCTGCGCCGCCGCCAGCGTACCGGCCGAGTCACGCGACAGCCAAGGTGAGACTTCAAGACTGACGTAGCCATCGAGCCCCTGGGATTCGCGATAGCTGTCGGCAAACAGGTCGCACGCCGCTTGTACGTCGGGGATGGCAAGGGCCTCGAAGCGCTGTTCGGCGGTGAGCGATTGGCTGCGTAGCCGCGCGAGGTCGTCGGCATAGCCTGCGCCGCTGGAAATCGATCGCTGAAAAATTGCGGGGTTCGAGGTTACGCCCGCCAAGCCGTCATGCGTGATCAGCTGAGCGAGCGGGCCGGCGAGCAATTCACGGGAGAGATTGTCGAGCCAGATGCGCTGGCCCAGTGACTTCACGGCGGTAAGCGAGTTCATTGTGGCAAGAAGGGGGTAGTCGTCGGTATCACCCCGACAGTGGCAGACTTCCCCTGGCTTTGGCAAGCCCGCCGCGCGGGCTTACTTGCCGTTGGTTTCGAGCTCGGCGGGTTCGAGCATCCGGTTCGCAGGGAAGCGGATCGAGAAGCAGCTGCCGTGGCCCGGTTCGCTGGTGACATCGAGCCGCGCCTGATGGCGCTGGGCGATATGCTTCACAATGGCGAGGCCGAGCCCCGTGCCCCCCGTGGCGCGCGAGCGACCCCGGTCCACACGATAGAAGCGCTCAGTCAGGCGCGGGATATGCTGCGGCTCGATACCGAGGCCGGTGTCTTCCACGCTGAAGAAGCCGCCGTCCTTGTCGGTACGCCACTTGATGCGAATCTCGCCGCCTTCGGGCGTATAGCGGACCGCATTGCTGACCAGGTTGCCAAACGCGCTGTGTAGTTCGTCATAGTTGCCCAGTACGCCCGAGTCGCTTTCGACGGTGACATTGACGCGGTGACGGCCCTGCGAGAGCCCCTCAGCTTCACTGGCGAGGAGGCGGGTGAGTTTGGCGGTATTGACCTTTTCCTCGCGCGCTTCCACACCGTTCTCAAGTCGAGATAGCGTCAAGAGGTCTTCAACCAGGCGCTGCATGCGCCGCGTTTGATCGAACATCAGACGCAACTGCGATTCGCGTGTGGCGGTGTCGAGGTCGGGCAGGTCGAGCAGGGTCTCGATAAAGCCGCCCACGACGGTCAAAGGCGTACGCAATTCGTGCGAGACGTTTGCGACGAAATCGCGGTGGACGGTTTGTACGCGTTCCAACTGGGTGATGTCGCGCGAGAGCAGCAGCTTGCGCGTGCTGTCAAAGGGCACAAGCTGGATCGATAGCGTCGTCTCGCTGCCACGCAGATTGCGCAACACAACGGGTTGGCTGTAATTCTGCGTCGTCAGGTATTGCTGGAAGCTCGGCTGCCGCACCAGATAGGCAATGTGTTGGCCAATGTCCTTTTTACGGTCGAGGCCTAGGTGCAGCATCGACTTTGGGTTACACCACTCGATGCGGTCGTTTTCGTCGAGCACCACCACGCCCTCGGGCATGGCCTCGCCGGCCGCGACGAAGCGCTCCAGCGCGGCCGATAGCAGGCGCTGGTTCTTACCCTGCATCTTCACCTGGCGATAAAGGCGTGTGTAGATCTCGCCCCAGGTCGCGATGCTTTCGGGGATCGTCTCAGGCTTCGGGTCGTTCAGCCAGCCGATCAGGCGGCCGATATTGCGCAGATGGAAGGCCAATGCGCAAAACAACCCGCCCGACAGGACTGCCAAGCCGACCGTCAAGCCAAAAAAAGGAACCCAGAACAACGCAAACAGTGAAATGCCAAACAGCACGGCGGTGGTGCGCCACCAAAACATGGGAAATCCATTCGGTTCAATACCAATCAGGCGACCGGGCATGGTCGCCTGAATCGGTTGCGCGCGTGTTACAGCGCAGAGAGACGATAGCCGGTGCCGCGGACGGTCTGGATCAGGCTGTCGTGGCCGGTCGGCTCAAGTGCGGAGCGCAGGCGGCGGATATGGACGTCGACGGTGCGCTCTTCCACGAATACATGGTCGCCCCAGACGTGATCCAGCAGCTGCGCGCGGGAATGCACGCGCTCAGGGTGCGTCATGAAGAAATGTAGCAGGCGGAATTCGGTCGGGCCAAGGTCCAGCGGCGCTTCGTTACCGGATACGCGGTGCGTCGACGGATCGAGGCGCAGGCCTTTGACCTCGACCGTGTCGTCGGTCATCTGCGGCGCACGGCGACGCAGCACGGCCTTGATGCGGGCCTGCAGTTCGCGTGGGCTGAAGGGCTTGGTGATGTAGTCGTCGGCGCCGGTTTCGAGGCCATGGATCTTGTCGGATTCTTCCGAGCGTGCGGTCAGCATGATCACCGGGACTTGTCGGGTGCGTTCGTCCGCGCGGATCTTCTTGGCGAATTCGATGCCGGACATGCCGGGCAACATCCAGTCGAGCAGGATCAGATCGGGCAGGGCGTTCTTCACAACGGCCATGCCGGCCTCTGCAGAGTCCGCACGGAGCACATGGTGCCCGGACTGCTGCAGATTGAATGCGATGAGTTCCTGGATTGCGGGTTCGTCTTCTACGAGCAGGATATTGGCTGCCATGGCTCAACTCGAATCAAAATGAATGGGGCAACGGCATAGGCCGGGGCCGAAAAATTGTTGCGAGCTTAAGTAGATACCATGACGGAAATATTACAAGTCCGCCGATTCTCAAGCGAGTGTGGAATAAATCGCGAAACTGGAATGGATGCTGTGTCAGGCAGCTGTGCATCCTGCGTACATCGTGGCGACCGGCGGGTAGAGCATCGACGAAACAAAGGTTTACCGGCCGCTGCTAGGCCAGTTGGCCTGTTGCACGGTATCATAGGGTGTTGAATACATTTCGCAGCGACGGCGCTGCATATCCCAATGGCCGGCCTGACTCCCACTACGGCGCTGCCTACCGAGATTACGTTGCATAGTGCGTCCCGCGCGCTGGAGCTGCGTTTCGACGACGGTGCGCACTTTACGCTTCCTTGCGAATATCTGCGTGTGTATAGCCCGTCTGCCGAGGTGCGCGGCCACGGCGGCCCGATGGCCACCGTGCCGGGCAAGCGCCTCGTCAATATCGTCGGTATCGAACCTGTCGGCAATTACGCGGTTAAGCTGGTGTTTGACGATGGTCATGACAGCGGGCTGTATGGCTGGGATACGCTATACCAGCTCGGGCGCGACCAGGCGGCCAATTGGCAGGATTATCTCGATCGCCTCACCGCGGCCCAACTTTCACGCGATGCCTGAATACACCATGAGCGAAAACACGACCCATTTTGGCTACAGCACGGTAGCCGAGTCCCAAAAGGCGCAGAAGGTGGCGGAGGTGTTTCACTCCGTCGCCAATAAATACGATGTGATGAACGACCTCATGTCGGCTGGCCTGCACCGGGTATGGAAACGCTTTGCCATCGACCAGAGCGGCGTACGCACGGGGCAGCGCGTGCTGGATATCGCAGGCGGCACAGGCGACCTGTCGCTGGCTTTCCTGAAGCGTGTCGGCCCCACCGGCCAAGTTTGGCTGACCGATATCAACAGCTCGATGCTCACCGTCGGCCGCGATCGCTTGCTCGACAAAGGCTTTCTGAACCCGGTGGCACAGTGCGACGCCGAAAAGCTGCCTTTCCCGAACAATTACTTCGACTGCGTGACGGTGGCCTTTGGCCTTCGGAATATGACGCACAAGGACGCCGCGCTCGCCGAGATGTACCGCGTCCTGAAGCCGGGTGGGCGCCTTCTGGTGCTGGAGTTTTCCAAGGTCTGGAAGCCTCTGGCGCCAGCGTACGACCTGTACTCCTTCCACCTGCTGCCGCGCATGGGCGCCAAGGTGGCGGGCGATGCAGATAGCTACCGTTACCTTGCGGAGTCCATCCGCATGCATCCAGGGCAAGAAGAGCTTGCCGGGATGATGCGCGATGTCGGTTTTGAGAAAGTGGACTACTTCAACCTGACGGCCGGTGTCGTGGCGCTCCACAAGGGCTTCAAGGTCTGAACATGTCTGTTTCGTGTCCCAGCTGCCATGCCGATATGCAGGTCATGACGTTTGCCGGCAAGCTGGGTGCGGCAATCGATCTGGATGTATGCCATGCCTGTCGCCTGATCTGGTTTGATCAGCATGAGAGCACGATGCTGTCGCCCGCGTCGGTGCTGGCGCTTTTTGAAGCCATCCAGACCGATACGACAGAAGTGAGTCGCCCCGCGCAGGATCATCTTGGTTGCGTCCGTTGCAACGAGGCGTTGTTGCCAACGCATGACATGGTGCGCACCAATCGTTTTATGTACCACCGCTGCCCAGCGGGGCATGGGCGCTTGATCAGCTTTTGGCATTTTCTGCGTGAAAAGCAGTTTGTACGCGATCTGAGCCTGGCAGAACGGCGCCAGTTGGCGGCTGCGGTGGCGCAGACGCGTTGCGGTGCCTGCGGCGCGATGGTGGATGTACGGAACGAAGATGCCTGCAGCTACTGTCGCGCACCGATTGCGGCGATGGACAAACGTGCAATTTCAGATGCGATAAATGCCTATCATGCAGGTACAATGCCCGGGTCTGTTGATGTCGCTGCAACACCTAATCCGGCGCCGATCGACCTGGAAGCGATGAAACTGACCTATGGTGAAAGCATCGTGAGCAGGCCGCAATACCAGGCAGGTACGGGCTTGATTGCCTTGTTGGCAGAAGGCGTAATTGAACTGTTGAGTGACTGATCAGATCGTAAGACCGAGCGCAGCTCGTGGTAGTAGACGGCCGGAGGTGGGAGTTTCATGGCCGATGATATTCGATAACTTCATTAGTTTTTCTGGGATTTAACCATGTCAATCGGCTTGTTTATCGATGGCGCCTATGCCTATAAGGCATTTGGCCGCGAAAAGATCAATTATCTTGAGCTAAGAAAGCTTGTCGAGGAGGAACTGGGTGACTCGGTGGACGAAGGCTATTTCTTCAACGCCGACGACAACCAGGCCATGGCTTCCAAGTTGCACAACGCGTTGTCGTTCCCTTACCCGAAGGGGCCGGGGCTGCGGGTGAAGAATTACTGGGTGCAAAAAAAGCAATTATTCTGGCCGAACCACTTGGGTGGCGGACCAGTGGTACACCCCGACCAGCCCAGCATCAATTATGAAATCACCACCCAAAAGGCGGTGGATGTGGGTCTCGTCTATCACATGACGCGTTCCTTCCATAAGCGGAAGTGGAGCAAGCTGGCCCTGTTCGCGGGCGATGGCGATTTCCATGAGCCGGTGCAGAACCTGGTCGAATACGAAAATGTCGACCTGTACCTGATCGGTTCCTTGAACAGCATCGCCGATGTGTTGCGTCCATATGCGCGCCGGATCATCGAAGTCGACAGCGAGCCGCACAAGAGCCGCCTGCGCTTTGTTGACCGCTGGCGCGATGGCAGTGACCGCCCGAGCGACGAACAGCTGGCATGATGGTGGTCAGCGCTGTTCTCAACCATTTGTTGGCGCAGCGCGAAGACTTGCGCGCCGACCTGGCCCGCCACGCGGGGCGGGTCGGTTGCGTGCAGGTCGGCATCACCCGATCGGTGCTGGCCATCGATCCTCAAGGTTATCTGGCAGCGAGCGACGCGTCGCCCGAGGCAACCATCGCCTTATCCGCCTTTCTCTTGCCCAGGTTGCTCTTGAACGACCCGAGCGCGCGCCGTGAAGTCGTGTTGAGTGGCGATGCAACGCTCGCGGCTGATCTGGCGCACGTCTTGCAGCAAATAGATTGGGATGCGGAGGGCGACCTGGCTCGCTTGATCGGCGATATTCCCGCGCATCGCCTTGCGGAAAGCGGGCGTCGCCTGTTTGGCGAGCCTGCCGCAACGCTGCGCAACCTGGCCGAAACACTGACGGAATTCATACAGGAAGAAGCACGTCTCTTGGTGACGCGCCCCTCAGCAGAACGTTTTCTGGCCGACGTGGATGACGCACGCGATCATCTCGCTCGGCTAGAAGCACGGCTCATCCGCTTGGAAAAGGCGGCCGGTTAATCGAGCTGTGATCCATAGAATTGCACCGGCCCTCCTTGAGGCGTCGGTGTAAAGTTGTCCTTCGATTTGATTGTCTGAGGTGCGACCATGACTGCCATGCTGTTCCGGGATGATGCCTATCTGCGTTCGTGTGACGCACGCGTCATGCATGTGGGCCAAGACGGTATTCGGCTCGACCGTACCGTGTTCTACCCGAATGGCGGCGGCCAACCTGGCGACACCGGCCTGTTGCGGCGAGCCGATGGCTCGGCGATTGAGATCGTCAATACCGTCAAAGGCCCGCTCGATAACGATGTGCTGCATATTGCAGCACCTGGCGGAGTCGAACTATCGCCCGGCGAAACCGTGGCGGCCGAGATCGACTGGGCGCGGCGGCACCTGCATATGCGCTATCACACCGCGTTACACCTGATGTGTGCGGCCGTGCCGGCCCCGGTAACCGGTGGGCAGATTTCCGCCGACAAGGCGCGGCTCGATTTCGATATCGATATGGCGCTGCTCGACAAGGATGCCATCGAGGCAAAGGTCAATGCCTTGATCGAGGCAGCCCACCCCGTCTCTTCGCGCTGGGTAGACGAGGCGGAACTCGATGCGAACCCTGGTCTTGTGCGCACCATGTCGGTTGCGCCGCCTCGCGGGCAGGGTACGGTGCGCCTGATCGAAGTGGCCGGAGCGGATTTGCAGCCCTGCGGCGGCACGCATGTGCGCAATACCGCCGAAATCGGCCGGTTTGCGGTGCAAAAGATTCGCAGCGAAGGCAAACAGAACAAGCGCGTGATTATCGTGCTGGAGTCCTGATTGGCCTTTGACGACACCTTTCGTCTCAGCGCCCATGCCGTAATTACCGATGAGGCGGGCGGCATTCTGACGTTGAAGGCCACCTATGGCCAACGCAGCTGGGGCCTGCCCGGCGGGGCGTTGGAGCCTGGCGAAACCATCCACGATGCCATCGCGCGCGAAGTGCGCGAGGAGCTGGGCTGCGCAGTGGTAGTTGGGCCGCTGACGGGTGTGTATTACCATGCGGCCTATCGCTCGCAAGCCTTCATCTTTCGTTGCCAATTGGCCGCAGGCAGTGTGATTAGCCTGAGCGACGAGCACGACGCGTGGCAATATACGCCCGTTGCCGAACTCTCCTCGGTCCAGCGCCATCGCGTCGACGACTGCCTGAGCTTTGACGGCATCGTACGCAGCGCGGCGTTCTAGGCCCACGTACTGACCCCGATTACCGACGTATTCCAACCCATCACGCCATGTTCGTCCTTCGTCTCCTGAGTATTCTCCGCATCGTGTTTGCTTACGGCCTTGACGAGTTCGTGCTGGGCCATGAGCGGGTGCGTGGGTTGGAGGCAACGGTGCGCGTGGTGCTGTTCTGGCGCCGCTTGAATGCGCCGCGTGCCGTGCGCTTGCGGCGCGCGCTGGAGCGGCTGGGGCCGATCTTCGTCAAATTCGGCCAGGTACTGTCCACCCGACGTGATCTGCTGCCGGCTGACCTTGCCGACGAGCTGGCACGTCTGCAAGACCGTGTGCCGCCGTTCGACAGCACACTGGCCGAGTCTGTCATCGAGCGTAATCTCGGCCAATCGCCGCACACGCTATTCCGCCGTTTCGATTCCAAACCCGTGGCCTCCGCGTCGGTTGCCCAGGTGCACTATGCCGAGCTGGCCGACGGTCGGCCGGTCGCGGTCAAAGTGCTTCGTCCGGGCATTCTCGCGGTGATCGAGCAAGACTTGGCACTGCTGGGCGTGATGGCCTGGCTGGTCGAGAAGCTGTTTTCTGATGGCAAACGTCTGCGCCCGCGCGAAGTGGTGCAGGAGTTCGATCGCTATCTGCACGATGAGCTGGATCTGCAACGTGAGGCGGCCAACGCCAGCCAGTTGCGCCGGAATTTTCTCAATTCCGACATGTTGATCGTGCCTGAGGTATTTTGGGACTACACCACGCGCGAAGTGATGGTGATGGCCTGGATGGAAGGCACGCCGATTTCGCAGGTCGATACCTTGCGCGCGGCCGGTATCGACCTCAAGAAGCTAGGGCGCTACGGCGTCGAGATCTTCTTTACCCAGGTATTCCGCGACGGCTTTTTCCATGCCGATATGCACCCGGGCAATATCTTCGTCGCGCCGGACAATCGCTATATCGCACTCGATTTCGGCATCATCGGTAGCCTCGCCGATGAAGATCGGCGCTATCTCGCCATCAATTTTCTGGCCTTTTTCAACCGCGATTACAAGCGCGTGGCGACTGCGCACATCGAATCAGGCTGGGTGCCCAAGGGCACGCGGGTCGAAGAGCTGGAAGCGGCCATTCGCACTGTGTGTGAGCCGATCTTCGATAAGCCAATTTCGCAGATATCACTGGGCCAGATCCTGTTGCGGCTGTTTGAAACCTCGCGGCGCTTCAATGTCGAGATTCAGCCGCAATTGGTGCTGTTGCAAAAAACGCTGCTGAATATCGAGGGCCTGGGCCGCGAATTAGACCCAGACCTCGATTTGTGGGAAACCGCGATGCCATTTTTGCAGCGCTGGATGAATGAGCAGATCGGCTGGCGTGCGCTGTGGCGCAATTTGAAGAAGGAAGCACCCTTCTGGGCCGAAGCCTTGCCTGCACTCCCGCGCGCGATCGCGACCTTGGGTGACCCGGCCAATCAAGCCCGGCTCATCGAGAAGCAAAATGAATTGATCGAACTCCAAAAACACCGCAACGAATGGCTGGCAACCCTGGCGGGCTTGCTTGCGGCACTTGTGGTGGTGCTTGCTCTGACATTGCGTTAGATCCGTCTGACGCAACACACCTCGCTGTAATCTTCCCCCGCGCGATCTATAACGCAAACATCTGTGCCTGCTTTGGACTGGGCATGGATGGGTTGCTCGTATGGCTTGCGCGGTTGCAATTTCGAAATCGTGGCGGCACAGCCTGCATGGCGCAGAGGCTGGCTGGCCTTCATCAAGAAATGCGCCAAACCAACGGAACGGAGTATCTATCGTGGCAATCTTTCGCCCCCTGACCATCTTGTGCGTCGCCGCTCTCAGCGCGCATGCGCTCGCCGATGATTCGGCATTGACCCTCTCCGGCTTTGGCACCGTTGGTGCCGTAGAAACCAATACCAATGATGCCAAGTACGTCACCGGCACCGTTCAATCCTCGGGTGTTGGCAAGTCGCTCGACTTTGGCGTCGATACCAAGCTGGGCGTACAGGCCGGCTACAAGGCGACACCGTCGCTGACCGCTACCCTGCAATTGTTGTCGACCAAGAACCGCGACAACAACTTCAACCCCGGCGTCGAATGGGCGAACGTCAAATACGACCTGACCAGCAATTTTGCGATTCGCGGTGGGCGTATCGGCGCACCGTTCTTCCTGGTCTCTGACTTCCGCAACGTGGGCTATGCCAATACCTGGGTCCGCCCACCGGTTGAAGTGTACGGCCAGGTACCGATCTCCAGCATCGATGGCATCGACGCGATCTGGCGCGTGCCAGTCGGCGAAAACACGCTGACGGTGCAACCCTATTACGGCACCGGCCGATTCAAGTTGATCGGCGATCGCGATGGCAAGGCCAAAAACACCTCCGGCCTGAACATGACCTATGAGATGGATTCTTGGACATTCCGCGGCGGCTATACCGCGACATCGCTGACCGTGGCGAGCCCGAGCGAAACGGCCCTGCTGGGCGCCATCAACCAGACGGCCGCTGCTGTGGCGCCACTTTCCCCGGCATTGAGCGGCAGCTTGACCGGCCTTGCCAATAATCTGAATGTCAGCAGCAAGCACTCGACGTTCGCAGGTGTCGGCGCCAGCTATGACGCAGGTGGACTCGTGTTTCAGTCCGAATATACCCAGCGTCGCACTGACAGCCTCGTGGCGAATACCAATGCGTGGTACGCCACCTTCGGTTACCACTTTGGCAATTTCACGCCTTACCTGAGCTACGCCAAGATCGCGACGCAGGATCGTCACCAGGAGGACGCGATTCCGACCAGCGGGCTGCCAGCGCCTCTGCTGCCTGTCATGGGTGCATTGCACGCGGCCGTAGCGGGGGCGGTCGAAGGGTATGACCAGCACAACACGACCTTGGGCGTGCGCTGGAATGCTTATAAGAACCTCGACCTGAAGCTCCAATACGAGCGGATCGAAACCGAAGCGGGCAAGGGCAACTACTTCATCCAGGCCACACCGTCCTTCGCCGGGTCTTCTGTCAATGTATACAGCCTTGCAGCTGACTTTGTATTCTGATCAGGAGCGCGGCCATGAAAATCATATTTGCAATGACGGCGAGCCTGTTACTGACCGTAGCGCAAGCGGCCGATGTCGCCGTGGTGGTCAACCCCAAGGCAGGCGTGGACAGCTTGTCGCCCGAGCAGATCGCCAACCTGTTTCTGGGTAAGGCGACCAGCTTCCCCAATGGTGCGGCGGCGACGCCGGTCGACCAGAACGAGGGCCCGGTGCGCGACGAGTTCGACAGCAAGGTGCTCAAGAAGGATGCGGCCGGGGTCAAGGCCCATTGGGCCAAGATGCAGTTCACCGGCAAGGGCAATCCGCCTAAGGAAGTTGGCGGCAGCGCCGACGTGAAAAAGCAGGTGGCCGGCAACCCGAATGCCATCGGCTACATTGAGAAGAGCGCGGTCGACGGTACGGTGAAGGTGGTCGGAAGCTTCTAAACCGATTGGTTTCGAGCATTCGCAACACAGACGGCCCGTGCTTTGCATGGGCCGTTTTGCGTCTGTGTATTGCCGCCTTAGCAGCTAGGGTCCACGCAACGAGGGCGGGGGAAGTGGGGTGGAACAAAGGTGAGCGTGTGGTTGACGGTCCACAGACGGCGCGCGCCTGGGTACCCAGGCGCCTGCACAACACTTTCCAAGATTTATTGGCGGTGGTGCCACAATACGCGAACTGTAGTAAAACTACGATTCCCTACACGCACTAGCTCGGCTAGGCTGATTAATTCGCTGCATTCTTGGGAATAACCATGGCCTTGTACGACCACGCTACGAAGGATCTGCCGCTGGAGCAAGATCTTGAGCTGCTTGCCCAGTTGCTCGCCGACACCATCCGTACCGAAGCGGGTGAGGCTACGCTGGGAAAAATCGAGTCGGTCCGTGAGCTTGCGGCCCGTTTCGTGTGGGAGGCAGATACCCATGCAGCCGACGAGTTGGCCCAAACGCTGGCTACCTTGAGTGACGACGATACCGTCGCGCTGGCCCGCGCGTTTTCCTACTTCTCGCATCTGTCGAATATCGCGGAAGACTTGCACCACAATCGGCGCCATCGCTACCACCGTATCAAGGGCAGCCCACCGCAGCGCGGTACGCTCTCGCACGCCTTGGCCCAGTTGGGTGAGCGCGGCGTGTCGGCAGATAAGATTGTTGGCCTATTGCAACGCGCCCTGATCGCCCCGGTACTGACCGCCCACCCGACAGAAGTGCAGCGCAAGACGCTGCTCGACTACGAGCGCACATTGGCCCGCACGCTCACCATGCGCGACCGCGTGACGCTGACGCCCGAAGAGATCGAAGACAATGACCTTGCGTTGCGCCGGGTGATCCTGACGCTGTGGCAGACGCGCGAGATCCGTGGCTTCAAGCTGTCGGTGCAGGATGAGATCGAGAACGGCTTGTCCTATTTCCGCTCGACCTTTCTCAAGCAGCTGCCGCGTATCTACCAGGAATTGGAAGATCGGCTAAGCGAGGCGTCGGGCCAGGACGTGCATTTGCCACCCTTTATGCAGGTCGGCTGCTGGATCGGCGGCGACCGGGACGGCAATCCCTTCGTGACGCCCGAAGTGACGTTGCACGCGGCAGCCCGTCAGGCTGCCGTGGCGTTTGATTTCTACTTTGCCGAAGCGACCAAGCTGGAGGATGAACTTAGCTTGTCGTCGAAATTGGTTACGGTGAACGACGAAGTACTGCACCTTGCCGCCGCGTCACCCGACCAACCCAATAGCCGGGCGGAAGAACCGTATCGCCAAGCGCTGGCAGGTATTCGGCAGCGTATTCTGGCGACGGCCCGTACCTTGGGTAAATTCAGAGGCGGTATTTTGTCGGCAGCCGGGGCCGAGCCGTACACCCAGGCGGCGGAGCTTGCGCATGATCTGCGCGTGATAGCCGACTCCTTGATTGAAAACGGTTCAGCCGTATTGGGTAGTGGCCGCCTGCGCCGTTTGATCCGCGCGGTGGACGTATTCGGCTTTCATCTGGCGCCGCTTGATATGCGGCAGCACAGTGGCGTGCACGAGCGCGTGGTGGGCGAGCTGTTTGCACGGGCCGGGCTGGAGGACTACCTGGCGCTCGACGAAGATGGTCGTCGCAAGGTGCTGCTGCGCGAGCTGTCGAGCGCGCGCCTCTTGGTGACCCCTTTCGTGGAATACACCGAAGAGACGGCCAAGGAGCTCGCGATTGCGCGGACAGCCGCGCAAATCCACGCCCAGTACGGCGCAGCTGCGTTGCCGAACTACATCATCTCCAACGCGCAAAGCGTGTCGGACCTGCTCGAAGTGGCCGTACTGCTGAAGGAGGTGGGCCTGATTGCGCTCTCGCCTAGTCCGGTTGCGGCGGTCAACATCATCCCGCTGTTCGAGACGATTCCCGACTTGCGTGGCTGCGACGAGATCGTACGCGACCTGCTGGCGATCCCCGCCTGGAAGCAACTCGTGGCGGAACGCGGCGACGTGCAGGAGATCATGCTGGGCTACTCCGACAGCAATAAGGATGGTGGCTATCTGACGTCGAATTGGGAGCTCTATAAGGCGGAGACCAAGTTGGTCGGCATCTTTGCGGAAGCCGGTGTGCAACTGCGTCTGTTCCACGGTCGTGGTGGTTCGGTCGGCCGCGGCGGTGGCCCGAGTTATGAGGCGATTCTGGCGCAGCCGGCAGGCTCGGTCGCGGGGCAGATTCGCATTACCGAGCAAGGCGAGGTGATCGCTGCCAAGTATGCCGACGCTGAGATCGGCCGGCGTAACCTCGAAACCCTGGTGGCGGCCACGCTGAATGCGAGCTTCCCTCGCAAAGAAGACATCGCGCATGACACGCCCGAGCGCCACGCGCTGCTCGAAAAACTCTCGGGCCTCGCTTACCGCGAATACCGCGACCTTGTTTACGCGACGCCCGAGTTCATCACCTATTTCCGCGAAGCGACGCCGATCTCCGAAATCGCCAAGCTCAATATCGGCAGCCGCCCGTCGGCGCGCAAGGCCAGCAATAGCATTGCCGACCTGCGCGCGATTCCCTGGGTGTTCTCGTGGGCGCAGTCGCGGTTGATGTTGCCGGGTTGGTATGGCTTTGGCACGGCGATCGACGCCTACCGCAAGGAGCGTGGCGAAGCGGCGATTGATGAATTGTCCGTGCTTTACCGCGAGTGGCCGTTCTTCCGCACCACGCTCAGCAATATGGAAATGGTGCTGGCCAAGAGCGATATCCATCTCGCGAGTCGCTACGCAACGCTGGTGAAAGACCCTGCGCTCGCGGATCGAATCTTCGGCCGCATCAAGGCCGAATGGCGGCGTTCGGTTGACGCGGTACTGGCCATTACCGGCCACAAGGAGCTTTTGGGCGATAATCCGCTGCTGGCGCGCAGTTTGAAGAATCGGCTACCCTATCTCGATCCGCTGAACCATATGCAGGTCGACCTGACCAAGCGCTTCCGGGACGGCGATGAGAGCGAGGATGTGCTGTATGCGATTCACCTCACCATCAACGGCATTGCGGCGGGCCTGCGCAATAGCGGGTAATCTCTTGCTGACATGTCTGCAGGCTCCAAATGTTGTGCGCCGCCCGGGGAACCCGGGCGCTAACCACCTTGCGACTAATCACCGCGTTTTCGCTGGTTTAGTCCACTCCCCCCGCCCTCGTTGCGTGGTTGTTGCCGCTTTAGCGGCTTACAATCCGTGGCACACCCTTTACGGGTGCCGCCGCGAGCACCCGCAGGGGGTAGGCCGTGGTTCTAAGGCGCTAAAGCGCCAAGAACACACGCACGGAACCTCGCTGACGCTTGCGAGAGGAAATAGCCAACCGCCCACTAAATGGTGGCGTTGTTTGCTGTTTTTAGGCGTTGTGTTGGCAGGCTCGGCGGCGCAGGCACTTCCCATCGACTTTGGTGACAAAGTCGAAGCGGCCTTGCTTTGCCGGTCGGACTGGGCAACCGGCTATTGGATGAATTACTTCAACACTTATCTGCAAAAGCCGCTTCGCGACTGGGGCGAGGCGCGCTGGTGGGATACGCAGGGCGCGACCTTGGGCGGCGTCGCGACCCAGGAGATCTTCACCAATATCGACGATGGTCGTGTGCTGATGATCGGCGTGCTGATTCCGCAGCCTATCGAGACCGTTCGCCCGCAGATCGAACAAAATTTCCATATCAGCTTCAAGTCGGTGAAGACCGCAACGGGCGAGCGCTTTGTCACGGATACGTTGAGCGTGCTAGTACCGACCTCCAATGGCCAAACCAAGTGGTATTGCGCCAAGTGGAATATGGGCAACCGGCCATAAAAAAGCCGGCAGTAGCGCCGGCTTCTTTGCTTGAAAACGAGAGTCAGGCAGCTGCCATCGCCTGCTTGTCGCGTTTGGCGAAAAACCAGCGGCCAATCAGCGTATCGACCGACAGCGTGCCGGTGCCCTTGGCCAGCAGTAGCGCCAGCATCAAGCCCCACATGATGTGTCCGTTCAGCCCGGCTACCTGGTCGGGCAGCATCAGCACATGCCAGTACGACACCACGGCCATGATGTTGACGAGGCTCAACCCCAGTGCACTCAGCCGGCCTCCGAGCCCCAGTGCCAATAGTACCGAGAAGCCAAGCTCGCCTGCCGCGCCGCCAAAAGCTGCGAGCTCGGGCGGCAGCAGCGGCACATGGTACTCATCGGTGAAGAGCGCGATGGTGGTATCCCAGTCTTGCACCTTGGTGAGGCCCGATGCAAAAAAGACGTGTGCGACGTAGAGTCGGGCTGCGAGGCTCGCGAGTGGTGCGAACCAGGTTTCGATTAGCTTGACCGCGCATTGGTAGGCGGCCGCTGCCTTGTCCAGATAGGTATTCATGTGAAGTCTCGTTCCTGATAGTTGACGATCACTTGGTCGTTTATCCAGCGCTGCAATGACAGTCCGAGATCAAATTCCATATCCAGATCGAGTGCGCACTCCAGCGCTTCGGTCAGCGGCTGGCTGCGTTGGCACGCTCCCAGAAAAGCGTATTCGGCCGGGCCAAGTCGCATCACGCGTACGCGCCGCCCATCACGCCACACCAGCACGCGCTCGCCGCCCTGGTCGGGCGAGGGAAAATCGTCGTGGTCGGGGCTGTCTTCCGTTTGATGCGCGCGCCAGATGCTGGCTGCCGGCCAGTTCGACACCAAGAGGCCCACGGCGGGGCTCAACTCAAAGCGCAGCCCGGCTTGCGCATCGGCATCGAGCGTGGCGAGTCGAGCCAGTTCAAGCGGTGCGGCATCGGCTGCGTAGTAGGCCCGATGCGCGAGCCAATCCACTCGCGCTGCATCTGCCAGATAGGGGAGTGACTGCGCCGGTGGGAAAGCCGCAATGAAGTCGGCAAACTCGGCGCCATAGCGATTCAGGTCGCCCGAGCGGGATGCTTGTCTGCGTGCGGCCGCGCGGGCCATGCCTTCGAAAAAGGCATCGCCCACCAACTGGCGGGTGACCGGGAAGGCTTCGACCAGGGCATCCACCCGGTTGAACAGGATGTTATTGGCGTACGCGTCGATGCCGGCGGCGGTGTCGCCAAACAAGGCGGGTGCCAGCGCGGTGTCCTGTGTCGCGTCACGAAAGGCGGCCTGCAGCGCCGCGAGTGATTTCATGCGTTCACCTTGAGCCGATCAAGCGCCGCTTGGGCCCCATTGGCTTCCTGCATTAGCACGGCAAAGTCGGGCAGATTGCGGTCGCGCTCAAGCAGCACCGGCCGCGCGCCGAATCGGGCCAGGGCGTCATCCAGCAGGGACCAGACGCCCACATGGACCGGGGCGCCGTGGCTATCGAGCCACAGGCCGTCCTCTCGTTCCTCGAAGCCGGCAATATGAATTTCTGCAACGGCATCAGCTGGCAGGGCGGCAAGCGCGGTATGGGCATCGCGGCCGAGGTTGTGATGGTTGACGAAAAGATTGTTCACATCAACCAAGAGGCCGCAACCGCTGCGGCGCGCGAGCTCGGCCAGGAATTCCCCCTCGGGAATCGTATCGACGGCAAAGCGCACATACGACGAAAGATTCTCGATCAGGATCGGGCGGCCCAGCGTGTCCTGTACGATTTCGACGCGTGCGACCATCCAGTCGAGCGCATCTTCGCTATAGGGCAGGGGCAGCAGGTCGTTGAGGTGTTCTTGAGGGAGAGCGTTCCAGCATAGGTGCTCCGAGATGGCGGCGGGTTCGATACGTTCGATCAGCGTGCGCCATTCGGTGAGGTGGTCCGCGTCGAGCGGGGTGGCCGAGCCCAGGCCCAGGCCAACACCATGTAGCGAAATCGGATAGTGCGCACGCACCTTTTCAAGTGCGGCGAGGCTCGCGCCACCGCCAAAGTAATTCTCCGCATGCACTTCAAACCAGGCGACGTCGGGCCGCGTATCGAGTACGTGGCGCAGATGGGGCGGGCGCAGGCCGATGCCGGCGGCAAGCGGAAGGGTCGTCAAAGGCATATGGGTTCTCTGTAAACACACACGGGCGACTCAGGGCCGCCCGTGCAGGATCTCGCGCACAGTTTACGCCTGTGCGGCAGACCGATTACTTCTTCGCGCCGGGCTTGCTGCTACCGCCCATCTTTTCGCAGGTACCCTTGGCCACGTATTTCCAGTCGTTGGCGTCATTGTCAGCCTTGGTCTGGCCGGCACAGCTGTGGCTGCCGTTGGCCGATGCGCAATCGTTCTTGCCTGCCTTGGCGATGCCGTAGCACTTTTCCTTGCCTGCTTTATCGTCGGCGTGGGCGACGCTCATCATGCCGATTGCAACGAGGCTGGCGACTGCGCCGGAAATCAGGGCTTGCTTCTTGTCCATCTGTCTTACTCCTATCGTGAAATGACGGCTGGGGAAACCAGAAAATGTCCGAGGGAAGCTCTGCAAAAGTATCGGGGCCGCGGCGAGGGCTTTGCGGGATGGACTGCAAGGAGTCGTTCCCGCCGGAAAGGCTGGTCGCCTTTCCAAGGGGCGCGACGCCGCAGGCCGCCCACAAAGCCACGCCCCGAAGGGCCTGGGCAAAATCGGGCGCCTGACGTCCCATCAACCAGGAGTAAGGCGGCCAGCCTTACCCCTGGTTGGCGTGCCGCCGGATCGTCCCGATTTTGTCCCAAACGCGGCTCCCGATACTTTTGCAGAGCTTCCCTGACGTGCCTTTGTCGAGCATAGCGCAAGATTTCTTACATGCCATCTTCGTTGACGCGCTATACGCTAGTTTCCCGATGCGAGGTGAACGGGCGATGAACACGTCTTCTGCATCAGGGCACCGCGTATTTCCGCTTGATCGCGGCTACGGCATCCGTGCCTTGCAAACCCGCCCAGGCGCGCTGGAGACGCGTCACGGTATCGGCGGGCGTCGCGCGATTGAGCGCGAAATAGTAACCATCTTCCTCGTCGGCCAGCACATACCGCACGGTCAGCTCGTTGGCATCAAGGCCCACCCGGATGGCGACCTGGCGAAAAACCGGTGCATTGCCCACGATCAGGTCAATGGAGCCATTTTGCAGCAGGCGGATCAGGTCGTTCCGCTTGTTTTCGACGATCAAGTTGCGACCCGGTATAAAGCCTTGGTGCAATAGCTGCTCCATACCCACATCACCATTCAGGGCGCCGATTCGTAATGGGCGGGCATCGTCGACGGAGGACAGGGTCAAGGGGTGGTTCGCAAGGCCCAGCAAGGAGGTATTGCGTCGTGCAATCGGGCCGATCCAGATGAAGTCCGGCGCACGCTCGGGTGTTTTGGCGATGGTGAATACCAGGCTATTGGGTTGGTGCCGGACTTCGCCCATGGCCCGCGCCCAGGGAACTTGCTCGATATGATAATCCGTATGCGCCTTGGCCATCAGCAGGCCCAGCAGCTCAACGCTGTAACCGGCAAGCTGGCCGTGTGCGTCGGTAAAGTTATACGGTGGGAAATCCTCCGTATAGGCCGTGATGGCATCGGCCGCCCGCACCTGAGCAGCAGCCAGCAGCAGGCACACAGCGATCAGTCGATGCAGGAGGGCGCGCAGCGCCATGGATGGCACGCTTTTCGGGAACATAGGCCAGTATAATCGCTGCGAACACGAACCCAAGCCTGAACTCATGTCCGTTGAACTGAACGTTGATCTTTCTCCCCTCCATACGCTCGGATTGCGCGCCCAGGCGGCCCGCATGGTGCGCCTGATTGATGCGGATGCGCTTGATCTCATGCTGGCCATGGGCGAGGGGCCGCGCCGCATTCTTGGCGGTGGCAGCAATCTGGTGCCGGGCGAGCGGGTGGACGGCACCGTATTCAAGATGGAGCTGCGCGGCAAAGCCCTGCAGCATGAGGACGAGGCCGCCTGGTATGTTGCGGCGGCGGCAGGCGAGAACTGGCACGACTTCGTGCAATGGACGCTCGCCCAAGGGTGGCCAGGACTGGAAAGCCTGTCGTTGATCCCTGGGACGGTCGGCGCTGCGCCCATCCAGAATATTGGCGCGTACGGCGTCGAGCTCAAAGACCGTTTTCATGCCTTGCGTGCGTTGGATCTGCAAACCGGCCGCACGCAGATGTTTCACCTGGCGGATTGTCAGTTTGCCTACCGCGACAGTGTCTTCAAGCAGCAAGAGATTGGTCGCTGGTTGATTCTTGAAGTGATCTTCCGCCTGCCCAAGCAATGGCAGCCTGTGCTCGACTATGGCGATCTACGTAGGCAGCTCGATGGGCAACCCATCACGCCGCTGCGGGTGGCGGAGACCATCATGGCGATCCGGCGCAGCAAGCTGCCCGACCCCACCGAACTGGGGAACGCAGGCAGCTTTTTCCATAACCCCATTGTGTCGAGCGTTGCGGCAAACGCACTAAAGGGGCGGTACCCCGGCCTGCCTGTCTTTCCTGTTGAGGGCGATCGGGCTAAGCTCGCGGCGGGCTGGTTGATCGAGCAGGCTGGCTGGAAAGGTCGATGCCTGGGGCCGGTGGGCATGTACGAGAAACAGGCACTGGTGCTGGTTAACCATGGCGGCGCGACGGCGAACGATGTGCGTGCGCTGATGCGCGCGGTGCAGGCGGATGTCCACACCCAATTTGGCGTGACGCTGATGCCGGAGCCGGTCTGGTGGTAAGTCTTGCGCGGCGTGTCTGGATCACCGCGTGTACCGGTACCGGTAAGAGCACGCTTGCGGCGCAGTTGGCGCATATCGGACAGTGCCGCCATATTGAGCTTGATGCACTGCATTGGGAAGCAGACTGGACGCCGGCTGCGACGGCGGTATTTCGGCAACGGGTCGCCGCGGCCATTGATGAGCCTGCCTGGATCGTGGATGGTAACTACACTGTGGTAAGTGACGTATATCTGCCGCGGGTGGAGATGGTGATCTGGCTGGATTACAGCTTCACGCGAATCCTGCTGCGCTTGCTAAGACGGACGTTCAAGCGGGCAATGTGGCGCGAAGTGCTGTGGCAGCACAATCAGGAGTCGCTGCTGAGGGTGCTTGGGCCAGACTCGATCGTACTGTGGTTATGCAAGACCTACTGGAAGCGGAAACGTGAAGTGCCCGCGCGGATTGAGGCGCTAAGGGCGCGCGGTGTGCGGATCGTGCATTTCCGGCATCCGCAAGAGACAGAACAATGGGTAGCGGCACTGAAGCTGAATCAGGATCTTTACCCACCGTCGATACCGACAACCGGCGATTGCCGTTAACGTCACTCGCGCGTAATATCGCGCGCTTTTCCAACCTCGGGCTGAATATATTCTCGGCCTTGTGGAGGTAACGCCATGTTTTCCTTCGTACTCAGGAAGCTCGCTGGTGTCATTCCGACATTCATCGGCATTACGCTGGTCGCTTTCGCCCTGATCCGGATGATTCCGGGCGACCCCATCGAAGTGATGGTGGGCGAGCGCAAGCTGGACCCGGTCATGCACCAGCAGGCCATCCACCGCCTGGGGCTCGATCAGCCGCTGTATGTCCAATACACCACATATCTGAGCCACTTGGCCCACGGCGACCTGGGCGATAGCCTGGTGACGCGCGAGCCGGTGTCGCAGGAATTCCTGACGCTCTTCCCGGCTACCGTGGAGCTGAGTTTCTTCGCCCTGATGCTGGCGGTGATCATCGGCCTGCCGGTCGGCATGATCGCGGGCTTGAAGCGCGGATCGGTGTTCGACCATGGCGTGATGGGCGCGGCGCTTACCGGCTACTCCATGCCGATCTTCTGGTGGGGCCTGATGCTGATCATGTTCTTCTCGGTGAAGCTCGGATGGACGCCGGTTTCCGGGCGGATCGACATCGACTACGACATCGCGCCGCGTACCGGCTTCCTCTTGATCGATAGTCTCTTGTCGCCCGATGAAGGCGCCTTCAAGTCGGCGGCCATGCACTTGATTCTGCCGGCCATCGTGCTCGGTACGATTCCGCTCGCAGTGATCGCCCGCATGACGCGCTCCTCGATGCTCGAAGTGCTGAAGGAAGATTACATCCGTACTGCACGTGCCAAGGGCCTTGCATCGACGCGCATTATCGTCGTGCACGCCTTGCGCAACGCGCTGATTCCCGTGATCACGGTGATCGGCCTGCAAGTCGGCACCTTGCTTGCAGGTGCCGTGCTGACCGAGACCATCTTCTCCTGGCCCGGTATCGGCAAGTGGTTGATCGACTCCATCTCCCGCCGTGACTACCCGGTCGTGCAGGCGGGCATCCTGATCGTGGCCACCATCATCATCGTGGTCAACCTGATCGTCGATCTGCTGTACGGCGTGGTGAACCCACGCGTACGTGGCGGCAAGTAAAAAGGGCGCATGATGACGACACAAACCCAAGCTATCGCTGAGCAGACGCCAAGTTTTCCGTCGCCGCTCAAGGAATTCTGGCAGAGCTTCTCGGCCAACAAGGGCGCGCTGGTGGCGCTGTGCATCTTCGGCGTGGCGCTGATCTGCGCGCTGTTCGCCGGCTTCATCGCCCCGCACGATCCGGTCGAGCAGTTTCGCGACCATATGCTGACGCCGCCTTCCTGGCAGGACGGCGGCATGGGGACTTACTTCCTCGGTACCGATGAGCTGGGCCGCGACATTCTTTCGCGACTGATCTTTGGCGCACGGATTTCGCTCCTGATCGCCTTTATGTCGGTGATGATGTCGATGATCCCCGGCGTCGTGCTGGGTCTCTTGGCGGCCTTTTTCCCTGAGAAGCTTGGCACCGCGATCATGCGTGTGATGGACGTGATGCTGGCCCTGCCTTCCTTGCTGCTGGCCATCTGTATCGTGACGATTCTTGGCCCTGGCCTTGTGAATACCATGATCGCCATCGCCATTGGTACCTTGCCAAGCTATACGCGGCTGACGCGTGCTGCCGCCATGGGTGAAATTGGCAAGGAATACGTGACGGCGAGCCGCGTAGCGGGGGCAGGTACGCTGCGCCTGATGTTCGTGACGGTCTTGCCCAACTGTATGGCGCCGCTGATCGTGAACGCGACGCTGGGCTTCTCGTCCGCCATTCTCGAAACTGCCGCACTGGGCTTCCTCGGCCTTGGCGTGCAGCCGCCGACGCCCGAGTGGGGCACCATGCTTTCCGCCGCGCGCGATTACATCGAGCGTGCACCGTGGGTGGTGACGATGCCCGGCCTGACGGTGCTGATCTCGGTGCTGGCGATCAATCTGATGGGTGACGGCCTGCGCGACGCGCTGGACCCGAAACTCAAGCGCGCAGCCTAAGGAGAGACCATGAGTCTGCTGAGTATCAAGAATCTGCGCGTCGAGTTTGGCTCCAAGGCGCATCCCTTTGCTGCGGTCGACGGGCTCGATTTCCAGATCGACCGGGGCGAACTCGTCGGCATCGTCGGCGAATCGGGTTCCGGTAAGTCGGTGACCATGATGGCCCTGATGGGTCTGATCGACGCACCAGGCCGGGTGACGGCTGATGAGTTGATGTTCGATGGTCACGACCTGCTGAAGCTCAATGACAAACAACGTCGCGCGATTGTCGGCAAAGACATTGCGATGATCTTCCAGGATGCGCTGACCAGCCTGAACCCGTCGTACACGGTCGGCTACCAGATCATGGAATCGCTCAAGGTGCATTTGGGCCTGCGCGGTGCCGCGCTCGAAAAGCGTGCGCTTGAGCTCTTGGAAATGGTCGAGATCCCCGACGCCAAGAATCGCCTGCATACCTACCCGCACCAGATGTCAGGCGGGATGAACCAGCGCGTAATGATCGCCATGGCGATCTCCTGCGAGCCCAAGCTTCTGATTGCCGACGAGCCGACCACCGCACTCGACGTGACGATCCAGGCGCAGATCATGGATCTTCTGGGCCGTCTGCAGCGCGAACACAATATGGGCCTGATCATGATCACCCATGACCTTGCCGTGGTGGCCGAAATGGCCCGCCGCGTATGCGTGATGTATGCAGGCCAGGTGGTGGAAGAGCAGGCCGTGCCGGCGATTTTCAATACCCCGCACCATCCCTATACGCAAGCCTTGCTTGATGCGATTCCGGAACACAACAAGGGTGCCAGCCGCCTGTCCGCATTGCCGGGCATCGTGCCGGGACACTACGACCGTCCGGTCGGCTGCTTGTTGAGCCCGCGTTGCCGTTTCGTGCAAGACCGCTGCCGTACCGAACGTCCGCCTTTGGCGGGTACTGACGGCCGCGTCCGTTGCTTTTTCCCGCTGAATGAAGAAGGGAAGCCTGCTCATGTCTAATGAACAGAACGCCTTGCTGGTCGCCTCGGACCTGACCCGACACTACCAGGTCAGCCGTGGCTTTATGAAGGGCCATGCAACGGTCAAAGCGTTGAATGGTGTGTCGTTTACCCTGACGCCCAAGCGTACGCTGGCGGTGGTCGGCGAATCGGGTTGCGGCAAGTCGACGCTCGCTCGGCAACTGACGATGATCGAGCCTGCGACTTCGGGCCATCTGACCATCGATGGCGTCGATGTGGCGACGGCCAGCCATTCGACCGTCAAGCAGATGCGCGGCAAGGTACAGATGGTGTTCCAGAACCCGTTTGCCAGCCTGAACCCGCGCAAGCAGATCGGTACCACGCTCGACGAACCGCTCTTGATGAACACCTCGCTCAGCAAGGCTGAGCGGCTTGAGCGCGTCAAGGCCATCATCGCCAAGGTGGGTTTGCGCCCTGAGCATATCCATCGTTATCCGCATATGTTCTCGGGGGGGCAGCGTCAACGCGTGGCGATTGCACGCGCGATGATCCTGAACCCGAAGATCGTGGTGGCGGATGAGCCGGTCTCGGCGCTCGACGTGTCGATCCAGGCCCAGATCCTGAACCTGTTCATGGATCTGCAGCAGGAG
>Ga0213872_10000217_pt1 | contig 50746 bp, 44 predicted proteins | sample VelepicomBERX_R2_FD_160071 | JGI IMG/M metagenome (GOLD analysis project Ga0213872, IMG submission 160071) | Rhizosphere microbial communities from Vellozia epidendroides in rupestrian grasslands, the National Park of Serra do Cipo, Brazil - RX_R2 | ecosystem: Host-associated > Plants > Roots >... | reverse complement strand
TGCTGGCCAAGACCCGCATCCCGGACGACAAGCTGGAACAGCTGCAGCGCAACCTGATCCTGTCGCACTCGGTCGGCACCGGCGAGCTGATGTCGGACGCCGTGGTGCGCCTGATCATGCTGATGAAAATCGGCAGCCTGGCGCGCGGCTTCTCCGGCGTGCGTCCGCTGATCATCGACACCCTGATCGCGCTGTACAACGCGGGCATCATGCCTGCCATTCCGGCCAAGGGATCGGTGGGCGCATCGGGCGACCTGGCGCCGCTGTCGCATATGACCCTGGCCATGCTGGGCGTGGGCGAAGTGCGCGTCAAAGGTGAACTGATGCAGGCTGCCGATGCACTCAAGGGCGCGGGCATTGCGCCTGTCGTGCTGGCTGCGAAAGAAGGCCTGGCGCTGATCAACGGCACCCAGGTGTCGAATGCGCTGGCGCTGCACGGCCTGTTCATGGCCGAGCGTCTGCTGGAAGCGGGCATGGTGACCGGTTCGCTGTCGCTGGACGCGGCCAAGGGTTCCGACTCGCCGTTCGACGCGCGCGTGCACGAAGTGCGCGGCCAGCCGGGCCAGATCGCTGCCGCTTCCATCTACCGCCAGCTGGTGTCGAACAGCGCGATCCGCGCTTCGCACCTGGTGGGCGATGAGCGCGTGCAGGATCCTTACTGCCTGCGCTGCCAGCCGCAAGTCATGGGCGCCTGCTGGGATCTGATCGGCAACGCCGGCCGCACCCTGCTGATCGAAGCCAATGCCGTAACCGACAATCCGCTGCTGTTCAAGGACGGCGAGCTGTCGGTGGTGGTCTCGGGCGGTAACTTCCACGCCGAGCCGGTGGCGTTTGCCGCCGATACGCTGGCGCTGGCCATCGCGGAAATCGGCAGCATCTCGGAGCGCCGGGTTTCGCTGCTGATCGACGCCACCTTGTCCGGCCTGCCGCCGTTCCTGGTGCGCGATCCGGGCGTGAACTCGGGCTTCATGATCGCCCACGTCACCGCCGCCGCGCTGGCGTCGGAAAACAAGTCGATCGCCCATCCGGGCAGCGTGGACACCATCCCGACCTCTGCCAACCAGGAAGACCACGTCAGCATGGCCACCTACGCCGCGCGCCGCCTGGAAGACATGGCGCAGAACACCGCCGTTATCCTGGGCATCGAGCTGCTGGCCGCTGCGCAAGGCATCGACTTCCATCGTCCGCTGAAAACCTCGCCGCATCTGGAGCATGTGCATTCGCAGCTGCGCGCCAAGGTGCCGTTCTTCGACGCCGACCGCTTCTTCGCGCCGGATATCGAAGCGGCCAAGCAGATGGTGCTGAAGGGTGAACTGAGCGCTTCCTGCAAGAGCCTGTTCACTTCGCTGCATCCGTAAGAGAGGCAGGCATGGATTATCAGTTCAGTGCAGGCAGTATTCCTTTGCTGGTGTCCATGCCGCACGTGGGCACCGATATCCCGGACGATATCGCCGCCCGCATGGCGCCCGCCGCCACCGAGAAGGCCGATACCGACTGGCACCTGGTGCGTCTGTACGACTTTCTGGGTGAGCTGGGTGCCTCGACCATTTCGGCGCGCTGGTCGCGCTATGTGATCGATCTGAATCGTCCGCCGGAGAATACCAATCTGTATCCCGGCCAGGATACGACCGGCCTGTGCCCGGTCGATACCTTCCATCGCGAGCCGCTGTACCGCGAGGGCCAGCAGCCGGATGAGGTGGAAGTCAAACGCCGCCTGCAAGCCTACTGGAAGCCTTATCACGACCAGCTGCGCGCCGAGCTGGAACGCATGCTGGCGCTGCACGGCCGCGTGGTGCTGTGGGATGCTCACTCGATCGCCTCGATCGTGCCGCGCTTCTTCGAGGGCAAGCTGCCGGACCTGAACTTCGGCACTGCCGACGGCAAGAGCTGCGCGCCGGGCATGACGGAGGCTATCGTGACCGCCGCCCGCACCGATGAACGCTACACGCTGGCGGTTAACGGCCGCTTCAAGGGCGGACATATCACCCGCTTCTACGGCCAGCCGGGCAAGAATGTCCATGCCGTCCAGCTGGAAATGTGCCAGTCCACCTATATGAACGAAAGCACGCCGTTCGACTATCGTCCTGATCTGGCCGCCCAGGTGCAGGGCGTGCTGCGCGTCACCGTGCAAGCGGCTGCCGACTGGGTGCGGGCATGAGCGCCGTCTTTGCCCGCCATGCGCTGCTGCCTCAGGGCTGGCGGCGCGATGTGCTGATCGAGTGGGGCGCGGATGGCAGCATCAGTGCCGTGCGCGAGGGCGCGGCGGGACCGGCGATCGCCGCCAAAGCCGAGATGGTCGACTACGTCCTGCCGGGCATGGTCAACCTGCACTCGCATGCTTTCCAGCGCGCGCTGGGGGGCCGTACTGAGAAAGCCGGAGACAGCAAGGACAGCTTCTGGACCTGGCGCGACCTGATGTACCGCTTCGCGCGCAACATCACGCCGGAGCATATCGAAGCCATCGCGGCCCAGCTGTTCTCCGAATGCCTGCGCCACGGCTACACCTCGCTGTGCGAATTCCACTACGTGCAACGGTCCCAGGACGGTTCCATGTACGCCCGCCCGGCGGAGACGGCGGAACGTGTCATCCACGCCGCACGCTTGGCAGGAATCGGCATCACCATGCTGCCGGTGTTGTATAGTTATTCAGGCTTCGGCGAATTGGCGCTGAAACCCGAGCAGAAGCGCTTCAAGACCGATGCCCAGGACGTGCTGTCCATCATCGGTGCGCTGGAACCGCTGCGTGACGCGCAGACCGAAGTGGGCGTGGCGCCGCATTCGCTGCGCGCCGCCTCGGTGGCGCAGATCCGCACGGTGCTGGAAGTGCTGCCGGCGGAGCGTCCGGTGCACATCCACATCGCCGAGCAGCAGGCCGAGGTGCAGCAATCGCTGGATTTCAGCGGCCGCCGTCCGGTGCAGTACCTGACGGAGCAGATGGAAGTCTCGCCGCGCTGGTGCCTGGTGCATGCCACCCATCTGACTGCGGAAGAAACGACGCAGATCGCGTCCAGCGGCGCGGTAGCGGGTCTGTGCCCGACCACCGAGGCCAATCTGGGCGATGGCCTGTTCCCGCTGGAGCCTTTCCTGGCGCAGGGCGGGGTGTTTGGCGTCGGCAGCGACAGCCATATTTCGCAAAGCGCGGCGGAAGAGCTGCGCTGGCTGGAATACGGACAGCGCCTGCAGCATCAGCGCCGCAATATTGCGGTGTCGGAGCAGCAGCGCAACGTGGGCGAGTTTTTGTGGCAGGGCGCTTTGCAGGGCGGAGCACAGGCTTCCGGTCGTGCGGTCGGCGAGCTGGCAGTGGGCAAGCGCGCCGACCTGATTGTGCTCGACAGCGAGCATCCGAATCTGTATGGCTTGGCGCTGGATGAAGTACTCGGCAGCTTCGTCTTCAGCGGCAATGACAACCTGGTCAAAGACGTCATGGTCGGCGGCCAGTGGGTAGTGCTCGATGGGCGCCACGTGGCGCAGCAGGCCATCACGGCACGCTTCAAGCAGACCTTGGCCGAACTGAGGGAGTTCCGATGACCCAGCTGATCCAGTATGCAAGCCTGCGGCCCACCCCGTGGAAGAACGGCGGCGGCACTACCACGGAGATTGCCCTTTCACCTGCCGGTGCGGGCTTCGACGAATTCGACTGGCGTATCAGCTTGGCGACCATTTCGCAGAGCGGCCCGTTCTCCTGCTTCCCGGGTATCGACCGCACGCTGGCGCTGGTCGATGGCGACGGCGTGCTGCTGGACTTTGGCGATGAGCGCTTTGTGCTGTCGCCCAGCGAACCGGTGGTGGAGTTCGAGGGCGAGGCGACGGTCGATGCCACCATCACGGGCGGTGTGACCACCGACTTCAACGTCATGACGCGGCGTGGCCGCTGCCGCCACCGCCTTGAGCGGCGCGTGGTGCAGGGATCGGAGCAGCTCAAGCGCCGCGCCGGGACCACCATCCTGTTCTTCGCCGAGGGCGAGAGCCTGACCCTGGGCAGCAATTCCGAGCGCATCGCCCTGGTGCGCTACGACGCCGTGGTGCTGGAGAACGACGAGCCCTGGACCATGGAAACGCAGCAGGCCACGGTGTTCGTGGTCGATATCATTACCCTTGCACAGTAACAGGAAAGAGGCGGCATGACGGCAACCTGGGATCTTTTGTACACCAATGTAAACCTTGCCACCATGGCCTCTGTGGCCGCTGGCCGCGAAGATGACGGTTACGGCAGCATCCGCGACGCCGCCATCGCTGTGCAGGACGGCCGCATCGCCTGGCTGGGGCCGCGTACCAACCTGCCCGCAGACGCGCGCGCCACGCAGACGCGCGATGGCGCCGGCTGCTGGATCACGCCCGGCCTGATCGACTGCCACACCCACATCGTCCACGCCGGTAACCGCAGCGACGAATTCGAAGCGCGCCTGAACGGCGCCACCTATGAAGACATCGCACGTGCCGGCGGCGGCATCATGTCCACTGTGCGCGCCACCCGCGTTGCCAGTGAAGACGAGCTGCTGGCGCAAAGCCTGCCGCGCGTGAAGGCGCTGCTGGCGGAAGGCGTGACCACGGTTGAAATCAAATCTGGCTACGGCCTCGATCTGGAATCGGAAGCCAAAATGCTGCGCGTGGCGCGCCGCATTGGCCGTGAGCTGCCGGTCAGCGTGGCGGCCACCTTCCTCGGCGCCCACGCGCTGCCGCCCGAGTTCAAGGAGCGCCCCGACGACTACATCGACGCCGTGTGCGCCATGATCGCGCCGCTGGCCCAGGAGGGATTGGTGGATGCGGTAGACGCCTTCTGCGAGCGCATCGGCTTTTCCGCCGCGCAGACCGAACGTGTATTCGCGGCGGCGCAGGCGCACGGCCTGCCGGTCAAGCTGCATGCCGAGCAGTTGTCGGACCAGGGCGGGGCGCAGCTGGTGGCGCGCTACCAGGGCCTGTCGGCCGATCATCTGGAGCATTTGAGCGAGGCAGGCATCGCCGCCATGGCCCAAGCGGGCACGGTGGCGGTACTGCTTCCCGGCGCCTACTACTTCCTGCGCGATACCACGCCGCCGCCGGTGGCCGCCCTGCGCGCCGCCAGGGTGCCGATGGCGGTGGCGACCGACTGCAATCCGGGCACCTCGCCCATGACTTCCCTGCTGCTGGCGATGAACATGGTCTGCACCCTGTGGCGCCTGACGCCGCAGGAAGCGCTGGCTGGCTGCACCAGCCACGCGGCGCGGGCGCTGGGCCGCCAGAACGAGATCGGCACCCTGGAAGTGGGCAAGCGCGCCGACCTGGCGCTGTGGCGCATCGCCCGCCCGGCGGATCTGGCGTACGCCATCGGCTTCAATCCATGCTGCGGTGCGGTAGTGGGCGGCTTCGAAAGTGACTTAGCAAAAGCTTAAAACCGCTCCCAAGGGGAGTGCAATCGGGTACATTACGGGAAGCGTTTTTTCCCCAGGATTGCCATGTTTCCCTTGAAGTCGCTCAGTGCCGCCGTCTTGTTGACCCTTGGAGCCAATGCCTTGGCCCAGGAGCCCACGCCCGCTCCCGCACCCCATACGCCGGAAGCGCCGGCTGCCGCCGCTGCGGCCCCTGCCCAGCAGGCCGCGGCGCCCAATCCGCTGGCGGCGCTGGCCGCTGCCGCCGCCGCGCCCAAGCCTTTCCTGGAAGTGGTGCGCGGCGCCACCCAGCTGCCTGGTTTTCTGAGCCTGTACCGCAAGGACGAAAAAGTCTGGATCGAGCTGCGCCCCGAGCAATTCGACTACCCGATGTTCATGGAGCTGAACACCACCAACGGCATTGGTGAGCGCGGCCTGTATGGCGGCATGATGGAAGGCAGCCAGGTGGTGATCTTCCACCGCATCGGCAATGTGGTGCAGATGATCGCCAAGAACACTGACTTTGGTGCGCGTCCCGGTACGCCGCAGGCACTGGCCGTGGGGCAGGCGTTTTCCGATTCGCTGCTGGCGGCGGTGCCGCTGGCTTCCGGTCCGCATCCGCAGACGCACAGCGTGCTGATCGAAGCCAATGCGCTGCTGTTCGGCGATATTCCGGGCTACGCCACCCGGCTGGAATACGCCTACCGCATTCCCTTCCTGCCGGATGCGCGCAACAGCAGCTTCGTCAACATCCATACGGAAGAAGGCCTGACCGGCCTGCACGTGAACGAGCACTATTTCGTGCCCAAGATTCCGGTGCCGCCGCTGACGCCAACGCCGCTGCCGCTACCTGGCCCACCGACCACGCTGCCGGACCCGCGCAGCATGTTCCTGGGCTTCTACTACAGCTTCATGCCGCTGCCGGCGCAGCCGATGCACTCGCGCGTGGCGGATGACCGGGTCGGCCATTTCGTCACCACCAGCTACGACTTTTCCGATGACGTGACGCCGACCACGGCGATTCACGTGATCAACCGCTGGCGCCTGGAGAAGCAGGATCCGGCGGCAGCGCTGTCGGAACCGAAGCAGCCCATCGTCTACTGGATCGACAAGAACGTGCCGGAGAAGTACCGCAAGTCGGTCTCGGAAGGCATCCTTGCCTGGAATGCTGCATTTGAACGCATCGGCTTCAAGAACGCCGTCGTGGTCAGGCAGCAGGCCGACCAGGACCACTTCGATACGGCGGATGGCCGCCATGCGGCGATTCGCTGGTTCCTCGGCACCGACGTCGGCTTTGCCATCGGCCCGAGCCAGGTCGATCCGCGCACGGGCGAGATCCTCGATGCGGACATCGCCATCTCGGACATTTTTGCACGCGGTGCGCGCCGCATGATCAGTGAAGATGCGCTGGATCTGGGTATGCCGAATGCGCCGGAACCGTCCGACCCTGCGGCGCAGCTGCCGGTGTTCGGCGGCCAGCACGCGCAGGAAGCGCGCTGCAATTATATGCAGGAAGCGGCGTCTGAGCTGGGCTTCTCGATGGGCGTGCTGGATGCGCGCGGCGATATCGACATGGGCAGCCCGCAGGCCGAGGCGCTGGCGCAAGCTTATGTGCGCGCCATCGTCATGCACGAGGTGGGCCACACGCTGGGCCTGCGCCACAACTTCCGCGCTTCGACCGTGTATTCGCTCAAGCAGCTGCAGGATCCGGAGTTCACGCAGAAGAACGGCATGAGCGGTTCGGTCATGGACTACACGCCGTTCAACCTGTCCGTAAAAGGTGAGAAGCAGGGCGAGTATGTGGCTTCCACGCTGGGCCCTTACGATTACTGGGCGATTGAATACGCCTACAAGCCGATCGCGCCGGAGCATGAGAAAGTGGAGCTGGCCAAGATTGCCGCACGCTCCAATGAACCGCTGCTGGCCTACGGCAGCGACCAGGATGCCAATGGCTTCAGCTCCGATCCGGACGTGAACGTGTTTGACCTGGGTAGCGATCCGCTGGCTTACTTCCAGCGCCGCCTGGCCATCTCGCGCGAGCTGTGGGACCGCCTGCAGACCAAGGAACTCAAGCCGGGCGAGAGCTATGAAACGTTGCGCCGCAGCTTCGATTATGGCTTCGGCCAGTTCGCCCGCACCATGCCGGTGATCGTCAAGTACGTGGGCGGCACCACCTATGTGCGCGACCACGCGGGCACGGGACGCGCGACCTTTACACCGGTGCCGCTGCCGCGCCAGCGCGCTGCCTTGCAGATGCTGACCGACAGCTTGTTCAAGGCGGACAGCTTCAAGTTCACCCCAGCCATGGTGGCGCGCCTGGGCGCGGATACCTTCCAGAACCAGGGGCGGCCGGACGTCTCGATCGGCGGACATATCCTCGGCCTGCAGATCGCGGCGCTGAACCGGCTGATGTCGGACAATGTGGCGGTACGGCTGGTGGACTCGCAGGACAAGCTGGATGATCCGAAGAAGGCGCTCAGCCTGGACGAGCTGTATTCGACCTTGCAGTCGGCGGTATGGAGCGAGCTGAAGTCGGGCAAGGAGATCACTTCCATGCGCCGCAATCTGCAGCGCGAGCATCTGAAGCGCGTGACCTATCTGCTGCTGCGTGCTTCGCCGGTGCTGCCGGCCGATGCGCGCAGCCTGCAGCGGCAGAATGCGATCGAGCTGCAGCGCGATATCCGTGCCGCGCTGGCGCGCACCGCCAACCGTGAGAACAGGGCGCATCTGGAGGAGAGCCTGGAGACGCTGAACCAGACGCTCAAGGCCACCATGTTCCGTCCGGGAGCCTGATTTGACGGGCCGCCTGCGCCGCCTGGCCTGGCTGTGCGGCGTGGGGCTGGCCGCAGCGCTGGCCGCGCCGTCTGCATCGCTGGCCGCCGATGGCGGGACGCTGCACGTCGGTTCCAAGCGCTTCACCGAGTCCTACATCCTGGGGGAGCTGCTGACGCAGACCGCCGCGCCGCACGCGCGCAGCGAGCATCTGCAAGGCCTGGGCAATACCGCCATCGTGCTGGAGGCGCTCAAGGCAGGCAAGATCGACGTTTATCCTGAATACACCGGCACCATTACGCTGGAAATTCTCAAGCATCAGGACAGCCCGCCGCTGGCGCAGATTCAGCGTGAGCTGGCGCCGATGGGACTGGGCGTGGCGGTGCCGCTGGGCTTCAACAACACGTATGCATTGGCCACGCGCGGCGAGGCGGATGGTCTGCGTAGCCTGAGTGCGCTGGCGTCAATGCCGGGGCTGCGATTCGGACTGTCGCATGAATTCATCGGCCGCCAGGACGGCTGGCCGGGGCTGGCGCAGCGCTACGGATTGCATCAGCATCCGCAAGGGCTGGATCACGGCATCGCATATGAGGCGCTGATGCAGAAGCAGGTCGACGTGATCGACATCTACTCCACCGATGCCAAGATCCGCCAGTACGGCTTGCGCGTGCTGGATGACGACCGCGCCTACTTCCCGCGCTATGACGCCGTGCTGCTGTACCGGCTCGATGCGGCGCAGCGCTTTCCGCAGGCGTGGCGTGCCATCGCGCAGCTGGAGGGGCGCATCCGCGCCGAGGACATGATCGCCATGAATGCGCAGGCGGAGATTGATGGAAAGCCTTTCGCCACCGTGGCGCATGACTGGATTGCGGCGCACGCGCCGGCGTCCGGCCCCGGCGCCACCTCGACGCCGGCCACCGCTGCTCCGGTCACAGCTTCGCGCCACGGGTTGATGGCCAAGCTGTTCGACGACAATCTCTGGCCGCTGACGCGCCAGCATCTGACCCTGGTGCTGGTGGCGGTGGTGCTGGCCTGCGTGATCGGCATCCCGCTCGGCGCGCTGGCGGCGTATTGGCCGCGTTTAAGGCAGCCGGTGCTGGCGCTGGTAGGCATGCTGCAGACCGTCCCTTCGCTGGCCTTGCTGGCCCTTCTGATCCCCTTGCTGGGCCGGATCGGCACCGTGCCTGCGCTGGTGGCGCTGTCCATCTACGCGCTGCTGCCGGTGGTGCGCAATACCTGTGTCGGCATTCTGCAGATTCCGCCAGGCCTGCGCCTGGCCGCTCTGGCATTGGGCCTGCGCACGCGCGACCGTCTGCTGCGCATTGAGCTTCCTCTTGCCGCGCCGGTGATTCTTGCTGGTGTGAAAACAGCCGCCGTGATGAGCGTCGGCACCGCCACCATCGCCGCCTTTATCGGTGCTGGCGGCTACGGCGAAAGAATTACTATTGGATTAGCGTTGAACGATAACGACATGCTATTGGCCGGCGCGATTCCCGCCGCTGTACTTGCCTTGATTACACAAGGCGTCTTCGAATTTGCCGAGCGATTTGTAAAGAGGATGTAAGGAAGGCCGCACGACCGTAAGGATTTGTAATAGCGGCGGAAATCCAAAAGGAGCGGGACTATAGTGAAGACGTTGAATCATCTCCCCTCCCACTGACAATGGGTTTCTCCCGCGTGGTTTGAGCCACCACGCGGGCTTCTTTTTTTTGTATTTCATCAATACGGCAAGGCCCGGCATGGCCGTAGACTGGGCAGATGCCAAATGCCGCGCTTCCCGCCCGATACGACTTGCCTTGGAAAACTGCATTGGTGGCGGACAAGCTGGTCGAGGTGTACCTCCGTGACGACCGCCAGCAGTGGATCCTGATCCACGTCGAAGTTCAGGCACAGCGCGACGTCTCACTCGCGCAGCGCGTGCTCGACTACAACTATCGAATTTTCAAGCAATATGAGCACCCGGTGGCCAGCCTGGTGCTACTGGCTGACGATGATCCTGGCTGGCATCCAAGCGCCTTCCATAGCGAAGTACTGGGGACAAAGATGGGCATTTCCTTTGCCACTGCCAAGCTGCTCGATTTTGTCGGCTGCAGCGATGCGTTGCTGGCCTCGCACAATCCATTTGCTCTGATCACGCTGGCCCATCTGCGTACCCAGCAGGCGCGCCCCAACGTAGATGAGCTCTATGCGGCGAAATGGCAGATAACCAAACTACTGTATCAGCATGGCTGGAGCAAACGGCGGGTAATCGTGTTGTTCGATGTGATCAACTGGATGATGGCCTTGCCTGAACCGTATCAGCGGCAGTATTGGAGGGCGATCTTCGGGTTAGAAAGGAGGAGGAAAATGAAGTGGATCAGCCCCTTGGAGCAGTCCTTCATCGACAAAGGATGGGAGAAAGGCCTGAAAAAAGGTCGGCAGGAAGGCCTTGAGAAAGGCCTTGAGAAAGGCATCGAAAAAGGTGTCGAGAAAGGCCGCAAAGAAGGTGCGGCAGCGCTGCTGGAGTACCAGCTCACGCGACGCTTCGGGCCGCTGCCAAAAACCATTCACAACAAATTAGCCAAAGCCAGTGTGGCGCAGATGGGAATCTGGAGCGACGCACTGGCAGAGGCAGAATCGCTGAAACAGGTATTCAGCAGATAGAAAATTATGCGCGCGCCAGCTGATCCAGCGCCGGGCCGGTCACGCGGCAGATGCGCCAGTCGGGCAGCAGGGATGCGCCTACGCTCTCGTAGAACTTGATTGCATTCACATTCCAGTCCAGCACCGACCACTCGAAGCGGCCGCACTCGCGTTCCACCGCCAGCTTGGCCAGCGCCACCAGCATCTGTTTGCCATAACCCTTGCCACGGCAGGATTGCTTGACGTACAGATCCTCCAGGTACAGACCCTTGCGGCAGAGGAAGGTGGAGAAGTTGTGGAAGAACAAGGCAAAGGTCACCACCTCGCCATCAGCCACACCGACAATCGCTTCCGCCGACGGCTTGGCGCTGAACAGGCCTTCATTCAGCATGGCTTCATTGGCCACCACCATGTGTTCCAGTTTTTCAAACACCGCCAGTTCGTAGATCATGCCGAAGATGGCGGCCACGTCGTCAGGCTGGGCGGGGCGGATGGTCAAATTGCTCATGAGGTAGCGCTTTCTGCAGACAGTTCATCGACCGTTTCTGGATGGTCGGATTTGAGGGCCCAGGCCACGCTGGACAGGCACAGCACCATGCCTGCCAACTCCATGGGACCGGGACGGAAGTTTTCCAGCTGAATCGACAGCAGGACGGAAATCACCGGCGTCACCACGCCGATATACACGGCCTTGTTGGAGCCGATGCGGTGAATCAGGGTGAAGTAGGCGGCAAAGGCCACCACCGAGCCGAGCAGCGACAGATAGAGCAGGCCGCCCCAGTATTTGGCCGTGTCCGGCAGCATGAAGGACTGGCCGCTCACCAGCACCCAGGCCGCCACCAGCACGGTGCCCCAGGTCATGGCCCAGGCCATGGTCAGCGGCACATTGTCCGACTGCTGGCGCACCTTGACCACCAGCACATTGCCAATCGAGCTGGCGATGGTGGCGCAGATCGCCAGCACCAGGCCCAGCAGGAAGTGGCCGCTGCCACCCGACATCAAGTCATTCCACGAATGCACAATCGACTGGAAGAACAGCAAGGTTACGCCGCACATGGAGGCAAAGGCGGCGCTCCAGATGCGCCAGGTCAGCGGCGTGCCGAACACGATGCGGTTGCAGATCGGATTCCAGAACACCATCAGCGCAAACAGTACGCCCACCAGGGCCGACACCAGGTATTGCTCCGAGGTGTAGGTGCAGATATAGCTGATGCCGAAGGTGGCAAAGCCTTGCAGCGTCATCCAGCGCTGCACGCGCCAGGGCAGGGCGAGGCGCTGGCCGCGCAGTTTGCACCAGGCGAACAAGACCGCCGCCGCCAGGCTGAAGCGGTAGACCACCGAGACGGCGGGCGGAATCGAACCGAGCTGCAGGGTGATGGCAAAGAAAGTGGAACCCCAGATCAGGCAGGCGGTAATGAAGAGAATCGGAGAGGACATCAAACGAGTATCACTGAAAATTTGTTGCGGCGCAACGGAGGTGGCAATTTCGCGGGTGTTTTGTCGAAAATGAAAGTATTATTGAAAGACTAATTTCCCTAATGCGCAGGAGGGTGTCATGAGCACCTCGTTGCAGATCAAAGTTGTCAGTCTGGTGAGCTATGTGCTGCTCAGCACTTCACTGGTGCTGGCGTGGGCCGACGAACTGGAGTCGCCGGTCCCTTCGCTGTGCGCAATGGTGACGCTGCCCTAGCCTTAATAGCTCAGTTTGAGGCGGCGATACAGGAAGCTCAGCACAAACAGCGGGCCGATCAGCAGGAAGCGCAGGTCGTCGAAGAAGGATGGCTTCTTGCCTTCGATCTTGTGGCCGATGAACTGGCCGATCCAGGCCAGCACAAACACTGTCAGCGACACCTTCAGCACCATGTCCGGCGGCAGCAGCGCCAGAATGGCCAGCATCACGGCCGACATCAGCAGCATCCCCACGGCAAACGGCACGGACAGCTTGAGGTAGTACAGCAGCGAGGCCACCGTCAGCGCGACAGCCGCCAGCGGATGCGCGGCCCACACCAGGCCCAGCAGGGTAAAGACAATCACCGGGATGCAGACGAAGTGGATGATCTCGTTGACGTGGTTCAAATGGCTTTCGCTGTACTTGGCCAGCAGCGTATCGATGGCACGCGGTTCGGACATGGGTGGTCTCCTGTTGTTGTTATGTTGCCAGTCCATTCTACACTGTAAGATGCGGGAATGAATGAGACCAAACGCTGTTTCGAGCCCGTCGTCGATCGCCGTACCCGCCTGCTGATCCTGGGCAGCCTGCCCAGCGAGCAATCGCTGCTCAAGGGCGAGTACTACGGCAACAAGCAAAACAAATTCTGGGAATTGGTCGGCGCCGTCATTGCTGCCGACTTGCGCGCGCTGCCCTATGCGGCGCGGCTCGACAGCCTGCGCGCGCATGGTGTCGGCTTGTGGGACGTGGTAGCGGAAGCGAAGCGGGAGGGCAGCTTGGACAGCCAGATACGCGACCGTCTGAGCAACGATCTGGCCGGCTTGGTGGCAGGTTTGCCGAGTCTGGAAACGATCGCGTTCAACGGCGGCACCGCGGCGCGGCATGGTGTTAAAGCCTTGGGCCAGGAAGCCCAACGCTATCGCATCGTGCCGCTGCCATCGAGCAGCCCAGCCTACACGCTCGCCTACGCGGAAAAATTGAAGGCCTGGAGAAGCCTGGGCGACTCTTTATCGCGTTAAGGCGATCAGCCTTGCTTCTTGCGCCGTGCCATGTAGCCAAGCATGCCTAAGCCAGCCAGCAGCATGGCGTAGGTTTCGGGTTCGGGCACTGGCGCGGCGTTGAGGTAGACGTAGTCGACACTGCCGCCGTCGTAATTCCCCGCCACGAAATTTGCGACCTGGTGTCCGGAAATATTGAACGACGAGGTGACAAAAAAGTCCTGAGCCGACAGATGTTGTGAGAGTTTCTGGCCAAAGTCCACGCTCGGAACAAAAGCAACCGAGCCTTGGATGTTCTGCCCGCTAAACACGGTGTCGCCGCCGGCGGTGGTCCCGGTTTGGTAGCTGGCGATCGTGTCGCCGGGGTACATGCCACTACCGTGGGAGATGCGGTCAAACAGCGTTTGCATGCCGTTCGTGCTTGGCGAAACCATGCTGAAGGTCACACTCTTGCCATTGACGGTGACGGTATCGGTAAAAGCCGGTCCAGTGCCGTCCAGCAGCACGGCCTTGTTGCGCGCTGGGTCGAAATTGTCAACGGTGTAGCCACTCCATTGCGCTGGATCGACACTGGCAGTGACAGACTGCGTAAACGACAGGCCGCTCAGGTTTTGGCCGGCGAGACCGAAGACGCCGGTGGTGTCGGTGCCGGAACCGATGATCCCCGTGGTTGTTACCGTCCAGGTCTGCCCAGCGTGGGCATTGAAGGCCAAAGTGCTCAGGGCCAGTGCTGCAGCAAGTGCGGTAAATGATTTCATCAATCCCCTCCCCAAAATGTAATGTTGTTATTATTGCATAATCTTCTGAAAATTATCAAAAACATTACAGATTGGGGAAGAAATCGCCAGCTTAGCCGCGCGCTGGCGCCGCCGCTTGCGCTCGCTTGGCCGAGCGCCATGGTTCCGGCGACTTGCGCAGATAGTTGTTGAAGACATAGCCCCAGGGCACGGCGGCATAGCAGGCCACCAGGATCGGAATCCACGACAGGTTATTCTCGGTGAAGCGTTCCATATGGCCGCTTTGCCATTGCGGCAGCGCCACCATCAGCACCCATACGGTCTTCCAGACGATTTCCCACAGCAGCACCGGCAGCATCTGTAGCGGATAAATCAGGCCTGGTACCGACAGCAGCCAGAAGGCCAGCAGCATGTAGTTGGTCACGGCTTCCAGCGGCTCCAGCGCATGGCCAGGGAACAGGATGCTGGGCAGCAGGAAAGTGCCGAAGCCCACCACAATAAACAGATACATCGCACGCAGGCAGTTCAGACGGAATGGCGAAACTTGATGCATTTGGCGCTCCTTCAGGGCTGGGGTTTGGAATTATTCGACTTGCTTCAGCAGGCGTTCGATTTCCGCCAGGCGGGCTTCGTAGCTGCTCACGGTGGCCTGCATGGCGCGCAGGGCGGCGGCTGTTTCCTGTTGGGCCTGGCTACCGTTGTGGGCCAGCTGGCGATAGGCTTCTTCGCGTTCGGCGCGGGCGCGGGCTTGCTGGATCGCGGCAAAATACTTCATGCCAAAGATCATCAGGATCGAGCCGAAGAACAGGCCGAGGGTGAGAAAGTACACAGATTCCGACATATTGCCTCCTATTGGTCTTGATGTTTGGTCAGGGTCTGGGCGGCCTGCGCGATGGCGGGCGGCGTCAGGGTGAGCCCAAAGGGCGTCACCTCAAAAAAATTGAGCGCCTTGCCGTCCGGCGACAGCTCCAGCTTGCTGGCCACCAGGCCTGCGTCTTCCAGCTTTTGCAGGTGCAGGTGCAGCAGCGGGCGGCTGATGCCAATCTCGCGCGCCAGCTGGCTGACGTAGTTGCGTCCGCCGCTGGACAGGGCCGCCACGATACGCAGCCGGTGCGGATTGGCCAGCGCTGCCAGCATGGCCAGCAGCTGGTCTCCGGATAAGGTTTCAGTAATTTGATCCATGTGTAAAGAATATCTGACACATGAAATCGATGCAAGCGGAAGATGCAAAAAAACACGGCTAGCCGTGTTTTTTTGTAACAGCAATGCCATCAGCCGCGCCGGCGCCGCGTTATGCCAGCCAGCAGGCCCAGGCCAGCCAGCAGCATCGCTGCCATGTCCGGTTCCGGTACGGCCGCCACGGCCAGGCCGTTCAGATTGTAGATATCGGCGGTGGACTCATGGTAGCCGGGATGGGTCAGCACGTCCTGGCTCAGGTTCCAGCCCATGGCGTCGAAGGCGGCCAGGTCGTTCTGGGTCACGGCGCCCGTCTCGCAGGCGGCAAAGGTCGGGTCCATGATGCCCACGCTGCGCGTGCTTTCCTGGCAGCCGTTGGGCAGGGAGGCGGCCTGGTTGTCGATCCAGTGGGAAGCCTGGTGGCCGTCGCCATTGAATTGCCCGGTGGAGAAGAAGGGCGCTTCCTGGCCGGCATTGTCGAGGTTGAATACGTGCTGGCTGTCGATGGAGAAAAAGGCGGGCCGGTTGGCCGACCATTGCAGCTGGCGGCTGCCGTCCGGGTTGAGGCCGTTCCCGTAGCGGAACAGGTCGAGCGTGCTGCCAACAGCGTAATTGTCGATGCGGTCGTTGTCGAAGCTGCTTGCGCCGGGGCCGTTGGGGTGGCCGAAGTAGTCGAGCGTATCGGTGCCGCTGATGAAGCCCAGCGCATGGCCCAGCTCGTGCACGGCCACCCCGGTAAAGTCATAGCTGCCCGGCGTGATGCCATTGGTGGGGTTGTAGTCGAAGGCGAAGCTGGAGCTGAAATTGATGCTGGCGTCGGCCATATTGGCCGATTGGCCCGTGCTCAGCTTGAGCGCTTTCAGGACCGCCGTGTTGGCGTCGAGGTAGTTGTTGATGTTGTTGTTGCCGCTGGACAGGCGGGTGGAACCCACAGTATCGATGCCGGTTTGCGCGGCCGGATCGAGATAGCCGTTCAGCCGCATCGATATCCCGCCGCCGGTGTTGAGCGGCGACAGGTGCGCGACGGCGATGCTGTCCAGCGCGCTGTTGCCGGTGCTGGCCAGGGCCTGGTAGACGCTGGACACGCTCACCGCGCTGGTATTCACGCTGGTGCTGCCCAGCACACCCGGATCCTGGGGCGAAAAGCCGATGTCGATGCGGATGGTGGCGTCGCTGCTGAGGGTCTGATTCCAGTAGTTGGCCGCCTTGCGGAAGGCGTACAGGGCGTCGGCACCGTTGGGTGCGCTGGCAAAGCTGTTGTTGGCGTCGATCAGGATGATGTTGGCGGCGCCGGCGGTTGCGCACAGGCTGGCGGCCAGCGCGGCGGCGGCCAGGGCGCGGAGAGGGAAAGCAGTCATGGGAACCTCGCTGTAGAAGAGAAAATGCAAGAAAAGGCGCCAGGGCCGAGGCCGGCAAGCGCTTGTCTTTAAGTTAACTCTTCAGCAAAGGCAGGGCTTGTTCCGCGACAAAGCGGGCCCAAAAAGAAAACGCCGCCACGGCATCAAACCGTGGCGGCGCGGCAAGCTAAATCAGTGCTCAGGCTTGCTTGGCTTTGCGGCGGCGTGCCATGAAGCCGGTCAGGCCCAGGCCAGCCAGCAGCATGGCATAGGTTTCTGGCTCAGGAACGGCGGTGGCCAGACCTTCCATGCGATAGATGTCGGCGGTGGTTTCGTTGTAGCCAGGTTGGTTCAGGATGTTGCCGTGCAGGTTCCAGCCCATGGCGTCAAACGCGGCCAGATCGTTCTGCGTCACCGAACCCATGTCGCAGGCAGCAGCGGTCGGGTCCATGATGCCGATCGACTTGGTGCTCTGGTAGCAGCCGTTTGGCAGCAGGAAGGCCTGGTTGTCTTTCCAGTGCGAAGCCTGGGCGCCGTCGCCGTTGAACTCGCCGGTGGAGAAGGTGGCGGCTACCTGGTTCGGGTTGTTCAGGTTGAACACGTTCTGGCCGTCGATCGAGAAGAAGGCGCTCTTGTTGGCGCCCCATTGCAGCTGGCGGGTGCCGTCAGCGTTGAAGCCGTTACCGTAGCGGAACAGGTCCAGCGTGCTGCCGATCGAGAAGTTGTCGATTTTTTTGTCATCCAGGAAAGGATCCTGGCTGTTCGGGTGACCGAAATAGTCGAAGGCGTCAGCGCCGCTCACGAAGCCCAGGGCATGGCCCAGCTCGTGGGTGGCGACCGCGACGAAGTCGTATTTACCTTGCGAAATGCCGTCAGTCGGGTTGAAGTCGAAGGCGAAGCTGGAACTGAAGTGAATGCTGGCGTCAAACGTGTTGGCGGGCTGGTTGGTGCTCAGGTTCAGCGCCTTCAGTACCGAGGTGTTGGCCGACAGGTACTGGTTCATGTAGTTGTTGCCACTGGCCAGGCGGCTGGCGGCTGGGTGTCGACGCCGGTCTGGTTGGCAGGATCGGCAAAGGCATTGACGCGCATTGCCAGGCTGCCGTTGGCGTTCAGCTTCGACAGATTGGCCACGGCGATGCTGTCCAGCGCGCTGGTGCCGGTGCTGGCGAGGGCGCTATACACGCTCGACACTTTCACGTCGGACTGGTTGCTGGAGGTGGAGCCGAGGATGCCAGGGCCCAGTGCATCGAAGCCGATGTCGACGCGGATCGTCACATTGTTGGCCAGGGTCTGGTTCCAGTAGTTAGCGGCTTTCTGGAATGCATACAGAGCCTGGGCGCCATTCGGGGCGCTGGCGAAGCTGTTGGTCGAATCGACCAGGATGATGTTGGCGGCAAAGGCTGGTACGGCAAACGCTGCGGTCACGGCGGCTGCTGCAACGTGCTTGAGTAACGATTTTTTCACTTTTTTATTCTCCGGTTGCTATTTCTCGCTGGCTCGGGTGGCCAGGCTCCCTGATGGGATGGGATCGTCCATCCCGCCTTCGATCCTTGTTGAGTTATCTCAGCAATGACTGTTTTAAAGAATAGCATGTAGAAAGTGCAACATGAAAAAAATACATCGATGTTAAATAAACATTCTGATTTTTTACAACATCTTCCCTTTCGGTAATAAAAAAGCCACCCGGGGCAAGGGTGGCTTGGCGGCTGGCAGGGCTGGACTCAGGGGCCGATCGGGACCACGTAAAGGCTGCCGCTGTCGGTCAGGCCCAGCAGCAGGAAGCCGTCGCCGGAGAGGGCCAGCTGGCGCGCCACCAGCTGCGCGCCGGCGGGTGCGAACTTGATCTGCTGCAGCATGGCGCCGCTGGCGCTATAGACCCAGACATCGGCCGAGTTGTTGCGGCCGGATACGCCGCAGTAGACCCGGCCATCGCTGCCCACTTCCACATTATTGGGGGCGACATTGCTGGTGGGTAGGTAGTACAGGACGCTGAGGTCGGATGGATTCAAGGCGGCGCAGGCAGCCGGCGCGGTGCTGGCGCTGTACACCTTGGCGCCGTCCAGGCTGGCGGCCAGATCCTGGCCCTGGCTGCCGGCGGCGGCGTGCGAACCGGCCGCCTGTTTGGCGGCAAACAGGGTGCCGCCAGCCAGCGCGGCAAAGTCGGTGCCGAAGGTGGCCAGGTTGACGCTGCTCTTGCCCTCGTCCTGCAGATACAGGTGCTTGCCGTCGGCGGGCGCGGCCATGCTGCCGCCGGGCAGGGCCACGGCGGGCAGCAGCTTGCCGGTGGCGGCTTGCCAGAAGGTGCCATCGTTCAGCACCACCAGCTCTTCGCCGTTGGGGCGGATGGCGCGCACCCGGGTGGCGCTGCTGGCCGCGTTCGGCAGGGGCCACTGCGCGGTGATGCTGCGGCTGCTCAGGTCCACCGTGGCCAGCATATGGTTGTTGATGTCCACCACGTACAGGTGGTCGCCGTTCGGGCTGGTGGCCATGTCGCCCAGGGTGGCGGAGAAGCCGGAGATGGTGCCCAGCTTTTGCTGGGTGTAGGCATGGTAGACATCGATGAAGGCGCCGCCATTGTGGGCATACAGCAGCGGCCGCACCGGATCGGCCACCACATTGGTGTAGGGCAGCAGCAGCGGCGTGGGCGACAGGGGGAAGGTGGTGCCTTTCCAGAACGCCACGCGGATGGTTTCCGGCGCCGCCACGTCGGCCGCGCCCGGGGTGATGGTGACGTTGGCCAGGTTGAGCGTGTCGATGCCCATCGCGGTCGGGTCGGCTGTCAGGGTCAGGCTGGTGGCGGTGGTGGTGACGGCCAGCCAGGGCTGGTCGGAGGCGGCGGTCCAGCTGGCGGCCTGGCCATAGTTGTCGCTCACGCTGATGGTGCGGCTGATGCGGGCCCAGCCGGGTGTGCCGACCATGGCCACCCCGGTTTCAGACGGGATCAGCTTGTGGGTGTCCTTGTTGATGGTCAGGTTCAAGGTGGCGATGGCGATGTCGCCGTTGACGGTGGCGATGGCGCCCATCAGCTTGGTGGTGGTGCCATCGGCCACGGCGCTGGGATTGGGCGCGATTTGCACGTTGACCGGCGCCTTGTTAACGCTGGTGGACGCTGGCGTCGCGGTGGCCCAAGGCGGTACCGCCGACATAATGAAAGGCCAGGAATTGGTCGAAGTATTCAGGCTGAGCGACCAGGCCTGGGTCTGGAAGTCGCGGCCATAGGTGCCGCCCAGGGTCATGGCAGATACCGAGCCCAGCAAGGTTGGATTGACCAGGGTTAGCGTCACCGGCAGCTGGCGCGTGGCGGCGCCGGGCGAAGTGAAGTTGATCTTGCCGCTAAAGGTGCCGGCGCGCAGGACGCTGACCGAAGGGTCGACCGATAGCACGACCGAGGATGGCGTCGTGCCGCTGGCCGGGTTGGCGCTCAGCCAGGGCGAGTCGCTGCTGGCGTTCCAGCTGGCGCTGGCGCCGCTGTCCAGGCTGAAGGACAGCATTTGGGTGGGGATGGGCGCGCCGTTGATGGCGGTAAAGGTGACGCCGTCGCTGCTGGTCTGGAAGGCCGCCTGCAGCACGGTGAGCGAGACCGGCAGCGTGACCGTGGTGGCGTCGCTGGCACGCAAGCTGACACTGCCGGTGTAGCTGCCTGGCGTCAGGCTGGCGGTGTTGAACATGGCCGTCACGGTGCCGTCGCCGCTGCCGCTGGCCGGGGTCGGCACCAGCCAGCTGACGTCGCTGCTGGCGGTCCAGCTGCGGCTGCCGGCTTTGACGGCCACCGCGACGTTGGCCGGGGCGGCGGCGCCGGCGTGGATGGTCAGGGTCATCGGCATGGCGGTGCTGGCGCTGAAGGCGCTGCTGCCGGCCGGGGTGATCGTGATGCTATACGGCAGCGCCATGGGCGAGCCGGGGAACTGGCTGGCGCAGGCGTTATCCGGGCACAGCTTGACGGTAAAGTTGCCGCTGTAGCTGCCCGCCGCCAGCGTCGGCGCGGTCTGCAGCGCGGCGTGATACTGGGTATCGGAATCCTTGAGCAGCTGCACGCCCGGCAGCAGCACGCCCTTGTCATCCACGATGAAGGCAAAGATGCTGCTGGCGTTGGCAAAGTCGGCCGGGCGATTGACCGTGGCGCTGAGATTGAGGGTGGCGCTGGTGCCGGCCACGGCAGTGCCGGTGACGGTGCCGGGCGTGAAGTTCAGGGCCGCGCCGGTGACGGGCGGCGGCGTGGGCGTGCCGGGAGAGGAAGAACCCCCGCCTCCACCACAGGCGGTGAGCAGCGCGCTGGACAGCGCGGCAATCATCAGAAGGGGAACGAGGGTCCGTATTCTCAGCATGAGGGTGTCCTTGGGTGCGCGCTGCTTATATTGCAATTGTTTCGCATTTGCAACTTTTTGTCAAGTGCGCGCACCGAGGAACTCTCACTTTACTGCTTGGCACTGGGCTGCGCCTCGTAGGCTTTGATACGGTCCAGCTTGGCGGTGTACAGGTCGCGGTCGCCACGGGTGGTGCTGTTCTCCATGGCCAAGCGCATATGCTCATCGGCTTCCTTGAGGTTGCCCAGCTTGAAGTCCGCCACGGCCAGCCAGAAATGGAACTCATGGTAGTCCGGCGAACGGTCCAGCTCGCGCAGGAACAGGTTGCGCGCCCGCACATAATCCCCTTGCTCCACGGCCTTGCGGCCCAGGTTGAAGAAGTAGAAGGGCGGATAGGGTTCCAGCCGGGCCAGCTCGACCCGCAGCGCCTTGGCTTCATCCACCCGGCCTTCGTCTTCCAGCGTCTGCGCCAGGTTATGCATGAAGATGGTGTTCTTGCCGTCCAGCTGGTGGGCGTAGCGCAGGATGCGCTCGGCGGCCGGGATGTCGTTATGGTGCTGGTAGATCACGCCCAGGGTGTTGTACGAGTTGAGGAAGGCGGGATCGGTCAGGATCGCCTGGCGGGCCCACCAGTAGGCATCGTCCAGCTTGTTCTGCACCAGCATTTCGGCGGCGCGGTTGTTCATGTACATGGCGACGATGGTGCTTTCTTCCAGCGGCTGGGCCTGCACCTTGGCGTTTTCCGGCATGGGGATGAAATCCACCGTCATGTACTGGGTCGCGTTGTAGCCCTTGTTGAGCGAGAACTTGGGCTGGCCCAGCACCAGGTTGACGTGGCCGCTGGAGAAGTACAGGTTGCCGCTGCGGCTCCAGGCATCGTCGGTGACCACGCGCTGGTACTGCACGTCCAGGCCCAGTTCGTGGGCCAGGGCCGCTGTCATGATCACCAGCGACAGGCAATTGCCGGTGCGCGCCTCAAAGGCCTGCTGGGCGTTGCGCGTCATGGCGGAATCGTATTCGAGCTTGAGCTTGTCCTTGCGGTAGAGCGCGTCAAACAGGGCCTGGCGCACGTCGCGGCCCTTGAGGTTGTGCGCCACCTCGTCCGCCAGATAGCGGCGCATGGCGTCGCTGACGGCAAACAGATGGTCGCCGTTGATGGGCTCAGCGGGTGGGGTGAAGCGCTGGTCCTGGAATAAGGGCTGGATGGCGGATTGCTGCACCGGAGCGTGCAGCACCTGCTGGCTGGCGCAGCCGCCCAGCAGCGCGACCAGGCACAGGGTCAAAAGGCGGGCTTTCATGGCAGTCTCCCTTGCACGCGCTTGCCGGGCGCGGAATCGCTGCGGAGCACATGGGCCTGCACCGCATCAGGCAGCGGAATTCTGTGTCCCGCTTGAGGGAAAGTATCCTCGCGTGCCGGGCGACTGTCAAACAGGAATTAACCGTGAGGAAGAAATAATGCTCACAGGGTTTGCGGCTCGACCGGATGGCCTTGGGCGTCGAAGCGCTTGGCCACGGACAAGGCCCGCACGCCGATGCTGTCGAGCGCGTCGCGCACATCGTCCACCTGCTGTTCCAGGTCGGCCGCCAGGTCGAGCGGACGCTCGCTGTTGACCAGCACGGCGCCGTCCGGGCCGCTCAGCTGCACCCGCAGCAGCATCTGGTGGCCAGTGTCGGCCGGGCCGATGGCGGCGGCGGCCTGCTCCGGCGCAACGCCGCTGGCTTGCAGCGCCTGGTTCAGCTCGGACAACATTTGCAGAGTGGCATATTCCGCCAGCGCCTGTTCCTTGGCGCCGAAGAACAAGTCCTGGTACAGGAAGTTCAGCGACACTTGCGGCGCGCGCTCGCCGGCCAGGCAGCGCTGCAGCAGCGGCGCGATGTCGGCGGTCCACTGCTGGTAGCGTTCCATGCGCTGGCTGAAGTAGGCGTCAGCGGCGGCCTCGTCCTTGGGCACGCGGTAGAAAGGATCGTCGGCGCGCTTGAGGGCAAAGCCCAGCAGGAAGCGCAGCTCCACCGCCGTGTCGTCCGCGCCGAAACTGGTGGGCGCCCAGCCCGACATGCTGCGTTCCAGGGTCGGCACCGGCACCAGCTTTTTCTCCGTCATGAAGTGGGCCGCTTCGCGCACCATGGCGGTCAGGCGGGTGTAGGTGATGGCGTCGATTTCCTTGAGGTCGTAGACGTGGCGCATCAGCACCACCTTGGCCTTGGCGCTTTCCAGCTGGGCTTGCTGGAAGCTGTCCACCAGGGCCTGGTAATCGTCGTCCGACTGGAACACCTGCGCCGCCTGCAGCCCGCCAGTGCTGTGCACGAACAGGGGAATGGCGAAGGCGTCGATCTCCATGGTGGGCGCGCCTTCGCGCCGCAGCAGCAGGTTGGCGGAGGCTTCTTCGATGGCCGCGCGCAGGTACTGGTAGGCGCCGATGTCTTCGTCGCCGGACAGCTCGATGGCGCTGTACAGCAGCTCATCCTTCTGCTGGTTCAGCAGCTTGCGCACCAGGCGCTTGAAGTCTTCTTCCTGGTCGCGCAGCACGGTGCCCATGCTGCTGCGGTCTTCCTGTTCCGACAGGTTGAGCGCCAGCTGGCACAGTTCGCGCAGGGCTTGTTCGTCTTTTTGTTCAGTGCCGTTGGAGGGCTTGCGGGGGGCGGGACGCTTATTGGTCGGCATTGCGGCGGTGATTAGTTATTATTGTTCGATGTGGAAGGTTTCGTGCAGCTCGTCGAGCAGGTCGTCGGTTTCATCTTCCGACAGGGCCAGGTGGGCGCAGGCGCGGTCGCCGCCCTTGTCCCATTCCAGCGAGGAGCTGTTGCCGTGGAAGCGCTGGATGGCTTTTTCCGCCAGCAGCGACAATGCCACCAGCGAGCGGATGGCGTCGTCGGTGGCAGGGTCGTCCAGCACGCGGTAATCATGGTGGTGCAGGATGGCCCAGGACACGTCCGGCGACAGGCCCCAGTTGCGCGCCAGCAGGCAGCCGATGGCGGCATGGTTGGTCTGGTGGCGTGCATCCTCCACCGAGGTGAAGACGGCGTCCGGCTCGGCGCTGGCTATGGCGAAGGTGCTTTTGTAATCGGCAAAGCGGTTCATCAGCAGCGGCACGCCGATGTCGCAGAACAGGCCGAAGGTATGGGCGATGTCCGGCGGCGCGATGCGCAGCTTGCGCGACAGGAACACCACGGCCTGGGCACGGCGCGCCGACATTTCCCAGAAGATGTTCAGCTCGGCGGCATTGCCGTCGATTGCTTCCTTGGCCAGCAGACCGGTCAGCAAAGCGGCGCACTGGTTGATGCCGAGGAAGGTGATGGCTTGTTCCACCGACTTGGCCTTGCGGCCGGCGCCGAAGAAGGGCGAGTTGGCCAGCTTGAGCAGGGCGCCGGACATGCCGACGTCGTTGCCAATGATGCGGGCGATATTGCGCGACGATGGGTCGGGCTGCGCCAGTTCACGCTGCAGGTCGACTAGCAGGCTTGGCCGTGGGGGAATACGGATGGAACGCAATAATGCGTCTTCCACCGCATGTTCGGGCAAGGCTTGGGCTGCTGCATTCGTCATGGGAAAATCTGTGCGTGTTTCGGGGATAGGCTAGATTATCGCCGCAAACGGCCCCGGCAGCGCGTGAATTTTTCGGCGATTTCGCCGCGCAGCGCCATATTTTGTCGGCAAAATCAGGCATTTGCCGGGATTCGATAATCTATTGTCACGAAAATGAATCAATTTGCATGCATTGCTGGCATCGACTTCAGCGCCGACGCCGCCGAGGTGGCGCGACAGCTGATCGGTGTGACACTTTTGGTGGATGGCGTGGGCGGCCGCATTGTGGAAGCGGAAGCCTATGACAGCAGCGAGCCCGCCGCGCACAGTTTTGGCGGCCGCACCGAGCGCAACTTTTCCATGTTCGGCCCGCCGGGACGCAGCTATGTCTACCGTTCGCACGGTCTGCACTGGTGCCTGAACTTTGCCGTGCGCGAGCCGGACCATGGCGCGGGCGTGCTGATCCGCGCGCTGGAACCCACGCACGGGCTGGAGCAGATGCGCGACCGCCGCGGGCTGGAAGATGAGCGGCTGCTGTGCTCTGGTCCGGGCCGGCTGGCCCAGGCCTTGGGCGTGACCCGCGCCCACAACAACCTGGCGCTGGATGCGGCGCCGTTCACCTTGCTGGCGGCCGAGGCGCCGGTCGAGGTCGTGGTTGGCCCGCGCATCGGCATCAGCAAAGCGGTCGAGCTGCCGTGGCGATTCGGGCTGGCCGGTTCGCGCTTCTTGAGCAAGCCGTTTCGCTGACGGCTGGCGCTGGTGGCGTATCTTCGATCTGGAACACCGCCACCGCCTGCGACAGCTTGACGGCCTGTTCCTGCAAGCTCTCCGCTGCGGCGGCGGCCTGTTCCACCAGGGCCGCGTTCTGCTGGGTAACATCATCCATCAGCCCCACCGCCTGGTTGACCTCGGCAATGCCGTGGGCCTGCTCCGCGCTGGCGGCGCTGATGCGGCCGATGATGTCGTTGACCTGCTGCACCGAGGCGACAATCTCGCCCATGCGCTCGCCCGCCTGCGCCACCGAGGCGCTGCCGCTGTCGATGGTGGCGACCGAAGCCGAGATCAGGCTCTTGATCTCGCGCGCCGCCGCTGCCGAGCGCTGCGCCAGCGTGCGCACCTCGGCCGCCACCACGGCAAATCCCCGGCCCTGTTCACCGGCGCGGGCTGCCTCCACAGCGGCGTTGAGGGCGAGGATGTTGGTTTGAAAAGCGATGCCGTCAATGACGGCAATGATGTCGACAATCTGGCGCGAACTGGCGCGCACCGACTCCATGGTGCTGACCGCCTGCGACACGGCCGAGCCGCCGCGCTGGGCCAGCTCGCTGGCGCTGGCCGCCAGCTGGCAGGCTTCGCGCGCATTGCTGGCGTTGCCTTGCACCGCCTGGGTCAGGGTCGACATGGCGCTGGCGGTCTGCTCCAGCGAAGCGGCCTGGCGCTCGGTGCGGGTCGACAGGTCCAGGTTGCCGCTGGCGATTTCATGCGAGGCCACGTCGATCGAGCGCACCGCCGTCAGCACCGTATGCAAGGTCTGCTTGAGGTTGGCAATGCTGCGATCCAACAGGCGCGCAGTGTCGCCGATTTCGTCGCCGCCACGCTGATCCTGGCGCGCCCTCAGGCGGCCGGCGGCCAGTTCCACCACCACTTCGCCCATGGCGCGGATATCGCGCAGCATGGCGCCGCGCACCGCCATGGTGACCAGCAGCGACAGGGCGATCGATAGCAGCACCATCGCCGCCATGCTGATGCCCAGCGTGTGGAACTCGTCGCGCGCGTTGTCGTAGGCTTGCGTGCTGAGCTGCTGCTCCAGCGAAGCCAGCCGCGCCAGCTGCTCGTTGAGCAGGCCGAACTGCTTCTCCGCCTTCTGCATCGAGTTGGTGGCAATGGACTGGTCGGCCTGGGCCATCTCCATGGTCTCCAGCACGGCTTTGCGGTAGGCCGCCAGCGATTGCATGGAAGCGCCGACAATCTGCTGTTCCCCCGCATCGTCCACCGCGCCCAGCTGCTGCAGCTGACGCTCGATGGCGGCGTGGCGGGTTTTAATCTGGCGCATCAGCGCGTCCAGCCGGGCCTGGGCAAAGCTGCCGTTGATCCAGGCCAGCAGCTGGTAGATGTTGGCATGTGCGTAGCGCGCTTCGCCGGCGACGTCGGCCGCCAGTTGCAGGCGCGCGGCGCGTACCTGCACCAGGTTTTCCAGCGAAGCATTCTGGCGCACCATGCCGTACCAGGCGCCGCCGGTGGACAGCACCAGCAATAGCAGCACCAGGCCGGGTGCCAGCAGCAGTTTCGGGCCGATCCGCAATTTGTTCAGCATGGCTGATCCTATTTTTTGTAGATGCCCGCTTCCAGCACCACATCGCCCACGCGCAGGATGTAGGTGGTCTTGGGTTCGATCTTGCCGGTGGCCGGATTCTTGTACTGGTAGTCGACCCAGCCGCGGCCTTTTTTCTGCCCCAGCTCGATGATCTCGCGGCGGTATTTTTTGCCGCTGGCGTCGGGCACATCGGTCAGATCCTTGCCGACGATGGATGGATTGAAGGGATGGGCCAGTACGATGCCGGTGCTGATGTCGCGCATGTCCACGTACAGTGAGCCCTGCACGAAGTCGGGATCCTTGGCGTTGATGTGCTTCATCATTTCTTCTTTGCCGTGGGCCTTGATGAAGCTGGCGCCCCGCTCGGCCATGGCGATGGCGTCTTTCTCGGTGGGTTCTGCGGCATGGGCGGCGGCCGTCAGCAGCAGGGTGGTCAGTAGCAGCGGTTTCATGATGCCTCCTTGAAGTGGAGACCCTGAATGTACGCCGCCCGCATGGCGAGAAATTGCGTTGCCGCAAGTCCATCGGAGATTTATTCCGCAGCGAAATATTTCCATGTGTCAGTTGATATGCGGCAATTGGCATCCGCATGGGCGGCCTAGCATGAAGTTCCCGGCCCTCATGTTCATGGAGTACGAAATGCCAAGCGAAATCCTGCCTACCAAGTTCAAGCCTTACACCCGACAGACCATCTGCCAGGCCCGCCAGTGGGAATGGCTGGCGCCCGAATTGCGCGAAGCGGTGCAGGTGGTGTCGCACGTGCTGCCCTTCCGTACCAACGAATACGTGATGGACCATCTGATCGACTGGAACAAGGTGCCTGACGATCCGATCTTCCGCCTCACCTTCCCGCACCGCGATATGCTGCCGCCGGACGAATATGCCCAGCTGCGCGACCTGGTGCTGGGCGGGGCCGACCAGTCCGTTCTGATGTCGCTGGTGCGGCGCATCCGCCTGCGCATGAATCCCCATCCGGCCGGACAGATGACGCACAATGTCCCGCGCGTGAATGACGCGCCACTCAAGGGTTTGCAGCACAAGTACAAGGAGACGGTGTTGTTCTTCCCCAGCTCGGGCCAGACCTGCCATGCCTACTGCACCTTCTGCTTCCGCTGGCCACAGTTTGTCGGCATGGATGAGTTGAAGTTCGATGCGCGCGAATCGCACGAGCTGGCGTGGTATCTCAAGCAGCATCCGGAAGTGACCGATGTGCTGATCACCGGCGGCGATCCCCTGATCATGAATACGCGCTCGCTGGAGGCGTATATCGAACCGCTGCTGGCGCCGGAGCTGGCGCACATCCAGAACATCCGCATCGGCACCAAGTCGGTGGCGTACTGGCCGCAGCGCTTTGTCAGCGACCGCGATGCGGACGATCTGCTACGGCTGTTCGAGCGGGTGGTCGCGGCGGGCAAGAACCTGGCGGTGATGGGGCACTACAACCACGCCGTCGAACTGCGCCAGGACATCGCCCAGCAGGCGGTCAAGCGCATTGTCGGCACCGGCGCGACCTTGCGCATGCAGGGACCGCTGATCCGGCATATCAACGAAGATCCGCACAGCTGGGCGGAGCTGTGGAAGACCGGGGTGCGGCTGGGCGCCATCCCGTATTACATGTTCGTCGAGCGCGATACCGGGCCGCGCGAGTACTTCCAGCTGCCGCTAGCGCGCGCGCATGAGGTGTTCCAGCAGGCTTACCAGATGGTGTCGGGACTGGCGCGCACGGTGCGCGGGCCGTCGATGAGCGCCTTCCCCGGCAAGGTGGTGATCGACGGCGTCGCGCATATCGGGGGCGAGAAGGTGTTTGCACTGCAGTTTCTGCAGGCGCGCAATGCGGACTGGGTGCGCAAGCCTTTCTATGCCAGGTTCGATCCGGCGGCGACCTGGATGGATGATCTGAAACCCGCGTTTGGCAAGGAGCGCTTCTTCTTCGAGGAGCAGGGCGGCAGCCGCAGTGCGCCGGCGGAGGACTATCATCCCGCGCCGCGCGGCGGCAAGGTGATTCCGCTGAAGGCCGTGCGCCACGAAGGCGGCGCCGCTGGCTGCGCGGCGCCGGACGACAGCCTGCAGGCGGGATGAGATGGACACCGAAGCGCAGCCCGGTGCGAAGCGCGCGCTGCCCGCGCCGGTCGCGGCATGCGTCGCGCCGGGGCAACTGTCCGGGCGCGCGGTCTTCTGCCTGGTGTTCCTGCCGTTCGCGCTCGGACACTATCTCTCGAGCCTGATGCGCACCGTGAACGCCATGCTGGCGCCGCAGCTGGTGGCGGCGCTGTCGCTGTCGCCCGGCCAGCTTGGGCTGCTGACCAGCGCCTTCTTCTTCGCCTTCGCGCTGGCCCAGCTCCCGGTCGGCATCGCGCTGGACTACTTCGGCCCGCGCCGCGTGCAGCTGCTGCTGTTGATGGTGGCGGCGCTGGGTGCGCTGGCTTTCGCCGGCGGGCAGGACTTCGGCCAGCTGATGTGCGCCCGCGCGCTGATCGGACTGGGGCTGGGCGGCTGCTTCATGTCGGCGGTGAAAGCGATATCGACCTGGATCGCGCCCGCGCGCCTGCCCTCGGTGCAGGGCTACCTGATCGCGGTGGGTGGCCTGGGTGCGGCCTCCGCGACTCTGCCGGTACGCCTGGCGCTGCACTACATCGACTGGCGCGGCCTGTTCGTCGCGCTGGCGCTGGCGGCGGCAGCGGTCGGGCTGCTGATCTATCTGCTGGCGCCCGCCGCCCTGCCGGCCGTGCGTGCACAGTCCCGCCCCGGGCTGGACCTGCAGGCGGTAAAAGACATCTACCGCGAACCAGCCTTCCGCGAAACCGCCGCGCTGGTGCTGATCCCGCATACCGTCTTCTTCGGCATCCAGGGCCTGTGGATCGGCCGCTGGCTCAGCGACGTCGCCCATTTCAGCGAAGCGGCCGTGGCGTATCTGCTCTACCTCGGCATGGCCGCCGTGATCTTCGGCGCGATCTTCGTCGGCATGGTCACCGAATGGGCGGGCAAGCGCGGCATCCATTCCCTCAACGTGGCCGCCTGCGGGATCGCCCTGTTCATCGCGGTGCAGCTGGGCTTTGTGCTGAACTACCCGCCCAGCTATCAGATGCTGTCGGTGCTGTTCACGCTGGTGGGCACCATCACTGGTATCGAATACGCCATCATCGCCCAGTCCATGCCCACCGCCCTGACAGGGCGCGCCGCCACCTGCCTCAACCTGCTGATTTTCCTCGGTGCTTTCGGCGTGCAAGCCGGCTTTGGCTTCATCGTCGACTGCTGGCGGCCCAACCTGATGCACCAGTATCCGCCGCAAGCCTACCGTGCCGCCTTTGCCATGCTGGTGGCGCTGCAGCTGCCCGGACTTGTTTTGTTCCTGCTACGGCGCCGCGCGCAAGCGGCGCTATCCGGTAGAATGGCCACCATCCCGGCCGACCGGATCACCAGTACGAACAACACGCGATGACGACCAAGGACTCTGTTTTTTACGCGCTTCCGCAAGCATGGCAGGACTGGATCATGGAAAACCTGGCGCGCGCCTGCAGCCCGCTGGACATGGCCAACAGCATGGCGCGCTCCGGACAGCACAGCATGTCCGTGGCCAAGGCCGCCATTGATGAAGCCCTGCGCATCAACTCCGGCGCCAATACCGAAGTCTTTGCGCCGCAGGATATGCCTGGCATCGACACCAGCCATAACATCAACACCGTCTCCGACCGTGCGGTCGACGTGCTGTTCGTGCTGCAGCAGCCGCGCGTGGTCCTGCTGGGGAATGTGCTGAGCGAGGAAGAGTGCGACGCCATCGTGCGCCATTGCGATAATCACTACAGCCGCTCCACCGTCACCAGCGAAGACGATGGCGCCAGCACCGTGCACCAGGGCCGCACCAGCGAGATGGCCTGCATCCAGCGCGGCGAAGCCAATGTGGCCGACCTGATCGACCGCCGCCTGAGCGCCCTGGCCAACTGGCCAGTCGAATGCAGCGAGCCGTTCCAGCTGCAAAAGTACAATCCCACGCAGGAGTACCGCCCGCACTTCGACTGGCTCAATCCCGACTCCAGCGGCCACCGCGCTCACTTGCAGCGCGGCGGCCAGCGCCTGGGCACCTTCATCCTCTACCTGACCGACGTGGAGCAGGGCGGCGGCACCGCCTTCCCCAGCATCGGCCTGGAGATCTTCCCGAAGAAGGGCAATGCGCTGTTCTTCCTTAACACCGACGCTAATCACCAGCCCGACCAGCAGACTCTGCATGCAGGCTGCCCGGTGGTGAAGGGCACCAAGATCATCGCCAACAAATGGCTGCGCCAAGGGCGTTATTAATTTTTAAACCGAAGGAAAAGTATGAGACTCGTGCGTTACGGCCGTCCCGGCAAAGAAAAACCAGGCCTGATCGATGAAGAAGGCAAGCTGCGCGACCTGTCCGGCGTGATCGGCGATATCGGTGCGGACGAACTGTCGCCCAAGTCGATGCGCAAACTGGAAAAGATCCCCCACGCCTCGCTGCCTGTGGTGCGCGGCAACCCGCGCATGGGCGTTCCGGTCGCCAAGGTGGGCAAGTTCATCGGCATTGGCCTGAACTACTCCGACCATGCGGCCGAAGCTGGCATGCCGGAGCCGAAAGAGCCTATCGTCTTCATGAAGGCCACCAGCTGCATCAACGGCCCGGATGACGACATCATCCTGCCCAAAGGTTCCAAGAAGACCGACTGGGAAGTGGAACTGGGTGTGGTCATCGGCAGCCGTGCGCAATACGTCAGCGAAGCCGATGCGATGAAATACGTGGCCGGCTTCTGCGTGGTCAACGATCTGTCCGAGCGCTCTTTCCAGCTGGAGCGCGGTCCGCAATGGGACAAGGGCAAGGGCTGCGATACCTTCGGCCCGATCGGTCCCTGGCTGGTGACGATGGAAGACATCTACGACGTGCAGGATCTGGACCTGTACCTGGAAGTGAACGGCAAGCGTATGCAGACCGGGAACACCTCCACCATGATCTTCACGGTGGCGCAGATCGTCAGCTACCTGTCGCAGTTTATGACGCTGGAACCTGGCGACGTAATCGCCACCGGCACGCCGCCGGGCATGGGCATGGGCCGCAAGCCGCAGCGCTTCCTCAAGAAGGGCGACCAGCTGCGCGTCGGTATCGCCGGACTGGGCGAGCAGCAGTCCGGCGTGGTGGCCTGGACCAAGTAACTACTCCACTGCGGCCAGCGTGCGCGCCAATGCGTCGCTGAGCCGCGACACGATCTCCGCCAGCTCCGCTTCGCTGGCGATAAAGGGCGGCGCCAGCAGGATATGGTCGCCCTGCTGGCCATCGATGGTGCCGCCCATGGGGTAGACCATCAGGCCACAGCGCATGGCCTGGTCCTTGATGGCGGCGTGCAGCCGCAGCTGCGGTTCAAACGGCAGCTTGCTTTCACGGTCGCGCACCAGCTCCAGCGCCAGCAGCAGTCCCCGCCCACGGATATCCCCGACATGCGGATGGCCGCCAAAGGCCTCGCGCAGCATGCGGCGGAAGCTTGCGCCGCGTGTGGTCACAGCGCCCAGCAGGCCGTCGCGCCGGATCACGTTCTGCACCGCCAGCGCGGCCGCTGCCGCCACCGGATGGCCCATGTAGGTGTGGCCGTGCTGGAAAGCGCCGCTGCCGTCGCGCAGGCGCTCGATCACGTGGCGCCGCGCCAGCACCGCGCCGATCGGCTGATAGCCCGCGCCCAGTCCCTTGCCCAGCACCAGCAGGTCCGGCAGCACGCCTTCCTGCTCGATGGCGTACAGCGTGCCGGTACGGCCCATGCCGCACATGACTTCATCGGCGATCAGCAGCATGCCGTACTTGTCGCACAGCGCGCGCACGCCGCGGAAGTAGCCTGGCGTGGGCGGCACGGCGCCGCCGGTGGCGCCGACCACCGTCTCGGCGACGAAGGCGATCACGTTCTGCGGCCCCTGTTCGACGATGGCCGCTTCCAGTTCCTGCAGCAGGGAGGCGGTGTAGTCGTCCAGCGACTGGCCTGGTGCGCGGTCGCGATACTCATTGCAGGGTGCGACGTGGGCGACGTCCATCAGCAGCGGCGCAAAGGGGCGGCGGCGCCATTCGTTGCCGCCCACCGCCAGCGCCCCCAGCGTGTTGCCGTGATAGCTCTGGCGGCGTGCGATGAAGCGGCTGCGTTGCGGCTGGCCGCTCTCGACAAAATACTGGCGCGCCAGCTTGAGCGCCGTCTCCATCGCTTCCGATCCGCCCGACACCAGATAGACCTGATCGAGATCGCCAGGCGCATCGTAAGCCAGCCGCGCGGCCAGCGCTTCCGCCGCCTCGGTGGTGAAGAAGGCCGTGTGGGCATAAGCGTTGTGGGCGATCTGCTGCTGCATCGCCGCCAGCACATCGGGATGGCCATGTCCCAGCGAGGAGACGGCCGCGCCGCCGCTCGCATCCAGATATTCCTTGCCTGTGCTGTCGCGCACCCACAGCCCTTTGGCGCTGACGGCAACGGGCGGAATGCTGCGCAGATTGCGGTGGATGATATGACTCATGGCGTCCTCGTGTAAGTGGCTGATGGACAGCAGACGATAGCGGCATCCGGCTTGTCTTCTTTTGATTTATACCGGAAACTGCGCAGATATTCTCTACCAGGGAGCATTTTATGCACGACCGCCTCGGCCCGATTCCCTTTGAACGCCTGAGCGCCGCCCAGCAGGTGGCCGCGCAGGCCGTGATCGATGGACCGCGCGGCGCATTGTATGGGCCTTTCGTGCCCCTGATCCGCAGCCCGGAACTGATGGAGGCGGCGCAGCGCATGGGCGAGTATCTGCGCTACCGCAGCGCCATCGGCACGCGGCTGTCGGAGCTGGCCATCCTGGTCACCGCACGCCAGTGGAACCAGCAGGTTGAGTGGGCTATTCATGAGCCGATTGCGCGCAGCGCCGGCATCGCGGATGGCGTCATCGCCGCCATCGCCCAGCGCCGCCGTCCCGAGGGCATGAGCGAGGAAGAGGCGCTGGTGCATGACTTCTGCATCGAGCTGCACCAGCACAAGCGCGTGTGCGACCGGATCTATGACGCTGCCGTGCAGCGCTTCGGCGAGCATGGCGTGGTCGATCTGATGGGACTCAACGGTTACTACACCTTCCTCGCCATGGTGATGAATGCGGCGCAGACCGCCGTTCCGGCATCGCCCGCTGTGCCGCTGCCGGAGTAAGCGCCCTATGTGAGGCACTGCACAGAGCCGTGCGCGGGGCTGCGGATAATCGTCGCATCTGATCCCACTCCGGAGCGGCCATGCCCGATGCCAGCGATTCTGTGCCGACGACCCTGCCGATGACGCGGCGCGGCTTTTTGCAGTCCGCCTTGGCCGCCGCTGCGGTGGCGGAAGCGCCGCATGTGCTGGCCACGCAGCCCATGCCGCTGGCAAGCGCTGAGGTCTTTGCGATCCCGGAGGCGCCACCGCAGCCAGTACGGCTCAGCATCAACGGCAAGGACTACACGCTGCAACTGGAACCGCGCGTGACGCTGCTGGATGCACTGCGCGAAACCATTGGCCTGACTGGCGCCAAGAAGGGCTGCGACCGGGGCCAATGCGGCGCCTGCACGGTGCTGCTGGATGGCCGCCGCGTCAATGCCTGCCTGACCCTGGCCATCATGGCTGAGGATCGCCAGGTCATCACCATCGAAGGCCTGGCAAAGGGCGAACAGCTGTCGTCCATGCAGGCGGCCTTTCTCGAATACGAAGCCTTCCAGTGCGGCTATTGCACGCCAGGGCAGATCTGTTCCGCCACCGCGCTGCTGCGTGAGCCGGGCCAGGAATCGCTGAACGACGACGCCATCCGCGAGCGCATGAGCGGAAACCTGTGCCGCTGCGGCGCTTATCCGAATATCGTGCTGGCCATCCGCAGCGTGGCAAAGCGGGTTTGAGCGGGGCTGGCATGCAATCGATCTTCTACGACCGCGCCAACGATCTGGCGCACGCCCTGCAGTTGGGCGCGCAACCGGGCGCGCGCTATGTGGCGGGAGGCACCAACCTGATCGACCTGATGAAGGGCGACGTCGAGCATCCGGTCCGGCTGGTGGACATCAACCGCATTGGCCTGGACCAGATTGCCGGGCTGCCGGATGGCGGCCTGCGCATCGGCGCGCTGGCGCGCAATAGCGATATGGCCTGGCACCCGCTGGTGCGCCAGCGCTATCCCTTGCTGTCGCAGGCGCTGCTGGCGGGCGCGTCGCCCCAGCTGCGCAATATGGCGACGGCGGGCGGCAATCTGCTGCAGCGCACGCGGTGTCCTTATTTCACCGATACCGCCTTCGAGCATTGCAACAAGCGCGCGCCCGGCTCCGGCTGCGGCGCACTGCAGGGCTATCAGCGCATGCACGCCGTGCTGGGTGTAAGCGGTGCCTGCATCGCCGTCCATCCTTCCGATATGGCCGTGGCGCTGGCCGCGCTGGATGCCGTGGTGGTCGCGGCGCTTGCGGGCGGGGAACGCCGCATTGCCATGGCCGACTTTCACCGCCTGCCGGGCGACACGCCGCAGTTTGATACCACGCTGGAGCGCGGCGAGATGATCACGGCCATCGATCTGCCGCCGCCGCGCTTCGGTCAGCACGTCCACTATCTCAAGCTGCGCGACCGCGCCAGCTATGCCTTTGCACTGGTCTCGGTCGCGGTGGCGCTGGAGATGGATGGCGCCACCGTGCGGGCAGGGCAGGTGGCGCTGGGCGGTGTCGCCCACAAGCCCTGGCGCGTGGCGGCAGCGGAGGCATTGCTGGCGGGCCAGCCCCTGAACAATGAGCGCAGCCGCCAGTTCGCCGCGCGCGTGATGGAAGGCGCGCACGGTTATCCGGACAATCAGTTCAAGATCCAGCTGGCCCAGCGCGCCATCGTACGTGCGCTCGACACGGCCGCGCGGGGAGAGCGCACATGAACGAAGCAAAGCAGGCCATCGGCGCCGGTATCGACCGTGTCGACGGCCGCCTCAAAGTCACCGGCCGCGCCACCTTCTCGGCCGAGCATCACATTCCCAATGTGGCCTACGGCGTGCTGGTGCAAAGCACCGTCCCCAAGGGCCGCATCAGCAGCATCGACAGCAGCGCCGCCGGCGCCATGCCCGGCGTGCTGCTGGTGATGACGCATCTGAACGCGCCGCGCCTGCCGCCGCACAAGCCGTCCGGCCCGGACGAGCAGCCGCCCACGCCCAGGCTGAACCTGCTGCAGGACGACGAGATCAAGTACAACGGCCAGCCCATCGCCGTGGTGGTGGGCGACACGCTGGAGCACGCGCAGGACGCCGCGCGCCGCCTGCGCATCCGCTACACGGAAGCCAGCGGCGCACAGGCGGCGGTACTGAACTTCCGCAGCGCGCGCCAGCACCCGCGCAAACCCAAGCCGCAGCCCGGCCGTCCCAGCGACACCAGCCGGGGCAATCTGGCTGGCGGTGTGGCGCGTGCCGCCATCAAGGTGGATGCGGTGTACACCACGCCGCTGGAGAACCACAATCCCATCGAACCGCACGCCACCATCGCCGTATGGGAGGGCGAGCATCTGACCCTGTACGACGCCACGCAGAACATCAGCGGCGTACGCAAGGCCGCCGTCAAGACGCTGGGCCTGCAGCCCGCGCAGGTACGGGTGATCTGCCCCTATGTGGGCGGTGGCTTCGGCTGCAAGGGCACCACCTGGTCGCATGTGATGCTGGCGGCGATGGCGGCGCGCCAGGCCGGGCGGCCCGTCAAGCTGGTGCTGGAACGGACGCAGATGTTTGCACCGGTCGGCGCGCGTCCAATGACGGAGCAGCGCCTGCTGCTGGGCGCCGGCGAGAACGGCAAGCTGACGGCGATCCGGCATGACACCATCTCCAGTACCTCCTTCCAGGACGATTTCAGCGAACCCTGCACCGCACCCACGCGCATGCTGTACGACAGCGCCAGCCTGCAAACCACGCAGCGCCTGGCCACGCTCAACCCGGGCATCCCGACCTTCATGCGCGCGCCGGGCGAATCGAGCGGCAGCTTTGCGCTGGAGTCGGCCATGGACGAGCTGTCCTACGCGCTGAATCTCGATCCGGTGCAGCTCCGTCTGCTCAACTACGCCGCGCAAGATCCGGAAAAGCAGCTCCCCTGGAGCAGTAAATCCCTGCGCGAATGCTACCGCCTGGGTGCCGAGCGCTTTGGCTGGGAGCGCCGCAATCCGCAACCCCGCTCGATGCGGCAGGATGGCCAGTTGCTGGGCTGGGGCATGGCGACGGCCACCTATCCCGCCAACCGCCGCCCGGCCAAGGCTTCGGTCACCATCCTGCCGGACGGTTCGGCGGTGGCGCGCAGCGGCACGCAGGAACTGGGCACGGGCACCTACACCGTGATGACGCAGATCGCCGCCGACGGCCTGGGTCTGCCGGTCGCCAGGGTGCGCTTTGAGCTGGGCGACAGCGAGCTGCCGGAAGCTCCGGTGTCGGGCGGCTCGCAAAGTGTCGCCAGCGTGGGCCCTGCGGTGTATGCGGCGGCACAGGCGGCGCTGGCCAAGCTGGTGGCCATGGCGGTGGCGGATGCGCGTTCACCCCTGCATGGCGCGCGCGCAGATGCGTTACAGGCGCGCGATGGCTGGCTGACCACGGCCGGCAGCGGTGACAGCCGCGATAGTTTCAGCGACATCCTCGCCCGCAACGGCGGCCAGCCGCTACAGGCTGACAGCAGCGCCGCGCCGGGCGACGAGAAGCGGCAGTTCTCCGCCCATTCTTTCGGCGCGGTGTTTGCCGAGGTGCTGGTCGACCCCGAGCTGGGCACGGTCAAGGTGCCGCGCATGGTCGGCGTCTACAGCGTGGGGCGGCTGATGAACCGCAAGACCGGCTATAGCCAGCTGATGGGCTGCATCGTCTGGGGCATCGGCATGGCGCTGCTGGAAAAGACCGAGCTGGACCCGCGCAGCGGCCGCGCGCTGAATGCCAACCTGGCGGATTACCATGTCCCCGTCAATGCCGATGTGGGCCAGATCGATGTCCAGGTGATGGACGAGGCCGACACTCACTTCAATCCCCTGGGCGCGCGCGGCATTGGCGAGATCGGTATCGTCGGCGTGGCGGCGGCCCTGGCCAACGCGGTTTACCACGCCACGGGCAAGCGGGTGCGCGACCTGCCCATCCGCCTGGACCAGATCATTGACCGCTGATGTCAAAAAGTGTTATCTTAATTTGAATGCAAAATTTGCACTAAATTGGTGCATTCTACTGTCACGGATTTGTAATAATTTGTGACAAAAATGTTCGCTTTAGCAAGTTGTCTAAAGTGACCTAAGTCAATTTTGTAGCTCATCACTGAATTTATTTACAAAAATACGTTTCACTAGTAAATAAAATTCCGCTCATCAGGCGTAAACCGCCTAATTCCATATCTTTCTTAGAACTCCCTTAAAACTGCGCTCTTTTTACATGTATAGCGCAATTTTGTTGTTTTCTATCTTGATGTCAGAACGTCCATTGACGCTTGAATCAGCCATATGTTGTCATACGACATCAGCTTGTGTGGCGTAGGCCCCACACGCTGGGGGACTCAAGAAATAGATTGGCTTTAAAAAAGAGAGCGAAGTACTTGGTTCAGTTTGAAGTGGTGATTGTCGGTAAGACGCTGTGCCCTTTCTGAATTAACACGTAGCAAATCCAGGGTAGCCAACGTCTTGTGGCGCGCCGTTTTTCGGCGTGGCCTTCGACCATCCATTCTTCAATCGGGAATTACATGACCAAAGAAACCGTAATCTCGCGCTCGCTGCGCCTGGCGTTCTCCGGCGCTGTCGCGTTCGGCGCCATCGCCGCACAAGCGCAAACCACCGATGCTCCAGCGCCTATCGCGCGCGTGGAAATCACCGGCTCCTCGATCAAGCGTGCGCAAGCTGAAGGCGCGCTGCCAGTGCAGACCGTGACCCACGAAGACATCGCCAAGATGGGCGTGACCAACACCGAAGCGCTGCTGCAGCAAGTGACCGCGATCTCGGCAGTGGGCGGCGTGCCTAGCGCCACCGGCGTGGGCTCCTCGACCTACGGCGAAGCCACCGTGTCGCTGCGCGGCATCGGCGGCAGCAAGACCCTGATTCTGGTGAACGGCCGCCGTCTGGCCAACTACGCCACCGACGGCACCGCTGTCGACATCAACTCGATCCCTCTGGCAGCCGTGGACCACGTGGAAGTGCTGAAAGACGGCGCTTCGGGCGTGTACGGTTCCGACGCCATCGGCGGCGTGATCAACTTCATCCTGCGTAACAACTTCAACGGCGTTGAAGCAACCGGCTACGGCTCGGGCACCAAGGATGGCGGCGGCCTGACCAAGAAGGCTTCCATCGTGGCTGGCTGGGGCGACTTCGACGAAGACCGCTACAACATCACCATCGCTGCCGACGTGTCGAAAGACACCACCATCTACGGCCGCGACCGCAGCTACGCTGGCAGCAGCTGGAACAACAACGGCCTGCGCGAGCAGAGCGCGACCCCAAGCGGCGCCATCACTTCGTTCGTGCCGAACACCACCCCGAACCAGTTCGGCGTAGTGCCTAACACCCTGGCATCGCTGGGCAAAGGCCAGGGCAATCCGCTGGCGCCAAACAGCTGCGCCGCCAACGGCAGCTCGTTCGACGCCAACCTGGGCACCTGCCGCTTCAACTCGGCGCCTTACGTCGGCCTGGTACCGCAAACCGAACGCGCCAATCTGTCGGCCTCGTTCCGCTTCAAGCTGAACGAAAACAATGAACTGTTCGTGGAAGGCTTCCACTCGCAGCAGAAGACCGACAACAACTCGCAGCCTTCGCCGTACAGCAACTCCTTTCTGTCGACCGACAGCGCCTTCGCCGGCGCCAATGTGTACCCGTCGATCGTTGTTCAGCCAAGCAGCCCGTACTACCCATCGGCCTGGCTGGCTGCCAACGCGCCTGCTCAAGCTGGCAAGCCGATCAGCGTCAGCTACCGCGCATTTGACGCTGGCAACCGCTCGACCGAAGACATGGCCAAGCTGTCGCACCTGGTGATCGGCATGCGCGGCACCATCAAGGGCTTCGACTACGATGTGGCCTACACCCACAACACCAGCGAAGTGAGCGAAAGCACCCAGCAGGGCTACTCGCACCAGGTCGAACTGGTTAAGCTGCTGAGCAACAACCCAGCCTTCAACCCATGGGCACAGTACCAGTCGCCAGAGCTGGCCAAGCAGATCTACGCCACCAACTACGTTGGCCAGATGATCCACTCGACCCTGAGCAATGACTCGGTCACCGCGCGTATTTCGGGCGACCTGTACCAGCTGCCAGCCGGTATGGCCAAGTTCGCACTGGGCGCTTCGGCAACCGACGAAAAACTGGACCTGAACCCATCGGCTGCTTACCAGTCGGGCGACATCTCCGGCTACGGCGGCCAGGTTCTGCCACTGTCGGCTTCGCGTTCCTATCAGGCGATCTTCGGCGAACTGAACGTGCCGATCGTCAAGCACCTGGAATCGGATCTGGCACTGCGTACCGACCGTTATCCAAACGCCACCTCGACCAATCCTAAGGTCAGCTTCCGTTATCAGCCGCTGTCGCAGCTGCTGGTGCGCGCTTCGTACGGCCGTGGCTTCCGCGTGGGCGCCCTGCCTGAGCTGAACAACCCACAGACCGTGGCGACCACCCCGACCTTCACCGATCCAGTGACCGGCACCAGCGGCCAGTTCAACCAGACCATCGGCGGCAACCCGAACCTGAAGCCAGAGAAATCGGAACAGTCCTCGCTGGGCTTCGTGATCGATCCGGTACAAGGCGTGTCGATCGCTGTTGACTACTGGAAGATCAACGTCAACAACCTGATCACCACCCTGAGCCCAGAGTTCATCGTGGACAAGGCAGCTGCTGGCGACGTCAACTACACCGGCCTGGTACAGCGTGACGCTGGTGGCAACATCACCAACATCTACGCCACCAACCTGAACGCTGGTTCGCTGAAGACCGAAGGTATCGACATCGACGCCCGCTGGCCCATCGCCAAGACTGCCAACTACGGCACCTTCTCGACCCGTCTGAACGGCACCTACACCACCAAGTTCGACGAGAAACTGCCAGACGGCACCGTGCAGCAGAGCGTAGCCCGCTCGATCGACGCCAACGGCAACCCGCTGAACGCAGTGGCCAACGGCGGCGTGATCTTCCGCTGGAAGCATCAGTGGACCATGGACTGGAAATACCAGAAGTGGGGTGTGAACCTGACCCAGAACTTCCAGTCGGGCTACTGGGATGCAGCCCGTGCTGACTCCGCGACCGGCACCGATGCCGTGCACGTTGGCGCGTTCTCGACCTGGGATGCACAGGCTTCGTACAGCGGCTTCAAGAACCTGCAGATCCGTGCTGGTGTGAAGAACCTGTTCAACCGCAACCCACCGGAAGTCATCACCCTGGGCAACTACTTCCAGGGCGGCTACGATCCTAGCTACTATGACGCCCACGGCGCCACCGGCTACGTCAGCGCAACCTACAAGTTCTAAGTTGATGAGCTAATAGAGAACCCCGGACATGTCCGGGGTTTTTTTTTCTCCTTTAGGCCATCTTCAGCTTGCGGTGGTCTAATACGGCCATGAAAATACTGTCGATATTGCGCCAACCCACGCTGGTACGCCGCCTGATCGTGGCCCAGGTGTCGCTGCTGTTGCTGTTATGGGTGATCGCCCTGCTGCTGATCGTTGGCGAGGGTGGCGATACCACGCCCGGGCTGCAAGCGTTCAGAACCTACCAGGCTGCGCTCAAGCTGGCCGATGATCTGGCGGACCAGCCGGCCGTGCAGCAGAAAGCTTTGCATCTGGTGGATACCGCCCTGCGCGAAGAGTTCGACGGCGCCGGCTTGTCCGAGATCGGCCCGGTGCTGCTGGTCTGGCAGAAAGGCCGCCTGGTGTACCGTACGCCGGGTGCGCCGGAGACGCTGCATGACAGCGGCCACAAGGGACTGGAGACCGTGACGATCCATGGCTACCGCTATCGCGCCCGCAGCATCCATTCAGAGCGCTCCGATACCCGGCTGCTGGCCGCAGTGCCGACCGACCGCTGGAACCTGTTCATGTCGCTGAGTTCGCATGGCTATGTGCTGCTGCCCTTGATCTTCAGCCTGCCCTTGCTGCCCCTGCCGGCCTGGTGGTCGATCCGCATGGCGCTGCGCCCGTGGCGGCAAGTGGTGCAGGAAGTGGCTGCGCGCGGACCGGCCGATCTGACGCCCTTGTCGTCGCGGCCGCCGCACCGCGAGCTGATCGCCATGGTCGACAGCGTGAATGCCCTGCTGCAGCGGGTCAGCCGCAGCGCCCAGCGTGAACGCGCCTTTATCGCCGACGCCGCCCATGAGCTGCGCACCCCGCTGGCGGCCATGCGCGTCAATGCCGAAGCCTTGCAGGCCCAGGCCAGCAATCCGCTGCAGCATGAGCTGCTGAACGGCATCCTGAGCAGCGCCAGTCGGGCCGGACGGCTGGTCGGGCAACTCTTGCAGCTGATGCGCAGCGAGGCCATCGGCGGCGAGCAGCATATCGAGCTGGGCCTGGACGTGCTGCTGCAGGACCGGCTGGCGGTCTTGTCGGGCCTGGCGGCGCACGGTACGGTGGAGCTGGAACTGGCGGCGGCCGAGCCGCTACGCATCATGGGCCAGCGCGAAGGCCTGGTCTCCTTGATCGACAATCTGGTGGAAAACGCCATCAAGTACAGCCCGCCGCAAGCCGTGGTCCGGGTCAGCCTGCAGCGGGCGGCCGGACAAGCCTTGCTGCTGGTGGAAGATCAGGGGCCGGGCATTGCGCCGGCGCTGCGTGCGCGGGTCTTTGACCGCTTCTTCCGCGATCCGCGCCAGACCCAGAGCGGCAGCGGCCTGGGACTGGCGATTGCAGCCTCGGTGGCCGCCAGCCACGGCGGCAGCATCGAGCTGGATGATGCCGAAGGCGGCGGCTTGCTGGTGCGGGTCCGGCTGCCGCTCGCTTAAGCTTAATAGACGTAGCTGGCGTAGACCGCGCCGGTCGGGCTGGTCTTGCGCTCCGTGAGCGGGCTGTTGGCGGCGGCCTTCAGCAGATGATTGGCGCCCAGCATGGAGGTCAGGCTCCAGCGCTGGCCGATGCGGTGCTCCCAGGACAGCATGGCGTTCACCTCATACAAGCCTGAATCGGCTTGATAAGCTTTGAAGCGCGAGCTGGCAGCCTGCCTGGCCGTGACGCCATAGTAGGTCTGGGCGTACTTGCGGTCGGCAAAACCCGCCGCAACACCCAGGGTGAGCTTGTCGTTGTCACGCTGCAGCAGATGGCCGCTGATGCCGGCATGGACGTTCTTGCCATTGTCGCGCTTCGACAGCGGAATATCGGCGGCCAAGCTAAGGTCCAGCACCGGCATGAGCTGGTAGCCGACTTTTAGCAGGGCGCTGGCATTGCCCTCGATATCGCCCATGCCTTTTAGACGGTCGCTGCCGACGACGCCGAACAGGGCGTGTTCGTCCTTTTCCTTGCGGCCGCCGCGGTAGCCCAGAGCCGCGCTGACGCTGAGCGGGCCTTGCTGGCTGCCGTAGCCGAGGCCGCGCAGGCTGCTGGCGAAGAAGCCGCTGGCGTCGCTATAGTCCAGCACGATGACGGGGGCGAGGGCGGTCTCGGACGAGCCGGAATAGCGCGCCCCGGCCGCTGCGCCGCCGCCGATCAGGAACTGGCTGTCGGCCGCCATGGCGCATGAGGAAAACAGCAGGCTGGCGGCAGTGGCCAGGGCGAGGCGTTGAGTCGAGCGTAAAGCAGGTTTCATCTACAAAGTCCCTTCGGAGTAGGATCGGCGCCACAGCGGCCCGATGATGGACGCCAGTATGTGCAGCGCGCATGAAGGCAATCTGTGGCTTTGATGAAGACTTGATGAAGAGATGTCTTTAGCTTGTCTTCAGCTACCGGTGTTCTAATACCGCTTATGAAAATTTTGTTGATTGAAGATGACCTGGACCTGGGCAACGGGGTCCGCATCGCCCTGTCCGGGCAGGGCATGGATGTGGTATGGGTGCGCTCGCTGGAAGACGCCACGCGCAGCCTGGAGCACGACGGCTGCGATCTGGTACTGCTCGACCTTGGCCTGCCGGATGGCGACGGCCTGCAATTGCTGGCCCGCTTGCGCCAGGGCCGCGCGCAAAAGGAGAGCAGCGGCCTGCCGGTGCTGATCCTGAGCGCGCGCGATGCGGTGGAAGACCGTTTATCCGGGCTGGACGGCGGCGCGGACGACTATCTGGTCAAGCCCTTTGTACTGGCGGAGCTGCTGTCGCGCGTGCGCGCGCTGGCGCGGCGCAGCTATGGCTTTGATGGTGAAACGATCGAGGTGCGAGGCCTGCAATTGCATGCGCCGACGCGGCGCGTGAGCGTGGACGGGCGCGCCGTCGAGCTGACGGCCAGCGAATACGCCCTGCTGAAAACGCTGATGATGCGCACCGACCGGGTGCAGACCCGGCGCCGGCTGGAAGAGCAGACCCTGCCCGGCAGCATGACCAACGCCAGCAACACGCTGGATGTCCATATGGCCAACTTGCGGCGCAAGATCGGCGAAGGCTATATCCGCACCGTGCGCGGCGTCGGCTATGTGATCGACCTGCTTTAAGCGAGCACCTTCTTCAGCCAGGCGCTGATGTGGTCGACTTCTTCCATGCAGACCGAGTGCTGCATCATGTAGTCGTGCCATTCGACCTGGTAGCCCAGCTGCTTGAGCAGGTCGCGCGACTGTTCGGCGCGGGCGATCGGGATCACCGGGTCCATGCGGCCGTGCACCATGAAGATCGGCGTGGCCAGGCTTTCCGGCGTATGCTCGGCAGTGGCCTTGGCGGCGATCGGCACATAGCCCGACAGGCACATCATGCCGGCCAGCTTTTCCTTCTGGCGCATGGCGGTCTGCAGCGTCATCGCGCAGCCCTGCGAGAAGCCCGCCACGATGATGCGCTCGGCCGGAATGCCACGCGCCTTCTCGCGCGCGATCAGCGCTTCCACCTTCACTTGCGAGGCGCGCAGGCCCGCTTCGTCTTCCTGGCGTCCCAGGTCGGTGTGGATGATGTCGTACCAGGCGCGCATGACGTAGCCGCCGTTGATGGTCACCGGCATGGTGTCCGCGTTAGGGAAGACAAAGCGGATGCCCGGCAGGCCGCGCAGGTCCAGCTCTTTCACCATCGGCACGAAGTCGTTGGCGTCGGCGCCCAGGCCGTGCATCCAGATGATGGCGACGGTCGGATTCGGCGCCGATTCGATTTCAATCGTTTCCAGCAGATTGCTCATTCAGTTCCCTGTGTTGGCTTGGGTGGGCGGATCGCCGATTTGGGGCGGAAGGCTTTGCACACGGCCGGATCGGTTTCCATGTACGGGCCGCCGATCAGGTCCACGCAATACGGCACGGCGGCAAAGATGCCACCCACCAGCGACTTGCCGTCGGCATCCTTCAGGCCTTCCAGCGTTTCCTTGATGGCCTTGGGCTGGCCGGGCAGATTCATGATCAGGGCCGCGTGGTCCGGCGTTTCGCGGATCACGGCGGTCTGGCGCGACAGGATCGCGGTCGGCACGAACGCCAGCGAGATCTGGCGCATCTGTTCGCCAAAGCCCGGCATTTCCTTGGTGCCGACAGCCAGCGTGGCCTCGGGCGTCACGTCGCGCCGCGCCGGGCCGGTGCCCCCGGTGGTCAGCACCAGATGGCAGCGCGCCTGGTCGACCAGTTCAATCAGGGTGGCTTCAATCACGGGACGCTCGTCCGCGATCAGGCGGGTCTCGACTCGGAACGGGGTGGTCAGGGCCTTGCCCAGCCATTCCTCCAGGGCGGGGATGCCCTGGTCCTGGTAGACGCCGGCACTGGCGCGGTCGGACACCGATACCAGGCCGACCACCAGGGTTTCATCGGCAGCGTTACTCGTCATCTTCTTCGCTGTCTTCGTCGTCGCCTGCGGCGGCGGCGGCTTTCTTCTTGTCCGCTTCCAGCTGCTTGAGGATCTGGTAGATCTCGCGGTAGGCCTTTGGCGGCTTGCTCTCTGCCTGTTCCTTGCGGGCGTTGCGGATCAGGGTGCGCAGGTGCTGCGCGTCCAGATCGGGATGCTCGGCCAGCAGATTGGTCAGGGCCTGGTCATCGGCCAGCAGCTTCTCGCGGCGGCGTTCCAGCGCGTGCAGGGCGGCCGTTTCGGCCTTGGAAGCACCTTTCCAGCTGTCGATCACCTGCTTGATGGCGGCGATTTCCGCCTCATCCAGGGTACGCATCTTTTTGCCCACAAACTGCAGCTGACGACGGCGGCCTTCGTGATTGGTGATGGTCTGGGCTTCGAGGATGGCGTCGCGCACATCTTCCGGCATCGGTACGCGCTTGACGCGGTCGCGCGGCTCATTGACCAGCTGTTCGCCCAGGTCTTGCAGCGCATTGACCTGGCGTTTCATCTCGGATTTGGAAGGGCGTTCGTAGTCTTGTTCGAATTCGGACGAGCTGAAACCGACGCCGCCGCCGCTGCGATTGGGATTTACCATAATATTAACTTTCAAGGGGCGCCGCACGGGCCGTCCCTGTATAAACTGTAAACGACTGCTATGATAACTGTTTTAGTGCGACATCGAGTCGCTCTGGGAGGCAGCTGGTCCTCTTTAAAATAATCAGCATGCTGAGATGCTTTCGAAAAACGCTGATTTATCAGTAGCTTAGAGGCAAAGTGGCGCTTTATGCTACTTACAAACACGGCACCTGAACAGGTCCTGATTAGGTGCTGGAACTACGAGCGAGACTCGTGGTTTGCTGCTCCTTGTCTTGGGTCTTACTCACAAGGTAGGGAAAGTGTGGCGTACAAACTACAATCGCAAAATTTATTTTTAGGCGATTGTTAAGACTTCTTCTTTCCGGAAGGGGACTGCGCTAGCCAGTTTTTTTTTTGGCTTTGTTCTCGACATATGTAATCAAGCAGAGTGCAAAGCTCTGTGATGCCTTGTCATGCTTCATTGAACAACACATCGTTCAAGGATGCCATGACCGGATGTACGACCATCTGTCACCTACCTAAGCATGCATCGCTGGTTAACGGCGAGGTGTGAAGCCTTGGGAACAATGTACTCCCGTGTTTTTACGGTGCCGGTTTCATGCGAATGGATCGGTAGATACTGCCAGCAGCAAGGCGGTTAAGAGGCTAGGTGAATGCCGCATGGGTAATACACATGAACGATCGTCTGAACCTTCGTAATTATCGATAGGCCCAAGCTGCTGTTGGCCTAAACCAAAATGGTACGCGATAGGTTGTCCTTGTTGAAATTGGGGATACGTCGTCATTTATCGCCGGAGGAGAGATCGACCCTAAACGGTTAGTCGCGTTTGCAGGCTGGACGCGTCGGCATCGCAGGGAACGTGGTAAGCCCGATTTTCCGCCCATCCTTCCATTTCATCGGAAGAGGGCAGGCAATCCGTAAGGGGAGCTATTGGAGGAGCGGGTATGGGAGGATGGAGAAAGCGAATGCGGGCCTGTAATGGGTCCGATAGGGGTTCAGAATTTGCCCTGACCTGAAAGGGTGCAGACTTCCATCTGGTGTAACAGTCGTCAGAAGGCTGTATCGGCTCAAGTAGTTAATTTCAACCGCCCGGAGGGACACGATTTCCCTTCGGGGGCCTCGTGCATCCAAAGGGCTTCACTACCCGAGGTTCAGCATGAGAGAAACTGATTCTAACTGGATCGGTTCTGCGTCCTCGCACGTTCCCACGGACTGGTTTTCGATTGACTGGAAACGAGTTCAACGAAACGTGAGGGTCATGCAGGTCCGTTTAGCGAAGGCGACACAGGACGGCAACTGGCGCAGGGTGAAATCCCTGCAAAGGATGCTGACCCGCTCGTTTAGTGCGAAAGCACTGGCTGTCAAACGGGTGACCGAAAATCAAGGCAAACGCACTGCTGGCGTGGACCGCGAGTTATGGGACTCCCCACAACAGAAATACGCGGCAATCGCCCGGTTGAAGACGCAACGGTATCGACCCCTGCCACTAAGGAGGGTCTTTATTCCAAAACCGAATGGTAAGGAACGCCCGCTGGGCATCCCGTCCATGAGGGATAGGGCCATGCAGGCGCTGTATCTGCTGGCGCTGGACCCGGTCTTGGAATCCGTCAGCGACCTGAACTCATACGGATTCAGGAGGAATCGCTGTACGGCCGATGCGATGTCCCAGATATTCGTCAAGATGTCCCAAAAGGCTTCGGCTCAATGGGTATTGGATGCGGATATCGAAGGATTCTTTGATCACATCAATCACCAATGGATGATCGACAAGGTCTGTACTGACAAGTCGATACTCCACAAATGGTTGAAGTCCGGTGTCGTATACCGGGGGCAGCTAACGGCAACCACAATGGGAACGCCGCAGGGTGGCATCATCAGCCCTGCACTGGCAAACTGGACGTTGAATGGTCTGGAGAATGACTTAATCGCGCACTTAGAGGCGCGCTTCGGGGTCAACCGGACCAGAACGCTGAAAGTGGGAGTGATACGGTATGCGGATGACTTTGTTGTGACCGGGGCTTCACAAGAGCTACTGGAGAACGACGTCAAACCGTGGATAGAAGGGTTCCTTGCTGAACGGGGACTGCGTCTTTCCGCGGCCAAAACCCGTATTGTTCACATTGATCAGGGGTTCGACTTCCTCGGGTGGAATTTCCGGAAGTATTCGGGAACGCTGCTCATCAAGCCCAGTAAGAAAAACGTGAAGACGTTTTATGAAAAGCTGAGGAACCTCATCGGTAACAGTCTTGGACTTCGACAGGAGGACCTGATCCGAATGTTGAATCCAATGCTGCGTGGCTGGGCGCAGTATCACAGCCCCGTAGTTGCTAAACAAACGTTCTCTCGTATGGACTCGCTCATCAATTGGCGACTCATGCGGTGGGCCAAACGCCGACACCCAACGAAATCCGCAGACTGGCTCCACAAGAGGTACTGGCGCACGGTGGAAGGTCGAAGCTGGGTGTTTGCAGTGAACTTTACCAAGAAGGATGGCGAGAAAGGTGTAATGGAGTTGATTAGGTTGTCAGATACTCCGATTGAGCGTCATAAGAAAATCAAAGGGGCATTCAACCCCTATGACCCGAGTTGGGAAGCGTACAGCGAGGCACTTCGACAGGAGCGCATGTTGAATAAAATGCGTTACCGGAAAGAATGGGCTAAACTGTTCGCCGATCAACGAGGCTTGTGTGCTCATTGTGGTCACGAGATGGACATGGATACCGGATGGCACGATCACCATATAGAATATCATATGGATGGTGGCTCCGATGCCCTTGGAAATCGAGTACTACTACATCCCACTTGCCATGCCAGGGTTCATAGCCTTGGTTTGAAAATTGTTAAGCCGGCTTCTGTATAGAAGCTTTTGTTATGCTTGAGCCGTGTGCGGTGAAAGTTGCACGCACGGTTCTTAGGGGGGAGGAGACCCGGAATGGTCGCCTCCTACCCTACCAGGTCTAACCTCAGAAAAGCGCTCATGAACGACTCCCATTTCACCCACAGCCAGGACCAATTGAAACAGCTCGCCCGCGACGTGCTGGCCTATGCCAAGCAGCAGGGCGGCAGCGACGCGGCGGTGGAAATCAGCGAAGGCAGCGGCCTGTCGGTGTCGGTCCGGAAGAGCAAGATCGAGACCATTGAGCAGAACAAGGACAAGGGCATGGGCGTGACGGTCTTCATCGGCCAGCGACGCGGCAATGCCAGCACCTCCGATTTTTCGCCTGCCTCGCTCAAGGCGACCGTGGAAGCGGCCTACAACATCGCCCGCTTTACCGCCGATGACGACTGCGCCGGCCTGGCCGACGCCGACATGCTGGAACTGAACCCGCGCGACCTCAAGCTGTTCTATCCCTGGGATATCGGCACCGAGCAGGCGGTTTCGCTGGCGCAGCGCGCGGAAGCGGCAGCTTTCGACGTCGACCCGCGCGTGACCAATAGCGAAGGCGCCGGTGTCCACGTGCAGACTTCGCACTTTGTGGCCGCCAACTCGCGCGGCTTCATCGGCGGCTATCCCTATTCGCGCCATACGCTGTCGGTGGCGCCGATTGCGGGCAAGGGCAAGCATATGCAGCGCGACGACTGGTACTCGTCGGTGCGCGATCCGAAGAAGATGTCCTCGCCGGAAGCCATTGGCCGCTATGCCGCCGAGCGCGCGCTGGCGCGCCTGAACGCGCGCACCATCGACACCCGCACCTGCCCGGTGCTGTTCGAGGCGCCGCTGGCCGCTGGCCTGCTGGGCGCCCTGGTGCAGGCGACGTCGGGCGGCGCGCTGTACCGCAAGTCCAGCTTCCTGCTGGATTCCCTGGGCAAACAGATCATGCCCAAGCATATCCAGATCACGGAAGACCCGCACATCGTTGGCGCGGTCGGCTCGGCCCCGTTCGATGAAGAGGGCGTCCGCACCGTCAAGCGCGACGTGGTCAAGGACGGCGTCCTGCAGGGCTACTTCCTGTCGACCTACTCGGCGCGCAAGCTGGGCATGAAGACCACTGGTAACGCGGGCGGCTCGCATAATCTGTCGATTACCTCCAGCCTGACCCAAAAGGGCGATGACTTCGCCGGCATGCTGAAGAAGATGGGCACCGGCCTGCTGGTCACGGAGCTGATGGGCCAGGGCACCAACTACGTGACGGGCGATTACTCGCGCGGCGCGGCAGGCTACTGGGTCGAGAATGGCGTCATCCAGTTCCCGGTCGAAGAGATCACCATCGCCGGCAACATGAAAGACATGCTGGCCCAGATCGTGGCGATCGGCACCGATACCCTGGTGCGCGGCACCAAGGAAACCGGTTCGATCCTGATCGAGAAGATGGTGGTGGCAGGCGGTTAACGCTTGCTCAGCTTCCCGACAATCCCCGTCGGGAAGAAATAAATCGCCAGGATGAACAGGATGCCCAGCCAGAGCAGCCAGCGGTCCGGATGCAGGGCCGCTGCCAGCATGGGCAGATCGCTCAGCGCGCCGGACGCCTGTTCCATCAGCGCCTTCAGATAGTTATTCGCCAGGATGAACAGCGCGGCGCCGACCACCG
>Ga0213872_10000216_pt1 | contig 50826 bp, 47 predicted proteins | sample VelepicomBERX_R2_FD_160071 | JGI IMG/M metagenome (GOLD analysis project Ga0213872, IMG submission 160071) | Rhizosphere microbial communities from Vellozia epidendroides in rupestrian grasslands, the National Park of Serra do Cipo, Brazil - RX_R2 | ecosystem: Host-associated > Plants > Roots >... | reverse complement strand
GACCATCAGGGGCAAACCTTTTTCATAACTTCAATCAGCTTTTCCGGATTAAAGGGTTTGACGATCCACCCCGTGGCGCCCGCCGCTTTGCCATCCTGTTTCTTGGTGGCATCACCTTCTGTCGTCAACATCAAGATGGGCGTGAATTTGTATTTTGCATCGGCGCGCGCCGCGCGAATAAGGCCGATACCATCCAGATTAGGCATATTGAGGTCGGTGATAATGACGTCGATGGAATTTAGAGCCATGACACCAAGGCCGATTTTGCCGTCTTCCGCTTCCAGCACGTTATAGCCGGCTTGCTTCAGCGTAAAAGACACCATCTCACGCATGGTTTTAGAGTCATCAACAGTCAGAACAGTCTTAGCCATGTGAGGTCCATTCCCTGAGTTGTGCAGACAGGCCCAGTGTTTCGAAATCGTGGCGCACGCTCTCCGATGCCGAATGCAATTCAATCCTTGCGGTCTTGGTGTCGATTGTTTTTTGACAGGCGAGCAGCAGCTGCGCCATGGCGGCGCCTAGATATGTCATCTCTGCGCAATTGATGGACAAGGTGCCACCGGCATCGCACGCCTCTTTGACAAGAGGCGCGAAAGCCTCCATTTGCGCAACATCCGCACGTGCAGGCGCCTTGATCATACAGCCCCCACTAAGACGATAAGAAAACACAACGGAACTTATTGGGCTGGATATTAGAAATAATTTAACAAATAAGTAAATACATATTATTCTAAAGTATGTCGAAGTAATACATATGTATTATACCTAATTCTTAACTTAGCCACGTCGCGCGCCTGCACATGCTTCATGATCGGCTTCATATGACCCTGTCGCAAAAATTTACCGCAATAACGGTTATGACACTGGTTATCAGTTTGATTTTCTTTCTGTGTGATGCGTGGCATTCGCACGTACAAGAAAGCAAATTCAAGAACCTTACGGATATGTATAACGAGCACACAACCCTGCTTTATCAATTCGGGCAGAATGCCAAAGATTACCAGCACAGCCTGAACCAGGTTGTAACATCCCTGCAAAACCCGAGCGCCGACGAAGAAACGACACAACGCGCAGTGGAGGCCATCCGCAATGCTCAACAACTTAACCACGTTATGTTGGAACAAGCGGTTGCACTGAATGTCTTTGCGGACAAGAACGGTGTCATACGCCGTTTACAGGAATCCGATAAGGCACTGGCGACATTAAACACGGCAACACAGCCCCCTGAAGTCGGCGCGGGGCAATGGCTGGACATATTGCGGACCCAGTCAGGCAATATGGGGGATATTATCAGTATTGTCACCGATACCAGCACAAAAATTCACAGCAACATCAATGATGCAATTGCGAATATCTTTCAAGCGGAAACCTATTTTACAAAGGCCACCATTGCCGTACTGGCCGCCACACTGTTGGCGCTGATTGCCTTGTTCTACGCAGCGCGACGCCACGCCATCACGCCCATTGAGAAAATTATCGAACAGCTGGACCACAATCATTCTGAGCGTGACATCCACCTTTCCCCTTATGATGCACGGCAGGATGAAATCGGCATTCTGGCACGCGCGATTGTAACATTTCACAAACACTATATGGACGCGACCGATGCGGTGATTAAAGCCAAGGAGGAGGAAACACACACGGAAACCAACAAGCGCATTGTTGCGATACAACTGGAAGATGCGCTGGAATTTGAGATCAACAAGCAAGTCGGCACGCTGCAGGAAGCCTGCAAAGTATTGAACAACAACGCCACATTGCTACAAAGCCAATCAGCACAAATTGCCGACAGTTCCAGCGATGCGAAGATGCTGACCCGGGAAATGCAGGATGCTGTTATGGCGATCAAGGCCAGCACGGACAATATTTCCAGCACCATTGGCGTCGTGTTGCACGACACCAGACAATCCACCGATATTACACATAAGGCCGTTTCAGAGTCGCACGTGCTACGCGACCGCATGAACGTACTGACAGAAGCGACCCAGCAGATCAGTAGCAGCCTGACCGTTATTCACAAAATCGCGGCACAAACACGTATGCTGGCATTGAATGCGACGATTGAAGCCGCGCGCGCCGGTGATTTTGGCCGCAGCTTTGCCGTCGTCGCGCAAGAAGTGCGCGTCCTGTCGGGGCAGACTGAAAAAGCCGCCTACGATATATCCACCCATATTCAGAATATTCAGGGACAAACCGGTCAGGCGTTGGAGGAAGTCAAAACGATCACGGATGTCATTGCTGAAATAGACAAAGCTTTGGAGCATGTTCTGAGCTCGATGACCATACAGGAAAACAGCACACACGAGATTGTGGAAAACACCGGTCGCGCCGTTGAGTGCATTACCGAGGTGACAGGCAGCATTGCAAAAATTGGTGACTCCACCCGGTCGGCAGAGAAAGAAGCCAACGAAGTCGCAAACTCTGCACAAACGGTAACGACACACGTCGACACCATGCGTGGCGCGATACAACAGGTCCTTCAGAACCAGAATAAGAGTGTCGAGGAAAGCAGCGGTGACGTGGACCTTTTTTAATAAATGATATTTTGTAAACCATTGTAATCATTATATATTGTAAAAGAAACTATTAATATATTTTAGTTTCATGTATAAAGACCGCGGATCATTTTAACAAGAGAATATAAGGTAGTTTTTTGAGTTATCCGCATCGATACCCGGTTATTAATTTACGCGAAGAAGCCTCCAGTGAAATTGCAGGACGACGTCCGCGTAAAGTCGTCGCCATGCGTCATGCGACGAGAACGGAAGTGGCAACGGCGGTATGCTGGACAGGCAGCGTTGTCTGTGTTGCCCTGATAGCGGCCAAGGCCATCAGCGACCATATGCCTGCCGGACATATCCCCCACGGCCATGTTGTGCAACATGATATTCTGAGCGATGTGCCTTTAATCGCCTCGACGGACAGTCCGCCGACCGTCACCGTGCGGGCGCATCCACCCGCCTACTCGCAGGAAGATATCGAAACAGCGCGTGATATTTTACACCATCGCCTGACGCCTGCCGAAGCGGCCATTTATGCCGACATTAAACGCATTACGCATGATGAATCCCTCGTGCGTGATTTGGTCTCGGTGTACAACATAACGGGCGTGCCGATCGAAGACATGCTGGCCGTTATTATTGCCGAGACGAGCGGCCGACATTCCAAATTCGATAACGGCGCCGCGCAATCGGCGATGCAGGTAACAGAATTGGCTATGCCCGGTCTTCTGGGTCACTATGGCCACAAGGTTGCCGGCCAGATGGCCGCCTATGCCGACAGGATAAAAGACGAAACGCAAGCCCGCCATATGCGCGCCGTAGCCGAAGAGCTACGCACCGTTGCAGCCCATACGCATTCAACCGACGGTTTACATTATACCGTTGCGCCCGCCTTCAAAACCCGTGCGCAAGCCCTGCATAAAAACTGGATGGTTGTCATGGCCTTGCAGGCAACCAGCAACCAGCACGACGTTGACGGCTTTATTGACCGCCATCCCGATTGTCACCAGCTATTTGGCAACAATGTGGGGCGCGTTATCAATTACCTGGGTATGGGTGCGGCGGAAAAACTGCTGATCGCCCACCGTCATAACCCGCATGCCCCAGTGACGCATGAGGTTATGGCCCCGGATGTCGCAGACCGTAACCATGCCTACACCGTTGTGACCAAGACTGTTGTCCAACACCATCATGGTCGCGTGATTAAACACACGGTACAGGTAAAACAATACTACACCGTGCATGAAATGGTTGAGCGGCAGATTAAACCCTATGCCCGCGCGATGGAAGCCATTGAGATGAGCATCGAACGCATTAAAGCCGAGCATGTTCTGGCTGCCACGCAGCACAAGAAACCCCTGCTGCATTTCGGCAGATAATCCCCCAAGCCCATAAGGCGCGGTCAATCCTTACGACGCCCTGAGCGCCGCGAGGAAATTCTGCATTTCTTTACGCAGGTTTTCGGCCATCTTGGACAATTCCTGTGAAACCGTCAAAACCGCATCAGAGACCTTGCCCGTCTGACCGGCAGCATCGGCAACACCGGCAATATTGCTCGAGATCTCAATCGTTCCCTGCGCCGCATTGTGAACATTGCTCGATATTTCTGTCGTGACGGAAATCTGTTCCTGCACCGCAGAAGCAACGGCGGTTGAGACACTGCTGATCGCGCCGATAGAAGTCGATATGCCCTTAATAGCGCCGACAGTTTCACCAGTGGCGGTCTGAATGCCGCCAATTTGCGCGGCAATTTCCTCTGTTGCCTTGGCCGTCTGGTTCGCGAGTGATTTAACCTCGCTCGCCACAACGGCGAAACCTTTACCGGCATCGCCCGCGCGCGCGGCTTCGATGGTCGCGTTCAGCGCCAGCAGGTTTGTCTGTCCCGCGATTTGCTGAATAAGTTCGACGACCGAACCGATTTTCTCGGCACCGCGAGAAAGGCCATCAACAATGACACCCGCCTTTTCCGCCTCACGCACGGCTTCACCTGCCATATGCGATGCCTTGGTGACCTGCTGGCCGATTTCGTTGCTGGAGGCGGTCAATTCCTCAGTGGCGCCGGCAACAGCCTGTATATTCACGGATGCCCGCTGCGTCACGTCTACAACCGTGGCGCTTTGCTGCTGGGTTTCCTGCGCCGCCGCCGCCATGGTTGCGGCACTGGACTGCAATTCTGTTGCCGACGACGCCACCATATCCACAATACCGCCGACATTGGCTTCCAGCTTCTGCGCGAGATCCTGCATGTCTTGACGGCGCCGCTTTTCCGCTTCCTCTTTCTGGCGGCTAATTTGCGCTTCAAGTTCACGTGCCTTGATCAGGCCGCTTTGCAAGGCCTCAAAGGCGCGCATCATGCGCCCGATTTCATCGCTGCGGTCATCACGTTCGACGCTGGCATCCAGCTTACCGTTAGCGACTTCTTCCATCGCCTTCGTGATCCCCTGCACCGGCTTGGTTGTCGACCGCATGACAAGGAAGGCAACCAGAAGTCCAATCGCGGTAAAGATGAAACAGATAATCAGGCGATTGATGACGACACCATGAAACCCGTCGATACGCGCATCCAAAAGACGTTCCATTTCAGCGTCAAGAACCGGAAACGTCGAAGCAACCGCCGCCTCGGCCAGCGGGGCAGCTGCCAGGGTGGACTCATAATTATCGGCGCTGGCGGCGCTCAACAACTTATCAAGCACCTTATTCAGGTCAGACGTGGCACTGCCAATATGTTTTTCCAACGCACCATCAGCATTGGCCTTAACAGCCTTTGTATAGTCCGTCTTTAAAGCGGCAGCAGCCGTAGCTAACCCATCACGGGCCACGGCAAAAGCCTGCAAAGCCTCAGGCGTTTTATCGCCCTTGAGTTTCTGTGCAGCGGCAAACAGATCCTTGTTCTTTTGCAAAATCAGCTCGCCTTGATTGGCAATCATATCACCGACAAAATAAGAGTCCGGGTCAGGATCCAACGTAATGTTGGAGTTGTCAGCCGCAAGGCTGATTAAATCCGATAACTTCCCTGCGGCAGTTGTAGCGGATGATGTCAACGCGGTGGAAGCCTCCTGCGCCTGCGTTGCCAGCCCCAGCGTGCCGCTATCATTCTTTTCAGCTTCGGTGATGGATGCAGCCGCAGACTTGGCCGCGGCAGCATCTACGCTGACGCTACTGGCGGCCACAAGTCCCTTTTGCGCAGCTTCCAGATAATGAACGCCACGAATTTCGTGTTTGGCGAAATTAATCAGCCCGTCTTTCTCGATCACCAGAAAATACGCCATAACAACAACAGGCACAAACAGCAGGACATTGGCCACGATCAATTTGTGTGCAAGAGAAAGGTCTTTTGCTCTCATAAGTCACCCGTTGTTTTTTGTTGATGATGGCGCGCGCTTACGGATCGGACTTATTTGGTCCCGTTTAGACCGATAGCACAAAAAAGATTAACAATATCTATATGCGCCACACGGCAAAATGACGGGCATTTGCTCTTCTTTGAATAGCACACGGCTGTGGTTTGCACACCTATTGGCGCAATAAATTCAGCCTGTTATGGCAAGTGCGGGGATAAAAGCTGCATCAAGAGTGCCGGTAACAATCGACATCGCTAAGATGGTCGGAGAGAGAGGATTCGAACCTCCGGCCCCTGCCTCCCGAAGGCAGTGCTCTACCAGGCTGAGCTACTCTCCGAGCCGTGAAGAGCGGTGTTTATAGCCGCTTGGGCAGGCGCATGCAATAATTAATAAAACCGCCACCGGATGCCAAAAACAGGCTTAAAATTCGCGCTCCACTGTAAAATCAATGATATCCAGCAGGGCCTGCCGTACGGGGCTGTCCGGGAACAGACCCAACGCGTCACGCGCAATGGCGCCGTAATGGCGGGCGCGATCAATTGCGTCACGCAGGGTGTTATAACGGCGGATGAGGTCCTGCGCATGCGGCAGGTCGCCATCCCTGTAATCGGCTTCATCCAGAACGCGGCGCCAGAAACTGCGTTCCGCCTCATTACCGCGATGAATGGCCAGAATAACCGGCAGGGTCATTTTACCTTCGCGCAAATCATCACCCACGGTTTTACCAAGGCGTTCCTGTACGGCGGCGTAATCCAGAACATCGTCCACAATCTGGAACGCGATGCCGAGATTGAGGCCATAGGTGCGCAGCGCTTCTTCTTCCGCCTGCGGACGTCCGGCGACAACGGCGCCGATACGGCACGCCGCGGCAAAAAGCTCAGCCGTCTTGGCGCGCACAACTTCAAGATAGGCTTGTTCGCTGGTCGCGCTGTTATGCGCGGTCGAAAGCTGTAGCACTTCACCTTCCGCAATCACCGCCGACGCATTGGACAGTATACGCAGCACATCAATGGAGCCGTCCTCCACCATCAATTCAAAAGCGCGGCTGAACAGAAAGTCACCAACCAGAACGCTGGCTTCGTTACCGAACAAAGCATTGGCCGAGGGACCGCCACGACGCAGATCGGACGCGTCCACCACATCATCATGCAACAGGGTCGCGGTATGAATGAACTCAACACACGCGGCCAGCTTCAGATGGCGTTGTCCGTCATAACCGCACAGTTTGGATGCAGCCAGCGTCAAAATGGGGCGCAGGCGTTTGCCGCCCGCCGCGATGATGTGACCCGCCAGTTGCGGGATCAGCGGCACACGGCTTTCCATACGGCGGATAATCAGCTGGTTGACAGCGCGCACATCATCGGCCACCAGTCCGGTCAGGACTTCAAGTGCGCGATCGGCCGATTTGCGGCGTGACTGTTCAAGCGGAATAATGGTAGCCATAGAATAACCCGTTTCATTCGTACGGCCGGAGTATAGCCAGTTTGCAACAAGACACAACTCAAGACGGACTGTTAAATAAACGCGTTACAGTGGAACAACCCACGAAGGGTTTTCGCATTGCAATCGACACAATTTTTCTGGCCGCTGCCGTTCCGGCAAGGGCGGGGCAACGCGTTCTGGATATGGGTTGCGGCGTGGGCGGTGCCCTTCTGTGCCTTGCCGCGCGCGTACCCGGCCTTTCTATCGACGGCATTGAGGTTCAACCGGAGCTCGCGCAGTTATGCCAAAGTAACATTCTACGCAATCAGGGCGGCGACTGTCTGCGCGTCATCGAACATGATGTGCTGACCTATACGCCCCCACACCCGTATGACCATGTCATGATGAACCCGCCCTATCACGACGCCGCACGGCATGATGGGCCGGATAACCCACAGAAACTACGGGCGCACATGATCGACAATGCCGATATGCAGGCATGGATCGAAAAAGCCGACCAGTTAGCAGGCGACAAGGGCACGATCACCATCATACACCGCGCCGACCGGCAGGATGAATTGGTAGAAATGCTATCGCCACGTAGGCCGGATATCAGGATTATTCCCCTGTTACCCAAAGTTGGGGTAGAACCAAAACGCATCATCATCCGCGCACAAAAAGGGGGGGCGTGTGTGACGATCTGCCAACCGCTTGTGCTCCATCAGGCCGATGGAAAATATACGACAGAAGCAGACACCGTGCTGCGCGACGTTGCGGCGATTGGTTTTATTGCCACGCTATAGTCCTTGCCGCATTCCCAGCGCGTCGAGCGCGCCCTGCAGGATATACGCGGCGGCGGCCTTGTCGATGACAGCATCACGGCGTTTGCGCGTCATGTCGTCGGCGATCAACATCCGCTCAACCGCCGCGCTGGAAAAACGTTCATCCCAGAACAGAATGGGTATTGCCGGGTCCGGCAACCCACCGCGTTCGACCAGATTGCGGGCAAAGGCGCGGGCGGACTGCGCCGCCGGCCCCTCTGACCCATCCATGTTTTTGGGCAGGCCGATGACAAGGCCGCCTACCTGACGCTCCCGGATGATTTTCACGATGGCCGCCGCGTCATCGGCAAACTTCTTGGCGCGGTTCAACGACACCAAGGGAGAGGCTACGCGGCGCATAGGGTCGGATACTGCAACCCCGATAACGACCGAGCCGGGGTCGAGCCCCAGCAAAGGGCGGGCGGGCGGTAACGCGGGGGCAAAGTCGATAAGGGTTAAAACGGCCATGCCCCCACTATCCACACACCGGACTAAAAGGCAAATTCATATTCCAGCTTCCACCTGACCGCATGGTCGGGCGTGGCAGGCGTTGAGCCGTACAGGTAGCCGACTTCGTAGCGGATACCCTGCCCGTCAAAGGTATAAACCTTACCGAATATGGCCGGACCGATCGCCAGTTGCTGATCCTGAAAACGCGCCTTGCCGTCCGTATTGCCATACAATTCAAAACCGGGTTCGAACAAGTGGTGATAGCGATAGCGGAACTGGTTGCTGTAGATAAAGCCGGTTGGCGTATCGCCTGCGCCATAATCTTTGTGCACAAGCAGGTTGGTCACGTTACTAAACTTGCCGATATCTTTGCCACCCAGAACGCCAAAGATGATGTTGTTCGGTCCTGTACGGGCAAAATCCATTTCATAGAACAATGCGGGATCGATCCAATACTCACCCTGCTGCGCCAGCTGGAACGTGTTTTCAATGTTGAATGATGAATAGCGCAGCTTGTTATCGCCATCGTCACCACCATTGCCGGCAGGGCGTTCAAACTCAGCTTCGAACTCCGCACGGTAATAGTCGGTCGGGCTGTAACCAAACGCCAGCGTGCCGTCCTTATCATTACTATTATCCGGGTTTTTGTCATGCGATAGATAACCCTGATGCTCAAATTCCGCTTCGCCCTTTTCCACATAGGGGCTGAGCACTTCAAGCGCTTGGGCCTGATGCGCCGACAACAGCCCCACCGCAGCGATGATAACCGCAACCGGTGTAATCGCCTGACGCGCCACTAGGCGGGTCAGCAGGATGACCAGCGACAGGGTGCACACATAGAACACCAGTTCAATACCGTTCGGTTGCGCGATATAACCCGTGAACGCCGATAGCATTTGACCCAAAAATCCCTGGTCAGAGATGATGCCGCTGCTGTCCCACAAACGATTGCCCAGTTCGGGCAATAATCCGGCCTGTGCCAGAAAATTACCGGCGCGCGCCGCCATGCCCGCCGCAATCAGCACCAGAACAATGTTGGTGAAGGTAAAAACGCGGTTGATCGGCAGTGATACAAATCCCCAATACATCAGGGCGCTGACAGCCAGTCCAGCCGCGAGGCCCATTAAACCGCCACCGATCACATTCGTCACGGCGCCCGAAGCCCAAAGCCCCTGCAGCATCAAAACAACTTCGGATCCTTCACGCATGACCGCCAGAGCAACGATAACGGCCAGCATGGACATGTGCTTTTCGCCATTGCTGATCCCTGCGCATTTCTGCTGCATCTCGGCAACCATTTCACGGCCATGCTGGCTCATCCACACAACATGCCAGGCGATCAACGCAACGGCTGTAAACAAAATGGCCGCATTCACAACCTCCTGACCCACGCCGTCAAACAGGCCGGAGATAGAAGTCGTCAGCAAACCAACGAGCGTCGCGCCAACAACGCCAGCGCCGACACCGGCCCCGACCCAGAGGCCACGATGGCGAACACCCTGTGTCGCGGCCAGTATGATGGTCACGATCATCGACGCTTCCAGAATTTCACGAAAAACAACAAGAGCAGCTGCAAACATTTCTTAATCCCCAATCTATCAATTACGGTTGCGCGACCAGCTTGCCGGTCGTATCGCGGTGGAAGTCGTCATAGAAGCCATAGGCCCCGGCTGACAGGGGGCCGATGAAGACTGTGATCTCGCCATGGCCAGCCACGACCTTTTCACGGTTCAGTTCGCTGCTTTCAAATTCGGCGGCGTTGTCGTCATCATTCGTGATGACCAGTTTAAATTTTTTGTCGGCGGGTACTTTGACCTCAGCCGGCACAAAAGCGTGGTCTTTGATATGCAATGGTATCTGCTGCATGTCATCGGCCTGCGCGTGAACAGCCAGCACCGACATCATTCCCACCAAAACGACTGCGAACTTTTTTGACATCTGATTCCCGATCTTTCTAACTAAGAATGATTATCATTTACAACATAAGGCCATACACGTCAATGACATAGATCAAATGACTAACCTTTTGAATTTATTGGATTGAGGACAAAACCGTGTCGGTGGAAAGCAATTCCGGCAGCAAAACCCCCTGCGGATGCCGGGGTGAATAAACGATATCGAACGGTATGCCAAAGCGTCCGTATTTTTGCAGATAGGCTGCAATCTTCGGGTTAGGGTTGGTCCAATCGGCCTGCATCGGAACGACGTCCGCACGACCGAACAGGTGTGCTGCAACTTCCGGACGCGACAAAACAAATTTCTTATTCGCCTTACAGGTCAGACACCAGCTGGCGGTTACATCCACAAACACTGTGCGACCTTCTGCCACTTCGGATGGTATCTGGCTTTCATCGAAAACCTGCCATTGATGGTCCGCGAGCACCTGCGGCTTCATACCGTCACCGGCGTGCGCCGCAAAGACCAGACAGAACAACGCGACAATGGCCACGACCCCTGCCCGCTTTGCCGGTTTTACCTGACCGTAGACAAGACATGCGACAAACAAAGAAACACCAAAAGCGAGAACAGCAACATCCATCAGCCTTATCTGCGCAGCCAGCACCCACAGCAGCCACAGCGCGGTCAGCGCCAAAGCAACGCCCAGCACGCGACGCAGCGCAACCATCCACACACCGGGGCGCGGCAAGCAGACGGCGATTTTTGGCAGCACCGCGACAGCCAGATAAGGCGACGCCATGCCGATGCCCAACGCGGCAAAGATCAGCAAAATCTCCCCAGATCCGGCTGACAAGGCAAAACCAACCGCCGTGCCGAGAAACGGCGCCGTACACGGCGTGGCCAGCAAGGTCGCGAATGCGCCGGTCAGAAAATCACCCAACAATTTCGGATGATTTTCAGACAGGCCCAGGCGATCAGCCAGATGATACGGCAGTTGAATCTGCAGCCAGTCCCACATATTGGCGGCGAATAACGACAATACCAAAACAAGCCCGATCAGAAAAACCGGCTGTTGAAACTGCACGCCCCAACCGACTGCCTGCCCCGCCTGCTTCACAATCATGGTGGCACAACCCATTGCCAGAAAGGAAAAGATGATACCGGTCGCCGTCACAATAAAGCTGCGCCTGACATGTGTTTCTTCACCGCCACCATGTTTGATGAGCGACAAAACCTTGATCGACAAAACGGGCAAGACGCACGGCATCAGGTTCAAGATGAACCCGCCCAGTAATGCCAGCACCAGTGCATATTGTAGACCGATGGAAGGGGCGGATGTCGACGCGCCCACCCCGTCACCCTGTGTAGCGGATGGGGTGGGTGGTGTAGCCGCATCCCCGGTTTTTGTTACCAGCGCAGCTGGCCCCGCATGATCATCATGAATTTCCAGCGCCCTGTTGCCATCCACCAACGTCGCAGTGATCGGCAATCCTGTTAAACTGACGCCATCGGGTAGCTTATCCGTTGGCTTGACGGTTAGCGTTGCCGCGTGATGCCCTTCTTCCCAAGTAATCAGCGGCGCGGCAAATTCAATGTCCTTGTCGTTTTCAACAAAGATGTCGGGGCTGGCCAAATCATCATCCGATTTAACATGGAAGGACAGGCTGTCCGCCTTACGCTCCACACGGTCTATCGTCAGACCATCAACCCGGCTTTGCGGAACGGCAGCGCGGGCGGCTTTCAGCACATCAGCCTCTGCCCCCTCATCGCCATCACCGGATACCAGTGACAAACTCAGATTAAACGTCTTCGGCACGCAGGTTTGATTGCACACCAGAATGTTGACTGTTGCCTGCAGTCGCGCCGCCTGCCCCGGATGCGCCAACGTCACATCGACGGGGAACACCACACCTTTGCGATAGCCGATCGTTTCAAGACCAAAGTCCGTATAACGTTTGGGTGCCGGGTATAATAACGTCGCCGTTTTCACATTGCCGGTATCACTTTGGCTCTGTGTCCAGTCCAACTGCGGTGGCAATCCGGCCATGCCGGGTGTGCGCCAATAGGTATGCCAGCCTTCACCAAGGCGTATCTGTAGACCGACATCTACCTTGTCGCCATCCCCCACGCCACTACGTGCGGCAATTAATCTGGCCGATGCATCAGCATCCCCCTGCCATGCCCCTGCGGCCGCCCAAACCAACTGGGTTGACAACAAAACAGCCGCCACAACTACGGAACTAGCTAATATCCTTATTAACCGCATGTTTTTTCCTGTGTATGAGCCCCACTTACAGCTTTCGCTTTATATTATCATGCAATAAACTCGGTCCGTAAGTCATAAAAACGAAGGCCATAATGATTGACGAACCCGAAGACGACGAAAATCAAAGCTTTCACGTAGAAAATACCTCCATCAAGCTGATCCGCGGCGAAGGCGATGGCTGGCTGACAGGGCAATTGCTCGTTGCCATGCCGAACATGATCGACCCGAATTTTACGAAAACCGTCATTTACGTCTGTTCACACAGCCCGAACGGCGCCATGGGCATTGTCGTCAACCGTTTGTACGGACAGGCGGATTTTGACATGTTGCTGGACCAGTTGAACATCACAACATCGCTCAACACACCTGACCTCGACATCCATTACGGTGGGCCGGTTGAACAAGGGCGCGGCTTTGTCCTGCACAGCACCGACTTTGTCCGCGAAGGCACCGTGCAAATTGATGATGATTATGCACTCAGTGCAACGGTCGAAATTTTGCAGGCCATTGCCGACGGCGACGGTCCCTCGCGCCTGGTCCTGGCACTGGGGTACAGCGGCTGGGGCGCCGGACAGTTGGAATCGGAAATCAAGGCCAATGGCTGGCTGGTGGCACCTGCGGACGATGCCCTGCTGTTCGGTGAGGATATCGACACAAAATGGGAGCGCGCGCTGGCCAAAATCGGCATTACCCCCCTGTTGCTATCGGGTGATGTCGGCCACGCCTGATTTGTGGTAGATTAGCGAATCATAATTATCGCAGATCGCCCCCATGCAGAACCCGATTATTTCCTACCTCGAAACACATCTTGGCAAAGACACCTGGAAAGAACTGGGCCAGCATCTACGCTATCTGGCCGAAGATTTTTGGTTTGACGGCCCGTGGAATCCGTTGTTGCAGAAGCGCCCCGCCACGTTCGATGGCCCAGTTGCAACGGCAACAGTGGCGGCGGCGGCCTCACCCACCAAAACAAAAACTGATACGCAAGCCGCCACAAAGCCCAAAAACACAACGTCCTGGCATGCGCAGCCCGGCGAGATTTCGGAAAAAATGTGGGGCGAAGGTGAAGTCGCCCCGCTGGATCTGTTTTTGTACGACAAGCTGATTATCCCGCTTGCGCTCAATTCGAATATGAGCGTTCTGGATATGTCAGCCGGTCTTGGCGGCCGCATGCGACGCACAACCGAAGAATTAGGCGTTTACTTTACGGGCTTGGAGCCTGACCCAGAGATCGCTAAACGCGGCATGGAATTGTCCGTAAGAGCGGGCAAAGGGAAAAAAGCCCCCATTGAACATTACGACCCCAGCCATTTGAAAGTGTCACGCACCTATGACTGCGTGATCGCGCGCGAAACATTTTATCGTGTACCGGACCAGGTCGCCTGTTTACAGGCCATCGGCAAATGCACGAAGCCCCGCGCGCAAATCGTTTTCACGGATTACATCCTGAACCCGGAAGATCGCGAGAAGCCGGCCATCAAAACATGGCTGTCTTCGGAAAAGGGGGCCAACCCGTTCAGCCTGATTGAAATGGCAGAGGCTTGGGCAAAAGTCGGCTTTAATATCCGCATCAGCGAGGATCTGACAGATATTTACAAAGCCGAAATCGCCAACGGTATGAAAAGATTGCTGGTTTTCCTGTCACAGGGCGCAAAACCCGATGAAGAAACCAAGGTGGCGCTGGCCAAGCGTATTGACACATGGAACCGCCGCACTGCAGCGATGGAACAGGGCATGAAGTTTTTCCGTTTCTACGGCACAAAATAACGCAGAAAAACGCATAAATGCTTGTTTTCAGCGGTGAAATTACGCATCTTGGGCCTGTTTAGCCCATTTTTTTTCAGGAACAAACCATACTATGACCGCACCGCTTGCCGCCGTAATGCAGCCCACGCATGACCGCCTACAGGACGCTATCAAAAACGGGACGGACGACCTGTTAAGCCAGCAACGCCCCGATGGCCATTGGGTTTTTGAACTTGAAGCCGATGCAACCATACCGGCGGAGTACATCCTTCTGGACCATTTTTTGGGCACTGTTAATCAGCCATTGCATGAGCGCATGGCCTATTACCTCCGCGAAATTCAGGAAGAGCATGGCGGTTGGCCCCTGTTTCATCGCGGCGAACTGAATATCAGCGCGAGCGTTAAGGCTTATTACGCCCTGAAATGCGTCGGCGACGCGGTTGATGCCCCACATATGGTGCGTGCGCGCAAAGCGATTTTGGCCGCAGGCGGTGCAGAAAAAAGCAATGTCTTCACGCGCATACAAATGGCGTTGTTCGGCGCGGTGCCGTGGCATGCCGTACCTGTGATGCCGGTTGAGATTATGCTGCTGCCCCGCTGGTTCCCGTTCCATCTCAGCAAAATATCATACTGGTCGCGCACGGTGATTGTGCCCCTGCTCATCCTGATGACCAAGAAGCCCATGGCGCGCAATCCGCGCCGCGTCTTTGTTGATGAATTGTTTGTCACACCACCCAGTCAGGTCAAGAATTGGAACAGCAACACAACGCGTTCCATCTGGAATCCTGTTTTCCGCTGGATCGACAACGTTCTGCGTCTGGCGGAACCGCATATGCCCACAGCCCCGCGCCGAAAGGCGATGGATAAGTGCGTGGCCTGGGTCAAGGAGCGCCTGAACGGCGAAGACGGTCTGGGCGGCATTTACCCAGCCATGGCGAATGCGGTCATGATGTACGACGTCCTGAATTTCGACCCGCAGCATCCCGATGCGAAAATTGCACGCCGTTCGGTTGAAAAACTGGTTGTTGATGACGGCGTCAAGCGCGCTTATTGCCAGCCCTGCCTGTCCCCCATTTGGGATACCGGTCTGGCCACGCATGCAATGCTGGACGCGGGCGCGGATGAAACCGCTATCCGCAAGGCTTGCGACTGGCTGGTCAGCAAGCAAATTCTGGATGTCGTTGGTGACTGGGCTGAATGGCGCCCGGGTGTACGCCCCGGCGGATGGGCTTTTCAATACGCCAATGATTATTACCCCGACGTTGACGACACGGCCGTCGTCGTAATGGCGCTCGACCGGGTGGATCGCAACAAATACGCCCACGCAATAGAACGTGCGGCCCACTGGATTTTGGGCCTGCAATCAAAGAATGGCGGCTGGGGCGCCTTTGACGCCGACAACATCTATTACTATCTCAACCACATACCATTCGCCGATCATGGTGCGCTGCTCGACCCGCCATCGGCAGACGTAACGGCACGTTGCCTCAGCATGCTGGCACAGCTCAGCTACTCACGGCAGCATCCGAATATCGTGAAAGCTGTCGACTATCTCCGCCGGGAACAGGAACCTGAGGGTTGCTGGTTTGGCCGTTGGGGCACCAACTATATCTATGGCACATGGTCGGTGCTCTGCGCGCTGAACGCCATCGGTATTGACCGAAATGAGCCTATGGTACGTCGTGCCGTTGACTGGCTGGTCAGCAAGCAACGTGCCGATGGCGGTTGGGGCGAAAATGGCGAAAGCTATTGGACGGAGCAACCCAAGGGGGAATGTGCCGTCAGCACACCCTCACAAACGGCTTGGGCTGTGCTGGGCCTGATGGCCGCGGGTGAGGTTGACCACGAAGCGGTGGCCAAAGGCATCGCCTATTTGCAAGCAACGCAGAATGCACAAGGTCAATGGCGGGAAGAATATTACACCGCCGTCGGATTTCCACGCGTCTTCTATTTACGTTATCATGGGTATAAGTCGTTTTTCCCGACCTGGGCTCTGGCACGTTATCATAACCTGAAGCAAGGCAATGCGACGCAAGTCATGCATGGTATGTAAGGAGAACAAGTGAGCCCCACGCGCGATACATCCCCCGCCCGCAACGGCAAAATATCCGGCCTTAAATTCAGCGGGTCGATTGAAACATCGCGCCCTATTAAGCGCAGGACCGACGTGTTTGTGTGGATTGTGACGATCATCGTTATTGTCATGGTGATCGGCGGCTTGATTATCTCCGGCGGGTCGATTCGGGAGAAAATCCGCATCGGGCAGGCCGTACAGCAGATTGTCAGCCTGACCGGCGCCATTCGTGATGCCGCCAGCCGCGATAATATGTTTGGCATCAATAACCGCACCGATCTTATTGCCGCGGTCGCACGTACAGGGCAAATCACGGCAACGGGCAGCGTCAATGGTCTGTCCAGCCTTACAAACCCATGGGACCAACCCGTGACCGTTGTGTCTATCCCCGGCGGACAGATGCGTATGGAAACCATTACGAGTGGTCGTATTTGCTATCGCTTGCTAAGCGTTTTCGGCCAGGATCCGGTTGATTTCGGTGTACACCGTATTGAAGTGCGCGGCACAACACCCAACTGGCGGCAAGTTTATAATGGCACGGCGGGTGCAACAGCCATGACTGATCTGCAAATTGGCGCAGCCTGCAACGAAGGTGAGATCATCAACATCGCCCTTCTGTTCAATTTGCGGTGACGTTATGACGCTGGGTATTCTGACAGGTTTGGAAACAGAAGCGGCATTGGCGCGAAAAATTCCCAACAGCATCGTGACTTGTTCTGGGGCCCGCCCGGCGCGCGCGCGTGTGCTGGCCCGCGAAATGATCGCGAAGGGCGCAACATGCCTGATGAGCTTTGGCATTGCAGGCGGTCTGTCATCCGAAGCTCCCGTAGGATCCACCGTGATCGCAACGCATATCGTCAGCCATGACAACGCATGGAATTGCGACCCGGCTTGGATAACACGTCTGGCGGACTTGATGCCGCACGCGTTGTTGGGCGGCGTATGGGGGTCAGAAACATTGGTTCCCACGGCCGAGGAAAAGTTGGCGCTGTATAATCAATCACGCTGCCTGTCGGTGGATATGGAAAGTCAGTGCGCCGCTGAAATCGCCGCGCAATCGGGCGTCCCGATGATTGTTGTGCGCACCGTATGTGATGCCGCGCATATGAACGTGCCGCCGTTGGTGATGAACGCCATTAAGGAAGACGGTTCAACGGATGTGGGCCGCGCGGTCGTTAGCCTGTTGCGCTACCCGCGTCAGATCAAATCATTGATTGATGTACAAAAAGGCGTGACCATCGCCCTGCAAAGGCTGGAGGCTTGCGCCACGCTGCTGGCGGCAGCGCGGCCCTAGCCCCTATTTACAACCTCAGCCTATTCAGCAGCGGCGGTCGACTTTTCTTCAGCCTGCTTCAGGACTTTTTGCGTGTGAATTTTCGTCAACGCTTCCTGAACATGCTGGCTGAACACGTATTCAGCCGGGCGCTGGTTCGACAGGTCGATATCCTTAGCCATCGCACCTTCGGTCTTGATGCCGGTGAAAGCGAGCTTCAACAGCTTCAGCGGATTGTTAAATGAATCCTCGGCCGCGGTCGGCTCGTAACCACAATGGACCATGCAATTCGCGCACTTTTCATAGCGGCCCGTGCCGTACTTTTCCCACTCGGTCGTTTCAATGAGTTCCTTGTAGGTCTTGGCATAGCCTTCGCCCAGCAGATAGCAAGGACGCTGCCAGCCAAAGATGTTGCGGGTTGGCAGGCCCCACGGCGTACATTCATACGACTGGTTACCGGCCAGATAATCCATGAACAGGTCCGACTGGCTGAAACGCCACTTGGCCTTACCCTGCTTCACGCGTTCCTTGCCCATGCGGAAGATGTCGCGGAACATATTCTTGGTGGCTTCGCGTGTCAGGAAATGCTGCTGATCGGGTGCGCGTTCATACGCATAACCCGGCGACACGGTGATGTCGTGCAGGCCGATTTCCATCATACGGTCAAAGAAGTTAGCCACGCGTTCCGGCACGGCGTTGTTAAACAGGGTGCAGTTGATATTGACGCGGAAGCCGGCTTCGAGCGCCTTGCGGATCGCGGCTTCGGCCTTCACATACACGCCATCCTGGCAAACCGAACGGTCATGATCTTTTTCGTCGCCGTCCAGATGGACCGAGAAGTTGAAATAGGGCGACGGCGTGAACAGATGCATCTTCTTTTCAAGAAGCAGCGCGTTCGTGCAAAGCGTGACGTATTTCTTTTTTGCGATAAGACCGGCAACGATCTGTTCGATCTCACGATGCAGCAGCGGTTCACCGCCCGGAATGGAGACAATCGGCGCGCCGCATTCGTCAACCGCCTGCAGGCATTCTTCAACCGACATGCGCTGGTTCAGGATTTCATCCGGATAATCGATCTTGCCGCAACCGGCGCAGGCCAGGTTACAACGGAACAACGGCTCCAGCATCAACACGAGCGGGTAACGCTTGTTGCCCTTCAGCTTCTGCTTGATGATATAAAGTGCAACATCGAATTGTTGACGCAAGGGAACTGACATTTTCTTCTTCCTGTATTGTTAAACGACTACATTAGAACCAACCGCGATGCCCCAAACTATTGGCGTGTGTTGCATCCGCTCCACCCTGACTATTGGGACGATATCCTTCCATCCCTTCCGTTACATCACCCGTTGGTCGCGTGCGCTCTTTGTGATGGCCGGTAATTATGATTTTCCGACCAAAATAGAGCGCTACCACACATGTCGCCATAATTGCAGTAACCGGTAGCAACATGCGACGACACCGTATTCTTTACGCAACCGCGCTGTCGTCGGCTGATTTACGGCCTGTGGCCTTGGTCAGCGAAAGCGGCAAACGGAAATGCACATTCTCTTCAACGCCCGGCAAAATGGATACTTCGACGGGTTCGATCTGGCGCAGGCGTTCGATCAATTCCTGAACCAGATCTTCCGGCGCTGATGCGCCAGCGGTAATACCAATGCGCGCCTTGCCCTTCACCCATTCGGTCTGGAGGTGCGAAGCGTCTTCAATCAGGTAGGCAGGAACGCCGACTTCTTCGGCACGTTCACGCAAACGGTTGGAGTTCGAGCTGTTATGCGCGCCAATTACCAGCACAACATCTACATGCTTGGCCAATTCGCGGACCGCCGCCTGGCGGTTCTGCGTGGCATAACAGATATCCTTGGTCGCCGGGCCGACGATGTTCGGGAAACGCGCCTTCAGCGCATCAATAACGGCCTTGGTGTCATCGACGCTCAGGGTCGTCTGCGTGATGTAGGCCAGCATGTCATCATCCTTGACCTGCAGCTTGGCGACATCTTCAACTTCGGAGATCAGGTGCACAACGCCCGGGATACGGCCCAGCGTGCCTTCGATTTCAGGATGGCCTTCATGGCCGATCAGGATAATCTCGCGGCCCTGCTTGGCATAACGCTGTCCTTCGGTGTGCACCTTGGACACCAACGGGCAGGTCGCGTCGATCACCTGCAGACCGCGATCCATGGCATGGTTTTCAACATTTTCGGCAACGCCATGCGCACTGAAAATCGTGACGGCGCCGGCGGGCACCTCATCAGTTTCTTCGACGAATTTGACGCCCTTGTCGGCCAAACGCTTCACAACATGCGGGTTATGTACAATTTCATGGCGCACATAAATGGGCGGGCCGAATTTTTCCAAGGCCTGCTCGACAATTTCAATCGCACGTTCGACACCGGCACAAAAACCGCGGGGCTGGGCGAGGACAATCTTCATCTTTCAACCTTTGGCATAAACAATTGTTAAGAAGCGGAATTTACGAGATCACGCCGCCAGATGCAAATCAAAATGGCACTAGCACTGTACCGGATACAATTTGCTTATGGAAAACAGCCAATTACAGCGTTTGATCATCCTGTAACAACGGTTACAGTTAGCCAGGTTGGGGACCAGAAGGCTCTCTACCCAAGAAATATCCAGCCACACCACCTATAACTGCCGATGACACAAATGCCGCGACCAATAACGCTGGATTTGCTAGCAAAAAGGCATGCACCGTCGGGACTGCTAGCGTAGCCGCATAACAAATGCCCATGGCAACCAGAGCCATAAACGGGGCCAAGCTAGGGATTTGTTTATTTCTTTCACCACTCATAAAAAATTCTCCTTAGATCGCATTAAATAAAAGGTATATGACGGGCATAGAAGGCCGTCAGGTTGAAATCAATTCAAAACATATAGTTAATACTATGCTTCAGGCGCAACACCCCTGCACATGGGCTGTATAAGCCGTCCGCAACCGGGCAAACACAGGTGCAGCAAGGGTTTGCGCGTAGTGCGTGTCGTCAATCCTGCGGATGGGCATCATTTCTATATAGGTACTGGAGGTAAACGCTTCCGTCGCGCGGGTAAGTTCTGTGGTGGCAATATCGCGCTCTTCGACCTTGATATCCAGACCGCGTGCCAGATCGATGAGCGTCGCGCGCGTCACGCCATACAACATCCCGCGCCGCGGGGTACACAGAACGCCGTCAATGACGCAGAAAAAATTGCTGATGGTCGTCTCGGTCACATAGCCGTCAGGGTGGACGTACAGAACTTCGTCAAAATCCGTGCCGTCCAGGGCACGCGCTGCGACAACGCCCGATACATAATTGGTGCTTTTGACCGTTGGAAGATGCCGCGCAAACGGCACCGTTTTGACACCTGACCCTTTGGCATAAATGTCATGCCCATAGGGGGTTTCAGTCTGCTTGGGGGATGCCTCGCCTTCCAGAATGATCAGATGCGGTTTGAAATCCTTGTCATTCTTGAACCCATAGCCGCCCACATGGCCACATTCGCCAAAGGTCAGATAGTACCGCACCGTGCTGTGCGCAAATTTATTTTGCGCGATGATGTGCCGCGTTGCCGCGTCCAGTGCCGCGGTGTCCAACGGGATTGTGATGCCGAGCTCGGTTGCACCGGCCATAAAACGCTGGATATGCGCATCAAGCTTGAATGGCTTGCCGCCATAGACGCGCGTCATTTCAAACAAGGTCATGCCGCGGCTAAAGCCGTAATCCGTCACGCCAATCTTTAAAGTGGAGGAGTCGACAAACTGGCCGTCATAGTAGGCTATAGGCATAACACATTCCCCAAATCAACAATGTGGCACTAGCCTACCGCCACGCCATGCTCGCCTCAACCCTATTTGTTATTGATATCATTCCAGTGCGCAACATTGCGGTTGTGTTCATCCAACGTACTGGCGAAAGCATGCCCGCCGGTACCGTCGGCGACAAAGTACAGATAATCATGCGTTTCGGGGTGCAAAACAGCCTCTATCGCCGCACGACCTGGGTTGCAGATGGGCTGCGGCGGCAAGCCGTCGCTGGCGTAGGTGTTGATGGGTGACGGGAAAGACAAATCATCATGCGACAGGGCATGATCCATAACCTGCCTGCCCTTTGTTATGGCATAGATAACAGTCGGGTCAGATTGCAGGCGCATATGCTGCCTTAAACGGTTATAGAAAACACCGGCAATGCGCGGACGCTCTGCCGCCTTACCGGTCTCCTTTTCAACGATGGAGGCCAGAACCAGCGCTTCCTGTGGTGTTGTCAAAGGCAGATTTGCGTCACGGTGCGTCCATAAATCAGCCAGCATATCCGTCATGCCTTTGCGCATGCGCACAATCACGGACGCACGCGTGTCACCGTAATTATAGCGATAGGTTTCAGGCATCAGGCTGCCCTCATCCGGCAACGGGCCAACACCGCCTTCCAGAATGGGAATGTCGTTCAGATTGTGCACAACCTCCGCCACCGTCAGCCCTTCCGCAACGGTAAAGCGATGCACAACCGAGCGGCCTTCATGGATCATCAGCACGATATCGGCAATGCTTTCATGCGGCGTAATCTGATATTCGCCTTCCTTCAGCACATGCGCCGCCATCAGCTTGGCACCGATATGGAATAACAATGAGGATCGCACCGCGCCGTGTGCGGCCAGCAAATCGCCCATGCCACGAGTTGATGTGCCGTGCGGAATGACTACCGTTACGGGATCAACGGCAGGGCCCGGCATAACAAGGCCCGCAAAAATGGAGGCGGGAACAAGCGCCGACCCGGCCATAATCAAATAGCAAACGCGCTTTGCGATACCCGACAAAATGCCGGAGCGGGCCGGGTGTTTGGCCGATTGTGGTGGGTTGGGTTGGTGCGGTTCGAGGGGCAGCATCAGGATGGCCGATAACAAGGCAGATTCGTTCTAGCAGCTTTTTAGTATAGAATGGTTAATAGCTTTGTCATTTCAGGATAGACAAAACGGCCCTTTCAGGGCATGAAAACCGCAACCGATCTGTTAACGACCAAGCCCATAAGGATGAAGCGCTATGGATATCAAGAAAATTCCGACCGGCAAGAACCCGCCCGACGAAATCAACGTCATTATCGAAATTCCGCAAGGCAGCTCGCTGAAGTACGAACACGACAAGGACTCAGGCGCGATCTTCGTCGACCGTTATCTTAGCACCCCCATGCACTACCCCTGCGACTATGGCTATATCCCGCACACCCTGTCGGACGACGGCGACCCTTGTGACGTTCTGGTCGTATCGCCGCAACCCATTATGCCCGGCTGCGTCATTGCCTGCCGTCCGGTTGGCGTGCTGAAGATGAAGGATGAAAAAGGCGGTGACGAAAAGATTGTCGCCGTACCAATAGACAAGCTGACCAAACTTTACGCGAATGTGAAGTCGCATACCGACCTGCCGCAACCTTTGTGCGAACAGATCGACCATTTCTTCCGCCGCTATAAGGATCTGGAAAAAGGCAAGTTCGTCGAAGTCCTGGGCTGGGGCGACGCCGAAGAAGCCAAGAGCATGATCCGCGCCGCTATTCAGCGCGTGGCCAAGGCCGCCTGATTGAGACATCAGGCAACGGAATGAAGAACGCCGGGTCACCCCGGCGTTTTTTTATGTCAGGCTATTTTATTTCGTCAGACCGATATCGCGTAGCCGCTGTTTCAAAAATTCATTCGCTGTGATGGACTGCGGATACTGGTCGGGATTGTCGGCGCTGATGCATGTGGACAGCGTTTTAATGACATAGTCCGGCGCAAAATGCAGGAAGAACGGCGTCGAATAACGCGCAAAACGCGCGCGTTCCGGATCCGGGTTCACGACACGGTGAATGGTTGACGGCAGTACATGGTTGGTCAGTCGTGACAACATATCGCCGATATTGACCACAATACATCCTTCGGGTGGCGTAATTGGCAACCACGTGCCATCGCGGTCCAGCAGTTGCAGCCCCGGCTCCTCAGCGCCCATCAGCAAGGTGATGACGTTGATGTCACCATGCGCGCCAGCACGGACACTCGGTCCCTCCTTTTCAACAGGCGGGTAGTGCAGCAGGCGCAGAATGCTGTTCCCATCCTTGACGGGATCAGCAAAAAATTCGGTATCAAGGTGCAGGTAACGCGCAATCGCGCGCAGCACGTTATTCCCCAGATGATCCAGTGATTGAAACAGCCCCGTAACGCCGGGTTTAAAATCAGCGACTTCCGCCGGCCATATATTTGGCTTCATAATATCGGCAAAACGGTGCCCCGACGGCAGGTCGCGCCCCATATGCCAAAACTCCTTCAGGTCACTGTGATCATAACCTTTCGCCGTCTCAACACCGAAAGGCGTATAACCGCGCTGCCCGCCCTGCCCTTTTTGGTGATATTGCTCTTTAACCGCCGCGGGCAAGGCATAGAACGCCTTTGTCGCTGCCAGCGTACGGTCCACAAACGCTTTGTCAAAACCAAGGCGTGGCGCAGTGAACAGTTCAGACAACACGGCAAAGCCGTAACGTTGGAACGATGCGCCTAATGCCTGCGAAAAAGCATCGAAATCCTGATCATACAGCGAAAGTGGAACCGGCGTTATGGCGGAACTGTCAAACTTTTTGGCAACAGCGGCGGTCATGATCATCCCCCTTTGGTTACACGTTTTAATTCCTCAACACCTTCACGGAAATCAACAGCGGGAACCCAGCCGAGGATCGCGCGCGCCTTGCTGATATCCGCCAATGTGGCCGTCGCGTCACCCTTGCGCGGCACTTCGAAAACCTGATCGGCGGAAATCATGTCGGCCAGTTGACGCACAGAATGGCTGACGCCGCTGCCGATATTGAACACATCACCATGCACATCGCCTTCGAACGCGCGGATATTAGCGGCAACGACATCGCGCACATGGACAAAATCACGACTTTGTGACCCGTCACCATGAATGGTCAGGGGCAGTCCCGACGCCCATTGGCGCAGGAATATCCCCATCACAAGGGCATAGGCCCCTGTCATTTGCTGACGCGGGCCATAGACGTTGAAATAGCGCAGGCTGACAACAGGCAGCCCGTACATTTTGTCGAACATCAACGCGTATTGCTCGCCCACATGTTTTGTAAGGCTGTAGAGGTTCAAAAACTGCGGCGGCAAATCTTCCCGATGCGGCGCGGGCAGATTGCCATAATGGGTCGATGAAGCGCTGTAGATCAGTTTACGCACACCCGCTTCGCGGGCAGCGATCAGGATATTCTGTGTACCGATAATATTGGGGTATGTGCAGGCCTGCACGTCATCAAGCGACGGCGCGACACGGCTCAGCGCGGCCAGATGAAAAATGCCCACAGCCCCCTGTGCCGCCTTGCGGCAGGTTTCCAGATCCGCCACATCGCCCTGCACAAATTCAGCGGCACCTGGCACATATTCGCGGAAACCGGAGATCAGATTATCCAGCACACGCACGCGATAGCCGCGTACCAGCAAGCCTTCAGTCAAATGGCTGCCGATAAAACCTGCGCCGCCTGTAACAAGGACAAGATCGCCCATTGGCCCCTCAAACAAACTGGATGGGCTCAGTTACACAACAGACGGGCGGGTGATGCAAGAAGATACTGGAAGGCTATTGATAAGGCTTTATTGGTGGGTATAGCCATAGCCGTAGTCAGGAACGTGCTGCGGTTCGGGCGCAGGGTCAGCTTGGTCACGCGCATAAACCGGCACATAGGCCATGGGTGCCTGACGGTCATTGATGGCTGCAGGCATCGCCTGCACGGGGGCATCCGCCTGTTGCGGCAAACCCGAAATCATGGTCGGCGGCTGCGCTACATCCGCAGGGCTGACATAGTTCGGTGCCGGTGCCGGTGGGGCCGGATTGACGCCAACCGGCACATTATTCAACGTGCCGCGCTGCATGGCCATGGTTGGCGGTGCTGCCTGTGGCGCCTGCGGCGTGACCCACTGACCGGAGTTTTCATAACCGGTAGCCAGCGCAACCTTGATCCATTTCGAGCGGTCGGTTTCAACCGCACCTGATTTCTGCCCTGTTGCGGCAGGCGTGGCAGGCGGTGGCACTACAGGTGTCGTGGCAGGAACGGCAGGCGGTGGCGGGGGTGGTGCACCGACAGGTGCCGCCGCAGGTGTCGATGTTGAAGCAGGAACTGCGGCCGGTGTTGCCGCTGGCGCAGGTGTCGGAACGGCAGGCGTCGCAGCCGGTGCAGCCGGTTGCAACACGATAGAGGCTGGCGCTTCAGTCGCGGCAGGCGCAGGAGCCGCAGGTGCTGTTGCAGGCGTTGCCGCAACAGGCGCAGCCGGAGGAGGCGTTACCGTTGGAGCAGGCGCTGCCAAGGGTGTAGGCGTCGTTGGCGCAGGCGTGACGGGCGGTGGCGTGGGGGCCGTGGCTGGTGCCGTTTCAGGTGCGGGGGCCGTCGCCGGAACAATCGCCAGCTGCGGTGTGCCTTCCGGTGGTTTAGTATCCGCAGCCTTGGCTGGTGTTGCCGCGGCGGCGTCCTTGGCAACGACAGGCTTCTTCACAGCCTTTGCCTTCTTCTTTTTCTTTACGACCTTTTTCTTGGTCACACTGGTGGCCTTGCCACTGGCGTGCGGTACGGCGGCGGCTGTACCGGCATACTTCGCTTCAAAGCTGGTGCAGCCATTGATGCCCTGGAAGTAAGCGCTGAAGCTGTTGTTCACGCTGTCAAACCCACCGACGATCACCGTATTGTAATAATGCGGCGGGCGCTGAATCCACTTGCCGGGGTTGATGAGGATGCGCTTTGACTCCGCATCATACTGCCCATAAACGGCATAGCTGCCGCGTGGCACATTCATGTTCTTTGGCGTGGGATAGAACGAAAACACGCCGTCGAAATTTTCGCCGCTCAGGTGGTTGATCTGCAACGTGCCGCCGGTATAGCCCTGCGCACAGGAATAGCCGCCCATCCAAACGCCAACCGGTGTGAATTTACCGGCTGCCGCCTGACGCGTGGCGGGTGAAGGTGCTTCAAGGCGCGACTGCACGATTGCATCCGGGAAGGTTTGCACAGCAGGTGCCATACCCGCCGCCGTCGGTGTAGCATGCAACGGCGCGTTGGTTTCACAAAGCGTCATGACCAGGCCGATTTCACCCGCCGACCACATGAACAGGAAATGACGGTCCACGCGGTCTGCCGTAAAGATGGTGATGTCATGCGACACGGAATTGGGGGTTTGCGGTTCAACCGTATAACCAAGGCCACGCATGCGGTCGACGGTCGCGTTAAAGATGGTGTTGACGCGCGACTGCTCGCTCTGATTCATGCGCCAGCCATAGGCTTCCATCTTGCCACAGGTGCGGCCCAGTTCGCTGCCCGCCGTCAGCATCGCCATCTGGAAATTCTGTTGCGGAGGTAGCAGAAGCGGTTTGTCATCAAAGGTAAAGCCAATGAGCGGCGAACCCGCGGCAAAGGGCAGATCGGCGGCCTGCGCCTGTCCGGCCAGCGTCGCAAAACCAAGAGCGACCAAAAACCCGAACAACAAAGCGAACGGGCGTGCATAAGAACAAGTGCGGCGCATCGGCAAAACCTTGAAAAGAGATGACGAATCAAGAAAGTCAGAACAGGACTGACTATGCCGTCCCCCGATGTTTCACGCAAGCGGATCAAGCCCTAAGGCTTAATAAGTGCCGGAAAACATAACGTTTCAATGGCCAGTGATTCATTCCGGCAACAGTATGATGCACAAATTTTAATGAGGCGTATATTTTGTGCGCATTGCAGCAGATGCAGCCCTTGCCTTAGGCCAACCTAGGCGTATAGTGCCGCAGCCTATCCTCGCATTTCCTCCTACACACGGGTAATGTCATGACGCTGCAACGCCCAGCCGATTTCAAGAATCTCAGCACCCCTGATACCTTCAAAGCCCTCTTGGCCGACCGCGTCTACTACATTTGTAAAAAGTCACACCTTTTCGGTTGGATGGGCAGCCGTATTGTCAAGAAGCTACCGCGCTTTGACGGAGTCGTAGTCATCCGGCGTTCCGAGCATGAAACACGCGATGTCTGTGAACGTCTGGGCGTGGAAACAACATGTATTGAACAGTTGGAATTATTGAAACTGGCCAATACACACAAAATCACGCTGGTTGATTTTTCCGAAGACCTTTTTTCCATGAGCTGGTGCAAAAAGCTGGCAGAACATCCGAACATAACGCGTTGTGATTTTATGCAGGCCTATTTCGAGGTTAACGAAGCCATACAGCTCTACAAACCCCTGCAGGAGGAGCGCGCGTTCGTCATCGACAATTTGCAAGCCTATGACCGGATCTATGATCGCCTGACAGATGATCTCTCAAAACGCACGCTGATGTCGTGGCTGCAAGTCATGCTCAACTTCGACAGAACGCCTCTTTATCAAACGCGTATGCCGCAGGAAATGGAATATATGAACGCCCTGTTCCAACAGGCATCCATCATACCCAAAAAGGACGAAGTCTATGTTGATGTTGGTGCAGCGAATGGTGACACAGTTCACAAATTCCTGAACGCCTCCCGCATGCAGTACAAAAAAATTGTGGCGCTGGAACCGCATGAAGCCAATTATAATGCCCTGCTCAACATCCAGAACATCCTGCCAAACTTTTTTGCCTATCGCTATCTGGCTGGCGATAAGGAGGATTTGGTCAGCTTCTACAACAACCCCCACACACCGGAAGGTAGCAACGCCCTGATGGAGGGCAATACTGTCGTCAAGCAGGTTAAGCTTGACGATCTGGTCCCGGATGCGACATTCATCAAAATGGATGTTGAGGGGTATGAAACATCCGTCCTGCGCGGTGCCGCCAACACCATTAAGGCAAATAAGCCGAACATGGCCGTCACCACGTACCACTATGCGCGAGATTTCCTGAACATCATCGCCACAATGGATGAAATACACAAATACAAGTACATTGCCCTGCGTCAGCCGCATGTCAACATGCACGACTTTTCCTATTATTTCTCAGACACGCAGTCTTTTGCCTAAGTCACCGTGGCACGGCGGCGACGGCCAGACGGTCAACGCGTTCATTGTCAGGATGGCCATCATGGCCGCGCACCCATTTCCATTCCACGCGGTGGCGAGCGGCAGCCTGCGCCAGACGTTGCCATAGATCCGCGTTTTTGACGGGCTTCTTATCGGCGGTTTTCCAGCCGCGTTTTTGCCAGCCCGCAATCCACGACGTCATGCCCTGCTGCACATACTGGCTGTCGGTATAAAGCTGGACCTGTGCAGGACGCGTCAACGCCTCTAACGCCATAATCGCGGCCATCAATTCCATGCGGTTGTTTGTCGTGTCACGTTCACCACCGGATAGTTCTTTTTCAGTGCCATCACAGCGCAGCAACGCACCCCAACCGCCGGGACCGGGATTACCGCTGCAGGCACCATCTGTATAAATTTCTACCAATTTACCGGTTTGCGTCATTCGTGGATTCCATAAGCAGCGCAATCTTTCACACGTTGGTGAAATTGCAGGCGGGTGACGTAATGCAACGGATCCTTCACACTGACAAGCGCGTTCGGGTCAGCATGCAGGGCATCATACAGGCGGGTCAGCAGGAACCGCAGGCAGGCACCACGCGCCAGCACGGGCAGTGCCTGCTTTTCCGCATCCTGCAACGGACGTATCGTCTGATAGGCGCGCAGCATCGCCCGCGCCTTGGTCACATTAAAGGCGGCGTGATGCTCAAAACACCAGGCGTTCATGGTGATGATGAGGTCATAGGCCAGACTGTCATTGCACGCGAAATAGAAGTCGATCAGGCCGCTGCATCTCTCACGCGCATCAAAAAACACGTTGTCGGTAAACAGGTCGGCATGAATAACACCCTGCGGCAGACCAACGGGCCATGCCTGCGCCAAAAAGGTGATTTCATTTTCAATCAATGCGCGCAGGTCTGCCTGTACTTTATCGGCGTCCGGGGCACAATCGGCCACCAGTTTTTGCCAGCTTTCCATTCCCATGCCGTTTTTGCGGCTGTGCTGATGGTAATCGGCACCGGCGACATGCATCTGGGCCAACGCACGCCCCACTTCGGCACAGGCATCGGGCGTCACATGCCCTTCGATCGACGCGCCGGGCAGAAAGCTGGTGATGGCAGCGGGCCTGTCAGCGAGACGGTGCAACAAACGCCCTTCTTTATCCGCAACGGGGGCGGGTACGCTCATGCCTTTTGCGGCCAGATGCCGCATAAGACCTATAAAGAACGGCAGGTCAGCTTCATTCACGCGTTTTTCATAGAGCGTCAGGATATAACGCGCGCGGTTGGTCGCCAGGATGTAATTGGTGTTTTCCACTCCCTTTTTTATAGGGAGTAATTCGACCAGAGTGCCGATATCGAACCCGGACAGGAAATCTGCGGCAACAGAATCAGAAACTTTGGTATAGACAGCCATAGGTTTGGTTTAGCATGTTGCGAGGGCGGTGCAATACCGTGATCGGATACACACAGGATTTTATGACGACCTCCCACCCGCCGCGCAAACCGAAACTGCTGTTCATCACGGCCAACCGTGTTGGCGATGCCGTACTGGCAACGGGCATTCTGGCGGCCATGCTGGAGAGGATGCCGGAGGCCGAAGTGATGATCGCCTGCGGCCCCTATGCCGCCGGATTGTTCCGTGGCGTGCCGCGGCTACGCCGCCTCTATATTCTGAACAAGCAAAAATACAACCGGCACTGGCTGGGATTGTGGCGCGCCTGTATCGGCACGCGGTGGGATATGATTGTGGATATACGCAACTCAGCCATCTCCCGCCTGCTGCTGTCCAACAAACGTTACCGCTATCACCGCAGTCAGGGTCGCCATAAGGTGGTTGAGAACGCAGCGATCATCGGCCAGCAGGCAACGCCGCCTGCGCCCCGCCTGTGGTTGACGGAAGCGGCTCAGGATGCCGCACGCACCATGATCCCGGCCGGCAAGCCCATACTCGCGCTGGGGCCCGCCGCAAATTGGCCCTGCAAGCAATGGCCGGCTGAACGATTTGCGGCACTCGCACAAAAGTTAACTGCCGCAGACGGCCCGTTACCTAATGCGATGATACTGGTACCGGCAGACACACGTGAACGCGAACAATTGCAGCCCCTGTTCGACGCGTTTCCACCCGAACGCCTGATCCCGATGATCGGCGAAGAACTGACCAAAGTTGCCGCCTGTCTGGGGCTGGCAGACCTTTTTATTGGCAATGACTCCGGCCTTATGCATCTGGCGGCCGCCATGGGCGTGCCGACCCTTGGTCTGTTTGGGCCGGGGTATGAGGATATCTACGGGCCGTGGGGGCAGCATACAGCCGTGGTTCGCACCCCCGAAAGCCGCGAGGAGCTTCTGGCCCGCCTGCCCCACCCCGGCGCCCATAGTCCCAATTTAATGATGGGTTTAGAGGTTGATACGGTCGTTCAGGCCGCCATTAATTTGTTGTCACGCCTATCGGTGAAAGCTCCTTCATAAAAGGGGCAAACGTTGCGTTGACAGGCCCCCTTTTTCATGGCACAGGACTGCGCCACAAAAAGCTGGCCTTTTTCAAGGAGATTCGAACGTGTCAAAAGCGGAATGGGGTTTGAAGCGTGTTTGCCCAAGTTGTGGCGCCCGTTATTACGATATGAAAAAGAACCCACCCGTCTGCCCAAGCTGCAGCACCACGTTCGACCCGGAAAACCTAATGCGCACCCGCCGCGGACGCGCCGCGCCGAAACCGGCCCCCGAAGAAGTCATTGAAGATTTGCCCGTTGTCGACGGCGATGACGCCGAAGACGCGTTGATCGAAGACGCCGAAGAGCTGGCGGATGATGACGAAGTCCTGGACGTTGAAGAAACACAGGAAGACGCCTGATCTTGTCGCGTCTTGCATCAAGGGACTTGTGTTCAGGTTGAAAAGATAGGAAAAACAGAAAGTCATTTTCCGGTCCTGAACATCATGCCCCCTGGTATTGCCGATATTTTAGAAACCTGCCACAAGCTGAACCTCGTCCTCTATATGGCGTGGAGCGATGTCCGCGCACGTTATAAGCGCAGTGTCCTTGGTCCCTTCTGGATGACGCTCAGTACCGCCATCGGCGTCGTCGGTCTGGGTTTTGTCTGGAGCAGCCTGTTCAAGATGGATCGCGCCACCTATGTGCCGTCGCTTTGCGTCGGCCTTATCCTGTGGCAATTCATTTCCAACGGCATTGTCGAAGCGGCATCCGTTTTCAACAAGCAGTCCAATATCATCCGCAACCTGAGCCTGCCTTTGTCACTGTACCCCGCGCAGTTGTTGCTACGCCATTGCATCAATCTGGCGCACAACATTCCCTTATTCTTTGTGGTGGCCCTTGTGCTGGGCACGCCGCTGACTTCATCGGTCTTTCTGGCGCTGCCAACCTTTTTACTTGTCGCCGCGAACATCTATTGGATGATGATGCTGATCGGCATACTGGGCGCGCGTTTCCGCGATCTGGAATATTTCATTCCCATGATTATGCCGTTGCTGATGTTCTTTACACCCGTTATGTACCGCCCCGATGCCCTGCCTTCTTTCATGGCGCGTTTCATGTGGTTGAACCCGTTTGCGGATATGATCGAGATTATCCGTTATCCCCTTTTGGGTCAGGTCATCCCCCTGCATATTCTGGCCATCAATGCCGGTATGTTGCTGGTCGGCAGCCTGATCACGCTTGCGTTCTTTAACGCCAAGCGCAACCGCATTGCATTTTGGGTGTAACATGGCGGCGCGCTTAACATTCGACAACGTCACAATTCAATACCCCGTCTTTAACAGCCGGAACATGTCACTGCGCAACCACCTGATACGCATCAGCACGGGTGGCCGCATTGAAAAGGAAGCCGGGCACACGCAGATTGTCACTGCACTGAAAGACGCCAGCTTTGACATCCGTGAAGGTGATGCGGTCGGCCTGGTCGGCCATAATGGTGCCGGTAAAAGCACCCTGCTGCGCACCATGGCGGGCGTCTATACGCCCGTGCAAGGCACCGTCAACCGCTTGGGACGGATTGCAACCATGCTGGATATCGGCGCGGGCATGGATCCGGAATTGTCTGGCTATGAAAACATTACTCGCATGTCGATGCTATTGGGCCTCAACAAAAGCGAAATCCAGGCAAACCTGAAAGATATAGAAGAGTTTACCGAATTGGGTGATTTTCTAAACCTGCCCGTCCGCACTTATTCTGCCGGTATGGGCACGCGCCTGATGTTTGCCGTCGCGACATCCACCAAACCAGATATTTTGCTGGTCGATGAAATGTTCGGCACGGGCGACTCTGAATTTCAGGAAAAGGCGCGCGAGCGCATGATCAAACTAATCCGCTCCGTCGGCATTTTCGTGTTTGCGTCGCACAGCCTTGACGTTGTGCGGCAATACTGCAACCGTTTCTTTCAGCTGGAACATGGCACGGTACGTGAAATCAGCCGCGACGCAGTCGGCAAAGGCACAGATTAAGGGGGACAGACATGGTTGCTGCGATCATCGTCACCTATAACCCTGAAGAAGACCGCTTCACATCCCTCCTGAACGCGATTGTGCCGCAGGTAGACCATGTGATCGTGGTCGACAACGGCTCTACCGTGCCCGTCAAGACCTGGATCGATGCGGTAGGGGATCGCAACATTATCTGGCATCCACTCGACAGCAACAAAGGCATTGCCACCGCACATAACGAAGGCATCCGCCGCGCGCATAATCTGGGCGCGAAATACGTCATTATCTTCGATCATGACAGCGGCCCGGCGCCGGATCTGGTCGCAACCCTGATAGCAGCGTTACAGCAAAAAGAAGCTGAAGGCTTCAAAGTCGCCGCCGTTGGCCCTTGCTATTCCGATCCGCGTCGCAATAACCCACCGCCCTTTTTGTATATGTCGGGCCTGCGCATGAAACGCCGCGCTTACGACCCGGCACAACCGATTGTGCCCGTTATCTACCTCATCACCTCGGGCAGCCTTATCCCGATGGCGACGCTGGATGAAGTCGGCGGCATGCGTGACGCGCTGTTCATCGACTATGTCGATCTGGAATGGGGTTTGCGCGCGAATGCCAAGGGGTATCAATCCTTCGGCGTTTTTGCAGGCAAGATGCAGCATAATCTGGGCGATGAAACCGCGACCGTGTTCGGTTATAAATTCGCGCTGCACAGCCCGCTGCGCCACTATTACATGTTCCGCAATAATATCTGGCTATGGCGGCAAAGCTTTGTGCCGTTACAGTGGAAGTTGATCGACGCGCTGCGTTTCCCCATCCGCTTTGTCAGCTATGCCGTCTTTAGCAAACCGCATGGCAAACATATCGCCATGATGCTGCGCGGCATGCTGGATGGCATGCGCGACAAGCTTGGAAAATATAATCCGTGACGAATACAAACACGCCGCAGGCATCGCCCTCCATCTCAGCCATCATACTGGCAGGTGGCAAGGGTACGCGTTTGTCGGGGCTTTATCCCGGATTGCCAAAGCCGATGATCGAGGTTGCCGGGCAGCCTTTCCTGCATTGGGTCATTGTGTGGGCGCAGCGGCAAGGTTTGCAGGATTTTGTTTTCTCAACCGGACATCTGGCAGATAAAATTGAATCCTGGTTGCCGACCGCCAAACCCCTGCAGTCCGGGCATTGGCAAACGTATCGCGAAAAAGAATTGCTGGGTACCGGCGGCGGCGTTCGCGCCTGCGCCCCGCTTTGTCACGACAATATTCTGGCAACCAACGGCGACTCCCTCGTTATCGCCGATATTCGTCCTGCCCTGCATCAATTTCTAACGGACACAAGCCTGGATGGCGTCATTGTCGGCAAACATGTGCCGGACACCAGCCGTTACGGCAGTCTGGCCGTAGATGAAACCGGACGCCTGACCGGTTTCCGTGAAAAAGTCCCCGGCGCGGGACTTATCAATACCGGGATTTATCTGTTCAGGAAAAAGCTGTTGGAAGCCTTCCCGACCGATAAGCCGCTCAGCATGGAATATGACATCATCCCGCAAATGCTGACAGATGGCGCCCGCATTATGGCGCACCCCACACCCGAAGAGGCGCCATTTCTGGACATCGGCACGCCGGAAACCGTCGTGCAGGCTGAACATTTTATTCGCGCTAATTTTACTGTTTAACCCGCGCAGTCCGGTTTTGTGTGGCCGTGGCGATGGCGGATTCCATATCGCGCTGCTGCGCTGCCACTGAAAAAGTGCGGTTTACATAGGCAATCTGTTGATCCGAACGCATGCGCCACGCAGCGTCATCATCCAGAAAACGCAGGACGGCGCGCGCGAATTCGGCCGGGTCATCCTGTACTTCCAGCGCCCCGTCCAGACCGCGCAGTCCCTGTGCGCCCACGGATGTTGTCACAATCGGCACGCCTGCCTGCATGGATTCGACGACCTTCAACTTGACGCCTGCGCCAAAGCGAAGCGGGGCAACCGACACGCGTGCCTTGGCGTAATAGTCAGCCAACACCTCATCCGTCACGAAACCGGTAACGCGAACCGCGCCGCCCGACAGATTTTTCACTTCCTGCGTCGGGTTGGCCCCCACCAGCGTAACGGTCACATCCGGCTTTGCCGCCAGTATGTGCGGCAATATTTCCTTGCAGAACCAAAGGGCGGCGTCCACATTCGGCGCGTGCGCGAAGCCGGCGACAAACAAAATGCCGCTCTGCGCGGCGGGCACAGACGCACGATTTTGTGCGACAGAAAAGGCATAGGGAGAAAGATGCGCAACCGGAAGCCCATGCTCAAGGGCATTGATGGCGTCCAGTTCGTCCTGCGACGGGTACAGCGCACAATCAACACTGCGCCATACGGTTAGTTCTTGCTGTAACTGCTGCTCGGCAAATTTGTGTTGCAGAACATTATGCGTGCGGTCTGCTTCCATCTTTAAGCGCGCAAAATGCAAATCATGCCCATAGAACAAAAGGGGCGCCAGCGTATGCTGGCGCAGCAGGTCGATATAATGTACGGCCACAGACGGGCGAGACAGAAAAGCCAGATCAACATCCGCGCCGTTTTCGCGCAGCCAGCCTTTGAAATCGAGGCCGGTCATGCCATGCAGAACCTCAACCCCGCGTCGTTGCAACAAGTCGGTGTAAGCAGGGTCAGCCAGACGATCATGCGGCCAAAATTTCACAACACGGCCTGATGCGTGTAGCGCGTCAATAAAAGACAGCATGGACCGCGACCCTGCATCACGGTCAGGTTCGGGCAGGCGGTGGTCCACCATCAACACGATCTGTCGGTTTTTGGCCTTGTCACGCGCGCGCATGACCTGCGTGGCATTAGCAAAATGTTCGCGATCCAGAACATCTTTCCAACGTTCTTTCAACTTGCGTGAATTTTCAACCTGATACGCCTTGACGCCCGTATTAACGTCGGTGCCATGTGAAACGCCTTCGTAATGGATTATCCACGACTCCGGCTGATAAAGGACCTTTAACCCCTTCTGGCGCACACGGAAGGCCAGATCACTATCTTCACAATAAGCGGGCAGGTAATGTTCATCAAAACCGCCGAGCTCATTCCACAGGCTGCGTGACAGCATTATGGCCGCGCCAGAGATATAATCCACTTCGCGCACATAACAATATTCCGGCTTGCACAGAATATCACGACGACCGTAATTCCACGCGGTGCCGTCCTGCCAGATGATGCCGCCCGCTTCCTGTTGCACACCATCGGCATACAACAAACGCGACCCGACCATGCCCGCATCAGGCCGCGCGCACAGCAATTCAACCAACCGGTCAATGGCGCCCGGCATGACATAGGTGTCGTTGTTCAGCAAGAAGATATAATTCCCGCGCGCATGTGTGGCCGCCTCGTTGCATGAACGCAGAAAACCGAGATTTTGCTGTCGGTCGATGTAGGTAATGCCTTTGACCTTATGCAATTGCGCAGCTTCGGGGTCGCCGGATGCGTCTTCAACCACGATGATTTCGCACGACGCTGTCGGCGGCACAGCGGCCAATGATGTCAGACAACGCAGCGTATAATCCACCTTACCGTAACAAGGGATGATGATGGAAACGGTTGGTTTTTCCACGTGCGGAAATGCGAGATCTTCAGCACGGGCCACACCCTTGCCCGCCGCAAGGGTTTCCAGCAGGTCGGCATAGCCGCTTTGTTTCCAAAACACTTTTTGATAACGGCGCTTGTCCATCATATTGCGGAAGGCACGGCGTTTGGCGATCACAAAACTCTGCCAATGCTGACGAAAGCGTTGTTCACGCAAAAGCGTGAAAACCAGAAAAATACGGCGAACGAAATGAAACAAAGCCGGATATTTCAGCAGGCGGGCCAGTAGGGATTCCTGAAACCGGGCAAAGCGCGAGGGATGATGATCGGACATAACGGGAACGGGCATAAATCAAAGGGTCAGGGGAACTCTTAACACCAAAAAAGGCTTTGAAAAAGCGGTATATTCCCCCCTACCGGGCCTGCGGTTCATTGACAAACAACCGGTGTTTCAGTAGCTAAAATAGAAGGTAATCAGAATATAGGTCCATGCTCAATCGCCTTAAAATAAATGATCTTTTAAAGGTCGCCGGTCTCAGCCTGGCCTACATTGTCGTCTTTATCCTGCTGTCAGCCGCCATTCAGGCCAGTCAGGAAAAAACCGGCGAGGCCAAGATCAATTTTGAATATCGCGTGTTTTAATGCCGCGCCTGACACCCCAACACCATATGGCGGCCGTGATCGTGGCATGTCTGGTCGTGTTTGGCCTGCACCCCCAGCGCACCATTAATTTGCAGCCGATGCTGCCGAAAGATACTGCGGCCCATCTGGTTGATTATACCCCCTATTACCCCGGACAAAAAGAACTGTACCGGCATGAGATTTTTGCCCCACAGAACCAGCACAAAAAACGGCTGGTTATTTTGGGGTCCAGCACGGCGGATTCCATCGGCTGTGACTACACATGGCAGCGCCCTGATCCGCACAGGCATCCTGATCGTAATGTTCATTACTCGTGCTCTATCACAAGTCAGTTGAACACCATTCTAAAGAAGAACGACCTGAATGAATGGGAAGCGTTTAACCTCGCCTGCGACGCCAGCCGTCAGGCCAACATGCTGTTTACTTATGCCCGGATCGCCGAGCTCAAGCCGGATCTGGTTGTATTTATCGACAGCTTCCCGTTCGCCGAGACAAGGAACGCAGGCGTTACCTATCTGGACGCCAGTCAATACGCCTACCTGGATCATGTCTATTCGCAGGATGCGCATGTTGCCGCCGCATGGCGTCATTACAGCGCCTTTCTGACACGCCGCGGCGAAGAAACCGGGTATAAAGTGCCGATAGAAACGCCCACACCGGATTACAAACAAAAAACGGCGGTCAGCAGCCATATCAGCCTGAACGATATTCTGGTCGCGGGTGCCGGGCGAATGCGCAATGTGTTCATGATCGACGCGCGCCCCCTGCCCGTCAGTTATAACCCCACGCGCCGCGTATGGTCAGAGGTCGGGGATACGGATCAGGAAGAAACAAATCCGGATGTCGGCTACCTACAGGCCTTTAATATTATTCGCGATATGCAGGCGCTGCATGGTGGGCAGTTCGTTATGGTGTTGGCCCCCATTTATGATCAACGTCATCATGACTCTTTCCTGCAATCCATTCACGAAGGCCGATATGGGCAGTATTTCAGGGACAACCATCTGAACGTTCTGGATCTGGTGCTTTTGCCACTAGAACCGGTTTATGAAACCTATGACGGGTATCACAATACCCCAGCCGGAAACGCCAGAATTGCCGCTGAGATATTTGGCTATCTGCAACGACAACATTTATTGCCGCCCCGCAGCGCGTTGGCCCAGCAGCCTGACACCGGCGACGCACCCGGCACGCCGGCGCAACGGATTTTCTGATGCGGCGGGTGTCACCCTATCACCACCTGGCTGCGGTACTGATTGCCTGTCTTGTCGTTTTTGTCATACGCCCGCAACAACGCATAGACCTGCATCAAATTTTGCCACAGGGTGCAGCCGCCTATTTGATAGATTACACACCGTACTACCCTGGACAGAAGGAACTGTACCGGCACGAGATTTTCGCCCCCTATAACAGGCAGAAGAAAAAGATAGTCATCATGGGGTCCAGTGTCGCGGATTCAATCGGATGTGATTCCAGTTGGACCTCCGCCAACCCCCACCGCAAACCCGAACGCAATGTGCATATCGCCTGTTCCGTGACGGGGCACCTTAACGCCCTGCTGGAACAACAAGGGTTGAAGGACTGGCAGGCCTTTAATCTGGCTTGTGACTCCAGCCGTTTGGCCAGCACATTACTGACCTATGCGCGGATCGCCGAGCTTCGTCCCGATATCGTCATCTTTATCGACAGCTTCCCTTATGCCGAAACGCAGAATGCCGGCGTCTCATACCTCGATCCCAATTTATATGCCTATATGGACGGTGTGTTTTCAAAAACCCCTGCGGTCGCGGCCATATGGCAACCCTATAGCCGCTTTCTAAGCCGTCGCGGGAATGTGACAAATTACAAGGTGCCGGAAACTGACGCCCATACAGACCCGCAACAGGCCACCGGCATCGTCGATCACATTAACCTAAACGATATACTGGTCGCCGCCCTTGGGCATATGCGCAACGTTCTGCTGATGGACACGCAACCCCTGCCCGTCCTTCTGGAACCACAACGCAGAATATGGATTGAACGGGGCGACCGCGATCTGGAAGAAACCAACCCCTTGCCCGACTATCTACAAGGGTTTGACGTCATCCGCACACAGCAGGCCACCCACCACGGCCAGTTCCTGTTGGTTTTTGCACCCATGTTCGACCAGCGCCATAATGCGCCCTATCTGGCCTCACTGCGCGGCGGCCGTTATGATGGCTATTTGCGCGCCAGAAATATCAATATGCTGGATTTGGTTTCCTTATCGCTGAAACCCGTCTATGAAACTTATGATGGATTTCATCAAACGGCCTATGGCAACGCCAAAGTCGCCGCAGCGATTTTCAACCATTTGGAACAGCAGCATTTATTGCCCGGAGTAACAGATGTTTCAAACTGACAATGCGCGCTATCTACACCTTGTGAAAAAAGGGCGCGCCCTGAACGCCAACGAGCACAATCTGCCACCGCTGAAGGTCGCCCTGCTGGCCGACCACGCGACGCAGCAGATGACCCATGTGCTGAAAGCGACGATCGCAGAAGCAGGATTTTATCCTGACATTTATGAAGCCGATTACGGCACAGCCGCGTTTGAGATTTACGATCGGCAATCCGCCCTTTACGGGTTTGCGCCGGATTTTGTCGTTATCAGCTTTGCTGTGCAGAAATACCGTGACCGCTTTCTGGGCACCACCAGCGCACAGGAACGCGAAGTCCTGCCGCAGAATTATGTCAATGAATTGCTGGCTTTGGTCGATGCCGCACGCGCGGGCGGTTTGACCGTCATCGCCAATAACTTTGCCCTGCCGATTGAACGTATGTTCGGCAATTACGGCCTGCAAAGCAGCCAATCCCTGTATGGCAGCGTCATTCGCTTTAACACCCTACTGTCTGCAGCCATTACCGAACGCAAAGGCTGCGCCGTTAACGATATTATGTATCTGTCGCACACCATCGGCGGTGCGCAATTCTTTGATGAGAAATTGTGGATCAGCTCTAAATACATCTGCGCCACGCGTCATTTTCCGCAATGGGCCGGGTCACTGACGCGCATCATGACAACGCAAAAGGGCAAAGTGACGAAGTGCCTCGTTCTTGACCTCGACAACACCTTGTGGGGCGGCATCATCGGGGATGACGGGTTGGACGGTATTGCGCTAGGCGGCGACGCCTATGGCGAAGCGTACCAGTTATTCCAGCGGTATATCCTCTCCCTCAAAAACCGTGGCTATATTCTTGCCGTGTGCAGCAAAAACAATGAGGACACAGCCCTGAGCGCCTTCAGGCAGCATCCGGAAATGATCATCAAGGAGGAAGACATCGCTGTCTTCGTGGCCAACTGGAATGATAAGGCCAGCAACATTGAGTATATTGCCCGCGTCCTGAATATCGGCTTGGATTCGCTTATTTTTATTGATGACTCGGCCTTCGAACGCAATCAGGTGGCGACGACCTTGCCGCAGGTGCGCGTGCCGGAAATGCCCGAAGACGTGGCCGACTATATCCCGACACTGGAAGCCAGCGGTTATCTGGAAGCGCTGGGTTATTCCAACGAAGACGCCAAGCGTAACCAGCAATATCGCGAAGAGGCCGTACGCACGACCGAACAATTGAAATACAACAACATCGACGATTATCTGAAAGCGCTGGATATGAAGATCGATTGCGGCCCGTTCGCACCCGACCAGCTGCCCCGGGTCGCGCAATTGATCCAGCGCAGCAACCAGTTCAACCTGCGCACCCAACGCGTCACCGAAGCGGAATGCGAACGGATGATGAAGTCCGGCGACCATGTCACGGTGCAGGCGCGTTTGCGCGATAAATTCGGCGATTATGGCCTGATATCGGTTATTTGCGGCGAAGTCGCCGACAACACGCTGAACATCGTCGAATTGGTGATGAGTTGCCGCGTCCTGAAGCGCGGGGTGGAGGATTATCTGATGAGCCATCTTTTTTCCGAATGCGCGCAACGCGGCCTGAAGGGCATTCGCGGCGAGTACATACCCAGCGCGAAAAACGCGATGGTCAAAGATTTTTACAAGCAATTCGGCTTTACGCTTGTTGCCAGTGACGGAGGAAAAGACATCTGGTATCTTGATGCCGCCCAATACACGCCACGGCCAACCTTCATAGAAAAGATTACCGCATGACACAGGATGATATTATCAGCAAACTGACCACCGTTTTTCGTGAAGTCTTTGAAGACCCCGCGTTAAATCTGACCCCTGACATGACGGCCAAGGATGTTACGAAGTGGGATTCCCTGTCGCATGTCGATATGATCGTCAGCGTTGAAGAAACCTTTGGCATTCGCCTGTCGACACGCGAAGTCGCCAACCTGCAAAATGTTGGCGAACTGATCTCGGCCATCGGAGCCAAGGCAAAATAAGCATTTCCGCCCAACCAGCAACACACAATTGACGCCAGATTATACCCCGCCATGTATCTAAGCTTTTATCTGACCTATCTATGGCCCTCGCTGGTGGGGCTGCTTGTTCTGTGGTTCAGCACCCGGGCCAAATGCCATCCGCACATCAAGGCGGTTATTTTCCTGATCGCGCAGATCCTGATCGCGCCACATTACACGGGCGTTCGTCCATCAGCCGAGAATATGGCGTTGATCACGCTGGGCGGTTATATCGTGTTCACAAAAATGGCAGAAGAATACGGTTACCGCTTTGAAAAGCGCGCGGCGGCGCTGTTCCTCGGCCTCTATATGACATATTGGGTAGCCGTTAAATATCTTCTACCCCTTGGCGGCCTTAATTTCCCGGCAGATGTTGTCTATTACGTTATCACGGCAACGCCCAAAATACCCGCGCGTTTTCTGGATATGTGGGGCGCCGTGCGGGATGCCATCTATTACCATGTTGAGCCCGCCAGCATCGCCATGGTCGGCGTCAGCTATATCGGCTTTAAGCTCATACACTTTATTGTCGATTACAAAGCCGGTGATATTAAATCACCCAAAACTCTGGAATTTCTAAACTGGATGTTCTTCTTCCCGTCATTGATTGCAGGACCGATGATCCGCTTTCAGGACTGGATGGAACAACGCGAAAATCCCAAAGTTGATGTAGATGGTATTTTTGATGGTCTACGCCGGCTTATCATCGGTATTTTTATGAAAGTGGTGCTGGCCGACAGCATCCACGGCCTGACAATCGCCAGCATGTCAGCCACCGCCTTGCAGCAAGCGCATGCGTGGCAGATCATCTCTTCCTGCCTGATCTACTACGTCTATCTGTATTGCGATTTTGCGGGATATTCCCATATCGCCATCGGCTTGGCGCGCTTCTGGAACATCCGCCTGCCGGAAAACTTTGACGCCCCCTATCGCGCGCGCAATCTGGCGGAATACTGGAACCGCTGGCATATTACGCTGAGCCTCCTGCTGCGCGACTATCTGTTTTATCCCATCAGCCTGTACCTGAAACGCATTAAGGCCCTGCGCAAATACCCCAACATGACGGCCTTTATCCCACCGATGGCGACATTCCTGTTCTCGGGCATATGGCACGGCGCAGGGCTTAACTTCGTTCTGTGGGGCGCCATGCACGGCGTCGGCATGGCTTCTCTGGCAGTCATGAAACGTTACAATTTCAAGGGGCCGTTTGCCCAATGGTGGCAGACATCGCGCGTGGCCTATGCGTGCAGCGCCAGCATTACCTTCTTTTACGTCAGTATGGCGTTTATCTTCTTCTGCCTGCCTGCGGACAAACTGCTTTGTCTCTGGCAAAATATGACGGGCACCGTTCCGCCGGGCTTCTAGTTACTTCACGCCGCGCGATAGAAGACGCTTTAAGAGCGTCTTGGCCCGCCCGACCAGCGGCAGCTTGCTGAGCAGACGGTTCAACGCCTTCAAGATGAAAATAACGCCCTTAACCGGCGACAAAATGCGCCACAAAATGGCATTTCTGTAAAAACGGTTCTCACATTCCAGATAATGCAACCGCGCCTGCGCGTGGTTGAGCTTTGCCTGAAGAACCTTCGCGTCGCTCAAATCCTGCTTCACCGGTGCCGCAGCGGGGGCCTTTGCCGCACCGCCGGTTTCGTCAACAAACTGACCATCACGCACAGGCGTTACACCGCCGCGCGCTTGTATATTCGCTTGCGTCAGTTCTTCGGCGCGTGCCGCGAACATGTCCGCGCCACTGATGCCATGGTCTTCTTCCCAGACCTTTAGACGGTCGATGATATCATATAGGCCGCGCAGAACGGCCGCCAATTGCGGATAATCCCCCGGCACCTGCACATGGCTGCGTTTCACCCAGAAATCCAGCCGTTCTTTTGCAAAGGCCACCAGATCTTGAGCATGCGGGTCGGCAACATCCGGATGATTGCGATCCTTGCACGAAGTGTAGCGATTGGTCTTTTCTATCCACGTCCCCACACTGGGATGCGACAGATGTTCCATGGCGACACCGGTTTCCGTATCGATCCAGAAAACCTTATCCATATTGGTGCTGAACCCGCCATGGATGACACCCGCAAACGACACCTCACCCTTCCGGAAAAAGCGCGTATGCCGTTCAGGCCAGTAATAGGCATTCGGATCAAATATGCCCGCAATGTAATGCTTTAACGGCAGGCCGTACACATTGGCACGGGGTGCCTTCATTTCTTCCTTGATCCAGGCAACCGCTTCGGGATTCAAAATCTCATCATCATCCAGCATGATAACCCAGTCATGCGTGGCGAATTGTATGGCACGGCTACGCGTGTCATCGGCGGTTGGTGTCCAGGGCACCTGTACCAACCGGTCATACAACCCGGCGGCATTGTCACGCGTGGCATCCGTGGATGATTTGTCGACAAGAATGATTTCGTCACAAAACTGCACCGCCTGCAAAACCGCTGCGATCAGTTTGTCGCGGTTATAGCTGATGACCACCGCCGATATGGGCAGGCAGCCTTCTTTCAAGGGTTGGGTTGCGGCAGATGACATAGGCTCTCCTGGAACGGGGCTCAGTACACTTCGGCTTCGGCCAGAAGTTTGCCGTTGCGATCCTTGTCGGACAGGATCAGGTTATCGATGGACGGCCATTCAATGCCGACCGTGGGGTCGTTCCACAGCAGGGAACGTTCATGCTCGGGGGCGTAGAAGTCTGTGGCCTTGTAGAGGAAATCAACCACGTCCGACAGAACAAGGAACCCGTGCGCGCAGCCCGGCGGAATCCAGAGCTGGCGATGATTGTCTTCGTTCAGTTCAACCCCCACCCATTGCCCAAAGGTTGGTGATGATTTGCGCATGTCGACGCTGACGTCGAACACGGCACCGCGCGTCACACGCACCAGCTTACCCTGTGGTCGGCGGATCTGATAATGCATACCACGCAGCACGCCCTTGACCGAGCGCGAGTGGTTGTCCTGCACGAAATCCTGCATAATGCCGATGTCATCCCGCAAGGTACGTGCGTTATAGCTTTCGAGGAAAAAACCGCGCGGGTCACTAAAGACCTTCGGCTCCAGAATATAGACATCGGCAATCTTGGTTTTAATCACATTCATGATGTGGCCCTTAATCCTGTTTCATAATTGGTCGCCACCCATTGGCGATAGGCGCCGCTGGTGACGTTTTCCACCCATGGCTGATGCGCCAGATACCACGCCACCGTTTTGCGAATGCCGGTTGCGAATGTTTCCGCCGGTTTCCACCCCAGTTCGCGTTCGATCTTATCCGCATTGATAGCATAGCGGCGGTCATGCCCCGGACGGTCTTTGACGAAGTTGATTTGTTCGCGGTAGCTACGGCCATCAGCGCGCGGCGAAAGCGTATCCAGAATATCGCAGACCGTATGTACGACATCGATATTCTTCATTTCGTTGTGGCCGCCGACATTATAGGTCTCACCCAGCCTGCCCGCCTGCAACACGCGGCTTATCGCCGTACAATGGTCCCCCACATACAACCAGTCGCGGACATTCTGCCCGTCACCATAAACCGGCAACGGCAGCCCCTTCAACGCGTTGTGGATCATCAGCGGGATCAGCTTCTCAGGAAACTGATAAGGCCCATAGTTGTTTGAACAGTTCGTCGTCAGAACAGGCAGCCCATAGGTGTGATGATAAGCACGGACCAGATGGTCGGATGCCGCCTTTGACGCGGAATAGGGACTGTTGGGTTGATAGGGCGTTGTTTCCGTAAAGGCCGGGTCAGTCGGTGACAGGGAACCGTAAACCTCATCCGTTGAGACATGCAGAAAACGGAAGGCGTCACGGCCCGCCGCATCCTGTTTTTCATAATAGCTGCGTGCAGCTTCCAGCAGATGCTGCGTACCGACAACATTGGTCTGCACAAAATCATCCGGCGCGTGAATGGAGCGGTCAACATGCGACTCTGCGGCAAAGTTGATAAGCGCAGTCGGCTGATAAGCTGCCAGCAATTCACTCACCAAAGCGCGGTCGCCGATATCTCCTTGCACAAACACATGGCGCGGGTCATTGTCCAGCGACATCAGGTTCACCCTGTTTCCGGCATAGGTCAGCTTATCAAGACTGATGACGGGCACGTCATTTTGCCGCAGCCAGTCGAGCACGAAATTGGCGCCAATGAACCCGGCGCTGCCTGTGACCAGGAGGGGGGGCGGCAATGAAGGCGGGAAGGAAGGCAAGGGCATAAAATACAGTCTGTCAGATGGTTTTTCCGATAGCCGGGAGGATAAAGACTATCGGCAGGCGCAGCAAGGGGTATGCGGCGTCTGCATCCCCTTTTAACAGGCGCTTTTTATGGCTTTAGACCGCGTCATCCATGGAAAAAGCTTCTTCCCATGTGCCACGGGTCGCAGCGCGGCTGTATTCGGTCGCGCGCGCTTCAAAGAAGTTGGCGTGTTCAACCCCGTTCAGCATTTCATCCATCCAGGGCAGCGGGTTTTTGGCAACCTTGTAAATCGGCTGCAGCCCCAACTGCGTCAGGCGACGGTCGGCGATATAGCGGATATACGCCTTCACATCATCCGCCGACAGGCCTTCCACACCACCGAGTTCGAAGGCAAGGTCGATAAATGCGTCTTCGTGGTCCACGATAGTATCGCAGGCCAGATACAGTTCACGCTGGAACGCTTCGGTCCAGATGAACTTGTTTTCTTCGACAAAGGTGCGGAACAGGCGAATGATGGAATGCGTGTGCAGCGTTTCATCGCGCACCGACCATGTCACGATCTGCCCCATGCCCTTCATCTTGTTAAAACGCGGGAAGTTCATCAGCATGGCAAATGAAGCGAAAAGCTGCAGCCCTTCGGTAAACCCGCCAAAGACGGCCAGCGTACGCGCGATTTCAATCGGGCTATCGCAATTAAAGGCCTGCATGTAATCGTACTTATCCTTCATTTCCTTGTAACGCAGGAAGGCCGAGTATTCGATTTCCGGCATGCCGATCGTATCCAGCAAATGCGAATAAGCGGCAACATGGATGGTTTCCATGTTCGAAAAAGCCGCCAGCATCATCTGGATTTCGGTCGGTTGGAATACGCGTGCGTATTTCTTCATGTAGCAGTTGTTGACCTCGACATCCGCCTGCGTGAAGAAGCGGAAAATTTGCGTCAGCAGATTGCGTTCGGCCGCCGTCAGTTTCTGGCGCCAGTCGCGCACATCGTCCGCCATCGGCACTTCCTCCGGCAGCCAATGCACCTGTTGCTGTTTCTGCCAGGCTTCATAAGCCCACGGGTAGCGGAAGGGCTTATAAACGGGGTTCGGCGTTAACAATCCTGACATGACATCCTCTCAAAAGATCGTGGCAATTTACATTCAATTACTGTGGTCAACAACGATTCTATGCGGCCTGCTCTGCGACTTGCATTTGTGCTTTTTGCTTCCTTAAAAGAAAGGCATAGACAGTACAGTCGTAGATTGAGTTCACCAGAAAGCCCAGCGATTTCCATACACTTAGCAATACCATGGCGACAGGGCTTCTTTCTGTCGGCATCATAGTCTTCAATACATCTTTCATGGCCTGCGGGTCAGGGTGCGCCATCACCGCCTTTATCACGGGCAGTACAAACCACCCAAACACCGCAATCATGGGGATGCAGAGGATAAAATTTAAACAGAACGCTCCCCAAAAGATCTTACCCCAATCATCCTGGGCTAATTCCCGGCTGGTTTTTAATGGTTGTGGCCGCCTCAGGATGGCCATAGGCGACACTGCTTTATAACGTGCATCTGCCCGCATCGAGAAAAATATGCCGATAAAAGGAATAAGGAACCAAAGCATGATAACCAGATCGCATGCCATTATTTTGCGAAACCAGTACCACCAATTGCCTAGACTGTATGTCGGAGGATTTTTCTTAACCGCCGTTCGAAGGTAGGCAACTGTCAGAAAATACGAGGGCAAAGAGATCGTCACAAAATTAATCACAAGCATAACAAGCATGCCCGGAAATCTTGCAATGGCTGCAGTCGGCGGCTGATCAGGCATTGCACCGGGCGTTACCCAGGCGGTGATCAAATCATCAATTAAAACGGCAATTGTCACGAGTGCAAAAGCAGTAGCAATAGTTACGAATGATCCCCTTATTGCCTGTATCGTGCGTTTCAGAAGAGCAGGTTTTTCCTGATGACCCACAGCATTCTCTCCTGAACAGTATAAAAATTTTATCCGAAATTAGATCAAGCCGTGCGTTTCTTGCTGTCGCCCTGCGTGCGCAGACGTTCCAGCAATTCGGCGCTCCATGAACGTTCAAGGACAACGGCTTTCTGTTTTTGCAAGGGATGCGTTACCGAAACCTCGCCACCTTCGCCATAATGCGCGCGAAAATGGCGCAGAGCTTCCAGATCACGGCGAAAATCGGTGGGGACATCTTCGTTGTCGGCAAGGTCGCTCAGCACATCATCGAGTTCGCGCACATTGCCGAGCAAAATGGCGTCTTCGATTTTTTGCACGAGCTCCGGCGACAAACCGAAGGACGGTGATTTTTTAAAAAAACCAAGCGCCATATTCCCCTCCCCCTTTGGCCGTTATTGGCAGGCCAGGCATTCTTCGTATTTGTTTTCCTCGGCCGGCGGGTCGTTCAGGACACGATCCTGCACGGGCGTTTCCGCTTGCGGCGCGTTCTTGTGCGCGGCATGTGCGGACTCGGCACGCTGGACCGACTTGGAACGACAGTAATACAGGCTCTTCACACCTTTCTTCCAGGCGGTAAAGTGGATCATGTGCAGATCACGCTTGTGCACATCCGCCGGCAGGAAGACGTTCAGGCTCTGCGCCTGACAGATATAGGGCGTGCGGTCGGCGGCCAGTTCGATCAGCCAACGTTGGTCGAGTTCGAACGCCGTCTTGAAGACAAGCCTTTCATGGTCGCTCAGGAAGTCCAGATGCTGCACCGAACCTTCGCGGGTCGTGATGCTGCTCCAGGTATCGTCGTCGTTGCGGTTGTACTTTTCCAGCACCTGCGCCAGATACTTGTTGCGTACGGCAAAGCTGCCCGACAAGGTCTTGTGCAGATAACTGTTCGCGGCCATGGGTTCGATCCCGGGGCTGGCGCCACCGCAGATGATCGAGATGGACGCCGTCGGCGCGATTGCGATCTTGTTCGAGAAGCGCTCCATAATGCCGTAATCGGCGGCATCCGGACAGGCACCGCGTTCATGCGCCAGCTTGACCGAGGCTTCGTCAGCCTGCGCCTTGACATGGCGGAACATACGCTTGTTCCAAACCTTGGCCATCACGCTTTCGATCGGCACATTCTGGCTTTGGAAGAAGGAGTGCATGCCCATGACGCCAAGGCCGACCGAGCGTTCACGCGCGGCCGAATATTTGGCGCGTGACATGCTGTCGGGTGCGCGCTTGATGAAATCTTCCAGAACGTTGTCAAGGAAGCGCAGGCAATCCTCGATAAAGGTCGGATGGTTTTCCCATTCCAGATATTTTTCGAGGTTAAGCGACGAGAGGCAGCAAACAGCCGTGCGGGTCTGCCCGTCTTTATCCTGACCGGTCGGCAGCGTGATTTCACTGCAGAGGTTCGACATCTTGACTTGCAGGCCTGCCATTTTGTGATGCTGCGGAATGGAGCGGTTCACATTGTCGATGAACAGCAGATACGGCTCGCCGGTTTCGACGCGGGCCGTCAGGATGCGGATCCACAAAGCGCGCGCGCTGATGCGGTTGATGACGGCATTGTCCTTCGGGCTCAGCAACGCCCATTCTTCATCATGCTCCACCGCGCGCATGAACGCGTCCGGAATAACGATGCCATGGTGCAGGTTCAACGCCTTGCGGTTGGCATCACCGCCGGTCGGGCGACGCATTTCAACGAATTCTTCGATTTCGGGATGGTTGACCGGCAGATAGCAGGCCGCCGAACCGCGGCGCAGGCTGCCCTGACTGATGGCGAGCGTCAGGCTGTCCTGCACGCGAATGAAGGGAACAATACCCGACGTCTTGCCGTTGCGGCCAACCGGCTCGCCGATCGAGCGCAGATTGCCCCAATAGGAGCCAATGCCGCCGCCCAGGGCCGCCAACCACACATTTTCATTCCACAGATTGACAATGCCTTCGAGGCTGTCTGAGCATTCGTTCAGGAAGCACGAGATCGGCAGGCCGCGATTGGCGCCGCCATTGCTAAGCACAGGAGTCGCCGGCATGAACCACAGCTTGCTGACATAATCATAGAGGCGTTGAGCATGATCAGAATCGTCGGCATAAGTCATGGCGACGCGGGCAAACATATCCTGCGGACCTTCACCCGGGAGCAGATAGCGATCTTTTAGCGTTTCGATACCGAAACGGGTAAGCTCGGAATCGCGACTGCGATCCACAACAACATGCGTACCCCGCTCTACCTGCATCATATCAAACATGCGCGTTCCCCTGGCATTCTCCCTCGTTTCAGACCTATTGCTTCATGCAATACATCAAGAAACAAGCGTATTGTACTGTAAATCTTAGACTGGTTCCACTACATATAGCTGCGTAGAACACCAATCATACCATATCTCGTGTGACTGTCACCATGTAACCACAGTTTGACAACAGCCCGAAATGAGCCTGATTAACCTTGGCTTGGCCTTGAAAAACAAAGACTTTTATCACCCCTATTATGCGCAATTTTATTGCTATTTTATTTCCGCGTTCGGAATGATGGCAAAATTGCAGCACACACCCCAGGACATACATCAAACCAGATTCGAGCCCACCCCAAAATCTGGTAAAATTTTTGGCAAGAAAACCTCCAAATGAGCTCAAATAATTACTTTTCATACGAATAGTGATTGTTTTAATTGACCGCCACATATATTAATGCGACATTCAGCCTGTGGGTAACCGAACAGATTCTCCCACACATTGCGTGATAAAAAAGCCATTAAGCCATATGTAAAGGTATCAAGACATTAAGACATCACAGTGCACCCCCAAGAAGGAGCCCCCGATGACAGCAGACCTGCTTGCCGAAACACTGAAGAAACCAAATTGTCGTGACTATATCGCCGGTGAAAGCCTT